>OOCI01001881.1_pt1 | contig 14266 bp, 10 predicted proteins | sample 1671761 | NCBI WGS metagenome assembly OOCI01 (sample SAMN06348190, study PRJEB24527) | human gut metagenome | biome: human gut; feature: ankylosing spondylitis patient; material: feces | host: Homo sapiens | place: China | collected 2015-10
TCAAACAAAAATATTTTTTTATTGAATTGACAAAACAGACCGCCTGACATGATAACTTTTTCACATAATGGCCGCGGGCAACGGCCATACAGGGAGAAAACAGCAGGGCGCATGGAATGCGGACAGACATGTCCCCTTCTGTATTGGATGACCGAAGGAACAGCCGCCTTTGGGCGGTATGTAGCGATCTCTCAAGAAGGAACTCATCATGGCTGGAAAAGAATCCACCCCCAAGCGCTTCTCGGCGCCTGCCTATTACCTGCACACTGTCGTCTGTCTGCTCATCATGTTCGGCTTTGGCCAGCTACCGCCCGTGGAACCGCTGACGCCCCTGGGGATGAATCTTATCGGTATCTTCCTGGGCGTGCTCTACGGCTGGGTCTGTATCGAGATCGTCTGGCCCAGCCTGGCCGGTCTGCTGGCCCTGATGCTCATCGGCGGCATGAAGCCCATGATGCTGCTCAACAAGAGCTTCGGTGACCCTGTGGTCCAGATGATGTTCTTCATCTTCGTCTTCTGCGCCACCATCAGCCATTATGGCCTGTCCAAGTTCATTTCCCTGTGGTTCATCACCCGCAAGTTCGTTGCCGGGCGGCCCTGGGTATTCACCTACACCTTCCTGGGCTCCATCTTCATCCTCGGCGGTCTGACCAGCGCCTCTCCGGCCGCCATCATCGGCTGGAGCATCCTGTACGGCGTGTGCGAAGTCTGCGGCTTCAAGAAAGGCGACGGCTACCCCACCATGATGGTGTTCGGTATCGTGTTCGCCGCCCAGGTGGGCATGTCCCTCATCCCCTTCAAGCAGGCCGCCCTGACCGTGTTCAGCGCCTATGAGACCATGTCCGGTGTGGGCATCGACTATGCCAAGTACATGCTCATCGCCCTGCTCATCTGCGCCGTGTGCTCGCTGCTCTTCATCGTCATGGGCAAGTACATCTTCCGTCCCGACATGAGCAAGCTCGTCCATCTGGATGTGAGCAAGCTGGACAAGGACGGCAGCCTGGTCCTTTCCCGCGTGCAGAAGGTCATCCTGGCCTTCCTGTTCCTGCTGGTCATTCTGCTGCTGGCCCCCAACTTCATGCCCAAGGACTTCTTCCTGACCCGCTTCCTCAAGGGCATCGGCAATACCGGTATCGTCATCCTGCTGGTGACGGTCATGGCGGCCATCAAGGTGGAAGGCAAGGCCCTGCTGAACTTCAAGGTCATGGTGGACTCCGGCGTCACCTGGGGCATCGTGCTGCTGCTGGCCTTCGTGCAGCCCCTGTCCGGTGCCATGGCCAAGCCTGAAAGCGGCATCACTTCCTTCCTGATGATGGCGCTTGATCCCATCATCTCCGGCGGCACCCCGCTGACCTTTGCCCTGTTCCTGGGCCTGGCCGCTACCCTGCTGACCCAGGTCATGAACAACGGCGCCGTGGGTGTGGCCCTGATGCCCATTATCTACAGCTACTGCCAGGCGGCCAACGTCAGCCCCGAACTTCCGCTGATCATGGTGGTCATGGGCGTGCACTTTGCCTTCCTCACGCCTGCCGCCAGTGCCAGTGCGGCCCTGCTGCACGGCAACGAGTGGTCGGATTCCAAGGCCATCTGGAAGACGGCTCCTGCCGTCATCCTCATGTCCTATCTGGTCACCGCGGCCATCACGATCATCGTGGGCAAGGCTATCTTCTAATCACCCTTGCGGGACGAAGCCTTCCTACGCGGGCGGGCAGCCTTGGGCTGCCCGCCTTTTTGCGTCTGTCCGGCAAGAAAGGTGGGGCCAAAGGGCTGGGCGGCAAGCTCGATGAAATGCCGCCGCAGGGCGTCCATCAAAGCCTGTGCCTGGGGGCTGATATGCTTGTGCCTGCGGACGAGTATGCCGTACAGCACGTTGGGCAGCAGGTGGTCCAGAGGGCAGCTGACGATGGAGCTCCAGTCCGAACCGAACATGGTCGCCCGGTAGCACAGCTCGTCCATGATGGCCACCCCGACGTCGCAGCGGACGAACTGCATGATGAGGTGGTAGTTGTTGACGCTGATGACCGTGTTCTTTTGCAGGCGGCGTGCCGCATACTGCAGGGTCGGCGTCGGTTGCTCGCTCTCTTCCAGCGATGTCTGAAAGATGACGAAGGGCAGCCGCTCCAGATCCGCTTCGGTGGGGATGGGGGGGATGTCCCAGATGCTGTCCTTGCGCATGACGAGCAGGGGACGGGCCTTCAACAGGATCTCCATGGTATCCTGCTTGGGCAGGGCCGTCATGCCCGTCAGGCCGAAATCCAGACGGGATTCCTTGACCGCCTGGACGATCTCGGAGGAAAGGGCACGCTGGATGCGGATGTTGACCTGGGGATTCTCCGCACGGAACGCGGCGATGGCGTCCACGGCCATGATGGCTACCGGCAGGGTCGCCCCCAGGAAGATGCCGCCCTGCAGGCGGCCGTCCGTGGTCCCGACGGCGGAGCGCATGCTCTGCAGCGTCTCGAAGGTCGTGATGGTCCAGCCCAGCAGTTTTTTGCCTTCAGGGGTGATCTGAAGGCTTTTTTTGTACCTGTCGAACAGGACCGTATTGAGCTCGGTCTCCAGCGAACGCAGCTGATAGCTGATCGTTGAGGGATTTCTGTGCATCAGTTCTGCGGCCCTGCGCACGCTCCCCGTTTTAGCGACATAATAAAACCCGCGTAACCATTGAAGAAAATCGCCATTCAACTCAGGAATCATCACGCCCTCCAATGTTTGATTTTTTGAAACGATATTTGATTTTTATTGATTTGACAATACAACCGTTTCGCATGATTTTTTATTCACAAACGCTGGGCCAGCCACTGAGGATTGCCCGACCGGCCCGGCGATGACTGTCCGCTAAAAAATCACAACCAGGATATTGCTATGAAGATGACCAAACACCCTCTCGGCACGTTAGTGGAAACCGACGTGCTCGTGATCGGCTCCGGTGCTTCGGGCTGTGGTGCGGCGCTCGGCGCGCGTGACCAGGGCCTCGACGTAGTGCTGATGGACAAGGGCAAGCTGGAAAGCTCCGGCTGTATCGGCGGCGGCAATGACCACTATATGGCCGTCCTGGATGAGCCCGGTGAAGCCCACGACACCGTGGAAGACCTCATCAAGTTCTACGCCAAGCCCCTCAATGGCTGGTCGCCTGCCATGCTGCAGAACGGCTGGTACGCCCACATGAAATATTTTCTGGATGTGCTGGGCAAGGCTGGTGTGCAGTTCAGCAAGAAGGCTGACGGCACCTACCTGCGCACCCAGGGTTTTGGTCAGCCCGGCCGCTGGTGGGTCCATATCGCCAACGGCATGACCATCAAACGCGCCATGGCCCGCATCGTGCGTGATGCTGGTATCAATACGCTCGACAACGTCATGGCGGTCAAGATCCTCACCGACAACGGCAAGGCCTGCGGTGCGCTGGGTTGGAATGTCCGCACCGGCGAATTCGTGCTGGTTCGCGCCAAGACCGTTGTTTCGGCCCAGGGTCGTTCGGCCACGCGCGGCACGGATAACTCCACCCACAATCCCTTCAACGTCTGGATGTACCCCTATAATACCAGCGCCGGTGTGGTGCTGGGCTATGATGTGGGCGCCGCCGTGACCGAACTGGACACCTATCAGCGTGCCACCATGCTGCCCAAGGGCTACGGCTGCCCCGGCATGAACGGCATCAACAGCTCCGGTGCGCACGAAATCAACGCCCTTGGCGAACGCTTCATGGGCAAGTACGACCCCATGATGGAAAACGGCGTGCGCAACAACCAGATCCAGGGCACCTTCCAGGAACAGATGGAGGGTTCCGGCCCGCCATTCTACATGGATATGCGCCATGTGGACAAGGATGTCGTGCATGAACTGCAGTACGTGCTCATGCCCGGCGACAAGGCCACCTTCGGTGACTGGGCCGACTGCACCGGCACCGACTTCCAGCACAAGCTGCTGGAAGTGGAGATCGGCGAGCTGATCTTCGGCGGCACCATCGCCGTCAACGACACCTTCGAAACCACTGTGCCCAACCTTTTCTGCGGCAGTATCTTCCTGTACTGCTCCGGCGCCATGTGCGGTGGCTACGAAGCCGGTCGCCAGGCCGGCATGCGTGCCGCCGGTATCACCGAAGCCGGCAAGATCAATGAAGATCTTGCCGCCAGCGTCAAGAAGGACGTGTTCGCTCCCATGCAGGTGCCCGCCGACGAAGGCGTCAGCTACAAGGAAATCGAACAGACTACCCGGAACGTCATGAACTACTACATGGGCTTCCGCCGCTCCATGGCCGGCATGGCCCGCGCCCTGGAAAAGATCCGCTTCCTGTCCGGCCAGGCCGGCCGCCTGCACGCCGACACCCTGCGCGATCTCATGCGCTGCCACGAGTCCCGCGACATCCTGACGGTCTGTGAACTGGCCATCCAGGCCACCATGGAACGCAAGGAGACCGGCCGCTGTGTCTACAAGCTGCGGGATTACCCCGAGCTGAATCCCGACATGGCCAAGCCGCTGCTGCTGATCCGCGGTGAAGACGGCCCCCGTTTCCAGTGGGGCAAGGCGCCGCTGCTGTAATGCCCGCGGCATCCTCATGCACTTTCCAAGGAGTTTGTAATCATGCCCCCGAGATATAGCCGTGAAATAACGCGCCCCGTCGTGCTGGGCGCCCAGCTGAAAGAGCAGTTCCGCACCTCGCCCTGCGAAACTTCCTGTCCCATCGGCAATTCCATCCAGAAGATGAACTCGCTCATCGAAAAAGGCCAGTTCACCGAAGCCCTGCGCTACCTGCGTGCCAAGAACCCCTTCCCGGGCATCACCGGCCGCGTCTGCCCCCACTTCTGCATGGATGCCTGCAACCGTAAGGAAATGGACGGCTGCCTGAACATCCGCGCCCTGGAACGCGCTGCCGAGACCTTTGCCGAACGCGGCAACGTCTTCTTCAAGCGTCGTCCCGCCACCGGCAAGAAAGCTGCCGTCATCGGCGGCGGCCCTGCCGGCCTGACGGCCGCCTACTTCCTGGCCCTGCTGGGCCACGAGGTCACCATCTACGAAGCCGAGCCCCTGCTGGGCGGCGTGCCCCGCTACGGCGTGCCGAACTTCCGTCTGCCCCGCGATGTGGTGGACCGCGAAGTGGGCCTGGTGCTGGAAGCCGGCGTGCGTGCCCGCGTCAACACCCGCGTGGGTGTGGACATCACCATGGAAGAGATCTCCGCCCGCTACGATGCCGTCATCGTGGCCACCGGTGTGCCCGCTGAAAACAGCCTGCCCATCCCCGGCGCCGAAAAGGCCGTCAAGGCCGTGGAATTCCTGCGTGCCGCCGCTCTGGGCCAGAACACCGGCAAGATCGGCAAGAACGTCGTCATCATGGGCGGCGGCGGCGTGGCCTTCGACTGCGCCTTCACTGCCCGTCGCCTGGGTGCCGAGAACGTCCATGTGATCTGCCTGGAAAAGGCCGGCGAGATGCGCGCTCCTGCCGAAGACCTGGAACTGGCCGCCAAGGAAGGCGTGCATGTGCACAATTCCTGCACCATGTCCGCCATCCGTACCGAAGGCGACAAGGTCACCGGCGTGGACTACTTCGAAGTCAAGGACTGCCACTTTGACGAAAAGGGCAAGCTGACCCTGGAAGCCGTGCCCGGTGGCGAGCATGTCCTGGAATGCGACACCGTGATCTTTGCCGTGGGCATGAAGACCGACCTGGCCTTCCTGGGTGAAAACGCCGGTGGTCTGGAACTGACCCCCCGCAACTGGATCAAGGTGGACGAAAGCCAGCGTACCTCCAAGGCCGGTGTTTTTGCCGCCGGTGACGTGTCCGCCGGCCCCGCCTCCATCGCCCGCGCCGTGGGCGACGGCCGCCGTGCCGCCTTTGCCGTGCACCAGATGCTGACCGGCGCCAGCAGCCGCGTCTATGCCCTGAACGAAGAAAACATGATCGAAGACTGCGACGCCATGGGCAGCGACACCGCTCCCTACGTGGTGCAGTACGCCGACATCTACGGCATCGCCCAGTATGAGAGCGTTCCTTCCGAAAAGGAAGCCGAAAATGCCTGTACCAAGGCTTTTGCCGAACTCAACCTGGGTCTGACCATCGAACAGGCCCGGAAGGAAGCCGCCCGCTGCTTCCACTGCGGCCACTGCAAGGCCTGCGGTACCTGCGTCGAGGACTGCCCCGGCTATGTGCTGGAGATGCGTCCCTACCAGGAAGCGGAACGGCCCGAAATGGTCCATGGCGAAGAGTGCTGGCACTGCGCCAACTGCCGCACCAGCTGCCCCTGCAGCGCCATCGGCTTCACATTCCCCCTGTTTATGCAAGTCTAGCATGATGAAAAGGGCGGATCGCATGATCCGCCCTTTTTAAGATTGCACCAGACCCCCTGAGGCGCCTTTTTCGCCTCCGGGTCTGTTTTTGTACCCAAGTTTCCGGGCTTTGCCCAAAAACTACTGTCTCTCTGGAGGAAGGATTATGAAAAAGATTTGGTGCCTGCTGCTGGCAGCAGCCATGGTGACGGGAGCCGCCCAGGCAAGCCACGCTGTAGACTTCAAGGCCAAGGGGGTATGGCTGGCGAGTTTCCAGTATGGTCAGAACGGTAACTTTACCAATGGCGGACATACCGGCTATGACCCGAGCGAAGACGAATTCGAAGCCCGTTCCCGTGTCCGTCTGGTCATCGACGCCGTGGCTGACGAAAACCTTTCCGGTCAGGTCTACTTTGAAATCGGCAAGTCCATCTGGGGCAAGGCCGAGGATCCTCAGGGCGGCATGGCCATGGGCGCCGACAAGAATATCGTGAAGCTCAAGCGAGCTTTCATCGACTGGCGCGTTCCCGATACGGACCTCAAACTGCGCATGGGTATCCAGGGCATAGGTCTGCCCTACATGGCCATGGGCGGCCCCACCGTTTTCCAGTCTGACGTGGCCGCCATCACCGCCAGCTACGTTTTCAATGAAAACGCTGCCATGACGGCTTTCTGGGCCCGTCCGTACAACGACAACTATGTGGGCAATGCCGACGGCGACCAGAAGAATTTCATGGACAACATGGACATGGCCGGCCTGATGGTGCCCCTGACCTTTGACGGCGTAAAGCTGACCCCCTGGGGCATGTTCGCCTCCATCGGTTCCAACACGTTCCGCAATGACAGCTCCAAGAACTATGCCTACGTCGGCAACAAGATCAACGGCGTCAACGGCGGCTATGCCCTGAGCGGCCTGTTCCCCCTGCGCGCCGACCTGCTGAGCCACAAGGAAAAACTCAATGCTTACGGCACTGTCTGGTGGGGCGGCCTGAGCGGCGAGATCACCAAATGGGATCCCTTCCGCATCGCCTGGGATTTCTCGTACGGCAACGTGACCTATGACGACGGCTCCCTGAACCGCTCCGGCTGGCTGGCCGGCCTGCTGCTGGAATACAATCTGGACTGGACCAAGCTGGGTCTGTTCGGCTGGTACAGCTCCGGTGACGACGACAACGTGGGCAACGGTTCCGAACGCCTGCCCACCGTCAGCAACGACTACGGTCCCTGTAGTTTCTCCGGCACTTTCATGGGCCCGGACATCAATGGCCTCGAACGTGACCGCGTCATCGGCAACAACCTGGTGGGCACCTGGGGCGTGGGCTTCCGCCTGAAGGATATGAGCTTCCTGGAAGACCTCAAGCACACCTTCCACATCAGCCTGCTCGGCGGTACCAACGATCCCGGCATCCTGAAGAAGTACCACGAGCGTACCGGCGAATGGATGGCTCCCAACAATCCCGAAGGCACCACCAAGGTCGGCCGCGAAAACCTGTACCTCACCACGCGTGACTACGCCCTGGAATTCGGCCTGCTCAACGAATACAAGATCTATGACAACCTGCAGGTCAACCTGGAAGCCAGCTACATCGCCCTGTGGCTGGACAAGTCGGATGACGTCTGGGGCCAGAGCCTGACCGGCGGCGACCATCGCGACATCCGCGACGCCTGGAACGTGAGCGTGCTGTTCATCTACTCTTTCTAGCCAGCCCTCCTGAACAATGGCACGGCCGTATCTCCACTACGGCCGTGCCCAAAGGAAAGACCATGATCGAAAGAATCGATGCCGCTATCTGTATCGGCTGCGGCGCCTGCGTGGAAAAGTGTCCTCTGGACGCCCTGCGGCTCGGTGAGGACGGCAAGGCCTTCATCGCCTATGCCGACGACTGTATGACCTGCTATATCTGTGAACGACTGTGCCCGTCAGGCGCCATCTTCGTGCATCCGTTCCGCGAAGAACTGCCGCCTGTTTTCCCCGATATCCCCAAGGCTCTGGGCGGAGGACTGTAAGATGAACATGCATCATATCACGACGGACGTCCTGATCATGGGCGGCGGTTCCGCCGGCCTGTGGGCCGCCTACCGCTGTTCCGAACTGGCCCCTGAAGCCCGCATCTGCATCGTGGACAAGGGCCCCCGCGACTGGGGCGGTCTGATGACCATGGCGGGCGGCGACTTTGAAGCCGTCCTCCCCCCGGACAACGTGGACGAGTGGGTCCGGGATTTCATTTATTATTTCGACGGCCTCTGCGACCAGGACCTCATGGAAGAGATCCTGAAGCGCTCTGCCGACCGTCTGCATGACTACGAACGCTTCGGCTGCGAATTCTTCAAGAAAGAAGACGGCAGCATGAAATACGTCCCCCAGCGGGGACTGGACCATGTGAAGCTGTACCCGGCCCAGCTCAAGGGCCGTGGCGGCGAGCTGATGGTCAAGAACATCGTGCGCCAGCTCAAGCAGCGCTCCGTGGAGCGGGTGGGACGCATCCTGCTGACCGAGCTGCTGCAGCAGGACGGCCGCGTCTGCGGCGCCCTGGGCTTCGATACCATCAACGGCGATTTTTACCGCTTCGACGCCCGGGTGGTCATTGCCGCCAGCGGCATGGGCGGCTGGAAGACCTCGTACGGCAAAAACACGCCTACCGGCGAGATCATGCAGATGACCTATGAGGCCGGCGCGGTCCTGCAGAACCTGGAATTTGCCCGTGTCTGGAACATGCCCCGCCTCTTCGGCTGGGAAGGCCAGACCGTGCTGATGCCTCTGGGCGCGCGCTTCGTCAATGCCGAAGGCGAGCCCTTCATGGAGCGCTACTCTCCCGTGCTGGGCTCCAATACCGACCCCCACTACACCACCATGGCCATGGCCATGGAGATCCGGGCCGGTCGCGGTCCCATCACCTTCGACCTGAGCCGCATCCAGCAGGAGAACCTGATCCTGCTGCGTCCCCAGAACGGCTGGCAGAAGCTGAACTATGACAAGCTTTCCGCCCTGGGTCTGGACCTGTTCCGGGATTCCACGGAATGGGTGCCCCAGATGACCGTTTCTTACGGCGGTCTGCGGGCCGATGCCTGGGGCAACACCAATCTGGAAGGCCTTCTGGCTGCCGGTACGGCCCGTGCAACCGAGCCCGGTGTCTACGCCGGCGGCTTTGCCCTGATGACCACGTCCGTGCTGGGCCATATGGCCGGTGAGAACGCGGCCCGCCTGCTCCAGACGCTGCCGGAAGTCAAGAGCGACCTGTCCGACGCGGAAATCACTGCCCGCCAGCAGGCCCTGTTCGCTCCTCTGGGCAAGGAAGGTCTCACTCCCAAGGAAGTGCTGACCTCCATCCAGAAAACGGTCTTCCCCTACGGGGTCTCCATCCTCAAGAACGAACGCAGCCTTCAGGCCGCGCTCAAGGAACTGGAGCGCATCCGGGAAGAAGACCTGCCGCGTATGGTTGCGACGGATCCCCACTACCTGCTCAAGCTGCATGAGACCCGTGGTGTGGCCTTTGTCAGCGAAATGTACGTCCGGGCCTCTCTGGAACGCAAGGAGACCCGTGCGGGCCATTACCGCGAAGATTACCCCGTGCGTGACGAATCCCAGCTGGCCTGGCTCTGCCTGCGCAAGGATGCGGACAGCAAACCGGAATTCTTCCGCGTCCCCGTACCGCTGGAAAAGTACAAGCACCCTGTGACCCGGTACTACCAGGACAACTTCGCTTTCCCGACCAGCGAAAGCGCCAAGTAATCCCCACCTCCTAGACGGCCCGATGCCATGCCCTCCCCCGGGCAGGAGGCACCCCCGCTTCCTGTCAGACGAAGGGGCGGCAGGAATCCCTGCCGCCCCTTCTGTTTTGGCCGATGCCTGTCCGGCTCCCCGGACAGGCATCGTGTCCCTGCATGTATCTTTTTTCAAAACCGGCTGACCAGGATATGGTCGACCAGGCTTCCTGCCTTCCCCATCGCCGCATTCTGGCTGCAGTCCTGCCCGGTCGCCCACAGGCCCTGCAGAGCCTAAAGATTTTTCCAGAACAGGAACAAAGAACCCAGCCCGAATCCTTCATCGGCCTTTTCCTGTTCGTTCCCTTCCACCGAAGGCTGGCCGACGATGGCGGCAGCCCTGGCCCCCAGATCCTGCACCTGCCGCAGCACGCTTTCGTCCATGCGGTACAGGGAAAACTGCCAGTTTTTGGTCTTCCCGTACAGCCAGCAGGCGGATTTGCCGCCGGTGGCCATATCGAGACGGATGGACAGCAGGCGTACATCGCTCCGGCTCCGCCAGCCTCGGTTGCCGCCGAACAAAAAATTCCCCAGTCCCCAGGCCACGAAGGTCTTGCGCGGCGAGGCCTCGAGAGTCTCGAACCCGCCGTAGCAATGGCTGTGGGCGAAAAGGATGATGTCCGCCCCTGCGGCGGCAAACCAGTCCGCCCAGAGCCGCTGGCGATCCGAAGCCTCGGAAAAACCTTCGTTCCCGTCATGGGAATACAGGATGATACAGGCCTCCGGCTCCCGGGCACGCAATGTCCGCACGGCTTCCAGCAGCTGGGGATAGGACAGTGTGACGATCCGGGGCCCGCTGCCTATCTGCGACATGGGCGATCCCGTCAGCAGATAGACCGGCGGCTCTCGTTGGGGCAAAAGGGACAGGGGCGCGAAGGTACCGCGTTCATGCAGGCCGTTGTGGCGGATACGGGCACCTTCCAGCACCGCCATCAAATTGGCCGCGCCCTCTTCCAGCCCGTCGAACACATGGTTGTTGGCGGTGCAGGCAGCGCCATTGGCAAACGCCATCTGGGGGAACAGCAGCCCGTCGGCATGGAAGACGAAGGTATTCTGCTTGGAGACGGAAGAAAGACCGGCGATCTCGCAGTTCCACAGAAAAATGTCCGCCTGCTCCAGACGCCGGCGGGTCAGGGGCCCGAAAAGCTCTCCAGCCTGGGGCGCTTCGAGCATCCGGCCGCCCAGCAGCACATCTCCGGCCGCCAGGATCTCCAGCACGCCTTCCGCGGCCATGACCGGCCCCGACAACAGCAGGAGCAAGCCCGCACATCCCAACCATTTTACCCATGCCATGGTCATGCGCTGTACCATGATGCTCCTTCCCTCCTGTCCCGAATACATCTCTGTTCCCCTCTACGCCGGGGCTGCAGGACAGACAAGCGAAATCTCTCCGACAGGCAGCAGAGGCAGGCAAAAGGCGCATGGCCTTTCCCCGTGGAGAGGTATATGCTGCCTTCTGCACGGCAGGCAGCATCCGGCCCTGCAAGGAGGAACCATGCGCATCTTCACCCAGGAAATCATCGTCGCTCCCCAGCATATCGACATCCAGAACCGCGTCAGCAACCTGTGCTATGTGCAGTGGATGCAGGATCTGGCCATCAACCACTCCACTGTCCAGGGCTGGGGCGTGGAACGCTACGAAGCGGAAGGGCACGGCTGGGTCGTCCGCCAGCATACCATCACCTACAAACGCCCTGCCCTTGCCGGAGATGTCATCACCGCCGCCACCTGGGTGGCCGAGATTGCCTCCCGCCAGAGCCTGCGCCGCTATCTGTTCTGGCGCGCCGCCGATCGCAGCGTCCTGGCCGAAGCGGCCACGGTCTGGGTCTATATCGATATGGCGACCGGCCGGCCTTCCCGCCTGCCCGCCTCCCTGCAATCGGCCTTCGAGGTCGTGGCAGACGACAAGGAAGTCTTGCAGCTCCTGCAGGGCTAGCCTTCACAAAAGACAACTCTGCCTGTTTTTAGTATATTTCCCCCGCTCTCCTGCCCATGACAGAACGGGACAGACCGCTGCATGTCGAGCCGCGAAAGAAACCTGGCGACCATCTGCGACCTTTCCCGGTGGGCAGGCCGCAAAAAAGGGAGGCAGACGGATCTCCCTCCCTTTGTGATGGCGGATGGCTGCATACTGCGGCTGCGAACTCCTGGACCGCTGCGATGCCTCAGCTCAAATCAGCATCGGCACAGGCCAGATTGCTGTCGATGCCGTAACGTTCGCGAAAGCGCTCCTCGGCCTCCGAGTCGCCGATGAGATAAAGGGCATCCCCCAGAGCGAAAATGTAGCCCGGATCAGGGTTGACGTGCATGGTGCCGGTATTGTCGCGCACGGCCAGCACACTGCACTTGGTCTTGTTGCGGATGCCGCATTCCATCAGGCTCTTGCCCTGCAGCTGTCCGCGGATGGTATAGCGGAAGACGAGCAGGCGCTCATTCAGCATCATCATCTTGTCCGGAGCCAGCAGATTGATGATGCTGTTGCTCACCAGCGAAGCCAGGGAAAGCACCTGGTCCGCACCGGCGCTGTGCAGGCCGTTGACGTTACGGTCCAGCGAGGCACGGCAGAGGATCTGGGCATCCGGCCGCAGACGACGGCTGTAGATGGTCAGATAGATATTGGCGTCATCGTCATGGGTGGTGATGATGATGGTGCGCGTCTTGCGGATGCCGGCCTTTTCCAGAACGGCAAGATCCGCGGCATCCCCGTGCACATGGGGGATGGCGCCGGAATTGATGTGCGGCTGCCGGTCCACGATCACCGCAGGGATCTTGCGGCGTGCCAGGTTCCGCGCCACGGCAAGGCCCACCCTGCCGCCGCCCAGGATGACCACGGGCACGTTCTCCATCTCTGCCTTTTCCGGCTCGCTGATCAGGCGGTCGAACGTCCGCACCTGTTTTTCCGTACCGGCCACCACCAGCACGCTGCTTTCCGTGAACATGGTATGCGGCCCGGGCAGCTGGAAAGCGCCGCGATCCCAGACGCCGACTACGTTGATGCCCGTCCGTTCGCGCAAGCTGCAGTCCAGCAGGGTCTTGCCGGCCAGACTGCTGTGCATCACCGGGGCTTCCGCCACCACCAGACGGCCGAAGCGGCCCATGATGCTGGCCCGCTGGGACGAGCGGACCACCCGTCGGGCCATGGCCTCACCCAGCACATTATGGAACTGGAACACCCTGTTGCATCCTGCCAGGCGCAGGATGTCCGTCGCATCGGGATTTTCCACCCCCGCGGCGATGACCACCTGGGGCGCGGCTTCACGGGCCGAGAAGACGATGTTGGTACTGCGGATGTCCGTATCCATGACCACCAGCATGGCGGCCGTATCGGCGTGCAATTTCTGGTAGGTCTTTACGTCGTCATGGTCACCGGCAGCCACTTCATAGCCCTGGTCGAGCAGGTCCAGACCTGTCTGGGGATCATTGCACAGCAGCACACGCCGGATACCATGGCGCGCCAGGTCATCGGCCAGGTTGAGGGTGATGGGGCCGCTTCCGGCGATCAGCACATGCCCCCTGATCCCGGCGGGCAGACGGCGCGGCACCATGTCCTTTTTCTGGCTTTCCAGCCACGGCATGTAAAAATGCTGGATGAAGGTGAAGGGCATCATGATCAGGAAAAAGATCACGCCCGACATGAGCACGACGATGGAAAAGATGCGGCCCGGATCCGAGGAAAAGGTGATGTCCCCAAAACCGAGCGTGGACATGACCGTCAGCGTCCAGTAGACCCCGGTGATCCAGGAATGTTCCTTCCCTTCATATTCCATGAGCCAGTGGAAGATGACGCTGTAAGCGGCGATCATGATGCACAGGGTAATGAAAAAGCGCCGCAGCACGATCATATTGTGCTTTGCGCCGCGCTCGTGCAAAAAGGTCATGATCTGTGATGGTAGATATTTCATGCGCACCAGTCTGTTGCTGAAACAAGGTATTTTTTGAAGATACCAAAACAGTCAGGCTACGCAAGCATCTCTTTACCGCCCTGCCCGGGCAGGACAACGGATGCCGGACGGGAGGAGATGTTTGGCAGATGCGGACAGAAAAACCATGCTCCTGTCCCCTGCGCAAGACAGAGAAGCTGTTTCCCCTGCCCTCCGGTATCCTTCTGCCAGGCCAACGTCCGGCGGCAGCGGCCAGCGGCACTGGACGGGGCTGTTATGATACGAACCCGGCATGCATAATGCTTGCCCATAAAAAAGTGACCCACCGGCAAAGCCGGTGGTTCTTCATATGCGCCTGTAAG
>OOCI01001887.1_pt1 | contig 14226 bp, 12 predicted proteins | sample 1671761 | NCBI WGS metagenome assembly OOCI01 (sample SAMN06348190, study PRJEB24527) | human gut metagenome | biome: human gut; feature: ankylosing spondylitis patient; material: feces | host: Homo sapiens | place: China | collected 2015-10
GCACCAGAGCGAGTAACTTTTTCATATAATGTTACTCTCCTTTCTGAAATTTCCGCTTCCGGTTCCGCGGCATCGTATATTTTTCCGCGTTTTGGCGCGATTTTCTTTTGTTTATGCACGTCGGCTCGTTGAGGAGGGCGTCCGTCAAAATCCTGCCTTTGTGCAAAACGGAGAAAATGTTGCAAAAACGGGTCAAATAGGCGATATCGTACCCCCATACATTTTCAGAAATTTCAAAAAATTTCGCAGAAATAGCAGGCATTTCGGGGATCGGAGCGAAAAAATGGGTAGACGGAAGGGTAGACGGCCGCCTCCTTGGAAAACCAGCAAGCCCTTGCGCCCCAGGCGTTTCGGCGGGTAGACATCGGGTAGACATGGGCGGTTTTGAACAAAACGGATCGTCAAAGTGTACAAAAAAAGCGCCCTTCGGCGCTTTTTTCAAAAGGACTCATTTTCAGGTTTTCACGATCCGCTTTTTTCCGCACTTCGGACAGGTCAATTCGACCGTTCCGACGCTGCGCGGCACACGGCAATAGGTGCCGCAGGAGCACTTCACATATTTGTGTTCCTTGTCGGCGCGGCGGGCCTTCGCTCCGCGCAGGGCGCTCTGCTTCGGCCCCCACCACTGCATGAATTTTGCGTTTTCCGCGCGGCGCTTTTCGAGGTTGCGCGAGAACATACGGAACAGCAGATATACGCACAAAAAGAGCGTGGTATAATGGATAAAGGCGGCAAATGCCTGCCCCGGCACCAAGGCGGGCAGCAGGCTGAGCACCAGCTCAGCGATAAACAAGGCCCAGCAGAGCTGGTCGGCGCCGTTTCGACCGTACATGAAGCGCGCCATCGCGCAGCGAAGCTTATAAATGAAATTCTGCAAGATCCATCACACTTTCTATCAAAATTGCTTTTATTCTATATGATTTCGCCTAAATAGTAAAGAGGGCGCAAAAAAGTTTACGAAACGGCAATAATTGGTTTGACACAGGACGCTTCGTATGCTATGATACCGAAAGGAATAAGGGAGTAGCCAACGCCGCTGCGGCGTCGGGCGGGTCGTCATCACGGGGCTGCGCCCCCGGTCCGCTCATGAAATGGCGAGACTTTTACCGAAGACGTCTTTGCAGCCGTCCGACGGTAAGAGTCTTTTTCTTTTCCCAAAACCAATTCTATAATACAGGAGTGTGTTGCATTTATGAGCTTTCTGCTTGACGGCTTTCGAGCCGTGACGTGGCAGCAAGGCGTGATGTACCTCGTGGGCTTCGCGCTCATCTACCTCGCCATCCAAAAGGACTATGAGCCCGCGCTGCTGCTGCCGATGGGCTTCGGCGCCATCCTCGTCAACCTGCCGAGCTCCGGCGTCCTCAACCAGATGGTCGAGGGCATCGGCGAGAGCCAGGGCATCATCCAGTGGCTCTTCGAGACAACCATCGAGGCCAGCGAAGCGCTGCCGCTGCTGCTGTTCATCGGCATCGGCGCGATGATCGACTTCGGCCCGCTGCTCTCAAATCCCAAGATGCTGCTCTTCGGCGCGGCGGCGCAGTTCGGCATCTTCTTCACCATGGTCGCTGCCGTCCTGCTCGGCTTCGACCTCGCGGACGCCGCCTCCATCGGCATCATCGGCGCGGCGGACGGCCCGACCTCCATCCTCGTCTCGCAGGTGCTGCACTCGAGCTACGTCGGCCCCATCGCCGTCGCGGCGTACTCTTACATGGCGCTTGTGCCGATCATCCAGCCCTTCGCCATCAAGCTCGTGACGACGAAAAAAGAGCGCCGCATCCGGATGCCCTACAACCCCAAGAACGTCTCGCGCACGCTGCGCATCTGCTTCCCGATCCTTGTGACCATCATCGCGGGCTTCATTGCGCCGATGTCCGTCTCGCTCGTCGGCTTCCTGATGTTCGGTAACCTCCTGCGCGAGTGCGGCTGCCTTGACCGTCTCTCCGAGACGGCGCAGAACACGCTGGCGAACCTCATCACGCTGCTGCTCGGCATCACGATCTCGTTCTCCATGCGCGCCGACCAGTTCGTGAACCGGAATACGCTCATCATCATGGGCCTTGGCCTCGTGGCGTTCGTGTTCGACTCCATCGCGGGCGTGATGTTCGCGAAGCTCCTCAACCTGTTCAGCAAGAAGAAGGTCAACCCGATGGTCGGCGCGGCAGGCATTTCGGCGTTCCCGATGTCCGCGCGCGTCATCCAGAAGATGGGCATTGAGGCGGACAGCCAGAACCATCTGCTGATGCACGCGGTGGGTGCGAACGTCGCCGGGCAGATCGCAAGCGTCCTCGCGGGCGGCATGATCCTCAACCTCGTGCCGCAGCTCTTGAAGTAAGGAGGAACGGAAATGACAGCTTTGCAGGCAGCGCTCACGATCCTGTGGCAGGAGGATCTATGCAATGAAAAACCTTAAGAAAATCGCGACAGCACGGTTGCTCGTGATCATACTGCTGCTCGCCGTATGTATGGCGGGCTGCGCCGCACCGGCAGAGCCAAACAGCGGCGTCCCTTCTGAAACGGACGCCCCGGCGGAGTCCGACGGCTCCGGTGCGCCGGCCGATGCGCCGCAGGCGCTGACGCTCCCCATTCTGGACGAGATCGACGCGGACGTTACGGTCGGAACGGCAGGCTCTTCGCTGCTGGCTGTGCAGGCTGCGGTCAAGCTGCTGGACTGGGGCGTGAATACGGGCCTTGACACGGACGAGATCAGCGGCGTCGCCTCCGTATGGCTGAGCGCAAAGAACGAGGGCCGGACCGAGTGCCTGCAAAAGCTGGAGCTGGTGGACGAGGCCTATCAAAAGCTGCTGACCGATGAAGCGCGGGAGCTGCTGGACGACGCCGGGTGCGCGGAGGTGGAGATCACCTGGGGCAGCGAGCCGGTCGAGCCCGTGGAAGCCATCATGCGCTCGGCGGGACTGCGGGAGGCTGACAGCGGCGATGACGCCGCGTGGGATGTAGCCGGGTTTGAAAAGAGTCTGCTGGAAAATTACGGTGTCACGCCGCATCACTATGAGGATCTGGGCGACGGTGTTTATCAGGTCTATGTAGAGATCGACGGCGAGATCGTTCCCTTTGTCACGGTCGATTCCGCGACCGGCGACTATCACGGGTGATCGCCCGGTCCGTTTCTAGCGGAGGGCGGATGGGACGGAAAAGCCCCGCGGTCAGGCCCCGCTGCCCCAAATAGACTGAAGGGACCGTTCTCTGTGGAGGAGAACGGTCCCTTTTGCTGTGCTATTTGCTCACCAGCAGCTTTTTCATGCCGCGCCCGAGCCCATCCACGCTCAGCGGGTACATATCAATGAGCCGCGCGATGTGGCCGTAGCTCTGACCCCAATAGCCGCCGTAGCGCGGCGGCTCCTCGGGATTGAGCCAGATGAGATGGTCGTACTGTTCTTTGAAGCGCTTGAGCCAGTCCATGCCGGAGAGTGAGCCGCTGCCGGCGAAATAGTCGTAACGCTTTTCCGTCAGCTCGTACATATCCATCAGCGCGTCGCCGACAAAAATGACCTTGTACTCGCTGCCGAAATTCTTCAGCAGCCACTCGGTCGAAACGCCGTGCTCGCGGTACATCCGCGGGTCGGTGTAGACGCGCGAGTAGACGCAGTTGTGGAAGTAGTAGACGTGCAGCTCCTTGAAGTGGTTGGACTGCCGCGCCGCCTGAAAGAGCATCGAGCAGAGCTGAGAGTAGTAGCTCATCGAGCCGCCGGAGTCCATCAGCATCAGCACCTTGACGGTGTTGCGCCGCGGGCGCTTGTAGCGCACCTTGAGCGTGCCCGCGTTGTCGCAGGTGTCGCGGATGGTGCCGTCCACGTCGAACTCCGTCTTGTCGCCGAGCGACTGGTCGGAATACTGCCGCAGCAGGCGGAAAGCCATCTGGAACTGGCGGATATCGAGCGTGTTGTCGCGGCGGAAATCGCGGTACTTCCGCTCGCCCGCGACCTGAAAGGCGCGGCGGTAGATGCTCTCGCCGCCGACGCGGATGCCCTGCGGGCTGTGGCCGGCGTTGCCGAAGTTGGAGTAGCCGCCCGTGCCGATCCAGTACGAGCCGCCGTTGTGCTCCTCCTTCTGTTCCTTGAGGCGTTCTTCAAACATCTTCAAGATTTCGTCGATGCTCTTTTCCGTGTAGCCCTGCTCGCGCAGAAAGGCGCGGAACTCCTCAAGCGCGTTTTTCGGGTGGTTGAGCCAGTCCATTAACTCGTCCGGCAGCAGCTCCTCGGGGAAGGGCACGTCCTTGAAATACTCCAAAAACGCGGCGTCAAACTTGTCGTAGTCCGCCTCGCTCTTGACGAGCACGGCGCGGCAGAGGTCGTAAAAGCCCGTCAGCGTCGAGCGGTGCAGCCCGAGCAGCAGCCCCTCCATGAGCGTCATCCACTCGTTGAGTGAAACGCCGAAGCCGCGCTGACGCAGAAGGTAGAAAAATCCGACAAACATGGGCTTACCGCATACGGCGCTGCATCGCCGCGATGTCCTTGTCCTTTTTGAGCAGTACGCCGGCAAAGGGGATCTCGCGCGTGATGCGCGCGGGATCGACGCCGCCGAGCTCGAGCGCGCGGAGCCAGTCGACCAGCTCGCTCGTGGAGGGCTTTTTCTCGATGCTGTCGATCGAGCGCAGCCAATAGAAGGCCTGCATCGCCTGTGCGAGCAGCGTTTCGTCGAGCTTTTCAAAGTGGACGCGGATGATCTTCTCCATCTGCTCCTGCGTGGGGTAGGCGATGTAGTGGAAGATGCAGCGGCGCAGGAAGGCGTCGGGCAGCTCCTTTTCCGCGTTGGACGTGATGATGACGATGGGGCGCTGCTTCGCCTTGACCGTTTCCTTCGTCTCGGGAATGTAGAACTCCATCTTGTCCAGCTCCCAGAGGAGGTCGTTGGGGAACTCAAGATCGGCCTTGTCCACCTCGTCGATGAGCAGCACCACCTGCTCGTCGGAGGAGAATGCTTCGCCGAGCTTGCCGAGCTTGATGTATTTTGCGATGTCGTCCACGCCGGCGGAGCCGAACTGGCTGTCGTAGAGACGCTGGACGACGTCGTAGACGTACAGACCGTCCTGCGCCTTGGTGGTGGATTTCACGTTCCAGATGATGAGCTTCTTGCCCAGCGCGTCGGCGACGGCCTGCGCCAGCATGGTCTTGCCCGTACCGGGCTCGCCCTTGATGAGCAGCGGCTTTTGCAGCGCCACGGCGATGTCCACCGCGCCCATCAGCTCGGGCGAGGCGACGTAGTTTTCGGTCCCGCGGAAGGAAACAGACATAGAAATACCTCGTTACATAAAAGTTTGATCCTATTTTACATAGCCGCGCCGTCGGTGTCAATGCGGAGCGGGGGAGAAAAAATACCAAAAAAACACTCAAACGGTCGTTGCATTCCTGGAGCTGCTGTGCTATAATACAAAAAAGAATCCGATAAGGAGGCAGCGGACCATGAAAAAACTGACTAAAATGCAGCAGAAGGTCTACGATTACATCGCCCAATTCATGACCAAGTGGGGCTATCCGCCCTCTGTGCGCGAGATCTGCGCAGAGCTGAATTTCAAGTCCCCGTCCACCGCGCATTTCCATATCCTGAATCTGGAGAAAAAGGGCTATCTGGAGCATGACGCCGGCAAGGGCCGCGCCATCCGGCTCAAGGGCGAGGCGCAGACCGCGCCTGCCGTGCCCGCCGCCCCTGCGGCGCCGTCGAACGCCGTTGACTTCATGGAGGAGCGGGACGCGCGCGAGAACCGCATCCCCATCGTCGGCAACGTCGCCGCCGGCAGCCCCATCCTTGCGCAGGAGTGCGTGGAGGATTACCTGACCTTTGATACCGGCAGCCGCAGCGGCGAGTTTTTTGCCCTGCGCGTGCGCGGCGAATCCATGCTGGGCGTCGGCATCCTGCCGGACGATCTGGTCGTCGTCCGCCGCCAGCAGACCGCCAACAACGGGGAGATCGTCGTCGCCCTCATCGGGGACGAGGCCACGGTCAAGACTTTCAAAAAGCAGAACGGCGAGATCTGGCTCCTGCCCGCGAACCCCGACTACCAGCCCATCGACGGGCGGGAGTGCGAGGTGCTCGGCAAGGTCGTTGCCGTCGTGCGCCAGTATTGAGCCGGAAACCGACCCTGTATATTGAAAAAGCGTTCCACGACCGAAAGCAGGCCGCGGAACGCTTTTTTATTGTTGGGAGCAGCGCTCAGCTCTCCGAGCCGGAGAGGTGGAAGCGCCAATCCGCGAAGCCGTAAAACGGATCGGAAGCCGTTGGGGTCATGCCGTCCACGAGACCGGATGGCGTGAGCACCGTTTTGGACTTGAAGAGCAGCGGCGCAAAGGGCGTTTCCTTGGCAAAGCCCTTGACATACCGCTCGGCGGAGGCGTTCCCGCCGAGCAGGAAGGCGTCGTTCAGGCCGGAGAGCTGTTCGCTCACAAAGCCGCCGTAGTTCAGCGCGCCGCCGGCGTCGAGCAGTGCGCTCACGTCCCAGTCGGCGGTCAGACGCACCTCGCCGAGATAGAGGTCGAAGCTGTCGGCCTCCAGCACGGCGGTGTATTCCCCCCACGGCAATTCGCGCACTGTGACCGTCAGCGCGGCGGTCGTGAGCTGGGTGCAGAGGCTTTCGGCCACCGCACGCTTGAAGGCATTTTCCTCGTTCACCAGCAGCGTCAGGCTGCGCGGACGCGCGGCGGTCACGCCGGCAGTCTCCAGCGCGGCGGCGTACTCCTCCGCTGTGGTGCGGTACTCGTATGTCTTTGGATAGTCCGCGTCCTGCGGCGCGATGGGAAGCTGCGCCGCCGTGCCGTGCCCGGAGAGTAGGGAGGAGACAAGCGTGCCGCGGTCGATCACGCCGCTCATCGCGCGGCGCACCGCGGCGTCGCCGAGCGGAGCACGGCTCAGGTTGAAGCCGAGGTACTGCATCGCCGCGGTCGGCACGTCGGTGGACTCCACCGCGCCGCCGACCGTCCGTGCGCCGGTGCCGGTCGGATCGAGGCAGAGGAAGTGGACGCTGCGGGAGGCGAACCGGCTCAGCGCGGTGTCGTTGTCCTTGACCGCGGCAAGCGTGATGCGCTCGAGCGGCAGCGGGCTGCCTTGCCAATGGGGATTTACGGTCAGCGCCGCGCCGTCGGCTGCTGTTGTGTAGACGTAGGGGCCGGTGCCGAGCGGAACGAGGTCGTTCTCCGTGCCGGCCTTGACGATGGGAATGTCCAGCAGGGCGGGGAAGCTGCCGTTTGCTTGCGTCAGCGTGACGATCAGCGTATGCGCGTCCTGCGCCTTCATCGAGGCGACGTTCGCAAAGCGCGCGCCGTAGCGCGCGGACTCCGCCGCGCGGCGGTAGGCCGCGAGCACGTCGTTCGCGGTGAGGGCTGTGCCGTCGGAAAAGACTGCGCTGCGCAGCGCAAAGGTCCACGTCAGCGTTTCGGCGTCGCAGCTGCTGCGTTCGCACAGCACAGGCTGCGGCGTGAACGAAGCGTCGAGCGTGAAGAGCGGCTCGTAGAGCAGCGCGCCGACGGTCTGCTGCACGCCGTCGATGCAGGTCACGGGGTCAAAGGTCTGGCCCGAGAGATAGGGCAGGGTGAAGTCGGAGATCTGCGCCGGCTCGCGCTGCGATGTCTCCTGCTCCTCCGGCGGCAGCTCGTCGCCCCAGAAGTCGTCCGGCTCCGGCTCGGCCTCCCAGCAGCCGGTCAGCGAGAGCGCAAGGACCAGCGCGAGCGCGAGCGCCGTCAGCCGCCGCGTCACAGGGCGTCCTCCGTCAGGACGATGACCGCCGCCATGCCGCCGCGCTCGCCGCCCATGCCGCGGTGCGACCAGTAGCGATCGGGGCGGCATTTGGTGCAGTCGGGGTGTACGTCGATGCGCGAGGGGTCCAGTCCGCTGCGCAGCAGCCACAGACGGTTGATGGATTTGAGGTCAATGTGGTACTTGTCGCCGCAGCGCTCGATGCGCTCGTCCACGGCGGGGTCCATGAGCTCATGGAAGGCGTCGGCCACGTCGCCGTCGGTCTCAAAGCAGCACTTGCCGATGGCGGGGCCGATGGCCGCGCGCATCGTGTAGGGGTCCGCGCCGTAAAGGCTCATCATCGTGACGAGCGCCTTGAGCACGATGCCGCTCGCCGTGCCGCGCCAGCCGGCGTGGATGGCGGCGATGGAGCGCGAGGTCGGGTCGTAGACCGTGATCATGCAGCAGTCCGTTCCGTAGGCAAAGAGCGGCAGGTTCGGCACGTTCGTGATGAGCGCGTCGGCGTCGTAGGGCCGCTCGTCCCAGCGGAGCTTGCCGGCGTCCTCCTCCCGTGCGACGCGCACGAGGTCGGAGTGGATCTGGCGGCAGCCGACGGCGCGCGAGGCGTCGAAGCCGACGGCGGCGCCGAGGCGGCGGTAATTTTCGAGGATGTTCTCCTCACGGTCGCCGCGGTTGCTCGCAAGGTTGAGCGAGTCGAACGGCGCGGGACTCACGCCGCCGTGACGGGTGGTGAAGGCGTGGCGCACGCCGCCGACGGAGAGCGTGCCGGCGGTGTCGAAGATCACGCCGTTGACGTTGTGCTCGGTAAAGGACATAAGGGACCTCCTTTCGCGCCTGCGGCGCGGGGAAATTTGCCGCGCACGGCGCGGCGGGGCTGCGGTGAATGGAAAGCTATTGCTGCTTTTTCAATAAATGAAAAGCGATATGGCAGATCAGATATACAAGGCTTTGTATCCCCCAAAAACAGGCAGTGACCAATATTGCTCCGAGCCATACCGGAAAACTGATAAATCCGCCTGTTTGGAGAAATAAATGGGTATGTTTAAGGCCGCACAGCTCATAGATGGGAAAGTAGAGTAAAAAATAAAGGGGGATGTTCAACAATGTATACCGCCAAGAAACGAACTTGTAAAATAACAACGGCAAACCGATCAGGCTTACCCAGAAAACATAATGCCCGATCTGACTCCGTGCGGGAGGGGAATTCAGTCCCAATAAATCATCGGAAACGATCAGGCAGAGCAGAATGGTTAAAATTCCCATTACTCCGGCCCAAAGCCACTTTTTGAAAATCCCGTGCTGATTCATTCATACCCTCCAATGATCCTGACTTGCCTGATCACCTCACAGGGTTTCCTCACCGCCGCATTCCAATGTTTCGCGAACGAAATGTGCCTGCAGATGACTTTCGGTGACCAGAACGGACTCCTGATGGAAGAAGGCGCACAGGTCCTTGGCAATGTCATTCACAACGGTCTTGTCAACGTCGATCAGGGTGAGGACCAGACTGGTCTCCCGGGCGTATTCTCCGCTTTCGTAAATATACCCGCCCTCCTGCACCTGAAAGGAAAAAGGCACCTTGTAGGAATAGCATACATTACGAAGCACCCTGATATACTTTTCGTTTTCAAAGAGCTGTGTGTTCGTCGACAGATCGTTCAGCCCAATGTAGATTTTTGACTCGACCATATTCAGCGCCCCCCTGTGTGCCTGACCGATGCGAATTTATTTGCGTGACGTCCTCCGGCAGACCGTCCTGCCGGAGGCGGGAGCCTCCGGACCGGCGCGCCTTCGTGCCGAAAAGGGGTATTCTCTTTCGGAAAGAGAATACCCCTTTTGCTTTTACCGTCCGCAGCACTGCTTATTTTCCGCGCTGCCGCGCAGCGCAAAAAATGCCGGATGGCAGCTCGCTCGCCGCTGGCACGGCAACCGCTCGTATGCCGCGTATCAGCAGGCTACGTCCGTTACCGTCCGCAGCACTGCTTATACTTTTTTCCGCTGCCGCAGGGGCAGGGGTCGTTGCGGCCGATCTTCTGCACCTTGCGCGGCTGCTTTTTCACGCTGCCGTCGCCCGCGGTGGTGGCGACGATGCCCTCGGCCACGCGCTCGCGCTTGACCTCGGCCTCGCTCTTGATGCGGGCGGAGAAGATACGGCGCACAGTCTCGTCCTGAATGGCGGAGATCATCTCCTCGAACATCTCGAGGGATTCCTTCTTGTAGGCGTCGATGGGGTTGACCTGCGCGTAGGCGCGCAGGCGGATGCCCTGACGCAGCTCCTGCATGGCGTCGATATGGTCCATCCAGTATTCGTCGACCACGCGCAGCAGCACCACGCGCTCAAGCTCGCGCATGATGGGGGAGGTGACGGCCTCCTCCTTGCGCTCGTAGGTGGTGACGGCGGCGTTGAAGAACAGCTCCGTCAGCTCGTCCTCGCCCATGGCGGCGAGCTCGGCGGGCGTTTCGGTGACCATGCCGCGCGGGAAGTACATACCCTCGAGGCTGCCGAGGATCTCGCGCACGCCGTCCTCGTCGAGCGTGCCGTGCTCGCCGGTGTGGAGCGTGACCTGATTGGAAATGCCGCTGCGGATCATGCCGAAGATGGTATCCTTGAGGTTGCGGCCGTCGAGCACCTGCTTGCGCTGCCCGTAGATGATCTCGCGCTGCTTGTTCATCACGTCGTCGTATTCAAGCGTCGCCTTACGGGACTGGAAGTTGCGGGACTCGACGCTGGTCTGTGCGTTCTCGATGGACTTCGAGAGCATCTTGTTCTCGATGGGCGTGTCCTCGTCGAGGTTCATGCGGTCCATGAGGTTCGTGATGCGCTCGCCGCCGAACAGGCGCAGCAGATCGTCCTCGAGCGAGAGGTAGAAGCGCGTCTCGCCCGGGTCGCCCTGACGGCCGGCACGGCCGCGGAGCTGATTGTCGATGCGGCGGGAGTCGTGGCGCTCGGTGCCGATGATGAACAGACCGCCGGCCTCGCGCACGCGGTCGGCCTCGCCCGCGATCTCGGCCTTGTGCCTGGCGAGCGCTTCGGCGAACAGCGCGCGGGCGTCGAGGATCTCCTGATCGTCGGTCTCAGCGTAGCCGGTCGCCTCGGCGATCAGCTCATCGGAGAGCCCGGCCTTGCGCAGGTCGTTCTTCGCCATGTATTCGGCGTTGCCGCCGAGCATGATGTCGGTGCCGCGGCCCGCCATGTTGGTGGCGACCGTCACCGCGCCGAGCTTGCCGGCCTGCGCGACGATCTCGGCTTCCTTCTCGTGGTTCTTCGCGTTGAGCAGGTTATGCTTGATGCCCTCGCGGGAGAGCAGATAGGACAGGTGCTCGTTCTTCTCGATGGACACCGTGCCGACCAGAACGGGCTGGCCCTTGGCGTGGCATTCCTTGACCTGCGCGATGACCGCGCGGTACTTTGCCGCCTCGGTCTTGTACACCACGTCGGGATCGTCGATACGCGCGATGGGGCGGTTGGTGGGGATCTCGATGATGTCGAGGTTATAGATGGTGCCGAATTCCTCCTCCTCGGTCAGCGCCGTACCAGTCATACCGGAGAGCTTCTTGTAAAGGCGGAAGTAATTCTGGAAGGTGATGGTCGCGAGCGTCTTGCTCTCGCGGGCGACGGTGACATGCTCCTTGGCCTCGATGGCCTGATGCAGACCCTCGCTGTAGCGGCGGCCGAACATCAGTCGGCCCGTGAACTCGTCGACGATGACGACCTCGCCGTCCTTGACGACGTAGTCGATGTCGCGCTTCATCGTGCCGTGCGCCTTGATGGCCTGATTGATGTGGTGGGCGATGGTGGAGTTCTCGGGATCGGAGAGGTTCTCGATCTCGAAATACTGCTCGGCCTTGGCGATGCCGCGGGCGGTGAGCGTCGCGGTCTTGGCCTTTTCGTCCACGATGTAGTCGGCGTCGACGTTGACGTCCTCTTCCTCCTTTTCGTCCGTCTCCGCGATGACCTTCTTGCGGAAGCGGGCGACGAGAGCCTCGGTGCGGCTGTACATCTCCGTGGACTTCTGTCCGATGCCGGAGATGATGAGCGGCGTGCGCGCCTCGTCGATGAGGATGGAGTCCACCTCGTCCACGATGGCGAAGGCGTGGCCGCGCTGCACCATCTGGGATTTGTAGATGGCCATGTTGTCACGCAGGTAGTCAAAGCCCATCTCGTTGTTCGTGCCGTAGGTGACGTCGGCCGCATAGGCCTGCTGGCGCTCGGCGCTCGACATGTCGTGCACAATCAGGCCGACGCTCAGGCCAAGGAAGCGGTAGACCTTGCCCATCCACTCGCTGTCACGGCGGGCGAGGTAATCATTGACGGTGACGATGTGCACGCCCTCGCCGGTGAGCGCGTTGAGATACGCCGGCAGGACGGCGACGAGGGTCTTGCCCTCGCCGGTCTTCATCTCGGCGATGCGGCCCTGATGCAGCACGATGCCGCCGATGAGCTGCACGCGGAACGGCTTCATGCCCAGCACGCGCCACGCGGCCTCGCGCGCCGTGGCAAACGCCTCCGGCAGCAGGTCGTCGAGCGACTCGCCGTCGGCATAGCGCTGCTTGAACTCGCCGGTCTTGGCGCGCAGCTGCTCGTCCGTGAGCGCGGCGTACTCGTCCGACATGGCTTCGATTTTATCAGCGATCGGGTAGAGCCGCTTGAGCTCATGGTCGCTGTGAGTACCAAATATTTTTTTGAGAAAACCCATTTGTTTACACTCCTTGTCCAGTGTAATTTAGGATTATACCATACATTTATGAATAAAAAAAGAGTGAATCGGCCCTGCGATAAATTTTTACCGGATCGTGCATTTTCCCATTGCCGGAATGCGTCGAATGCTGTAGAATATATGTTTGTTTGATAGCTTGAAACAGAGGAGAGAAGCATCTATGCAGGCGATCGGCTTTGACAATGACAAATACCTCCGGATGCAGTCGGAAAAGATCCGCGAACGCATCGGCCAGTTCGGCGGCAAGCTGTATCTGGAGTTCGGCGGCAAACTCTTTGACGACTACCACGCATCGCGCGTGCTGCCGGGCTTCGCCCCCGACAGCAAGGTGCGCATGCTCATGGAGATGCGCGACGAGGCGGAGATCATCATCGCCATCTCGGCGGATGATATCGAGCGCAACAAGCGCCGCGGCGACCTCGGCATCACCTACGACGACGACACCCTGCGCCTGATCGACGCATTCCAGGGCTGCGGGCTGTACGTCGGCAGCGTCGTCATCACGCACCACCGCGGCCAGCCCGCGGCGGAAAAGTTCCAGCGCCGGCTCGAGACGCTCGGCATCCGCGTGTACCGGCACTACATCATCCCGGACTACCCGTCCGACGTCGCGCGCATCGTCAGCGACGACGGCTTCGGCCGCAACGACTACATCGAGACGACGCGCAGCCTCATCGTTGTGACCGCGCCCGGCCCCGGCAGCGGCAAAATGGCGACGTGTCTTTCCCAGCTCTATCATCATCACCAGCGCGGTGAGCGCGCCGGGTATGCGAAGTTTGAGACGTTCCCGATCTGGAATCTTCCGCTCAACCACCCGGTCAACCTTGCCTACGAAGCGGCGACCGCTGACCTGGACGACGTGAACATGATCGACCCGTTCCATCTTGAGGCTTACGGAAAAACGACCGTTAATTATAACCGTGATGTCGAGATCTTCCCGGTGGTCAACGCGATGTTTGAGCTGATCGCCGGTAAAAGCCCTTATCGCTCACCCACGGATATGGGCGTCAATATGGCGGGCAACTGCATTATTGATGATGAGGTCTGCCGAGAGGCGTCGCTGAACGAGATCGTCCGCCGCTATTTCAAGTGCCTGTGCGACCAGAAGGCGAGCGGTGTGGTGAAGCAGGAACGCTTCAAGCTGGAGCTGCTGATGAATCAGGCCGGCATTGCGCTCGGGGAGCGCGCAGTCGAGAAGCGCGCCCATGCCTGTTCCGATGCGACCGGCGGGCAGCCTGCCGCCGCCATCGAGCTGGCGGACGGCACGATCGTGGTAGGCAAAAACGGCCCGCTGCTTGGTGCGGCTTCCTCTGCGCTGCTGAACGCACTGAAAAAACTTGCAGGCATCGACCAGGAGATCGACCTCGTGTCTGCCCATGCGATTGAACCGATCCAGACGCTGAAAACGACCTACCTCGGCAGCAAAAACCCCCGCCTGCATACTGACGAGATCCTGATTGCGCTCTCCAGCTCTGTCTCGGAAAACGAGTACGCCGCCAAGGCGATGGAGCAGATCCCCAACCTGAAGGGCTGCGATATCCATTCCACCGTCATCCTCTCCAGTGTCGATGCCGATACCCTAAAAAAGCTGGGCATGTATCTGACCTGCGACCCCACCTACGAAGAGGATGACCGCATGTACCATAAAAGATAAGCGATAGTTTTATATACATATATAGTAAGCCAAAGGGAGAGGGAAAACCTCTCCCTTTGTTGTTACATGTTATAAGGGAATCAACCCGCCCACCTCACCCATACCACCAACTTACCCCTCCGCACTGTAGGGGCCGGGCATGCCCGGCCCGCA
>OOCI01001893.1_pt1 | contig 14196 bp, 10 predicted proteins | sample 1671761 | NCBI WGS metagenome assembly OOCI01 (sample SAMN06348190, study PRJEB24527) | human gut metagenome | biome: human gut; feature: ankylosing spondylitis patient; material: feces | host: Homo sapiens | place: China | collected 2015-10
CCGCCGATGTGCTGGACGAGCTCATCGACCGCTACGGCGACCCGCCGCCCTCGGTCAGCGATCTGGTCAATGTCTCGCTGGCGCGGGTGCAGGCCACCGCTGTGGGCGTGTACGAGGTGACCCAGAAGAAGGACACTCTGGTGCTGCAGGTGGAGCAGCTGGACCTCCGGATGATCCAGGGCCTGCTGGTGGCCTTCAACGGCCGCGTTGTCACCGGGGCCGGCGCAAAGCCCTACCTCTCCGTCACCCTGCAAAAAGAGGAAAAGCCGCTGGAATTGCTGCAGAGCATCCTCCGGGCGATGCAGGATATTTTGAAAGATTAACGGCCTCACCCTCTCAGTCAAAGCCAATAGGCTTTGCCAGCTCCCCCAAAGGGGGAGCCTCTGGCGGCTCCCCAAGACCTTGCGGGGAATTGCCAAAGCCTCTCCCCTTGGGAGAGGTGGCAGCGCGCTTGCGCTGACGGAGAGGGCGGGCGACCCGAACGACAGGAGCATAACGATGAAAAAGAAACTGATCGCACTTCTTGCCGCCGTGGCAATGGTATTTTCCCTTGCCGCCTGCGGCTCCACCCCGGATTCGGTGGGCACCATCGGCACGGTGGACATCACCTCGGGCCTGTATCTGCTGGCCCAGTACGACGCTTACCAGAAGGCCGCTGATCTGGCCACCTCGGAGCAGGATGCCACCGATGTGAAGGCCTTCCTGAAGCAGACCATCACCGTGGATGCCAACAGCGGCGAGACTGCCACCGTCAGCGACTATGTGAGCCAGAAATCCATGGAGAACCTTGAGACCTACGCCGCCATCGAGACCCGCTTTGAGGAGCTGGGCGGCCAGCTGACCGCAGAAGAGGAAGCACAGGCCGACAGCTACGCCTCCCAGCTGATGGAGCAGTACGGCGACACCTACAAGGCCAACGGCATCGGCCTGAACACCGTCCAGCGGTTTGAGCGCATCCTCATCAAGAGCAGCGACCTGCTGGAGCTGGTCTACGGCGTGGACGGCGAGACTCCGGTGTCGGATGCCGACCTGACCAGCCATCTGGAGAACAACATGTACGAGCTGGCCTATTACACCATCCCGCTCTACAACACCAGCACCTATGCCTCTGCCGATGACGACCAGATCACCCAGATGCTGGCCCTGACCCAGGCTGCCGTGGACCAGACCAATGCCTACGCTGCTTCCTTGACCGGCCTGAGCGATTCCGATTTCAGCAGCGCCCTGCTGGGCTACTTCTCCGGCGTGGTCACCTCCGCCCTGCCGGAGGTCTACGCCGTGCTGGGCTCCACCTATTCCTCCGATTCCAATGCACCTTCTCTGGAGCTCATCGGGGACAGCACCGTGACCTCTGCCTTTACCGCAGAGGGTGCCGCCGACACCATCCGGGGCCTGTCCATCGGGCAGGCAGCGGCTGTGAAGTACAACAGCTACGCCCTGATGGCCGCCCTGCGGCTCGACCCGCTGAGCCTGAAGGCGCTGGACGATCTGCGCGGACAGGTGCTCAACGATATGAAGGGGGAGGAGCTCTCCGAGGCGCTGACCGCCTACGGCGCTTCTCTGGAGCACAATCTGAACAGCTCTGCCATGAACAGGATGCCCGCTTCCAGGATCGTGAACAGCAGCACCAACTAAGTTTTTATTTCTATGCAAAAAGGCTGTTGCCTAAACTCCTTCCGTCATCGCTGACGCGATGCCGCCTCCCTCTGAGAGGGAGGCTTTCACAGTTCACCGTTACGCCAAGGCTCCCTCCGAGAGGGAGCTGGCACGGCGAAGCCGTGACTGAGGGAGTTACAGGGTAACAGCCTTCTTTTTTTATTCTACGGTCTTCTCAAACGCCGCTTCCAGCGCCTGGTTCACGGCACGCACAGCGGCTGGGTCGGGCTTGATGGCGGCGCGGTCGTAGGTAAACAGGCCGTTCACCTCGTCCTCCACATCGCTCACCTGGGTGTACACCAGGGCCGAAAGCCCTTTTTTCAGCTGGGGGAGCACCGTTTCCAATTGCAGCTTTTTCCAGCGGGCGGTCAGCTCGGCCCGGCTCTTTGCCGTGCCGTAGCCGTACGCCCTGCGGGGCGGCTCATGGCCGGGCATGGGCCATGCAATGCCGCCGTATTCGCTCAGGGCCACCACCCGGCTCCGGGGCCTGACCCGGAGCGGGTAGAAATAGTTGTGCAGGGAATCCACATCTCCCCCGCCCTGATCGTACCAGCCGCTGGCCTCGTCCACAAGGCGGGTACCGTCCAGCCTGCGGACGGCCTCCACGGCCCCGGCGGCATCGAACTGCCCCCACCCCTCATTGAAGGGCACCCAGCAGCCCACACAGGGGTGGCACTGCAGGGCCTTTACCGTGGCTTCCAGCTCCCGGGCATATTCTTCCCTGCCCGCTTCCGTTTCGCGGCCCAGCAGGCCCCAAAGGGGCCTTGCATCGGGCAGGCGGCGGAGCAGCGGCTGGAACACGTTGGTCAGGTAGGTCACGAACCAGAGCTTGTAGGGCCCGCCGCCATTCACCATGTCCTGCCAGACGATGAGGCCCAGCTTATCGCAGTGGTAATACCAGCGCTGCGGCTCGATCTTGGCGTGCTTGCGCAGAAGGTTAAAGCCCAGCTCTTTTATGGTCTGCAGTTCCCGCACCACAGCCCCATCACTGGGCGGGGTGTACAGGCCCTCGGGCCAGTAGCCCTGATCCAGCAGGCCGTTGAGCAGGATGGGCTTGCCGTTCAGGCAGAAGCGCATGATCCCGTGGGCATCCGGCGCACAGCTCCACTTGCGCAGGGCAAAGTAGCTGTGGACGGTGTCGCGCTGCTCCTCCTCTCCCTGCGTGGTGCCCACGGTCAGGTCATACAAAAACGGCGTATCCGGGCTCCACGGGAAGAAATGCTCCTCCGGGATGTGCAGGGTCACCGCGCCGTCCCGGTCGGCCTCGTCGCTGCCCCAGTCCTCGGCAACGGTCACGCCCCCGGCCCGCACCACGGCCCACAGGTTCGCCGCCCCGCCGGGCAGGGAAGTATGGGCTTTCACGGTCACGGTGCGGGCATCATAGTCCGGGGTGACGGTCAGCTCCGTGATGTAGTTTTCCGGCACCCGCTCCAGCCAGACGGTCTGCCAGATGCCGCTCTGGGCCGGGTAGAACATCCCGCCGGGCCGGAGGGTCTGCTTGCCCCGGGCCTGCACGCCGGTGCCGGTGGGGTCCTGCACCGCCACCCAGAGCCGGTCATGGCCGGCAGGGTTCAGCGCATCGGTGATATCCAGCGCAAAGGGCCAGTAGCCGCCCCGGTGGCCCCCCACCAGATGGCCGTTGACCTGCACGGCACAGGCATAGTCCACGGCCCCGAAGTGGAGCAGCACCCGCCCGCCGGTGCCCGCCGGGAGCACAAAGCTCCGGTGGTAGTGGAGCCACGCCCCGGGCTGCAGGGTGCGCTCCACGCCGGAGGCTTTCGTCTCCGGGGAGTAGGGCACCAGAATGTCGCCGTCCCACTTTGCGGGCAGCCCGGCAGAGCTGGTGATGGCGTACTGCCACAGGCCGTTCAGGTTCTCGTAACTGTCCCGCCGCAGGGCCGGGCGGGGATATTCGGGCAGAGGATGATGCTGCATACTGTCACCGCCTTTTCTGCTCCCATTGTAGCACAGGCCAACCGCCTTGTATAGGCGCAAAAAGCCCCCGCCGCCGGGGTTCCGGGGCAGGGGCCGTGATGCAGTGCTTATGCCAGCTTTGCTTCCAGCCGGGTGCGGATGGCCCGGATGAATTCCTCGCTGTTCACCTGGGTGGGGGTAATGCCCTCCGCCAGGCCGCAGAGGTCTTTGGTCATAATGCCGTCGTTGAGGGTCTGCAGGCTGGCGGCCTCCAGCGCCTCGCCAAACCGGACCAGCGCGGGCAGGCTGTCCAGCTCGCCGCGCTTTTTCAGGGCACCGCTCCAGGCAAAAATGGTGGCCATGGGGTTGGTGGAGGTGGCCTCGCCCTTGAGGTACTTGTAGTAGTGGCGGGTCACGGTGCCGTGGGCGGCCTCGTACTCATAGTTGCCGTCCGGGCTGACCAGAACGCTGGTCATCATGGCCAGCGAGCCAAAGGCGGTGGAAACCATATCGCTCATCACGTCGCCGTCGTAGTTCTTGCAGGCCCAGACAAAGCCGCCCTCGCTGCGGATGACACGGGCCACGATGTCATCGATCAGGCTGTAGAAATAGGTAATGCCTGCGGCCTCGAACTTTTCCCGGTACTCAGCATCGTACACCTCCTGGAAGATGTCCTTGAAGGTGTGGTCATACTTCTTGGAGATGGTGTCCTTGGCACCGAACCAGAGATCCTGTTTGCTTTCCAGCGCGTAGTTGAAGCAGCTGCGGGCAAAGCTGTAAATGGAGGTGTCCTTGTTGTACTGGCCCTGCAGGACACCGGCACACTCAAAGTTGTAGACCGTGGCGGCCTGCCGGGAGCCGTCGTCGCCGGTGTAGATCAGCTCCGCCCTGCCGGGGCCGGGGATGCGGAACTCGGTGCACTTGTACACGTCGCCGTAGGCATGGCGGGCAATGGTGATGGGCTTTGTCCAGTTCCTGACCACCGGCTTGATGCTGTCGATCATGATCGGCGCGCGGAACACGGTGCCGTCCAGCACGGCGCGGATGGTGCCGTTGGGGCTTTTCCACATCTGGTGCAGGTGGTATTCCTCCACGCGCTGGGCGTTGGGGGTGATGGTGGCGCATTTGACCGCCACGCCATACTTCTTGTTGGCAAGGGCGGCATCCAGGGTCACCTGATCCTGGGTGGCATCCCGGTTGGGCAGGCCCAGATCGTAGTACTCGGTCTTCAGATCCACAAAGGGCAGGATGAGCTCCTCCTTGATGATCTTCCAGAGCACACGGGTCATCTCATCGCCATCCATCTCCACCAGCGGCGTGGTCATCTTGATCTTTTCCATAACAGTTTCCCTTTCCTCTGTTTCAAAAAATACTGTGACCCCCGGCGGCACTGCCAGATGCTCTGCCGGGAGGTTCGGCTTTATTGATACGCGGCCGCCAGCTTTTCCAGCGCGGGCAGGCTGCGCTTTACCTTTTCGGTGTCGATGCAGTAGGCAAGGCGGACATAGCCCGTTACGCCAAAGGTATCGCTGGGCACCAGCAGCAGGTCAAATTCCCGGGCCCTGCGGCAGAAGGCGTTGGCATCCTCCTCCAGCGCCTTGGGGAAGAGATAGAAGGTGCCGCCGGGCCGCTCCACCTCAAAGCCCAGCGCTTTCAGCTTGTTGTAAAGCAGATCCATATTGGTCTCGTAGACACTCAGGTCGCTGGTCACATCCAGGCAGCGGCTCACGGCGCGCTGGATGATGCTGGGCGGGCAGTTGTGGCCGGTAAAGCGGGAGATCTGGGCCATCATATCCACCAGAATGTCCTCCCCCTCACAGCCCGGGCGCACGGCCACATAGCCCAGGCGCTCGCCGGGCAGGCTCAGGCTCTTGGAGAAGGAGAAGCAGGTCAGGGTGTGGGGGTAGAACGCCGCCGGGTAGGGCACAGCCCTGCCGTCAAAGGCGATATCCCGGTAGGGCTCGTCGCTGACAAGGAAGATGTTGTGGCCGTAGGCCCTGCTCTTCTCGGTCAGGATCTCCGCCAGCCGGGTCAGGGTGTCAGCAGAGTAGACCACACCAGTGGGGTTATTGGGGGTGTTGATGAGGACGCAGGTGACCTTCTTGGTCAGCATCTGCTCAAATGCCTCCAGATTGGGCTGGAAGGCCGGGGCCTGGGGCGGCACCACCCTGAGATGGGCACCGGTGCCCTCCACATAGGGGCCGTACTCCGGGAAGTAGGGGGCAAAGGTCAGCACCTCATCCCCGGGCCGGGTCACGGCGCGCAGGGCGTGGGCAATGGCACCCGCCGCGCCCGTGGTGGGAAAGATATCCTTCTGCGCATAGGGCAGGCCGAAGCTCCTGTTCAGGTGGGCCGCCACGGCGGTGCGGAACTCCGGGTCGCCCTGGCTGGGGCAGTAGCCATGCAGGGCCACCGGGTCCTCCTGTGCCAGCAGCTCCTGCATGGCGGCGGTGAACCGCTCCGGGCAGGGCACGCTGGGGTTGCCCAGCGAGTAATCAAACACGTTCTCGTAACCGATCTGGGCCGCGCGCTGCTTGCCGTACATAAAGGTCTCGCGGATGACGCTCTTGTGGGCCAGCATCCCGCGGTAAGTTTCGTTCAGCATAAGTTCCTTCCCCTCTAAAACACAAATTTATTTTTCGTGGGCAGCAGACGCATAGCTCTGCTCTACTTTCACCACACAGCTGTATTTCGGGTCCTGCTCATGGACGAACTGGCACATGGCGGCCAGCATCTCGTCCTTGTTCCCGGTATAGCCCGCCGGGAACTCCAGATCGAACAGGACGTTCGTATGGGTATCACCCGGCACGATGCGCAGGTCGTGGATCGAAAGGCAGGGGTCGAGCTGGCGGGCCTTTTCCATCAGGCGGGTGCGCAGCACGCCCACCGCCGCATCGGTGGTGACGATGGGGTCATAGTGGATGGTCACCTGCAGGCCGTCCCGCTTTATAAAATCGTTCTCGATGTTGTCGATGACATCGTGGGCCTTGAGCGGGTCGGTCTCTGCCGGGAACTCGATGTGGAGGGATGCGAACTGATGCCCCGGGCCGTAATCGTGCACCATGAGGTCGTGCATCCCCAGCACACCGGGATAGCCCATGACCGTCTGCTCAATGTGCTCCACCAGCTCCGGGCTGGGGCTCTCGCCCAGCAGGGGGCTCAGGGTGTCCATGACCAGCCCCCAGCCCGACCAGAGGATGAAGGCTGCCACGGCCACGCCCATGATGCCGTCCAGCCGTGCCCAGCCCGTCAGGCTGCAAATCACGGTGGAGACCAGCACCGCGCCGGTGGTCAGCACGTCGTTGCGGCTGTCGGCGGCGGTGGCCATCAGGGTCTCGGAGCCGATGGTGCGGCCGATGGTGCGGTTGAAGCCGCTCATCCAGAGCTTGACGAGGATGGATGCGGCCAGCACGCCCACGCTCAGCCAGCTGAACGCCACGGGGGTGGGGTGGAACACCTTGACCACCGATTCCTTGAGCAGGGAAAAGCCGATGCCCAGGATGGTCACGCTGACCACCAGACCGGCCAGATATTCATAGCGGGCGTGGCCGTAGGGATGCTCGGCATCCGGGGCCCTGGCGGCCAGCCGGAAGCCGATGAGGCTGACCACGTTGGACGAAGCGTCCGAGAGGTTGTTCAACGCATCCGCCATGATGGCGATGGAGCCGAACAGGGTGCCTGCCAGCAGTTTGCCCAGGCAGAGCAGCAGGTTGCAGGCCATGCCCACACCGCTGGCAAGGTTGCCGTAGGCCGTGCGGGTGGCAGGGTCCTGGGGATCATTGGGATGCCGGATGAACCGGCGGATCAGGAATTGCGTCATATCTATCTTTCATCTCCAGAGGTGCGTTCAAAAAATACGACTTAGGTATAGTATAGCACCCAGCTTTACCGTTGTGAAGCGTTCACCCATGAAACTGCGGCTTGTCAGGCGGCAGTTTTGTGAATTTGCTTCTTGTTGCAATCAAAAAAGAGCTGCCGCGCGCCCCTTTGCCAACACTTTGGTTGGCAGAGAGCGCCGCAGCAGCCCCTTTTACGGTTCCGTCAGGGGAACTCAGACATTCTTGGCAGAGGGCTTGCTCAGATCCACACCGCGGATGATCTTGCGCACGGGCAGGATGCTCTTGGCGTTCATGGACAGCTCGTCCACGCCCATCCGCAGGAAGGTCTCGGTGAGGGCGGTATCCGCGCCCAGCTCACCGCAGATGCCCACCCAGATGCCGTGGCGGTGGCCCGCCTCAATGGTCATCTTGATGGCGCGCAGCACAGCGGGATGGTGCGGGTTGAAGAACGGCTCCAGCTTTGCATTCTGGCGGTCCAGCGCACAGGTGTACTGGGTCAGGTCGTTGGTGCCGATGGAGAAGAAGTCGCACTCGGCGGCCAGCTCGTCCGCGATGAGCACGGCGGCGGGGGTCTCGATCATGGTGCCCACTTCAATGTTCTGCCCCATCTTGACGCCCTCGGCGGTCAGCTCGGCACGGCACTCTTCCAGAACAGCCTTGGCGTCCTGCAGCTCCCGCAGGCTGGTGATCATGGGGAACATGATGCTCATGTTGCCGTAGGCAGAAGCACGCAGCAGAGCGCGCAGCTGGGTCTTGAAGAAGTCCCTGCGGGTCAGGCAGATGCGGATGGCGCGGTAGCCCAGAGCGGGGTTCTCCTCGTGATCCAGCTTCATGTAATCGACGGTCTTATCGGCACCGATGTCACAGGTACGGACGACCACCTTGCGGGGAGCCAGACTCTCCACCACCTGCTTGTAGGCCTCGAACTGGTAGTCCTCGGTGGGGAAGTCCTTGCAGTTCAGGTAGACGAACTCAGTGCGGAACAGGCCTACGCCGCCGGCATCGTTCTGCTGCACAGCACCCACATCGCTCATGCCGCCGATGTTGGCAAAGACATTGATGGTCTTGCCGTCCAGCGTGGTGTTGGGCTTGCCCTTCAGCTCCTGCAGCAGGGCCTGCTTCTTCTGATCTTCCTGCTGGCGCTTCTTCAGGCTCTTGAGCAGGTCGGGGGTGGGGTCAACGTAAACGCAGGCGTTGTAGCCATCGATGACCGCCATCTTGCCGTCCCAGTCGTCCTGAATATCCTTGCACTGGATCAGGGCAGGGATGTTCATGCTGCGGGCCAGAATGGCGGTGTGGCTGTTGGAGCTGCCCTCGCGGGTGATGAAGCCCAGCAGCAGGCTTTTATCCATGCGCACGGTCTCGGAGGGAGCCAGATCCTCGGCTACCAGAATGCTGGGCTCGGTGCCCTGCAGGGAAGCGTTGTCCACGCCCTGCAAAATGTCCAGCATGGCCTGCGCAATGTCCAGCACATCGGCGCTGCGGGCCTGCAGATACGGGTCGTCCATGGCAGAGAACACCGCAGCCTGATTGTTGCCGGCGGTCTTGACGGCGTACTCGGCGCACATCTTCTGTCCGTTGATGATCTCCTTGATGGCGTCCACAAAGTCGTCATCATCCAGCATCATGGCGTGGATGTTGAACACCTCGGCGATGTCCTCGCCGGCTTCTGCCAGTGCCTTTTCGTACAGGGCGGTCTGCTGCTCAATGGCCTTCTGGCGGGCAGCTTCAAAACGCTCCAGTTCTGCGGCAGTATCTGCCACAGGGGCGGTGGAAATAGCGGTATCTTTTTTCTTGTAGATCTTCAGCTTGCCAATGGCGATGCCATTGAGTACGCTTTTGCCGGTGCCTACCTGCATAGCACGTTCTCCTTCCACTTACAGCCGGGCGTGCAGCGCCCGGCGTTTTGTCAAAAAAAGCCCCCGCAGTTTTCCCGCGAGGGCTCGGCTTTCAAGCCGCGGCTCAGACGTTCTCGCTCAGGAACTTCTGGATGGCCTCTGCGGCTGCTTCTTCATCATCGCCTTCGACCTTGATGGTCACGGTCTCGCCCTGCTTGACGCCCATGCCCATCAGAGCCATCAGCTTGCGCATATCGCAGCTCTTGCCGTCCTTCTCGAGGGTGGCGGTGCTTGCAAAGCCCTTCACGGTCTTGACCAGCAGGCCGGCGGGACGGGCATGGATGCCGCAGGCATCCTTAACAGTGTACTGAAATTCCTTCATAATCATTTTCTCCTTACTACTTGATCCCTCTGCCCGGGCTGCACATTCAGCCCCGGAACATGGCTTTGCCAATGGGAATCGGTATACTACTATTATAAACCCGTACCGTTTTTTTTGCATCGTTTCATATTGCCGATTTTTACAAGAATTTTTTGTTGTATTTGAACATACGGATGCTACAAAAATCCGTGTTTTGTCTAATTTTTGTCGAATCGTTTGTAAAAACTGGGCAGTTTGTGCAACTGCCGGACAAGAGCTTAAAAAAGGTCGTTTTTCCCCCGAATGCCGTCCCTATTCCACGGGATACCCTTCTGCGTCCAGCGGCAGCTCGGTGTAGGGGGCTGCCTGCGGGGCGGCTTCGGGTTCTGCCTCCGGTTCGCCGGAGGTCTGCTGTGCGGTGCTGTCGGTCAGCTGCTCGTCGTGCCGCTCGCCCCAGTCGCCGCTGTAATCCTCGCCGGAAGTCTGTTTTGCCAGCTCGTTCTGGGCGTCCTGCAGCCCCAGCACCGTGCCGGAGGGCTTTTCCAGCAGATACGCGCCCACGGCCTTCTTTTTATACACCAGCAGCACTCCGTAGCGACTGGTCTCGCCGTTGCTTGCCGCCGGGAGCAGCGCCGACCATTTTTCCACCGTTTTGCCCTTGTAGCGGGCAAGATCCATGCCGCTTTGCTGCACCACTCCGTTGAAAGCGGAAAAACTGTCGTCCCACCTGCGGGGGATCTTGACCTTATCCGCTGTAATGGACGCGCCGTCCACCTCCAGCCCATAGCCGGTGAACCATGTCTGGATGTCCTGCGCACTCTCGATGCGGTTCACCGGGGCAGCCACCGCCACCGTCCGGGTACTGATGAACCGCCCCAGCATGGCGCTGAACACCACCAGCGCGCAGCACGCCGCCCCTGCTCCCAGTTTTTTCAGGCTCGTCTTGCTCAGTGTGACCACAAACATATCCCCATGCCTCCCCGCCATTTGCGCTTGCATACTCTGCCACCAGCTTATGCACAAAAACAGGGGAGTATGATAAAAACACCCCGGTCAGGGCTTGCGCCGCTGACCGGGGTGTTTAGTCTCTTTTACCCGATGTAGCTGATATTGGCGTCCAGCTCGCCGCTGTAGCCGTTGATGCGGGCCTTCTCGGTGCCCTGCCACATATCGCAGCCGATGGGGCTGGAGGAGACGCCGTAGTGGGCGTTCCAGATGGTGTAGCGGCTGCGCAGGGGGTTGTAATCCACCCGCTTGCGGTACCATGTGGTGGAGGCGTACACGCCGGGCTTGTAGCCCAGTTCCTTCACCCGCTCGCAGAAGGCGATGGCGCATTTGGTGCGGTCCTCGACGCCCAGACCGTCGGCGCGGCCGGTGCCGTGCGGGGCGGTGGAGGCCTCGGTGTCATAGAAGATGGGGTAGTCCAGCATCCGGCCATTCAAAGCCCAGTTGCAGCCATCGGCCTCCTCCTGCGCTTCGGCTTCGTTCACGGCCTGCGTAAAGAAATACACGCCCACCTTCAACCCCGCGTTGCGGGCGTTGGTAAAGTGCTCCTCGAACATGGGGTCCTTGACCAAGTTTCCCGCAGCGCCGTAGCCCCGGTAGCCGATGCGGATGATGACGAAGCTCACCCCGGACTTTTTGATCTTGTTCCAGTCCAGCCCGGACTGATACTTGGACACGTCGATGCCAAAGGTCACATTGTCCTGTTTAACGCCGTTGGCATCGAAATAATACAGCTTTCCGTCAATGGAGCGCAGACCGGTGACCTTTTTGTTGGTGTCCTGCGCATAGTAGTAGGTCTTGCCGTTCTCGGTGCGCCAGCCGGAGTAGGCCGGAGCCGGTTCCTCTTCCTTATCCTTGCTGCCGAACAGCCAGTTAAACAGCCACCGGAAAAAGCCGTTTTCATCGGTCAGGTCGATGCACTGCGCCTCGGCATCTTCCAGCGCGCCGGAATCCAGCGCCTGCTGGATCTGCTCCGGGGTCAACAGTACGCTGCCCTCCGGGGTGTGCTGGGCGGCGGTATCATTCTGTGCGGTGCCGTCCGCTGCGGGAGCCTGCGGGTCCTGTGCGGCCAGCTCCGGGGTCTCTTCCAGCAGCATGGCAGGGGAGTTCTCCTCTTCCAGCGCGGCGTCCCCGGCGGGCTGTGCCGGCGTTTCCGGCGTTTCCGGCGTTTCCGGTGCTGCGGCAGCTTCTTCCGGTTCAGCCGATTCTGCTTCGGCGGTTTCCGGTTTTTCTACCTGTTCCGGGGCAGAGGCAGCCTGCTGCAGCTGCGCGGTGCTTTCCGCTGTCTGCTCCGGGGCAGTCGCCGTGCTCTCCGCCGCCGGGGCAGGGTCAGCCGGAGCAGTCTGCTGCGGTGCTTCGGCGGTGATGTGGGGAACGACCGCGCCCACGGTCAAAGTTTCCGGCTGTGCAGACAGCAGGGTCGCTGCCCCTGCGCCGCCCACAGCCAGAACCAGCGCCATGGTCAGCGCTGCAATGGCTGTCACCGCCTTGCGGCGGGCTGTGCCGGATCGGTCAAATCGTTTTTTCATCTGTCGTCTCTGCCTCCGAATCTCCCGGTGATGCAGCGCTGTGCTGCACCGGGCCTTTGCCCCTTGCCCGGGGCGGGCCTGCTTTTATTCCACACCGCCCATGGGTTCAGGATAAAAAGGACGGCGGATGATAACTTTACGCTTTCTCTAGTATACACCCGCACGCGGGGAGCCGTCAACGGCACAGCGGGCTTCTACACAAATTCTCCACCGGGGCAGTGTGTCGGGAAAAGTTCCAAATGGAATACGTTCCGGCAGGGCAGAACATTGCACAAAGCCGAAATTTCACAATTTTTCCAGCAACCTCTTGCTGTCTTGACAGGTGTATGGTATGATACAGGACATACGTTCGTAACCTTAACGATCTGTTTTGGATAGAAAGGCAAGTTTTATGTCGAAGCTGAAAGAATTTTTGGCGCGGAAGGATATCGTCATCTCTCCGCAGCGTTACCTCATTGACGCACTGGGCGCAATGGCACAGGGCCTGTTCGCCAGTCTGCTCATCGGTACCATCATCAAGACGGTGGGTCAGCAGACCGGTCTTGCACTGCTGGTGGATCTGGGCGGCTACGCTACGGCCATGAGCGGCCCCGCCATGGCCTGTGCTATCGGCTGGGCACTGCATTGCCCGCCGCTGGTGCTGTTCAGCCTGATCACCGTGGGCTACTCGGCCAATGCGCTGGGCGGTGCAGGCGGCCCGCTGGCCGTGCTCATCATTGCCATTGTGGCAGCAGAGCTGGGCAAGGCCGTGAGCAAGGAGACCAAGGTGGATATCCTTGTCACCCCGCTGGTGACCATCTTTGCGGGTGTCGGGCTTTCCATGCTCATCGCCGCCCCCATCGGCGCAGCCGCAAGTCAGGTGGGCACTCTTATTATGTGGGCTACCGAGCAGGCTCCGCTGGTTATGGGCATTCTGGTGTCGGTCATCGTGGGCGTGGCACTGACCCTGCCCATCTCCTCTGCTGCCATCTGCGCTGCACTGGGTCTGACCGGCCTTGCAGGCGGCGCTGCCGTGGCAGGCTGCTGCGCCCAGATGGTGGGCTTTGCCGTGATGAGCTACAAGGAGAACGGGGTAGGCGGCCTTGTCAGTCAGGGTCTGGGCACCAGTATGCTGCAGATGGGCAACATCGTCCGCAACCCCCGGATATGGATCCCGCCCACGCTGGCCTCCGCCATCACCGGCCCCGTCGCCACCTGCATCTTCCGCATGGAGATGAACGGTGCTGCGGTGTCCAGCGGCATGGGCACCTGCGGTCTGGTGGGGCAGATTGGCGTGTATACCGGATGGTTGGCGGACATAGAGGCCGGGACCAAGGCCGCCATCACCGCTATGGACTGGATCGGGCTGGTGCTGGTATGCTTCGTGCTGCCTGCCATCTTGAGCTGGCTCATTGCCCTGCCGCTGCGCAAGTGGGGCTGGATCGGAGAGGACGACTTAAAGCTGGATCTGTGAGGCTTCAAATTTAGCCACACAAAGGGAGACCGCCCGGAGGGGCGGTCTCTTTTTGCGCAAATGCCCCCGCGCCACGCTCGGCGAGGCACATGGGCCCCGCCCTGCAAAATATTGCATATTCCCATAGGGCGGGCAGGGGCGTCCACCCCTACAAGGCTGTGCAGGAACGGGGCATAGGGCGCGGATTGCCACGCCAGTGACGTCGGTCACTGGTTCGCAATGACAGTGTTTTTTACAAGAGGTGCGGTGCAAATCCACGCGGCGGGCTGAGGGCAGCCCGCCCTACGGATAGTAGGAAAATTTATGCAAGCCCAGGTTCGGGCCGTCGGGACGCCGGCCCCTACAGGCAAAAACAAAAAGTGCTTGCGGTCGGGCCGATGTGGGGAGCGAATCGAGCGCCGCCGGTGGCGGATGAAGCGAGATGAGCGAGTGGCCGCGGTCAAAATTTTAAGCGTTCGCCGTAAGGCAGCGCAAAAATTTTGGGCACCGCAACAGGATCATCGGCCCCTACGGAGGTTTGACAAGAAAGTGCCTGCGTGGAATCCCCCAGTCACGGCTTCGCCGTACCAGGGCCCTTTAGGCGAGGGGGCCTTTGGGGACG
>OOCI01001901.1_pt1 | contig 14148 bp, 11 predicted proteins | sample 1671761 | NCBI WGS metagenome assembly OOCI01 (sample SAMN06348190, study PRJEB24527) | human gut metagenome | biome: human gut; feature: ankylosing spondylitis patient; material: feces | host: Homo sapiens | place: China | collected 2015-10
AGGAGAAGATCCTGAAAAAGGTGGGCGAGGAGTGCACCGAGGTCATCATTGCGGGAGAAAAAGAGGACAAGGCCGAGACCATCTATGAGATCAGCGACCTGGCTTACCATGTGCTGGTGCTGATGGTGCAGGCGGGCATCACGGTGGAAGAGATCACCCGTGAGCTGGAAAAACGACACGTCATTGACCACAAGGTCAAACAGGAAAGGATGCAGTGATTTAGTTATGGCAGATTATAAGAAGTCCAGTGTTCATTGCCACTCGACGATGTGCGATGGCAGAAATACCTTGCAGGAAATGGCCAGTGCCGCCTGTGCACAGGGCCTGACGACCCTGGGCTTCTCCGGCCATAGCTATACGCAGCGGGACCGCGAGTACTGCATGAGCCCCAGCCGCACCGCCCAGTACAAGGCCACCATTGCAAAGCTCAAGGCAGAGTATAAGGGCAAGGTGGACATCCTCTGCGGCATCGAGTGGGACAGCCTGAGCGAGGACAAGCCCGAGAACTACGATTACTGGATCGGTGCGGCCCATCACCTGTACGGCAAGAACACCGGCAAGTATTACGAGATCGACTTCCGCCCGCAGGACCTGTGGGACTGCATCAACGATGATTTTGACGCAGACCCCCTTGCCGCTGTGGAAGCCTACTTTGCCGAGGTGGAAAAGGTTGCTGCCCTCAAGCCGGATATTCTGGCCCACATCGACCTCATCAAGAAGCTGAATGCCAACGGCGAGTTCTTCGACGAAGAGTCGCCCCGCTACAAGGCCGCTGCCCTCAAGGCCCTGCAGGCCGCAAAGGCAAACGACTGCCTGCTGGAAGTGAACACCGGCGGCGTGTACCGCGGCTACCGCAAGGACTTCTACCCCGGCCCGTGGCTGCTGGGCGAGTGGCAGAAGATGGGCGGCAAGGTCATCATCACCTCCGACTCCCACGATGTTTCCAGCCTGACCTTCGGCTTTGAGGAAGCCGCCGCCGCCATCAAGGCAGCCGGCTTCACCAGCGTGGAGGTGCTGACCGGCCACGGCTTTGAGACCCAGGAGCTGTAAAGAGCACGATTGGAATTGCCGCCGCTTGCGCTCTGGCAATTTTCAGCGGAAAATGTTTTTGATTTTGCAGTCAGAGCGGCCTGCAGGCCGCTCTGACTGCCTTTTCACGAGAGGGGCCGCCGCGGGCAGCTTCTTCGTAAAAAGCAACTGCATAAAACGACAAAACAAGGGACTGCTTTCCGGGCGGCCCCTTGTTTTGCGGTAAAAATAAAGTTGGAGGAACCCTATGACCCAGACCCAGTCCCGGAAGAAGAACCTCTTCCAGATGAATGTAGACCTGATGCACGGCCCCATCTTCAGGAGTCTGGTGCTGTTCATGCTGCCCATTCTCATTTCCAACCTGTTCCAGCAGCTGTACAACACCGTGGACACCATGATCGTGGGCAACGTGCTGGGCGACACCGCCCTTGCTGCCATTGGCTCCTGCGGAGCCATCTACGAGCTTCTGGTGGGCTTCGGCCTTGGCATCATATACCGCCTGTTCTGCTTTGCCTTTTTTTGCGTTCTGCTGCTGCATCCGGGCACCGGCCTCTTTGATCCGGCCGTTCAGCACAGCGCTCTGGTCTTCCAGCTGCGCCATACGGGCATTGTAGTCTTTGCGCTTTGCAAGATAATTCTGGTATTCTTCGCTGTCCCGGTAGGCTTTTGCTTCTGCAGAAAAAATCCCCAGTGCCTTCTTCTTCGCCTCGATCTCTTTCACGGCGTCGCTTCCCAGCCAGGCACTGCGTTCTTCCTTCAGCTCCCGCCGCTGCTCGTCCAGCCGCTGCTGTTCGTCGCGCAGCTTCGTCAGCTCGTCTGCCTCGCTCAACTGATATCGTACATTTTTCTTCAGCGTCCCGTCATTTCCCTTGTTTTCAGCGGCTTCCTGTGCTATACTCTGGTTAGAGATCTTCGACCCGCTGCTCCCCGAATCTTCGGATTCCATGTGGGCTTTGCCGAAGGTCTCCGTAAAGCTCTCCGGCAATCTACTCCTTGAATCTTCGGATTCTACGTGGGTACCACCGGAGGGCTTTATTTTTGTTTCTTTGATGTTAACAATATCATAAAAAATCTCCCGTGTATCCGGTTTGATGGCTGTCAGCACATCTGCCTCATACGCGTTTTCGCCCACGCGGATTTTAATTCTTCCGCGGTTGAAGGCTTCCGCATTTTTGTGATTTGCGGGCTCGCGGTACACCTCATCCGCAGTTGCAATGATTTCATCAAGATTGGCAGCCATGCGCATCTTGTCCGCATACGCTGTGGCATTTTCCCACTGTAATGCCTTTGAATACTTCGACCAGACAAACTCATTGCGTCCATCTTTGCTGTTCAGAATTGTCCAGCCGTTTCTTACAAAGCCATCCGGGAAACGTTCTCTGATTGCCTGCTTGACTACCGATTTCCAGTTTTCCTGCGGGATTCCTTTCAGAATATCCTCGTCGATCTGAATGTAAGTTTCTCCCTCGGCATCTTTCTTGATTTCAAACCTTGTCCCTTCCGCCGCGCCCTTGTTCTCAAGGGCTGCGGCGTTTTCTTTTGCGGCGCGCAGGCTGTCCATAGCCCTCTCCGCATGGGCAAAGTATTCGTCCTGCAGCACCCGCTTTTCTGCCACCGCAAGGCGCTGTGCTTTCAGAGCGGCCTTGTTCTCCGGGTCTCTTGCCAGCACTTCCTTTGCGCGGCTCACGATGTCGCTCAAAAGCTCCTTCACCTTGGTCATCACCTTGTGGATGCTGCCTGCCTTGCCTGCGTTCTTTTCAGCCTGCCCGCGCTGGAACTCCACCCAGCGCTTAAAGCTCGCTTCATCGCTGAAGATGCCGCGCCATGCGTCCGCCACAAGTTCTTCTGCGGCTTCCTCGTAGCTCAGCCCCTGCTGTGCATAGTCGGAAAGCTTCCCCCGGATCATCTCGTCAATGCCTTCAAAGCCCTCGCTCTTTGCCAGAAATTCCAGTGCATGCTGCTGCAGTGCCTGCGCACCCTCTGCATCAAGTGAGTTGTACCAGTGGTAGTCCTCGTGCAAGATTGTGCCAAACACATCCTCTGCCCGGTCGCTGAAGAAAATGCGCGCCGTCTCGGTGTCCACATAAGCCCTCACCCGGTCGCTGCCCTGCAGTACCGTTTTCAGCACCGCATCGGTGTTCGTGGCCTTCGCATTCAGTTCGATCAGCTGCGTGCCCACCTCGTTTGCCGTGCGCATCGTTCCCTTATACAGCACCCGGCCGCTGCCGCTGGTGCTTTCCGCCGTCAGCCTTCCGCCAAGGCTTGCGCGCTGCATCTTTCCGGCTTCCAGTTCTCCGTGTCCCTGCAGCCATGCCAGCTGCAGCGCTTCCCGTCCACCGTCCTGTGCCAGCACGTAATCGGTGTTCACAGCAAGGCCGCTCATGCCTTGCGCCAGCTCCATAGCCTTGTCAAAGGTGTGCACATCTTCCATCTGTCCCAGCCGGTACAGGCTACTGGCTGCAGCTGCATACCGCCCGGCATCTCCAATTTCTGTCGGCATGTTCCTGCTGATGGTCGCACTTGCCCCATCCGATACCTGCCATCGGGTCAGCTCATGCTGCACCTCCCGCTGCTTTGTGGTCAGGCTCTGCTGTTCAAGGCCGTAAGTTTCCCGCATCCCGCCAGACTGTTCCGCCGGGCTGCTTTCCACCCTTTCCCCGGTGTTCTCCACGGCAGCTCCGCTCCGGCCCAGCTCACTTTCCGTCTGTGCCTGCCGCGCAGATCTGTCAGCTTCCATTTTTTCTACAATTGCGGCCGTATTTTGTGCTTCAACTGTCGCATTTTCGGTAGCTGTGGCCGGAGCCTGTGCTGCCCGCTGCTGTGTTGTCATTTCCCGCAATACCTGCCGGGTCTTTGCTTCCGTTTCCGGCAGCTCAACACCGTATTCTTCCGCAAAGGCAGCGCGGTTCGCTTCATTGGCCGCATTCGGTGTAAATAGGTTGATGGTCTTGCTCGTAAGCTGCCCATCCTGCACAGCTGCGGCAAGCTGCTGCACAGCCGGGTTTTCGCTCTGTACCATCGGCGCAGTATCCTGCATGGTCGCAAATCCGCTTGTCGTCCCCGTCACTTCCGGCTGCACCGTTTCCTGTGTAGCAGCCGCAGGTTGTCGGGTGCCTGCCGCAGCTTCTTCCGGTGTCTGCTGCATCGCCGTTCCCGGCTCCTGTGCCCGCACTTCGTCCTGCAATGCCTGCCGTGCCCGTTCCATCTGTCCTTCGTAGTATGCCCGCTTCACATTACCCACAATGCTGGCATCGCCGCCGTTCGCCTTTGCAAGCCCTGTACCCACAGCACCGCCCAAGGCACCGGATGCGCCGCCCGTCAGGCCGCTTTCCAGTGCGGTCAGAAAAGTGTCGCTTTTAAACAGGTCTGCCGCCGCTTCGCTGTCGCCCAGCGTCGCATCAATAGCCTTGTCTGCATAGGTCTCCACAAAGGCCTGCATGGCATTGTCCACGCCGCCGGAGATGGCATTTGCCACCGCCGGGTACCGCTGTGCCAGCGTGCCGTCCGCCGCCACGCTGCGCACCATGTCAGCCAGTTTGCCCGCCAGCGTATTCTTTGCGTAGTCACTGCCCATGGTCTTTGCAAGGTCTGCTGCGCCCACACTGTTAATGGCCCAACCCGCGCCAAATTTTGCAAGGCCCCCGGCCAGCGTCTTGCCTGCACTTTCGCCCTTTTCAACGCTCTGGCCCATAGCTTCCGCACCGCCCTGCGCACTCAGCACCGGCAGCACCCATGCCGGGTCAATAGCCGCCACCGCAAGGTTCTCGCCAGCACTGCTCACGATGCCCAGCGCCTGCTTTGCAATGGGGCTAAGGCCCGCCTGTGCAGCTGCGGTCAGATCCTGTCCTCGCTTGTACAGCTGATAGCCAAAGCTCTTCTCCGGGTCTACGCTGTCATGCACTTCCGTTCCGGCAATGCGCGCCCGCATGTTGTCGATCTCCTGCTGCGTGTAACCTTTTTCAATCAGCTCTGCATCCGTGTAGGCATCGCTCTGCGTTGTTTGTGCCGCCGGGGCACTGGCCATTGCACCGCTGCTCTGTGCCAGCTGCAGCGTGTTGTCCCGTGCTGCATACCGTGTCTTTCCGCCGGTCATCAGGCGCAGCAGCTCCTGCTGCCGGTCGTCGCTCTGTACATCCTGCTGCAGCTGCTTCCAGTTGCTGCTGGTCGCTGCTGCATTCTTTGCGCTCTGTACGCCGGTCTCACCCGCCAGAAAAACCGAGGATGCCACCGTGTCTCCAATACCGCCAATGGTATTGGCCGCGCGCCGCGCTGCACGCTGTCCTGCAGGCAGCGCATCAAAGTCGGCAATGTACTGCCGCGCTTCGCTGATCTCCTTGCGGCTGTATCCCTTTGCCAGCAGTTCCGCATCGGTGTAGTCCCGTCTGCCCGCACTCTTTTCCGGCACTGCTGCGCTGGCTGCAGCACCGCTCACGCTCTGGGGCTGCATGGCGTTGTTTTTCTCGGCATAGCTCTGTCCGCCGGTGCCAATGCGCATCAGCGTCACAAGTTCCCGGTGCTTCGGGTCAGCGTCCATCCACTGGTTCAGCCGGTCAAAATCGCTGAAGTCGTCTGTCGCTTTCAGATCTTCCGTGTACTGCTTCACCTTCTGCGCAGTCTGTGCATACCAGCCTTCATCTCCGCTGGTAATGCCTGCAATGCGCTGGCGCTCAGTGGGCTGCACCGTTCCCGTCACCTTTGCCGCCGGAGCTGCAGTGCTCTTCGCGTTCAGCCATTCCGGCTGCGCAGTGCTGCTGCGTGTACCTGTACCGCTGTCGGTCACAATGCCGCTTTTGCCCGGATATGCCTGTGTTCTGCCTGTTTCCTGCGGCACTGCCAGCTGCAGCTTGTGGCCGCTGTCCGCGCCCGTCATCTGCGCCAGCACCCGTGCACCAAGGCCCGTGCCGGTGTTCTGCCTTGCAGCCGCAGCCGGGCTGGCAGCATTCTGTCCGCTGCTTTTCGCTTCCCAGCTTTCCCGCGCTTTTGCAATGCGTTCCGGTGTCCACTTGTCCGTAGTGTTTGCTGTTCCCGCAGCTGTACCGGTGCTTGCCGTCCGGTTTGTGGTGCGGCTGTTGTTTTTCGCTTCCCAACTTTCTCTGTCTTTTTTCAGTCTTTCCGGTGTCCATTTGCTCATAACTGCCGGTCTCCTTTATCGTTCCGCTTCCAGAATTTTCATAATGGACGACAGCGTGTTGTCCGTAATGCCGTCTGCAGAAAGTCTGCCCGCAATATCGTCCAGACTGTAACCCCTCGCCTGCATGCCGCGCGCCGTTGCAAGTCCGCTGCGCAGCGGACTGCTGCGGGTGTTTGCCTGCCCACTGGTGCCGTTGCTTCCCGCCGTGCTGTTTTTCAGCCACCCCGCGTCCGTCAGGGTCTGCTGGTAGAAGTCATACAGTGGGTCTGTCTTCTTCATCCCGGAGAATTTTGTTGCCATCGTCTGCAGCTGGCTGTTGGTAAAGCCGGTCGTTCCCGTCTTGCCGCTGCCAGAGCTTGTGTTTCCGCTCTTCGTTCTGCTCGTTCTGCTGCTCCCGCTGCCGGTCGTCCTATAACGGTTATTCAGTGCCAGCTGGTTTGCTGTGTAATTCAGCTGCCGCTGGTTCAGTGTGGGCGAATAGTCAATGCTGCCGGTATCTACGCCCGCCATCTGCAGGTAGTTTTTGGCTGCAGTGTCATTGCCACTTCCTGCCAGACTTGCACCCTGCAGCAGTGCCGCCATCTGATCCTGCTGTACACTGCTCATGCCCTGCCATGTATCCAGCATCGTCTGGTCCAAACCATATTTCGTCAGCACTGCTTTCGCTGCATCATCAAAGCCTGCCTGTTTGTATGCGGTGGCCTGCTGCAGCGCCGCCACCTGATCGCTCAGCTGAGTGCGTGCCAGACTGTCATTGTACTGTTTTTCCTTGAACTCGTTTTCCCACTTCTGCTGGCTGTACCCCTTGTACGCATCGTATCCTTCCATCACCGTGCTGCCAATGCCCTTCACGGCGTTCCACACATTGTTCCAGAAGTCGCTGTTCTCCTGCCGTGCCTGCTGGGTGCGGTCATAAAGGTAATTGCGCCAGTTTGCTGCATTGCTCACGCTGCTGTCATACTCGCCGCGTTCCAGTGCGCGCTGTCCCAGCAGGGTGTCCAGCTGGTCGCCCGCACCGGCAAGCTCCTGCTGCCACTGGGCCAGTGCGTCCGCCCGTGCTGCAGCAAGGGTGCTGCCGGTGTTTGCCGTCTGCGCCGCTGCTGCCTGATCTGCCGCGCTTTTTGCATAGTCCGCGCCATACCCGCCGGAAAGCGCATCTGCGGTCGCTGCTGCCGCATCTGCACCGGCATTCGCATTGCCCACCATCCGTGTCAGTGCGTCCTTGTAGCCGCTGTCTGCCGTGGTAAAGTCAAATCCCGCGCCGCTGGCCGTGCCCATCTTGTCCAGCGTGTCGGCAATGCCCTGCGCATACTGGTCATCGTAGGCCCCCGGCATGGCGTTTTCCGCGTCCTGCAGGCGCTGCTGCGCGTCGTTCAATCTCTTGATGGTTCCCATTCTTTTCTCCTTTCCTTAAATAAAGAACAGCGGCAGGATCTTCGCTGCAATGCCTGCCACCTGCAGCGCCCCGTTCATAAAATTCTGCCACCCGTTCTGCTTTGCGCTGTAAGCGTTGTCGTACTCGTTCTTTTTGTACTGTAGGCCTTCGGTCCAGTTGGCAAGGTCGTTCTGGTACTGGCTGTAGTCCTGCTTTTCCGCGCTCTGCAGCCCGCTCAGCTGCTGCTGCAGGCCGCTCTTCTCCGTGTTGTACTGGGCCTTGCTCTGGCTGTATAGGCTGTCCAGCACATTGTCCAAGCTGTTCATCGTGCTGGCATAGGCGTTCTGTCCCGCCTGCGTACCGTAGCTGGAGCCGTAGCCGCCGGTCATGGCGGCGGCATTCGCCTGCGCATTCTGGTTTGCCAGCTTTGCCTGCCGGGTGTACTGGTTCTTGTACTGCTGGTAGGCTGCATCTGCATCCGGGTCGTAATCAAAATCGCCCATGTTTTCCAGCTTGTCCATCACATCCTTGATCTGGCCCTGATACTTGCTCTGGTAGTCTGCAGGCTTCGTTTTCTCATACTGTTCCAGGTTGTACCGTGCCGTGTTCAGGCGGTCATTGTTTCCAAACAGTCCCATTTTTTATGCTCCTTCCCCGTTCATCCGTTCTAAAAATTCTTCCGAGCAGTTCTCCCGGTCAATGTTCGTCAGCACATAGTTCAGCTGTTCCGTCAGCTGGTACAGGTAATTCCGCAGCGCACGGGCATCTTCTGCCGGCATCTCACTGCTGAAGGAAGGCAGCGCAATGCCTTCCAGTCCCGCCAAACTTGCCATTTCTACGCTCCTTCTCTCATTTCCTCGGCTGTGCCGCGCTCACGCGCCCACCGGTCGCCGCCGCCAGCGTAAAGGCCACACTGCGCAGCACCATCTGCCCGGTGCCATAGATCTTCAGCTGCAGCGTATCTGCCCGCCGGGGCACAAAGGGCAGGTTGATGCGCTGGTGGTCCTTCCCTGCTGCGCAGGTGCCCAAAGTTTCAAAGGCTCCGCCGTCATAGCTTGCAGCCACCGTTACCACCGTGTGGGCCAGCGCATCCAGCCGCACCGTCACCCGGCTGATGTACTTGTCGTCCGGTACGCTCAGGCCAATGTCTCCGCTCACCGCTTCAAACTGCAGCGCCGTTTCCTGCCCTGCTTCCTCCGTGCCGCTTTCCCGGTCAGGATCTGCGGCCCACAGTACGCTGCCGTCCCACAGGTACAGCTGCTGCCCGGTGGATACCATCTCGGTGCCTGCAGCGCTTTCCTCGTGCCACAGGCCTTTTTCCGTGTCGTATACCAAAAGCCGTCCGGCCTGCGGGCCGCCTGCTTTCTGGTGCAGGTACAGGTAATACCGCATGTCCATGCTTCCCGCCATGGCCCAGTCCACCGCAGTCAGCCCGCTGGTGTCCAGCGCAGCGGATACCTTTGTCGGCAGGCTTCCGTCCCATGCCATCACCCCGTCCGGCGAAAGATAATACAGCGTCTCTGCGATCACGCACAGGCTGTTCGCTGCGTTTGCCGCCACGCCCCGGCAGCGCACGCTGCTCATCTGGTAATCGCTGGGCTTTGTGCCGTACAGTTTGTGGATGCAGTTTTCCTTGAAGAACAGCAGGTATCCCAGACAGCTTGCAGCGCCGGTAAATGCGCCGTCACTGCCTACGCTCACGGCATAGCTGTCCGCTGCAATGCCCTGATAGCTGTACCAGTTGGTCGGGTCGCCCAGAGCACAGGCGTAAATGGTGTTTTCCTTCCGGCTGCATCCCCACACCCGGTTTCCCTGTTCCGTCACAAAGTCCAGTTCCGGCACCCGCCGCTCCACCTTCACCGGTGCGGCCGCTGCGTCGTTCTCGGTCACGGTGCCGTCAGCGCTCTTCCATGTCACACTGGTCTCCGTCATAGTCCAGCTTCCGTAATACCGGTTGCTGTCCTCGGCCCGTGTCAGCACTGCCACCATCTCGTCGCCGTCCATGGTCTGGATCATCACCTCACCGTTCAGTCCTTTTGCCACTGCATTGCACACTGTGTCCGGCATCCCGCTTATGGTCACAGTGTCCCCCTCCCGGATCACTCCGCCGATCCCCGGACACCGGATCTTCACCGCGCTCAGCAGCACTTCCACCCACTTTTTGTTTTTTGCACTGTAGCGTAGCAGCACCGCATTGCTGTCATAGGCTTCGTTGCTGTCACTTTTCAAAAACAGCTGTCCGTCCTCCGGCTCTTTCGGTTCGGTCTTGCCTGCGCCCGCCGGGGTGTATGTCCGGCCTTCGGCATCGCAGGGGGTCACGGTCACGCTTTTCCCGCCCATCTCCCACTGTGCGCCAAGGCGCGTCAGTTCGCCGGTGCCCGTGTCAAAAGCCACCTTGTCAGGCCAGATCAGCACTTTCGTGCCCATGCCCGCCATGGCCTTGCGGTCATCGGTCAGCACGTTCTCCAGCACCACCGCACCGGTACGTACTTCTTCGTCCGGGGTGTATTCCAGCGTCTTTCCGCGGCAGATCAGCAGCCCATTCAGGTGGTACATTCCGTTCACACCCTGTACCGTCCGCACATTCCTGCGCATTTTCCGCGTCTGCAGCGCCGGGTATCCCCGGCTGGAAAAATTCATTTCCCCGCTGAACTCTGCCTCGCTGCAGCCGTATCCTTCGTTCAGCCCGCCAAAGGCCCGCAGCATCTGGCGGCTCGTCTGCAGCACGTTCAGGTTCGTTCCATCCATCATCCCTCAGTACCTCCACTGCGCACCAGCGGCCGGTGCGTACCGCTTCCGCATCCATACGGCAAATTCCTGCAGGTAGTCGCTGTACACCTGCAGCTCATTCATGGCCCGTGCTGTCTCGCCCAGCGCCAGATCCATCTGCGCACACAGCCAGTGCACATACAAAGGGCAAAAGGCTTCCGGTGCCAGCAGCACCGTTTCGTATTCCAATCCTTCGTTCCAGTTCACATCCGCACCCACAGCATCAAAGTCCGCCGTCCGGCTGCGCTGCACAATGCTCGTGCGCATCCGGGCATCGCACTGGTGCAGCCAGCTCTGTTTCAGGCTGTCCGTAAACTGGTTGTTCGGCCGCAGTTCATCGGCCTGTTCTATCGCCTGTCCGGCTGTCATCTTATCAAGTCTCCTTTCCGGTCAGCTCCTGCTGCGCAGGTCACGGCTCCCTGCGTTCTTCCTGCCGCAGCCAGCAGTCGCCTCTGCTGCAAAAACACCCGGCACAGCCATGTGCCGCTGTACCGGGTGTCTGTTTTCATTTTGCAAAATGCTCTTTTCTTTGCAAGAGCTGTGCTCTTCGGCCTTACACGCGCTGCGCCTGCTGCACAGCAGCGCTTTCCGCCGCCACGATCTTTGCCATTGCCTCGCCGTCCATCTCTTCGCTGTGGCGCAGCACCTCAGCAACCGCCTTCGGTACCTCCACGTCCACACCGCGCTGGATCAGGTAGGTCTCACCGTTCACGCCCACGAACACCGGCGTTTTGTAGCGCTGGTTGTCCTTGAACAGCCGGATCACCTCCGTGTCCTTTTCCGGTGCTGCCTGCACAGCGGCTTCGGTTTCCTGCTTCTTTACTGCCATGTTGGTTCCTCCTTAGTTTGCCAGCGCCTTTGCGCTGTAGCGTGCCGAGCAGCTCTCAATGCGCACCATGTACTGCTCGCTCAGCCGTTCCGCCGTCTTGGTGGCCTTCCAGCCCACAGAAGCACGCTGGTTCAGCGGGTCGTCGCCGTAGCCCAGCTGCTTCACAATGTGCTGCATACCGCCGCCTTCCAGTTCGGTGGTCGCGTAGGCGTGGGCACCCAGTACCAGCGTGCTGTACACAGCCAGCCCCGCCGGGCAGCCATCGCCCTTCCACACCTTTGCCTCGCTGGAAACCACGAACCGCGCGTTGTTGATCTTGCCGATCTCGCCGTTGAAGATCTCCTCCGGTGCCGCATACTTGTGCGCCTCGATCCAGTTCGGGTCCTTGCGGATATCGTAGCTGGTGTGCGGGTGCACAATGGCCACAAAGCTGTCGCCAATGGGGTCTGCGTTCTGGGTCTGCAGCAGCGCCACTGCCTGGTCGATCAGATCCACCGTCAGCTGTGCAGTGGCATCCAGATCCGCACGGCTGGTCACGGCGGTCTCCGCGCCGCCCGTTCCGATCTTCGGTGCATAGATCACGTTGGTGCCGCCGTTCAGGATATCGCGCACAATGGTGTCCATGGTACGTCCGCCCTGGCTTGCCAGCACATTGGTGGCCTGCACGATGTTGTTGTCAATAGCCGTCAGATCCAGCATGTCGGTCAGGGGCACCCAGCCGCCGTACTGGTGCACCTCGGCGGTCACGGTGGTCACGTTCAGCGCCTGACCTGCCGGGGTCACGCCCTCGGTCAGCGGCGTGGTGGCCTTGGGCAGCGCATCATACTTGCGGAACTCAATGGTCTTGCCGTTGTTCGCCGGGATCGGGTAACTGTCGCCGAACTGGTCATGCACCAGTGCAGGCTCTGCCAGATCCAGCAGGGTCTTTTCGTAGTAGGTCTTCATCTCAGCCGTCATACCGGCTGCGCCCGTGGTGTTCTGCAGCTGTGCGCTTGCGTCCGCAAACATCTGCAGATCCAGTCTCTTCTTGCTCATTTGTTTATCCTCCTTCAAAAGGGTTTATCTTTCTCGCATTCTTCGCGCGGGAAATCTCTCACAGCACAATGCGTTCTCCGCGCTGTGCCCTGCGTGCCAGCTCTTTCCGCTGCTGCCGCGTCATGTGGGCCACATCCACCTTCATCTCGGCCGCGCCGCCGGGGTGTGTCCCGTTCTCAGCCGGGCGCTGGCCGCGCTGCTGGATGCGCGTCGCCACGCCCTGCTCCACCTGTTTTGCCGTGCGGGCCGTCTGGTTTTCCATCAGGCGGTCAAAGTAGGCTGCACGGTACGCCGCTTCCAGCCCCACGCCCCGCCGGATCATATCCGCCACGGCAGGGTTGTTCAGCACTTCGTCCAGCTCAAAGTCCGGGTAGCTGTTTTTCAGCTTTGCCGCTTCCGCTTCCCACCGGGCACGCACTGCCGCTGCACGCTGCTGGTGCTCCGCGGCCAGCCGCAGCTGTTCGGCCTGCTGCTTTTCAGCATTGGCGCGCTGCAGCTGGCCCTCCATGCGGTCCATCTCCCGCGCGGTTTTCACGCTGATGCCCCGCTGCGCCGCCAGCGTTTCATAGGGGTAGACCCGCTGGGACGTGGGTTCCAGATGAATGCCGGAAATGCCCTTTTCATTGATGTAATCCCGGATTTTCCCGGCGGTCTCCTCGTCAATGCGGGTGCCGACCTGCTTGTAGCGCCGCCTGATGTCCGCCGCCTGTTCCTCGATCCAGGCGGGGTCTTTTCCCAGGATTTCCCCCAGCGTCCGGGCAATTTCGGGAATATCCGCCTTGGACTGCTTCAGCTCATGGGGGTCGAGATACACATTTTCCACGCTGACGGAGGTCGCCAGAATGTTCATGTTCCGGTCGAAGATGTCCCCCCGGTCGGCGGTCACCGTCGTCGTGCGGGTCTGGTTGCGCAGAGCGAGGGAGGAATAATAATCGTAGTTCGTCACCATCAGGCTGTACAGCCGCAGCCCCACCGGCAGGAAGGCCAGCGCCCCCAGCAGTGCGGATACCAGCATGATGCGCCTGTGCTGGCCGCTGTCCAGCCGCAGACGGTTAAATTCCCGCTTCTTCCTCCCCATAAGCCACCGGCCTTTCCGTCAAGATACAACTTTGGGCAGCAAGGGAATCCCTCGCCGCCCAGTGCAGCTGCTATCTTACTTTATGAGGAGGGACGAACTTTATGCAGGGGAACCGCTTTTTCCGCTCATCCGAAGGAAGCGGCTTCCCCGTCCCCGAACAGGCCGCCAAAGAACCAGACGATGTCGTCCCAGAGCGTCCGTTCCGGCTTCGGCTGGGAGATCGTGACGGTGATGGTTCTGCTCGGCACTTCCTCCACCGGCACCATGCCGAGCGCCAGCGCCTTGTCCCGGATGTCCTCCAGATCGTAGCCGTCCCGATAGGTGCGCTCCAGCTCGGCGTTGTTTTGGTTCAGCCGGGAGACGTAGTTGGACATTTGCTCATACTGCGCCCAGTCGCTGCGCAGCTGCAATGCTCCCACCACCATGACCGCCAGCATCACCACCGCCACCGTGATGCCAATCAGCGCCACGGGGTCGATATAGATCGCCTTTACCTGCTCCTGCTTTGCGATCGGGAGCTTTGTTTTGGCCTTTTTCTTCTTTTTCTTCGGCGCAAGCACCTGCGCCTCGCTGCCGGGGACATAGAACTGACCAATGTACTGAATTTTGGGCTTTTCCGTCATCATTCTATCCCCTTTCCGGCAATTTGCCTGTTATAATTTATAGTTTTTCGCAGATACGCAGTTTGGCACTGCGTGCTCTGGGATTCCGTTCCAGTTCTTCTTCCCCGGAAACGATGGGCTTGCGGGTCACGATCCGCACCTGAGGCTTCTTGCCGCAGACGCAGACCGGGAAGCTGGGCGGGCAGGTGCAGCCCTTCGCCGCCTCTGCCATGGCGTTTTTTACAATGCGGTCTTCCAGAGAATGAAAGGTAATTACCGCCAGCCGTCCGCCTGGATTCA
>OOCI01001911.1_pt1 | contig 14090 bp, 11 predicted proteins | sample 1671761 | NCBI WGS metagenome assembly OOCI01 (sample SAMN06348190, study PRJEB24527) | human gut metagenome | biome: human gut; feature: ankylosing spondylitis patient; material: feces | host: Homo sapiens | place: China | collected 2015-10
GACCATAATTGATTGTCTTTTTCATAATCTGCTATTATTTTCTGATGATTACTTTCTTACCATTGTGAATATAGAGTCCAGCCTGAGTAGGCTTGCCAATACGCATACCTGTCAAGGTGTACCAGGCATTGTTCTCTGTCTTCTTTACCTCCTGGAGGGTGGTATTCTCTATAGAGGAAGCCTGACCGCTAACATAAACTGTCTCGCCAGTAAGGGTAGAGCCATCCTTGCCGTTGTTGATAACGAAATAGCCTGTGACAAAAGCAGCAGGGACTTCTACTGTATAATAGCCCTTCTTGCCATTGTACTCAGTCTCGTTGTCAAGACTCATCTTCAATCCAGGCCATTCCTGAGCCGCCTTTGTACCATCGTAGATATAGCAATATACATCTGCGAGGTTGGCTGTAGAATTGTCGAAGAAGACCATCACCTTGCCTTCAGGGCCAGGGGTAATCGTCTTGGTATATTTACCTTCTACGTAGTAGCCGTGGTTAACGTATTTCTGATTACCGCCATTCAGTTTCTGCTCACCGTCATGAGTGAAAATCACACCAGTAGGAATTTCAGTACCAGCTGTATATGTCCATTTAAAGACATTCTTGCCATCTTTAGTTCCCATCAAGGTCATGGCATCTCCAGGCCAAGCAGCAGTAGTAAACTGTTTTACCTTGTCATTCCAGGCCCAAATCTTGGCATTATCATAACTTGTCTCCAAGAACACAGAGACCTCATTTTCTGTAACTATTGGCGTATAATCATCGGCGGTAACAGCGGCGAGAACGGTTCCCGGAGCCATCATCATGCCGAAAAGCATTGCCAAAGTACAAAGCATCGTAGAAAATTTTTGCATAAAATAATATGTTAAGTTGATAAGTTATTAGTTCAAACGTTGGCAAAAATAGAAATAAGTTTTGATAGACCACTTAGTTTATCAGGAAAAAATGCTTATTCCATGAGCAATCGTTTGCACGGTTTCAAGGAAATCCACCATATTATTGATGCAATACAAAAAAGAGGTAGTGCTCACTTGGGCAAGTAAGTACTACCTCTTCTTCAAAGAATATTTTAATCTAACTTTCGCATGTACGGAAGTTAGAGAAGTTTACATTAACGGGCAAGCCATGCCTCGGGATTGAGTTTGGCTGTTTCCTTGCGCAACTGGAACTGCAGAATATTGTCGGCACCCACGGCACCTAAAGCCTGACGGGTACTTACCTTCTGGCCCTTGTGAACACTCACCGACTTGAGGTTACAATATACAGAGATATAGGCACCATGGCGAACAAGGACATTCCACATGCCTCCATAACCAAAGACGGCACTTACCTCACCATCGTAGATGCTACGAGCCACGCAACCGGGTTTGCCCAAAAGGTTGATACCCTTATTGTCGAGGGTAACGCCGGAAAGACCCTGTACATTGTATTGTCCGAAATGACTCACTATCTTGTAAGTTCCTGTGATAGGCATAGGAAGGCGACCACGGTTGGCCTCAAAACCTCCACTCAGCATACGGTCTACCGTACTGAAAGTAGCAGCATCATTGGCTTCCCGGCGGGCGCTTGCCAACTCTTTGCGATTACGTGCCTCATCAGTTTTTGCCTTCAACTCTGCAGCTCGTCTGTCGGCCTCAGCCTCACGAGCAGCCTGTTCAGCTCTGGCCTGTCGGTTGGCTTGTTCTGCAGCCGCACGGGCAGCCTTCTCTGCACGGGCACGTGCCTTATCCTGAGCTCTGGCCTTAGCACTGTTTTCGGCTTGCAGACGAGCTTCCTCCTGGGCCTTACGAGCCAACTCCTGAGCCTTACGATTCTCTTCTGCAGCACGCTGACGAGCCAACTCGGCCTCACGTTCCTTGCGCCGTGCTTCCTCTATACGGCGGGCATTCTCACGCGCCTCAGCCTCGGCCTGTGCCTTTCGACGTGCCAATTCCTCACGCCTACGCTGTGCTGCCGCCTGAGCTTCAGCCTTACGCTTAGCCTCAGCTGCCGCACGGGCACGCGCTTTCTCTACCTCAATGGCTATCAGACGATCAATCTGCGCATTGATAGCAGCATCCTTCTTGCGCTGATCAGCAATAACAGCCTGAATGGTTTTCTGTTGCTTCTGCAATCCCTGCACCACTTGCTGTTGCTCGGTCTGCTTGCCTTCGAGCGCAGTTTTCTCTTGCTGACCTTTATATAAAAGGTTGTTCTTATGTCCCTTCACCACCTGCAGTTGCTTGTGCTTCTCGGTCACCTGCTTCTGCTTGGCCTTTACCGCCTCGCCCTGTGCCTTCTGATAGGCAGAATACTGACGTATGAACGACAGGCGGCGATACATCTGCGTAAGGTTCTTGGCGCTGAAGATAAACATGAGCTTGTCTTGCACAGAGTGATGACGGGTCATATAGCGCATAGAACGGATGTACTTGTTCTTTCGGTCCTGCAACTGCTGTTCAAGGGTTTTGAGCTGAGCATTGAGCAAGCCGATATTGCCATCGATGTGGTGGATATCCTGCTGTATACCATCGATGTTCTTCTGTCGCTGGTCGATTTCGCCATTAAGCACCATGAGGTCTTGCAGACGTTTCTTCACGTCGGCCTGATTGCGGCGGAGAGCTCTCTCCTGCTCCTTGATTTTCTTTTGTATGTTGGCACGCTGTCCCCGCAATCCTCGAATGGAAGCATTGCTATAGGCGGCTTTCTTCTCTGCCCGTGTGGGAGCCTTGGATTGGCGCCTTTTCACAGGTTTCTTTTTTTGGGTTTTCTTTTGGGTTCTTACCGTTCTTGCCGTTGTGGCAGTCTTCTTTCTTTGTGTAGTCTTCTGCGCATAAGGAGTCAAGACAAACGACAAGGCCAGAATAATCAATAATATACGTTTCATTTACAGACTCATTATTTTATTCAGCACGTCTTCTGCCGATACTTGCTTGTACTTGCTCGAAACTTCGGAACGCGACTCCCAGTTGCTGTCGGTCTTCACCTCGTTCATCTTGATAACAAGATTGACCTCCTTCTTCTGGCGGGTTGCATTAGTGACAAGAGTCATATCCAACAAGGCTGGGAACATCTTGACACCTACGGCGCGGAAGTTGTCATAACGAATATGCACTCCCGATGTGCCATGCTGCGAACTGACATACTGCACGTCGGCTTTGTCTATACGACCTGTGGCACGCTGGGAAGTCCAGGCATACGTCATGTTGCCATTCTTCAAGGTGACTGGCACTTCGTTTCCCGCTACAGCCAAATCGGCATCAAACTTCTTCAGATCAGACTCCTTCACCTGCTTGGCTCCAGGCAAGAGAAGCTGATTCCAGAACAGCGCCTGCAACGAATAGAAGTTGATGCCCTGCTTCTGCAGGAAGTCTACATGATTATAGTCGGCCTTGATATACTGTTTGTGATAACGGTCGATGATGAGCACATAATCGGGGGTAAACTCCAGACGGCCAACCTCGAAACCCAGGATGGGAGCATACAACTGTAGACGTATCACATCGTCCTTACGCATTCGAAGCGCACCATCTACCGAAATTTTCTTCTCTCCCATGCGGATGGTGAAGTTTATGCTGCCCGTAATGTTCTTGGCGTACACCTGATTGTCGGACACCTTCTGTACAAAAGCCAGTTTCTGCATGCGTTCGGTCTCTACACTTTTCACCTCCTGATGTGGCAAGTTCTTGTTGCTCACGCCATCAGAGATAATTTGTTTCTTGGTGCCACACGATGCCAGCAACATCAAGGGCAGACAGAATGCTGCCAGTTTCATTATTTTGTTTTTTTCCATTTTCGCTTATATTTAATGATTTCACTTTCTGTCATATATTTCCTGCACTCGATTTTCACCTTCAGAGCATCAGGGTCCTGGCTGCCTTTCTGTGCCTGCTTCCAGTAGGCCACAGCCTGGTCGGTAAGTCCGTTCATGGCATAAATGTCGCCTGCATGCTCAATAATGGTACTGTTGTCGGCCGTTGAATCACTATACGCCAAGGTTTGGTCGATATAGGTTTTGGCCTCGGCATAACGTTCCTCCATAAAGAGAATCCACGCATAAGTATCAAGATAGGTGGAGTTCTTGGGTTCTGCCTTGATGGTCTTGTAGCTCATCAACTCTGCCTTCTGCAGGTTCTTGCCCGTCTGACTGATGTAGTAAGCATAATTGTTGAGTCCTGGAACATTGTCGGGTTTCCAATGCAGACAGGAATCGTAAGCTGCAAAAGCTTCTGCCTGACGGTTCTTGCCATGAAGGATGTCGCCCATGATCATATAAAGGTCGGACACCAAATCGGGAGAGCTCTTGCTGTTGATCTGTCCCACTCCGCGGCGGAACTCTTCGAGCGTAGCATCTTCCTCATGCTTCATATAGTGCGCCATTCCGCCAAAGTAATAGAATACCATCTCTTCCGGATTGTAGTCATGGGCAGCATTAGACAGGCGGATAACCTCGTCGTAGTCTTTCTTTTCCCATAGATTCTGAATGAGTTGGATGCGCGACTCACTACGGTCGGGAGCTATCTCGAGCACCTTGCGGTAAGCGGCATTGACCGTATCCATCGGCATTTTCTTAATATTCATATAGGCAGCACGGAACTCAGCGATGTCTGCCGAGGGCTTGGGCTGAGCCAGCATTCTGTCGAAAAGAGCGATGACTTGGGTTGAATCGGCACCATGGCTCTCGTTATCCTGTATGAACGAGCGAATCATCATCAACTTGGTATCCAGGTCGGTCTTCTTGCCCAACAGAATGCGGTCGAGCATGGCGTGAGCCTGTTCTTTCTGGTCGGTGGCATTATAATAGTCGTAGAGCGACATCTGGACATACGAGTTGTCAGGCTCTTCTTCGAGCACATGGGTAAACAACTTATAGGCCTCTTTCCGGCGCTGGTGTTCCATAAGCCAGTTGCCCAACATGGTTTTATAAATCATATCAAGCGGATGCGCCTCGGTCAGCGACTTGAGTTCCTTGTAGGCTGACTTGGAATCGTTCATCAACTCGTAGATGTGCATCTTCTCAAGCGTGAACTTCTCGTTCTCGCCCTCTTCTGTCTCCAAGCGATTGAGGGTTTTCAGCATCTGTGGATATTCTTTCTGCTGCTGATAAAGGCGCAACAGCATATAGAGCGCATCGGTATTGTCGTGATTCTGAGCGAAGATGCCTTCATAAGCTTCGATAGCCTTGTCGTACTGCTGGTTGGCAACATAATACTGTGCCATCCGCTCGCGAAAGGTAAGATTGGATGGAGCCAAGGTGATGGCACGCGCCAGACAGTCTTGAGCCAAGGAGTCTTGCTTCATCTGCTGATAGTACATCGACTGATAGAAATACACCTCAGCAGCACGTGGATTGATCTTGCGGGCATGCTCAAAAAGCTCGAATGCATCGCCGTAACGACCCAAAGCCTGAAGACGGGCCGCCTCCTGAAAGAAGTAGTCGTAACGCTTGCGGTCATTGCCCGTCAAACCATCGGCAGCCTGCACGGGCATAGCTGTCAGGAATGCCATAAAGCATATGAAGCCCAAGAATACTTGTCTCAAAATATTGATTCTATTCACAACAGATTAATTGAATGTATCTATATTTATTTTACACCTGTATGACCATAGCCACCAGCACCTCTCTCGGTTTCATCGAGCGTCTCTACTTCGATGAATTCAGCATTTTCGTGCTTGGCAATCACCATTTGGGCAATACGCTCACCATCATTGATGACAAAGTCGGTCTGCGAGAAGTTGATGAGCAGAACCATGATCTCGCCTCGATAATCGGCATCAATAGTGCCTGGGGTATTAAGAACAGTAATGCCATGTTTCAATGCCAACCCACTGCGAGGACGTATCTGTGCCTCGAAGCCTGCTGGCAAAGCCATGAAAAGGCCTGTAGGTACAAGCCGGCGTTCCATGGGGTGAAGCACGATAGATTCGTCGATATTGGCACGCAGGTCCATACCTGCGCTCTGGGGTGTGGCATAAGCTGGCAACGGCTGATGCCCACGGTTGATAATTTGTACTTTCATCATGTTCATTCTTTTAAGATGCAAAAATAATGTTTTTCGGGCACATTTAGGCATTTTCATGACGAAAATGATAGATTTTATAAAAAATAAATGCTTTTTTATTTTGTATTGTGTCAGGATTGCTGTATTTTTGCGATATGGAATGGATTAAACTCATATCTAACAAGCGTTTCGGACAGGAGCATAAGCATGCCGAGCGCCACGACGACCGGTCGGAGTTCAAACGCGACTACGACAGGCTCATCTTCTCGTCGGCTTTCAGACGACTGCAAAACAAGACTCAGGTTTTCCCCTTGCCTGGTTCTATCTTTGTACACAACCGACTGACCCACAGTCTGGAAGTATCGAGTGTAGGAATGTCGTTGGGTAACGACATCTCGAAACGTATCATAGAAAAGCGCCCAGAACTGAAGGATACTCTCTTTGAGGAAATAGGAACTATCGTGAGCGCTGCCTGCCTGGCACACGACTTGGGCAATCCTCCTTTCGGCCATTCTGGAGAGAAAGCCATACAGACTTTCTTCAGCGAAGGAGCAGGGAAAGCAGTAAAAGAGCTGGTTTCACCGGAATTTTGGCAAGATATTACTCACTTCGAAGGCAACGCCAATGCCTTCCGCATACTGACCCACCAATTCAAGGGAAGACGCAAAGGCGGCTTCGTCATGACCTACTCCATGCTGGCTTCTATCGTAAAATATCCATTCGCCAGCCAGTTGGCTGGAAGTCATGGCAAGTTCGGTTTCTTCACCTTGGAAAAGGACTCGTACCAGAAAGTGGCCGATGAATTGGGCATTTTTTGCAAGTCAAAACCTGGTGAGCCTCTAAGATACGCCCGTCATCCGTTGGTATATATGGTAGAGGCTGCCGACGACATCTGCTACGAAATCATGGACATCGAAGACTCCCACAAACTCAAGATCCTGTCTTACGAAGAGACGGAGAGACTGCTGTTGGGATTCTTCGACAAGGAAACCCAAAATAAGATTAAGGAGCGAATCAAGGAAGAAGGCGTGACCGACGAGAACGAAAAGGTGGTCTACATGAGAGCCAGCGCCATCGGCCGACTGGAGAACGAATGTGTAACGGCCTTCCTGGAGCATGAGAAGGAGATTTTGGCAGGAACATTCGAGGGAAGACTCATCGACCATATCGCCGAGCAACAGCGAAATGCCTACAAAGAATGCGAGAAGACTTCGTTTGCAAAGATTTACCACAGCAAGCCTGTACTCGACATCGAACTGTCAGGTTACAAGATTATGGCTACACTTATGGAGGTGTTTGTCAATGCAGCTATCACGCCCGAACGTTTCGACTCTCAACAACTGTTGCGACGGGTAAGCAGTCAGTACGACATCAACAACGAGAATATAGAGGAGCGAATCATGGCTGTCATCGACTATATCAGCGGAATGACCGACATTTACGCCCTCGACATCTATCAGAAGATAAACGGTATCAGCCTGCCTATCGTATAGGGCGTGAGGGAGAGAAACGGAAAACACGAACGCATATTTATACTGTATATTCATGCGATAATTGTCCGAAAAGCGCCACATAACTGGGAAAAAGAATCTGCCCAACTGGAAAAATATTTTTTCCCAACTGGGAAATTATTTTTTCGCAGTTAACCATAGCGCCCCGATGAATATATATACTAAAGCTTTTCAGCAGAATAAATAGAAAAAACAAGTACTTGCATTGTCCATCTCAAGCAACTTCGTTTTATCAGCAAGTTAAAAATCGTAGACATTCATAAACAAGAATACTAAAAAAGCGCCTCGAATGAACGAAACGCTTCTTTAGTATCTTGTTTTACTTCTCCAACTTTCATCCACTCGGAAGTTGAATGTCTTTTATAAAACGGATAAAGTTTACTTGCCTTCCTTTTCCTTATAAATAATATTGTTGGCGCCACTTGTTATCTTCAACGCCTCAGGATGCTCGGCTATGAAACTGTTGATATGGCGCACACGCTTTTCTTCCAAGATCTCGTCGACAGCAATCAGAATACCAGTTTCCTCCACATCACCAAAACCATAATTGATGGCTGTGCCGAAAAGCTTCATCGTAGGACTGAGATTCATATAAGCATTCACCAAAGGGGGAATGTTGTAGCCCAACTCACGTACCTCACGATTGAGAATGCGATAGTCTGCACGGAAGTCATCTTCGGTAAAGAGCGCCTTCAGCTCACTCTCTGGAGTCTCTATTTTCAATGGTTTCATCGGGATAACAAGATTCTCCTTATCATCGAAATGCTTCTTGAGGAAATAGAGAATCATGTCGCGACCACGGCGAATGTAAGACGGATACATCGTCATCTTGCCAAAGAAATATTTCAGCTCGGGATAGAGCACGGTAAGAGCTCCCAGACCATCCCACAGGTTGTCGAGCGCAAAGATGCTCTTGCTGTTCATGCGCACATTCTGATATTCCAATGAGACAAAGGAACGTCCCAACTCCACGGTATAAGGCATGTACTCCTTAAGGAACTTGTCTGAGAAATGGAACATATGACTCGTAGCCAATATAGGCTGTCCTTTAGCATCGAGTTTCCAGTCTTTACCCAAGAGATAACGATAACCGCCAATAATCTCGTCGGCCTCAGGATTCCACACAATGAGCTGCTTATAACAATTATCTCCAAAGTCGAACTCGTCCAAATCCATTGACTTGCCCGAGCCGCCTCCTGCTGTACGGAATGCGATTTCACGAAGACGGCCTATCTCCTTCAGCACATTGGGAGAGTCGTTGGCTGTCACGATATAGATTTCGTTATGACTCTTGTTTGTCATACGAAGCTGCTTGTCGGGAGTGAGCTCACTCTTCAACAAGTCCCTGTCTATTGGCTGGATTATATCTTCTTCCATAATCTATGATGTAACTTTCTATAATTCGTAAACTTTGTCTTTTACATATTGCGCCCATTCTGTGGGAGTCTTGCTCTTGTCGAAGGTCTGCCAGGGTATGGGCTTGCCAAAGGCGATACGGAAGTCCTTTCCCACGTTCCGGTACATCTCGTCGACCAAGAAAAGCATGGCTAAGTTGAAAGGCAAGTACTTGTCGCTGAATCGGGCGATGCGATAGAAGCGCTCCGAGTTCTGTCCGCTGAAATGGATAGGCACCACATCGCGCTGATACTCCACACTCTTTGAGATAAATGTCTTTTTCCAGGGCAAGTCGCGAATACTGCCATCTGGCTGTTTGCGGCTGTTGAGACCTGCAGGGAACATCAGCATGTGATTGCCGCTCTGGAAGCCAGCCTCCACCATACGGGGGAAGTCACGGCTCTGGCGTCCCGTCTTGTTGATGCCTATACTGACGGGCTTGAGACCTGGCAGATTAAGAAGCAGGTCGTTCACAAGATAACGGAACTTTCCGTCATAATGGGTGCCAATGATGGAGCCAAGCGCCACGCCGTCCTGTCCTCCCAACGGATGATTGGACACGAAGGTATAAAGCTTGCCATCGTTCTTGTCGGGCAGATTCTCCACTCCCTCCAATTGTATGTTCATCTTGAGATACTTCACGCACTCAGTAAGCCACTCGGTACCCTGAAGATGACGACTTTTCCACAAGAAGCGGTTCACTTCATCCTCGTGAACGGTCTTCTTGAGCCAGGACACAAGAAAAGAGGGCACAAACTTTTCCTTTGCTCCCATCTTGCTCTTCAAAATCCTGCTTATGTCAATCGTTTTCTCTATAGATTCGCTCATGTTTGCTGTAAAAACATCTAAAGTACGTGCAAAAATAACTCAACTTTTTTAAATACGTGCCATTTTTAATGAAAAAATGATAAAATACGATGTTTTTGATGAAAAAACAGTCGATTTATATAGCTTTTGGCTTTCATTTTTATGTCTGAAGCTCACTTTAAGCATTCTGAAAGAACTCTCGCCAACTCTTGACACAAGACAAAAAGCGACCTCATTTTATTAAGTTTTATAAATTTTGCAAGAAAAAGTAAACAGATATGAGGATTTTTGTGTACCTTTGAACCCGAATTCTTATTTAAATAGGTACACATGCGATTAATCGACAACAATACATACCACGTGCCTGTGCTTCTCAAAGAAAGCGTAGACGGTCTGTCCATACATCCTGGAGGAGTGTATGTGGACGTTACTTTTGGAGGCGGAGGCCACTCTAAGGAGATACTCTCACGAATAGCCGACAACGGTCACCTGTACAGCTTCGACCAAGACGCCGACGCCGAACAGAACGTCATCCCCAATGAGCACTTCACCTTCGTATGCTCCAACTTCAGATACCTGAAGAACTGGATGCGCTACTATGGCGAGGAAGGTATTGACGGGTTGCTTGCCGACCTGGGTGTATCGAGCCATCATTTCGATGATGAGAGCAGAGGCTTCTCCTTCCGCTTCGACTCTCCGCTCGACATGAGAATGAACAAAAGAGCGGGCAAGACTGCTGCCGATATCGTAAACGAATACGAGGAGGAGGCACTTGCAGACATCTTCTACCTGTACGGCGAACTGCGCAACGCCCGGCGCATAGCTGCAGCTATCGTCAAAGCAAGAAGCAACCAAAAGATAGAGACAACGACCAACTTCATACACGTAGTGGAGCCTTTCTTCAAGCGCGAGCGAGAGAAAAAAGACATGGCCAAACTGTTCCAGGCCCTGCGAATAGAGGTAAACCACGAGATGGACGCCCTGAAGGAAATGCTCAAGGCTGCGACAGAAATCCTGAAACCAGGTGGAAGACTGTCGGTCATCACTTACCACTCGCTGGAAGACCGAATCGTGAAAAACGTGATGAAGACGGGAAACCCTGAGGGAAAAGTGGTGCAGGACTTCTACGGAAGAATAGAATCTCCCTTCAGACTCATCAACAACAAGGTCATCATCCCCGACCAGGAAGAGCAAGAGAGAAACCCAAGAAGCCGAAGCGCCAAACTTAGAATTGCAGAAAAGAGATGAAAGAAAAAGAAATAAAGGAAGACCAGGAAGCGAAGGCCGACAGCAAGACTGCCGAGACACCCGTTCCTCAAGAGCTGGGCAAGAAGGCAAAAGAGGCAAAAGAAACGAAAGCCTCACAAAAGACCCAAGACTCGCAAAACTCAGACGATGCAAAGGAGCCGGCTGAGGGAGAGGAACACGAGGAGTCGCTCAAGGAAGCCATCGCCAAACAAGCCATAGAAGACGAGGCGCCCCTATCGTCGAGCTTCACCCTGAGAAAGATTTTGGGCGGCGACATTCTGACGGCACAAGTGATACGCCGGCAGATATGGCTCATCGTGTTAGTGGTGTTCTTTATCATCATATACATATCCAACAGATACAGCATACAACAGGACATGATAGAGATAGACCAACTGCAGGAGGAACTGCAGAACGCCAAATACAAAGCCCTGTCGAGCAGCAGCCAGATAACAGAAAGAAGCCGAGAGAGCAACGTGCTGAAAATGCTGCAGAACAACAAAGACAGCGTCCTGCACATTGCCACCCAGCCACCATACATCATAAACGTACCGGAGAATGAGTAAATTTGACAATAAGAGAGTGATGCCACGATACAGCGCCATAGCCATCGTCATGACGGTCTTTGCACTCTGCATCGTAGGAAAATCCATATACATAGCAACAGCCAAGCGCGACTACTGGATGAAGGTGGCACAGCGACAGAAGAAAGATTCTGTAACCGTGAAGCCTACCCGAGGAAACATCCTTAGTTGCGACGGACAGTTGATGGCCAGTTCGCTGCCTGAATATAAGCTCTTCATGGACTTCAAGGCACTCAAAGAAGCTGGCAACGACTCACTGTGGGACGTCAAGGAAGATTCCATCTGTATGGGGCTGAGTAAGATTTTCCCCGAACTGACATTCACAGAATTCAAGCGACACATAGACGAGGGAAGAAAGAAACAAAGCCGACACTGGTCTTTATATCCACGCCGCATCAACTACAACACGTTCACCGAGGTGAAAGCCCTGCCGGTATTCAACCTGGGAAAGAACAGCAGCGGTTTCCATTGGGAAGAATACAACGCCCGAACACGTGGATTCGGAGGACTGGCTGGCAGAACCATCGGAGCCTTGTTTGGTGCCAAGGATACTGCCCGCTTCGGACTGGAACTCTCATACGACTCCATCCTGAGAGGAACCAACGGAATCGTGCAGCGTAAGAAAGTGCTTAACAAATACCTGAACATTACCGACACGCCACCTATAGACGGAGCCGACATCGTGACCACCATCAACGTGAGCATGCAAGACCTGGCAGAACGCTCATTAGAGCAGGAGTTGAAGGAAATCAACGGAAATGTGGGCGTAGCCATCGTCATGGAAGTGCATACGGGAGATGTGAAAGCCATCGTCAACCTGGAGAAGTGTGATGACGGCGAATATCGGGAAGTAAGAAACCATGCCGTCAGCGACTTGCTGGAGCCAGGCTCTGTATTCAAGCCAGCCTCGCTGCTTGTAGCCTTGGACGACGGAGTGGTTGACACCCTGTGCCGAGTGGAGACAGGAAACGGCGTATGGAACATGTATGGTCGAGACATGAAAGACCATAACTGGAGAAAGGGAGGCTACGGAATGCTTACCTTTGCGGAGACCCTGTGGTACAGTTCCAATATCGGAGTAAGCCGAATCATAGACGACCATTACCACAAACATCCAGAGAAGTTTGTGCAGGGAATAGACCGTCTCGGACTGAGAGACAATCTGAGAATACCATTGGTGGGCTCAACACCTGCCATCATCCGTATGCCTCGCAAGAACAGCCGTGGACAATACGTCAACTGGAGCAAGACTGCCCTGCCATGGATGAGTATAGGATACGAGACACAGGTTCCGCCCATCAGCACGCTGACATTCTACAACGCAGTAGCCAACAACGGAAAGATGGTTCGTCCGCGCTTTGTCACCAAAGTGGTGAAGAACGGAGAAACCCTCAAAGAGTTCCCAGTAGAAGTCATGCGACCACAGATAGCCAAAGAAAAAAGCATCAAAGAACTGCAGACCATCTTGGAGCAAGTGGTAAGTGTGGGATTGGGACGTAAGGCAGGCTCACCCAATTTCAAGGTGGCAGGCAAGACGGGTACAGCCCAGATATCTAAAGGTGCGGGAGGATACAAGAACGGAGGAACAAACTACCTCGTCAGTTTCGCAGGCTATTTCCCTGCCGATGCTCCTCAATACAGCTGCATCGTCTGCATTCAGAAATCGGGACTCCCAGCTTCGGGCGGCACGATGAGTGGAAAGGTCTTTCATGAAATTTCAGAAGGCATCATGGCACAGAGTCTGAAACTCGATGTGAAAGATGCCCGCGACTCAGCCTCAGTCTTCTTGCCAGACGTAAAGTCAGGCAACATACTGGCTGCCGACTATGTGCTGAAGCATCTCGGAATAAACACCGCCACCAATTGGTCGGGCAGTTATGCGACAGGCAATCCTATATGGGGAAAGGCCGAGAAGGAAGGAAAGAAGAAAGTGCTGCTCATCAAGGAGAAGCAATACAGCAAGAATGCCGTACCCGATGTATCGGGCATGGGAGCAAGAGACGCTATCTTCATGATGGAAAGCCGAGGCATAAAGACCAGAATTTACGGTCGTGGAAAAGTAGTAAAACAAAGTCTTGTACCAGGAACAAGAATCAAGAAAGGACAAGTCTGCGCACTCACACTCGACCTATAATATATAATAATGTATAGAAACATCAAAGAAACAGAATATGAAACTACAAGATTTACTCAAGAACATTCAGCCTGTTGAAATAGCAGGCGATGTGGAGACCGAGGTTACAGGAGTGAACATTGACTCTCGAAAAATCAAAGATAGCCATTTGTTCGTTGCCATGAAGGGAACGCAAGTAGATGGTCACAAGTTTATACCCAAAGCCATCGAGCTTGGCGCCAAATCCATTCTGTGCGAAGACATGCCTGAGGAGAAGGTGGAAGGCGTCACCTACGTGAAAGTAGAATCTACAGAGGACGCAGTGGGAAAAGTTGCCACCCTGTTCTATGGCGATCCATCCAAGAAACTGAAGCTGGTGGGTGTGACTGGAACAAACGGAAAGACCACCATCGCCACCTTATTATATAATATGTTCCGCAAGTTCGGACATAAGT
>OOCI01001913.1_pt1 | contig 14080 bp, 8 predicted proteins | sample 1671761 | NCBI WGS metagenome assembly OOCI01 (sample SAMN06348190, study PRJEB24527) | human gut metagenome | biome: human gut; feature: ankylosing spondylitis patient; material: feces | host: Homo sapiens | place: China | collected 2015-10
TGTTCCCATCCTGGGGGATTCCGAGGGAGCTGGTCGTATGAGACTTGTCCGTCTCTGCGTTTAAGCGGGTGCAAAAGTACTGCTTTCCTTTGAACCTGCCAAATATTTCCCGAGAAATATTCCTTTTATTAACTTCTGTTAAGAAAAAAGTCCTTTAAAAGTCCACGACCGTGATTCCTGCTCCGCCAAACTGCACATGCTCATCGGCAAAGTGGGTGACATTGGGCACACTGCTCAGATACTGACGGATGAGCTGTCTCAAGATGCCGTTGCCCTTACCATGAAGGATGCGCACACGGGGCATTCCCACAAGGATGGCGTCGTCGATGAAATACTGCACGGCATTGAGCGCCTCATCGCCACGCATACCTCTGATGTCGAGGTCTTGGTGGAAATTGGTCTTGTGCTTGTCTATCGTGTTGCGTGTCTCGGTACTGATGCCATACGAGCCCAAGTTCTCCTTGCGTTGTTCTGTCTTGTCGGTCTCGGTGGTGGCGACAGCATGTTCCAGACGGTTGAGGCGCATCTTGGTACGCATACCTCCAAAGACAGCAGTAGCCATATCGCCCGCTATGCTCTCTATGGTTCCTATGGTGGAGAGCCCTTTAATGCGTACGATGTCGCCTACTGATAGAGGACGGTTTTCCTGCTGCGTCTTGTTGACAGCACTGCGCAGCGCCGCCGCAGCCTTCTCTTGGTTCTGAGTTTTTTCGGCTTTACGCTTGGCATGTCGTTCCTTGCGTTGCTGTATCTGCGCTATCTTGCGGGCTATCTTGTCGTCGTTCTCCTTGGTGTCGATGTCCTGCATCTCTTCCTTGAAGGCGTCCAGCTCCTGGCGTATGCGCTTGGTCTCCTCCTTCTCAGCCTGCTTCTCGCGTATTTCTCGTATGGCGTTCTCTATCTTTTTGTTGCTCTCCTTCAGCAGTTCCTCTGCCTGTTGTTTGGCTTTGGCGAGTATCTGTTTACGGCTTCGTTCTATGTCCTCTATGTCGCTCTCGTATCGCGAGATAGTCTTCTCCATGTCTTTCTCGCGCTGGTGTATGCTCTGTCGCTTGTTCTCCCAGTAGCGCTTATCGCGAACGATGTCCTGCAGATACTTGTCGCTCTGTATGTATTCGGAGCCTACGATGTCGCTGGCCTCCTTGATCACCTCCTCGGGAAGACCTATCTTGCGGGCTATCTCTATGGCGAAGGAAGAACCCGGTCTGCCTATAGCCAACTGGAAGAGGGCTTTCATCTCGTGGCGGTCGTAGAGCATGGCACCATTAGCCACGCCCTCATGACTGTCGGCAAAATGCTTCAGGTTCTGATAGTGTGTGGTGATGACTCCATAGGCACCTTGTTGGCAGAAGCGGTCGAGCACAGCCTCGGCAATGGCTCCTCCGATTCCAGGTTCGGTGCCAGTACCAAACTCATCGATGAGGATAATGGTGTCGCCATTGGCAGCCTTCATCATATTCTTCATGTTGAGCAGATGCGAGGAGTAGGTACTCAGGTCGTTCTCCAGACTCTGTTCGTCGCCTATGTCGATCATGATGTTTTGGAACACGCCCGTCTTCGAACGCTCGCTCACGGGGATGCTCAGTCCGCACTGCAGCATGTATTGCAGCAGTCCCACAGTCTTCAGACAGACCGACTTTCCTCCGGCGTTAGGACCTGAGATGATGAGGATGCGCTTCTCTTGTGTCAGCATGATGTCGAGTGGCACCACCTTCTCGCCTTTCTTCTCCAACGAGAGTCTGAGCAGCGGGTGAATGGCTCTGGTCCAGTCTACGTGTGGGTGGGCTTCCACCTCAGGCTCTATGGCTTGCTGGGTCTCTGCAAGCTTCGCCTTGGCCTGTATCAGGTCGATGATGGCAAGGAATCGGTAGCTGTCTAATATCTCGCGTGAGAAGGGTCGCACCTTGTTGGTGAAGTCGGTGAGGATGCGTATGATCTCCTTGCGCTCCTCGCCCTCGAGCTCTCTCACGCGGTTGTTGGCTTCCACCACCTCGGTAGGCTCAATGAATACCGTTCTTCCCGTGGCACTCTCGTCGTGCACGATACCCTTGATCTTACGTTTCAGGGTAGGGATGACAGGGATGACGAGTCGTCCGTCGCGCAGGGTAGGGGTGACATCTTTCTCTACCACTCCCTCGCTCTGTGCTGCTCGCAGTATGCCATACAGTGTGCGAGAGATGCTGCCCTCGGTCTTTGCTAACTCTCGGCGTATCTGCAGCAACTCGGGGGTAGCGTTGTCGCGTATCTTGCCAAACTTGTCGAGTATCTGGTCGATGCGTTGTATCAGTTGTGGGAAAGACATGACATCAGCCGACAGGCGATGCAGTGCAGGGTAGGGATATTTCTTCTCTCTGCGCCAACCGTCTTCTTGTTCGGCCTCGTCGTCATCGCTGTGGTTGAGTATCTTTACGATACCGTAGATGGTGCTCAGTGAGCGGCGAAGGTCAAAGAGTTCGTCTTCCTCCAAGTGGGTGTTCTCCACGCGGATGCGTACTATCGACTCTCTCACATCGTAGAAGTATTGCAGGGGGAAGTCTTCCACCTCCTCCATGAGTCTGCGAAACTCTCGGGTCTGCAACAGCCATTCGTTCACCTCGTCGGCATCAGAGCTGAAGTGCATCTTCTCTACCTGTTCCTTGCCCAGGGTGGAGAGGCATCGCTCACGCAACAGGTTTCGAATCTCGTTGAATCCTATCTTTTGTTCAAAATTATCTGGATATGTCATGTTGTTCTTATTTTCAGGCGGCAAAGTTACGAATTTTTTGAATGTTACCCAAATTTCAACTGCAAAAAACAAGGGAGCGAACCCTTTGTGTGTAGGTTGCTCCCTTGTGATTTGTTGTGTTTAGAAGAATCTTATTCTATATTTGATGATCTCTATTCCCAGGAATCCCAATCATCAAAACTACCGAAGTGCTCCTTGGCTGTATCTGTTCCTGAACCTCCGTTTCCTGGGAGTTCTGTTGTCTTATCTCCAACATTGTTTCCACCATTAGCACCCGATAAACTTGCCAGCAAACTTTCCATCGGTAACGGAGCACATTTTATCTGTGGCTGTAAATATACTTTTTTATTCATGATTATAATCGTCCTTACTTAATATATTTCTTACCATTAATGATATAAATGCCACTTGGTAATGACTGGAAGCTGCTTGCATCCTCACTTACCAACTGACCATTGATATTATATACTCTGCTATTAGCAGGCATCAATTCACCATCAGTAGTGATAATTAAGTCTTCAATGCCTGTTGTTTCTCCATCATTACCATCAGTTACACTACTGGTACTGATACTCAACATCACAGGCTTAGCTCCTGGAGAAAGATTAGCTTTCAGGAAACCACGGAAACCTTTGACTGTTCCAGAAGCAGCAGAATAAGCCTTAAAGTTACCATCAGAAGCACCAATAAAGTAATCGTTCTTAACGATATTCATGGTGTTGTAACTTGATGTCCAAACATAACCCTTACTCTCACACCAGTCTGCAGGCTTGGTGTTCTCAATGGTCACGTATGGGTAGTTAGTAACATCTGCTGTATTGATGCTCGTCACTTCCTTGGTTGGCTTGATGAGGAATGGCTTACCTGCAACAATCGTATTGTAAGCGTGACGTACGAAATATGCTTTGTTGCCCTCAATACGGTCGAAGTAGAGAATCTGAGTTCCCTGAGGATGTTCTGCACAATAAGCAGGACCGAAGATCGCATCCACCTGATCTCTGTTGAGGCTGAAAGGAAGAACGCAGGTTGTCCAACGATTAGCTACCATTTTACGTGCAATCTTCACCTGTGCCACATGACCCTCAGCTGTCTTCTCAACTTTATTATTTGTGTTTACATTGTCAGCATCGTATTCTACTGGATCTACAATTTTTGCTTCATCCTCATCGAATGAGAAGCCATAGAAGCCAATCTTCGAACCGAAGTTGTAGAGATAATAGGTCTTACCAGCCTTTACCTTAAATGTATAAGTGACAGGGGCATCAGCGAGAACGGACCATCCACGTGAGCCTTTCAAATTTGGATATTTTATTGCTGCTTCATTAGGAGCTATAGTTTGGTCAAGTTGGTTTTCATAAACATTGTTCTTAAAACCTGTTTCTGACATTTCAAAACTTTCAAGACCAAAGTGCTTCTTCACTGTTTCTACAGTTGGCGATTGCTTGTCACCCATATCCCATTTATATTGAGTCAGATCATAATTCTTGCCATTTGGCTTACCTGTAGTAGATTCGATGTGAGCATCAGAACTTACAAAATTACCAGCTTCATCCATGATGAATACACGACGCTGTGGTCTGTACTGATAATCTATAGTATTATTATTCTTCTTTGAATCGAATACTCCGTTTTGATATATATGTGCTACGACAGTACCATTTGTCTTAGGCTGGAATGTCAGGAAGGAACCAGAACATGGCACATTGAACATTGGGTCAACAATGTTGTCTCTCTTAGAATAATCCACATTGCTTATCAATGTAGTCTCTGGCATACTGTTGGAACCATTCTCCTGACGAGCATTCTTCTGCTTGTCACCTGCCTTTACCATATAATCAAATCCGGTAATCTTCCAAGGAGCTTTTCTTGAATTATAATTCTTCTGGCTGTCATCTTTGTTCCACTCAACAGTTTTTGACAAGGACTCTGTTGTAGTCCAAAGACCCTTCACATCATTAGGGAATAACCATCCACCAAGTGTAACAGACAGATTCTCGTCTTGATTCCACATGGTTTTCTGGCTCTTATATTCCTCATTTGCATGAACTCGATACACAGCAGGGTCGTCCACATCTACAGTAATTAAAGCTGTGGTGCTTTCTAAAGTTTTACCAGTGACAACGACTCTGATATTCGCATTACCTTCACTGACAGCTTCTAACTTTCCTGTTGTGGCATCTACCTTTACGACACCAGGAGATGTAGAGAACCATAAGGTCTTGTATTCTGTATCGGCAAGAGTAGTATTTCCATCTGTAACCGTCAAGTCTGGTGCAACTTTTGTAGTACCTGCATACATTTTAATGCTTGTTGGATCAGGTGTAACGGTGATAACCTGATACGTGTTCTTTACATCCAAATCGAATGAAATTGGATCAGGACTATCATAAACGTCACCATAGTTGTCTTCGCCATTCTGTCCAGGTGTTGCACTTACTGTAACAGTATATTTTCCTGCTGTACTTGGTGTGTAGTTAAGTTCACTGCCTGTTACACTTGAGGTGTTGCCTGTAGGTGTAATGGTGTAAGTGTATTTGAAATAACTGCTTACATCTTCACCATTGTAAATCAGAGGAACTGTGATAGTTCTATTTTTATTATCTTGGTGCAGATTAATGGTGATATCCTTGAATGAATCCAAGAAAACAGGCTTGATCTTACCTTCTGATACCGAGTAAGAGAACTGAAGAGTACCTGCAATATAATTGCTTCCAAGTGATGTTGTTGGAGTCGCAGTAACGGTAATGAGAGATGTTCCCTTAATAAATGCTGTTTTTTCAGCATTTTTCTTAACTGAGAATTTTCCTGTCGTCTTATCAACAGTCACATTGTCTCCACTAACAGCAAAAGACAAGGTGTAGTCTTGACCCAACTTCAGCAACTTGTCATTATCTCCATAAACCTTGATGACAGGCTGCTCTTCTTCCGCATCTGTGGTGTTGATAGTAACATCCATTACGGAAACGTTGAGTGGAGAAGGAGCCTTTACGCTCAACTGATAAGTGGCTGTAGTTCCTTCATAAGTGTCAGTATTTTTAGGAGTAACGGTTGCTGTGATGGTTGCGATACCTAAGCTCTTGATAGTAATGGTATTATCACTCAGAGTAGCTACATTCTCTGCATTCGACTTGTATACTACATCATATTGATTTGCAGCAAGAATGTTCTCTCCTGCATTAACAGTAAGAGTTGGCAAAGTCACGGTTGTGGTAGTGTTGACAACCACATCAGCATTGCGCGCGAATGAAGCAGTCAGTCGAGTCTTATTAGAAGATGGAGCAGGGCGCTCTACCTGAAGACTTGTCAAGCAAGTAGTACCACCACCATAGCGACCCAAATAGAGTGCATCGCAATCTTTTTCAATGGTATAAGTAAATTCAGAACCACCAGCAGCAGATGTAGCCAAGATGTTTGACTTAAAGATGCTGCTACCATTTACATCAGAATAAATAATCACACCAGAAAGATTCTTGCTATTGCAATAGCCTTTCAGCGTAATCACATCACCTGCTTTGAAGCCACCAGTCTTTGGTTTGATAGTGATATACTTTCCTTCCTTTGCACTGAAATTGCTGCTAAACGTTATGACATTATTAGTAGTTGTGCAGTTTGTTCCATCAATAGTTGTACCAACAGAGTTTGGGAAGTCGTAGATAACCCCGCTTTCGGTTGGGGTAACGGTAGTTTTAGCCTTGAAGTTGGCTGTAAGAGAAATCGCTGCCGTTACTGTTGTGGTATAAGTCGCATCTATACTAACAGAATTGTTGCTTGCATCTGTCCAGTTTACAAACTCATATCCCTCGTTTGGTGTGGCGGTGAATGTAAGAGAGGTATTCTCTTCTACTTCAGAACCAGAGTTTACAGTTGTACCTGAAGCATTTGCAATGGATACAGAACCACCAGTTCCTGCTGTAGCAGAAACTTTGTATTTCTTAACAGAACGAGTGATGGAGATGGACTTAACGTAAGTTGACTCGTTTGTTTTTCTATAAATATAGAATGTACTTAAACCATTCAGAATATCGCTTGCAGTGACAGTATAACTAATATCTTCACTCTTTTGAGTCATGTTGCCAAGACTTACAGAAGAAGAACCTGCGGTTGTACCTGTATATGCTACCAAACCTCCTTTACCAGTTGATGCTGAATTTGCGGATATCTTTATAATATCACCTTCTTGCAACTTCGTCCCAGACAACGTTATTTTTATATATCCTGACTTATTAAAGTCGGAGCCCAATTTGTAACCATTTTCGGCATAAACATTATTAGCTGCTCCTAATGTTACAGTTCCACCTGTTGCGGTATGCGGAGTATTAGCAGTGGCCTCTGATGTTTTGATGGTATAGGAGAAAATGTTTCCTGTTGTCGTTCCATTATCACTACCACCATTATTATCTGTGCTACCATTATCAGTATTGGAGTTATTTTTGGCTTTTACTGTTGTTGTGCTTGTCGTAATAGTTTTATCATTAGCAGTAGCTTCGCAGTAATAACTTCCACTTTCTTTTGGAGTATAAATAGCAGATGTGGCATTTGCGATTGCCTTACCATCCTTATACCACAGATAAGAAACGATACCATTGCCGTATGCAGTTGCATCGAGTTTTCCTTCAGTAGTAGTGAAGTCATAGCTTGGAGCCAAGTCCTTGGCAAACAGAATCTGCTTGTTGTCCTGGTTCTGATTCTGGTAAGCACGCTCATACTCAGTAGCAGCCATGATGAAGCCACCGAGAACCTTGCCCTCGGTATAATAATATTTACTTGTTGGATCAGAAGAAGTAACGACACTTGCATCTTTACCTGTCAGGTAATAATTATCATCTCCAGCACGCTTGTCGCCTCCTCCAAGACCAGCAGAAGTACAGCTATGAACCAACTGAATCGTACTATTGTCTTTATTGTCATAAACCATGAATTGATTTACCAATCCTTCGTATGCCTTCTTTGCGATAGGCTCGTAAGTTGCTTTGTCGAGAAGTCCGAGACGGATAGCTTTGAGATAACCGGCAGTAAAGATAGAAGAACAAGAAGCCTCAAGGTAATTACCAGTAAGCGAAGCTGGAACCTTATCCATCACCTGATACCAGCAACCAGTATCCTTATCTTGATATTTTGCTATTCCTGCAGCAAGGTCTGTCAAATAACCTTTGAAAGTATTATAATATGCATTGTCTGTTGGCATTACTTCGAGAATATCGACCAATGCGAGGAAATACCATGCGTTGGCACGCCCCCAGAAAGATGCAGAGTGATAGATTCCTTTTTCCTTGCTGATGCCAGCCCATGAAGTAGAAGCATTATCACCAGGATTTGCAGTAAAACCATGATAAAGCAAACCTGTAGTTTTGTCGTAGAGCTGCGCCCATGTGATAGAAAATTGCTTTTCAATAATAGTCCAGTCATTGTCGGAAATATTATTTGTCTTGCCTGTATGCTTGATAATCTGAGCAAGCAAAGCTGGACCCATATACTGACCATCACACCACATCTGGTCTGTATAATCAGAAGATTTATGGAACCATCCGCCAATCATTGTTTTCTGAACATTGTTGGCATTAGTGTTGGCCAATGCGCTCTTTCCTCTACCTATAACGTATGTTGAATTATAGGTTTTCATATGAGCGATAACTTCAGAAATTGCTTTTGTTGCAATTGTTTCTGCATCGGGAGACATTAATTTTCCTGCAAGAATAGGAAAATACATCTTGGCAGCATTCATGTTGTCAAGAGTCATATCCTTATTTGCATAAGGTGTGCCAGTAGCATAACCTTGTGCAGCATAGAACCAAGGCTTTGACCAGTCGAAATTCTCATAGAAATCGGCTGCTTCAAGAGAAGCTTTACCTACAAGACCTGCTACATAGTCGAAAGTTCGAGTAACTTCAGTCTTTCCGTCAAGTTTGTACCAAGTAACTCCTTTTGTTGGAGTTCCGTTATTATCGTAATAATCGAAACCGAACTTCTTTTGATTTCCATAGAAATCGTGAAGTCGTGAATTAATCGCCCACTGCGAATAGCGGACGCCAGAATTGAATTTTACCCCCCCATTGCTATCTGCCGCTTTCACTCCAATGACGCTGAGGCATGGGAGTAAAAGAAGAAGAAACAGGCGAGCGAAACCGCCTCGGCTCATGTCGAGGAAGCGGAATGTAAGTGTTTCGTGTTTCATTTCACTTTTATTTTTATTGTTTTAGTGCTTATTTAGCTGTTTTATATTACTCATACTTCTACTGTAAGTCTATGCGCCGCTGATTTTTTTTTAGTTATTTTTGATGGTAGTCTGTTTTAAACATCCCAGTATAGCGGTCGCAGTCGAGAACTTATACGATGATTTTTTATGCAATCGATTGCACTTTCTTTTCGGCTGCAAAGATACGAAAAATATGTTAAAAAGGAATGAATCCATTTTGTCTAAAATTAGATTTTTTACGTAATCGTTTACGTATGGCTTACTTTTGGTTCTTGCGATATGCCTTTTTTCTTATTCTCATGCTTTCAGGTATTTATACGCCTATTTATTGGTTATTGAAGTTTCGCAAGTGGTTTAAGTACGCCCTGAAGGGGCAGAAGCTCTTAGCCCAGGGCAGCGCCCTGGGTATAATGGCAATGGGCAAGGCGCCCTGCAAGGGCAAAAGCTTTAAAATTCATCTAACTCAACTTTCGCAAATAGGGAAGTTTAAGAAGTTAAAGCCATATGCTTTACAGCTAAATATACAAACAATAAGGCTGTTGTCTTAACTCCCTTAACTTCCTTAACTCCTGAACATCTCCCTTACCCCCCAAAAAAATAAACAAAAACCATTAATAAAAATGCAACTCAGACTATACGAAAAAGCAGAGCTTGCCATGCTCTACTTCCCCCATTCGACCCCCAAGGTCGCAGTCAACCGACTCTCACGTTGGATCAAGAACATTCCCGAACTCTACGTCGCACTGCAACGGTGCAACGTAGGGAAGAACTCTCATTTCTACAGCCGCCAGCAAGTAGATCTCATCTTTCAGTACCTTGATGAACCCTGAAGCATGCTGTAGCAGCTCATGCTGCTACAGCTCTTTGCAAAGAACTGACCTAAACTACCCCATCCTTCTTTTGCCTTAATGATGGATTTTTTTCGAAAACCCACCAGTCCTCCCTTACCCTTAAGGGAGGGTCCACCGCTTTCCCCAAGCCCCTTTCCCCTCAGGGGACAGGGGATGTGCCAACCGCCCTACTCGGTGCTCAAACCGCTTCGCTATAAGGTTGGCGGACCATCAGAGGTCTTCGCCAGCAGCAGAGCTGCGGTTTGCGGTATGCGACCGCATGGACAAAGAATCGCTTAAGGGCTGCCGTCTTAACTCCTTTAACTTCTGAACATATGAAACTTGAGTGAATTACTTATGCAGCTTTGCCAAATTCATAAATGCTATTCAACCTTCATAATTGCCATGCAATGGGTGATTTTTGTATTTTACAGGTAATTGTTCTCCTTTCATTAAAATAGTCACAACTTCCTCAAACAAAGACTTGTCATATCCTCGTTTGATACACTTCTTGTACGATTTCTTAAATCTTCCAGAGAGTTGTAACTTATACATTTTTAAGCATCTAAATAGTTCATCATTTCCTCTAATGTGTCGAAGTTTTTCACGTTTCCCTTCTTAACATCAAGAATGGCCTTGTCCAACTCTGTCTTGGAAGTTTCAGAGTTTACAGTATTGGCTTTCCATCCCATCCTGTTAGCCAATTCCTTCAAAAACTGAATGTCTGAACTCGGAAGTTGTAAATTGACCGATTGTATTGTTACATCCATAATAAAATCTTTTTTATTGCTGCAAAAATACGATTTCTTTTCTGAAAAAGCAAAGAATCTCTGCATTTTTTTACTCCACTTTTGCAAATGGGGAGATTTTCAGGAGGTTTTGTGTTGTCACAGCATCATCAAGCAGCCCCTAAGCATCTACCAGGCAGTCACTAAGCATCTACCAGGCAGCCCCTAAGCATCTACCAAACAGTCCCTAAGCATCTACCAGGCAGCCCCTAAGCATCTATCAGGCAGTCTCTAAGCAAGTCCTTGAGTGAAAGCGGGTTTATCCCCGCACAAAAAACCGCAGCTCCGCTGCTGGCGAGACCTCTGATGGTCCGCCAACCACAGAATGAAATGGTTATGAGCGACGAGGAGGAGCGGTTTCCTCTTCTTCCCTGAGGGGAGAAGACCGAGATGAGAGGTGGACCCTCCCTTAAGGGTAAGGGAGGACTGGTGGGTTTTCGAAAAAATCCCCAGAGCGAAAGCAGCGATCGTGGGAGCGAATCAGAGATCTCTCGGAGCGAAACAGAGAATCATGTGAGCGAACCAGAGAATCCTGGGAGCGAACGTGGCGAACATCGCATTCGCTCCCACGAATCACAATTCATCTTTATTCTCAATGAAGCGGGAGTCAGCAGCAATGGTGACTCCCTCTTTCTCCACCACCCACCACCCATGGGAGTTGTTGCGCCGCGTCTTGCTGTACCCCAGGTGGGTCATCACGTCGCCCACGTTGCGGGTAGAGAAGGAGGGACGGAACACCGGGTTGCCGGCAATGTGTTCGAGGATCTCGGCACTCGTCACGAACTTCAGGTTGGGGGAGTGGATGTCGGAATCGGGGTTGGGGACACGGTAGTATTTCTGGATCAGCTCCTCCATGTAGTTGTTCACGATGAAGAGGCGGTTGTGCACCTCCAGGTGACTGATGTCCTTCGGCGTGAGCCAGTACACCCAAGGCTCCTCCTCGCCATCGGATGCGGCAGAGAGCGTTTTCTCCTTCATCACCCTCTGTCCCAGCGCCAGGGCCTGGGCATAGAGATGGCGATAGTCGATGGGTGTCTCGCGAGGACTCTGAATGCGTTCCACCTCCCATACGAGGTAGCGGCGCGTCTCCTGTTCGCTGATGATGTGGATGTTGTTGCTCGTGCCGCAGAGCGAGGCGTTGTGGAGCAGCTGTGAGCTGTAGCGGGCATAGGGACGTCGCAGGGTGATGGTGGGCTTGGTGACGATGCTCTTGAAGGCGCTGAGGTTCTTGCCCATGGGTGTCTCAAACTCGTCGAGACAGATGAGAGCCTTGCTGGCACACAGCTCCAGGAAGTCCTTGTTGTTGTAGTCGGCGGTGGAGTCGTTGGCGTAATACTGGCGCAGCTCGGGAGGCAGCAGGTACTGGAAGAAGGAGGTCTTGTAGAGTCCGCCCTTGCCCACGAGGATGAGCACCATCTCGTTGACCACCCTCGGGGATACCCAGCACGCCACCATGCCTACGATCCACTTGCGGAACATCTCGGTGAACTCCTGCTGGGTGTGGAAGTGGGTGGGGTAGTTCTTCACCACCACGCGCCGGCTCAGTTCACCGATGTAGTCGGGGTCACCCTCCTTCCATTCGGGCAGGCTCTCGAGAAATTCGGTCAGTGGATTGTACCGTCTCACGAAGTCGCTGTTCAGCACGATGTCCAGCAGGTTGAAGGGGATCTTCAGTCCGTCGAGATCCATCCACGAGAAGATGGAGTTTTCGATGGGGTCGTCGACGATGGTCCAGCGGAAGTAGCTGGTGTTCTGGATGTCGAGTCCTCGCATCTCGGTCTTGTCGGTGATGGTGTTTCGGCGCAGTTCGAGTCTGGTGCTGAGCCACTGCCTCACGTCCTTGACGTCGGGGGTGCGCTTGTATCGTTCGCCGGGGGCATAGAGGTGCCAGCAGCCGAAGTTGGCGGGGTGCTTGTACATCCAGTCTACGATGCTCTTGATGCCGTCGTACTGGCTGCCATACTGCTGCAGCATCCAGTTGAGCAGCTGTTCCTTGTCGGCACCGTAGCTGTGGCAGAATCCAGCAAACCGCATGCAGTATTCGTGGTGGCTGCCGGGCTGAAACTGCACCCGCCAGTTCCTGGCATGGTCCTCCACCCGCTGTATGATGGCTTCGAAGGTGGGGGTGCCTCCCTTGGTGGCGTTGCTCTTGGCGCGGTTCTTCTCGGCATTTTTCCTGACGGCTTTGTCGGCTGCCTCCTCTTTCTCCTGTTCCTTCAGCACCACGTGTTGATAGAACCAGCTCACCTCGTCGGGGGTGAAGGTGAGGGGCTTGGAGTCCCAGCAGAAGTAGGCTTTCGCGTCGTGGGCGAGTCCGCAGAGCCTCACCATGTCCTTGCACTGCTGGTCGGCAGAGATGTGCAGCAGGTCGTCGTAGATGGAGATGGCTTTGTCGACAGCGAGATGGTGCAGTTCGGTGATGGTGAGGGTGCATCCCTTGGGCCGTTCGTAGCGTAGGAGGATGCGTAGTCCCTTTCCGCTGATGGTGCGGTACACCACCATGGAGTAGGGCGACTTGGAGGCGAGCTCCACTTTCTCGTCGAGCACGATTCCTGCGACGTGGTCGTAGTCGAGCATGAGCCATCCCGTGGCGCATCCGAAGTCCTCGAGCTTTCGTCCTGTCCGCCTGAACTGGATGGAAGGGCAAATGGCGGGTTGAAGGCGCTTGGTGTTACTGGCTAAATTTTTGTCCACATCCTGCGCCTTGCGATAGCTCTTTGTGCTTCCTTCCAGAGCCTTGTCGTGTAGGATGAGTCTTTCCAATTCTGCGGTACTGATGAGCGGACTGTGCTTGGTAACCCTTAACGAGGCAAAAAACGACGGTAGGTTGTTGGTTGTTTCCATTGTTTTGGTTTTTTACAAGTTTATATGATTCTTAGGATTTATTATTTCGTATTCATTTCGTATTGGTATAGTATTTCGGCCTTGCGGTAGAGGGTGCCTTTTTTCTGCTCGTTGCTGAATGTGGCGAGGGCTTCTATGAGTTGTTCGTTGTCACAGAGCGTCATTTTTCTGTCGAACTGGGAATAACTTTCTATGAATTCGTCAACCAGGCTCTTCACATGGTCGCGTTTCGAATGCTTTATCCGTTCCTCCTCGTCTCTGTATTTCAGGATCCTGATAATACTTAGTCTGAGCCGATTTTGTAAGTCCTGCGAGTAAATCCCATCATTTAGACGTTTCAAGGTATGACCGCTGAAATGACCTTCCTCCATCAAGTCCAGGTTGGTAATTTTGTATTTTTGTCTTTGCCTTGTGTAGAAGTCCTGCCATTTATGGTAATAATGGTAGATGCATCTCAGCATTTGCTTCTTCTCTTCTGGCAGAGCCAGAACTTGTTCTATTTCTTCCTTTTTGGGCATTACTTTGTAGTTTATATTTCAACTGCAAAGTTCGTCATTTTTTTTCGAACATTCGGTGCACCTCTATAACGTGCACTATTGTTAAATCCGTTAAGAAAATAAAGGTTTTTTATACATTAGGAGCAGCTTTTTTCCATCATGCCAAAATGCCGGGCAAAAAACAACTTTGGGGATTAGAAGCA
>OOCI01001923.1_pt1 | contig 14019 bp, 15 predicted proteins | sample 1671761 | NCBI WGS metagenome assembly OOCI01 (sample SAMN06348190, study PRJEB24527) | human gut metagenome | biome: human gut; feature: ankylosing spondylitis patient; material: feces | host: Homo sapiens | place: China | collected 2015-10
AGGTCTGCCAGCTGCGCGGTACAGATATTTTATCAAATCCGCTCTCGCCGACATATTCGGGCGGCTCGCGCAGGACATCTTCAAAGCTTTTGAAGAAGCGGAAATCCCACTCGCCACAGAGCGGAACAAAATAATCGGACTCACTGCGCTCGCGCGAAGCGGCGGTCTTTTCATCCGCAAAGGGAATGAAATAAGCGCGCGGCTCAAGGCAGTTTACATGGAGCGTTTCAAGAGATTTGTGATAAGCCGGTGTTTTCATCGAATACCTCACAACAAAAGATTTTATACAACGATAATTTTAATGCTTACAGCCTTCAAAGTCAATAAAAAACGGGGCGTTCGATTGACCACAGGGCAATTTTCGGATATAATTGTAAAAAAGCGAAAGGAGCGCCTATGGATATCTTTGACCTTGCCGTTATCGGCGGCGGACCCGCCGGATACAGCGCGGCGATAACAGCCGCAAAGAGCGGACTGAAAACGGTGCTCATAGAAAAAGACGAGCGCGGCGTAGTGTGCCTGAACCGAGGCTGCATACCGTCGAAAGCCATGCTCCACAGCGCGAAGATTTTCAGGCAAACACTCGATTCCGAAAAATTCGGAGTTACCTGCAAAGAAGCGAGTTTCAATCTCGACGCTGCGCTCGCGCATAAAAATGATGTTATATGTCAGCTGAAATGCGGCATCGCTGATTCGCTCGAACACGCGGGAGTGAAAGTCATAAATGCAGAAGCTTATATAAAAGGCAAGGCAGACGGGCTGTTCATAACCGCCGCAGGCGAAAATGATATATATTCAAAAAATCTGCTCATCTGCACGGGTTCAAAGCCAAAGGAGCTTGAAATTCCCGGCGCGGATATCACTGATGTGAGCGATGTATATAATCTTGACACAATACCGAAAAGCGCCGCGGTTATAGGCGGCGGGGCATCGGGGCTTGAAGCGGCGGAATATCTGAACTCGCTCGGATGCAGAGTGTCTGTAATCGAGCAGGCGGAGAGACTTGCCCCGACTATGGACAAAGACATAAGCGTATTTTTGCGGCGCAGTCTCAAAAAGAGCGGGATAAATATTCTCACTTCGTGCAGGGCCGTTTCGGCGGACGGTAGAAGCATCAAATACACCGACGCGCGCGGAAAAGAAAAGACGTTCGAAGCGGATATTATAATAAACGCATCCGGCAGAACGGCATGTTATGACGGGCTCGGGATCGAAAACATCGGACTTGGAAATCTCAATACAGACAGCCGCATGCAAACTGCTGTTCCCGGCGTTTATGCCGCCGGAGACGCGAACCAAAAAGCCATGTCGGCTCATGCAGCATACCGCGAATCGGCAGCGGCGATAAACAATATTCTCGGCAAGACTGACGAGATAGACTATCTCGCGATTCCGCAGGTCGTGTTCACTTTTTCCGAGGCGGCATCGATCGGCGAGACGCTCGAAAGTGCGCTCGCAAAAGGCATTGACTCCGTTTGCGGCGAAGCGCCGCTGCGCTCGAGCGGAAGATTTTTCGCCGAAGGCGGGCAGGACGGATTTTGCAAGATAATATCAGAAAATACAAGCGGCAGGCTGTTCGGAGTTCACATTGCGGGCGGCAACGCGTCGGAGCTGATATACGGCGCGGCGGCGATGCTCGCGAACAAAATGACTGTTGAAGAAATTAAAAATACGGCGTTCCCCCACCCCACGGCGAGCGAGGCGATAAGAGAAGCCGTTTTCAGATAAGGAGCACTGAGATGTACGACAAGCAATTCAGATTCAACGAGGACGGAGAGTTCAAAATCCTGCTCTTCGGCGACCCGCACGAGAACGATGATGTCAGCTCGGAAAAAGGCAAGGCGAAGCGCGCGGACACGCTGAAATTCCACGAGACCGCGCTCGACGCGCTCAAGCCCGATCTTGCGGTTTATATGGGCGACATATGCGCGGCGTCGCGCGACGACATCGGCATGGAGTCGTTCAAGAGGCAGTTCGAGCGTCTCATTGCACCCGTTGTTGAGCGCAAGATTCCGTTCGCGACAATAATGGGCAACCACGACCACGACTCCGGGCTCGAAGAGGAGCAGACGGAGATTTTCGTGAACACCGAATACTGCGTGACCCGCCGATGCGACGAGGATATCACGGGATATTCAAACTATTACATACCCATTTTAGGCAAGAGCGGTAAGCCGGAGTTCAATCTCTGGTTCATGGACTCGAACAATATTTTCTACGACAAAGAGATTTCATATTACGATGTTGTTCACAAGGATCAGATAGACTGGTACGAGCGAAACGCGGCGAAGCTGCGAAAAGAAAACAAGGGTGCTCCCCTGCCCGCTCTGCTGTTTGAGCACATCCCGGTCGTTGAAGAATATGAGCTTCTCAGAAAGGCGAAGCCCTGGGAGATGTGGAAAGCCGTGCGCGGCTACGGACATCTCAACAAGAACTGGTATGTTCTCAAGGACGAGGACAACGGATATCTCGCAGAGGGTCCGTGCCCGGCGGATGTCAACAGCGGACAGTTTGAGAGCTGGAAGAAGATGGGCGACATAAAGGGCGCGTTCTTCGGTCACGACCACATGAACAATCTCGCGGGCGAGGTTGACGGAATACTGCTCGCGCAGTGCAAGACCTCGGGATTCCGCGCATACACCGACGGCGGCAGACCGTCCGTCAGGCTGATAACCGTTCACGAAGACGGAAGCTTTGAGACGAGCGTCCATTCGTTCAAGGATTTCGGGCTCAAATGCACCTGCCTGGGACCGATTGAAAGCCGCATAACCGACCGTCAGAGCGTCAACGCTACAATTGCATCGCGCGCGCTCCTCGCAGGAGCGGCGACAGCGGCGGTGATGCTCGGCGCGGGCAAAATCTATCAGATTCTCAAAAACAGGAGGAAATAAAAATGGTGACTCATATAGTATTCTGGGCGCTCAAAGATGAAGCGGAGGGACACAGCAAGAGAGAGAACGCGGAGCACATCAAAGAGTTGCTTGAAGCGCTCGTCGGCGTTGTCCCGGGGCTTATTGAAGCGAAAGTCGGGATAAACGAAAACGGCGGCAAATATGGCGCGGCGCTCTTCTCGAAGTTTGAAAGTTGGGACGCACTGCACGCATATGACAGCCACCCGGAGCACCTCAAGGTGCGCGCTTTCGTCAAGGCGGTTCGCTTCGAACGCGAGAGCGTTGATTTTGAAAGCTGATTTTTATTTTTAACATTTAAGAGCCGATGCCCGAAAAGCCCGGCTCTTTTTCTTTTGTGTGAATAAGCTGTTAATTTTGCTTTTTTTGAGAATTTTGTTGTCATATATAGCTTTGTATGCTACACTGAAAGTGCAGAGAGAAGCACAACGGCAGTTATATCTAAAGCTCACTTCAGGCTCTTGAAAGCGAGGTTTTCTTATGGATATCAACGACAATAAATTAAAGAGATTTTATACCATATCCGCCGCTATAGGATATATTCTTTGCAGTTTGTACGCGTTCATATACTGTGCGTCCTACGGGCTCGTCCATCTGCACTTGCCGATTTCGTCGAAGTCGGTATTAAGCGGTGTGTTCGATGACTTTTTCTATTTCAGCGAAGCGACTATTGTAGTTTTGCTTGTCTTCGCTATCGTCTGCGTGGGGTCATATCTCGCGCTCCTGTTCATCGCGTTCGACAAAGGACACCGCCCGATGCCGTTCAGGCTCTCGATCATAGCGTTTGCAGCGTTCGGCTTAAGCTGCGCGGAATACGACAAGCCCGACACGGATTTGCGTATATTCTGCACCGTGCTGGCGGCAATATTCCTGCTCATAGGCATTTATACTGCTGTGCTTTGCGTGCGCAATGTGAAGAGATTAACGAAATAAAAGGAGGGGCTTCGATGAAAAAACTCGGAAAAGTTTTAACCGTGCTGCTGCCTGTCGTCGCTCTGTTTTTGGAGTCGCTGCCGTACGGTGCGGTTCTGATTTTCAAGGATTTCCCTGACGGGACAATACGAACGACTTACTCATATTTCAGCCCGACCCCTTGGGGCTACGCAAACTTTCCGCCCGGGATAACGGCGCTTCTCACCTGCGTTTTGCTGATGGCCGCAATCCTGGCGGCGGCAAAGGACAGCCGCAAGGCTCTGCTTCGGGTTTTCGGCATCTCTCTGGCGGCGGCCGTTATTTCGCCCATGCAGCTGTTATATAATATAAATAATTTCTCCGTCACGGGCTGCCTGATAACAGTCACGCTCGCCGCCGAATGTGTTCTGTCGGGAGTACTCGCAAGGAGAAAGTAAGAAAAATACAGAGCCGGTATCATGCGATACCGGCTCTGTGTGTTATTTATCTTTACTTTTTTCGCACTGCGAGCAGCAGCCGCTGCAGCCTGAGCTGCCGCAGCATCCGCCGCGCTTTTTCTGCCTGCGGATCGAAACTATCGCGAGCACAACGAGCAGGGCGATAACGGCTATTATAACAAAATCAACGGGTTTCATGCTATCAGGTTCCCTATCTGATAAACGCCGAACGCGACGAGCCACGCGACAACGCACTGCAGGATGACTATGCCTATCGTTGCAAGGGTCGAGTTCATCTCGCGTTTTATAGTTGCAACTGCGGCGACGCAGGGCGTATAGAGCAGAGTGAACGCGAGGAAGCTCGCGGCGGTCAGCGGGGTGAACATAGCGGAGAGTGCGCCGCCGAGGGTCGATACGCTCGTGTTGAGCAGGACGGACATCGTGGAGACGACCGCCTCCTTTGCGGTAAAGCCCGAGATAAGCGCGGTTGCGACGCGCCAATCCGCAAAGCCGAGGGGCTTGAATATCGGCGCGATAAATCTGCCTATAGCGGCGAGCATACTGTTCGCGCTGTCCTCAACGGGGTTGATGCGAGTATCAAAGCTCTGAAGGAACCATATGATAATCGTTGCGACAAATATGACAGTAAATGCGCGCTGGAGGAAATCTTTCGCCTTTTCCCACAGCAAAAGTGCAACGCTCTTGGGCGACGGGATGCGGTAGTTCGGCAGCTCCATAACAAACGGCACGGGATTGCCGCGGAAAGCCGTATTCTTGAGTATCAGCGCGAGCAGGACGCTGAGCACGATGCCCGAGAAATACAGGCATATCATGACGAGCGCGCCGTGTCCCGGGAAAAATGCCGCCGCGAAGACCGAATATATCGGTATTTTTGCCGAACAGCTCATATACGGGGTCAGCATTATCGTCATCTTGCGGTCGCGGTCGGACGAGACGGTGCGGGTCGCCATTATCGCCGGGACAGAGCATCCGAAGCCGATAAGCATGGGAACGAAGCTGCGCCCGGAGAGACCGATTTTTCTCAGCGGTCTGTCCATAACAAAGGCGATTCGCGCCATATAGCCCGTGTCCTCAAGTATGGACAGGAAGAAGAAAAGAGTCACGATTATCGGCAGGAACGACAGGACACTTCCAACGCCCGCGAAGATTCCGTCGATGATAAGGCTATGTATAACGGGGTTGATTCCATAGGCGGCCAGACCCGAATCGACGAGTCCGGTGAGTTTATCTATTCCGAGGCTCAGCCAGTCGGAGAGGGCGGAGCCTATAACATTGAAGGTCAGCCAAAACACGAGACACATAACGCCTATGAACACGGGAATGGCGGTGTATTTGCCGGTCAAAACGCGGTCGAGCTTCATGCTGCGGCGGTGCTCCTTGCTCTCGTGGCATTTGACGACCGAGCTCTCGACTACTTTTTCTATGAATTCGTAGCGCATTTCGGCGAGCGCGGCGTTTCTGTCAAGCCCGGTATCGTTCTCCATCTCGACTATGCAGTGGTCGAGCAGATCGCGCTCGTTGCTGTCCAGTTCGAGCTTGTCCGCCATATCGTCGCCGCCCTCAATGAGCTTTGTCGCGCAGAAGCGGCACGGCAGGTCAAGGCGCGAGGAGTGGTCTTCGATAAGATGCACTATAGCGTGGATGCAGCGGTGGACGGGCGAACCGTCGGAGCAGAAGTCCCAGACCTTCGGCAGCGTCTTGCTTTTTGCGACCTGCAGAGCCTGGTCAACAAGCTCGGACACGCCCTCGCCCTTTGCCGCGCTTATCGGCACGACGGGAATGCCGAGCGCGTCGCTCATTTTCTTGACATCTATTGTGCCGCCGTTCGAGCGCACCTCGTCCATCATATTGAGCGCGAGCACCATAGGTACGCGCAGCTCAAGTAATTGCAGAGTCAGATAGAGGTTTCTCTCTATATTCGTGGCATCTACTATATTGATGATGCCGTCGGGCTTTTGGTTGATTATAAAATCGCGCGAAACTATTTCCTCCTGCGTATAAGGGCGCAGGGAGTATATTCCGGGCAGGTCGACAACGGAGCTGTCCTTTGCGCCTTTTATCGCACCCATCTTCTGATCGACTGTGACGCCCGGAAAGTTTCCGACGTGCTGATTAGAGCCTGTCAGTGCGTTAAAGAGAGTTGTCTTTCCGCAGTTTTGATTACCTACGAGAGCAAATATCATTTTGCGTCCTCCTCGGCTCTGACTTCTATCTTTTTCGCATCGTCAACGCGGAGCGTCAGCTCATAGCCGCGCACCATTATCTCTATCGGATCGCCCATCGGCGCGACCTTTTGAAGCGTCACACGGGTTCGCGGGATGAGTCCCATATCGAGCAATCTGCATCTGAGAGCGCCCTCGCCGCCGACGGCGGTTATTACGGCACTCTCTCCTACTTTCAGTTCATTTAGCGTCATATTATCCTCCCGAAAAAGTTAGCCTTACTTAATTTTAATTTTATACTTCAAGTAAACGCTTGTCAAGAAATCGAGACAGAAAGACGGCAAAAAATCCTGCCCCGCCGACGGTTCGTACAGTCGGCGGGGCGGGTTCGTTTAATCGGAAGATTTTCTTTTTTGCTGCCGTTTTAAAGCAGGGCGCGGTTTACGCACGCTCGAGTATCATCGTGCCGAGGTTATAGAGAAGGCAGTCATCCGGCAGAAGTGAAATCTCCGCAAAGGAATCAACCTTTTCGCCCAACACCTCACCTTGAATCCCGGTGTCATAGTAGAACTTTCCGTCTTCTTCCTCCCATACGGTACTCTCCAAAACTGCATATCCGTTTTCGCGGATGTCCGCGCCCTGCTTTTTCGCCTCTTCGCGCACCTCTTCGGGCACGAATAAGAGCGTGTTGAGCGTTCCGTCCGGTGCAAATTCCATGATATATTTGCACATCTGGACAATTTCGGCATACATATCGTTATCGACCTGACTGTCTGCCGTAAAGACTTTCTCGCCGTCCGGGGTAACCAAATGCATTTCCCTGACTTTCCAAAGTCCGCAAATATCCATATTATTTTCCTCCTGTTATGCCCACGGGTCGGCTTCCTTCGGGGTGCGCACGCCTGTCAGCAGGTACTGCTCCCACAGGAACCACTTGCCGTCGGAGCCGCGCTGGCGCATCTTAATGGGACGGGGATCGTCCGCACCGCCGCAGGGAATGAACAGCTTCATGTAGTCCTTCTCCTCGCCGGATACGTGATTGCTCTCAATGATGATTGTATAGGGCTGAGAGGGAGTGTAGTTATTGTCGGGCGTTGCGCCTACGAAGTAGGTGAACGGGAGATAGGTCTTGCCGTCGCGGAAGCGGTCGTTGAGGAAGGATATCTCCTGACCGTTGAGCGGACGGGGACCTCTGAGCCAGTTGAGCATCTCAAGGCCGATATTCTTATCCGCCACATAGGCGCAGAGGGCAAGGACGGTCAGAGCCGCCGTCTTAAACGGTGTGTCAAGGCTCGCCTCGGGGAGCGCCTGCATTTCGGCAAGGCTCTCGGGCAGAGAAGCGAAGGTGAACTTCTCTCTCTTGTTGCCTATCGACTGTATGGCAGAGGTCGCCGCCTGCTGCGCCGTGCTCTTAAGCTTATCAAATATACTCATATAATCTCTCCTTTTTCAAATGCTATTGCTTCTTTTTCCTGAGGGCAACCGCCGCTCCGGCTATTATGCCGCCTATTGCAAGGCAGGCTATCGCTATCAGGACAACCGCCTTCACGGAGAGTGTTTTCCCCGTGCTGTTCTGCTTCGCGGCCGTGGTGGACTCGACAGAGCCGGGCTCGCCTATATCGGTTTCCATACCGACTGCGCTTTCGTCCGGCGCCTTAACGCTGCCCGGCTCGGAGGTCTTTTGAACCCCGGAGGTTTTATCCGCGCCCGGAGTCACCGGGGCGGGCTTCTGCGTCGGAGCAGGCTTCTGTGTTGCAGTCGGCTTCTGTGTCGGCGCGGCCTTTTCGACTACCGTGACGGGAATGACGCTCGAATACGCCTTACCGCCGAGCTTTGTCTCAACATAGCAGACATAGTAGCGCGTCCCGGCCTTTCCCGTGTCGCAGACGAGAATAGAATCTTCCTCCGGGTACCCCTCGTTCGCGCCTATGGCTACAATATCCTTGAGCTTGCCGGTAGTTGTTTCATACCATAAATATGACTTAACCTCGTCACCGTCCGATGCCTTGGCGTCGCAGTAGAGCTTGAGGACCTTGCCCTTTTCCACTCTGACCGACGCCGACACTTTAAGCTCCGGTGGGAACTTGCTTCCTCCTACGGAGATATAAGCTCTCGCCGAGGTCACGCTGCCGGTTTTGTTCGAGACGATACAGTAGATTTCCGCCCCGTCAAGGGCGCTCCCGATACCGTTGATAAAGAAAGTATTACCTTTATCGTTCGAGCCGTAGCCGCTTCCGACAACACCGTCCTGCCACGGATGACCCTCGGCAAAGGACTTGTTGGTGTCATATGTAACGCCCTTGTACACGATGAACCAATGGTAGGAAAGATTATCTCCCGCTGCCTCTACGCTCCAAGATGCCACACTGTTTTCCGGGAAGGTTCCGTTCTGCGGCTGACGGGTAATCACTATATTACCCGCAGCAAGCGACGGGGTTAACGCAAATGTCGCTAAGATGAGAATGAACATTAAAACTGCTGTTGCTTTTTTCATAGACACCTCGCTTTCTTTGCGGCGGCTCAGAACTTACCGCCTCCGCCGCCGTGTGTCTCTCCGGAGGAAGATGTATGCGTACTGCTTCCGCCGGAGCTGCCGCTGTCAGTATTCTTCGGTTTTGCCGTGCGCGTAACTGTATTGTACAGGAACGTGTCCTTGCTCTCCGTTATATTAAGGCTGCCGCTCTTCATATAGTCGCCTGCCGCCGCCTGGAAGCGCACTGTCTTGAGCTGTGCCTTCATCCTGCCGACTATAAACATCGCAAGGCCGATGCCCACCAAAATCGAGATCACAATCCAAACTATCGAAAGAGGTCCCTTGGGCAGATTGCTCTTGTCGTAGGGCTCTCCCTCTCTTGACTTTGTGATGAAATCATCGGAGAGCTCGGCAAAGGTGTTGAATGCGGCGGCATAGTTGCCGTCACCCAAATCCTCTACCATCTGCTCGCCGATATACTGGATTCCGGCATCCGTAAACGCGGTTATGCCGTAGCCGCAGGTGGATATCCACCAGTCGCGGTCCTCCATGCTGACGAGGAACAGCAGACCGTCTCTTTTTTCTCCGTAGCCGTATTTGCAATAATCATAGATATCGTCGGCATATTCCATGGGCTTTTTGCCGTCCAACGTATTGGTCGTCACGACTATTACATCCATTTTCTGACGTTCGCTGAGCTCGTCGAGCGTTTTTATAAGGGCTTCTCTCTCACTTTCCGAGAGGAGCTTCGCCATATCCTGAACGCGCTCGTATTCGCTTACAAAGCCGTCCGCATCCACCGCAAAAGCCGGGATAACCGTGCAGAAGCAGAGGGCAAGGACAAATATCATCGCAAGTATTCTCTTTTTCATCGTTATCCCTCCTTTACAGTATTCCTGCAAAATGCAGAAGCCACGCAATGCCGCAGGCGGCAGCGCTGAGCGCCGCGGCGAGTCCCACCGTCCACTTTGTGGCGGCCGACTTATCGAGCGGAAGATTGCCGACGAATTTGCCGGTCTGTCCGTTCATGGCAAAGGTATATTTTTCTCCGTTCCAGGTTGTGTTCAGCAGCCACACGGGATAGAGCGCATACTTTGCCTTTCCGCCATGGAACTGCACCGAGCTGCTCTCGGCATTGACCGTTGCATAGCCCTGAACCGTCGAGGCAAAGGCCTCCTCCGTGGAGCGCCTGACGCGCTGATTGGCGCGGTTGATGCTCTCCTCGGCGGTCACATCGTACTTATCCGCAAAATAGCCCGCAAGATAAGCCGTCTGGAAATCCAGAGCATCGGAATAATCGTAGGGCTCGACGGACTCCATGAGATCGTCCGGCATTTTGGACGAGCCGTCCACCGGGACATGCTCAAAGCCGACGCTTCCGCCGCGATGAATCATATAATAGCTCGTCTCGGTGTATCTGTAATCCTCGTCGCTCCATGTGCGAACCTTGGTTGCACGGTAACGCACCTGCGCGTCGACATCGGTATCAAAGAGCCAGAACGGGACATAGACGCCCTTTACCTCGTCGATATGATTCTGATCCTTGAAAATCTTGGGCAGAAGCTTCTTTCCGTTGAGGTGCTTCATCAGCCCCGCCTTTGCCGCCTTTTTATCGAGCTTGAACGGGATCACGATGTCGGGCTTGAGCAAGCCCGCGAACTGGTTCATCATGACTACCGGATTGCCGCAGAACGGGCAAGATGTTGCCGCCGTATTGGCATCGCCCACTATCTCTCCGCCGCAGGATTTGCATACATAAGAGCGTAACCCCTCAATCTCGCTCTCCTGCCACTCGCTGCCCGCGGAGGTCTCCCATTCCATATTGTCCGCCTGTTCGCCCTGAAGCTCGGCGTCGTAGCTCTTGAGCGCATCCATTTCAAACTCAGTGCCGCAGAAAGGGCACTTCATCTTCTGGAGCGTGCTGTCAAAAGCTATTGCGCCGCCGCAGCAGGGACATTTATATTCCTGCAAGGTTTGCATTAAAAAACTCCTCTCTTAAAAGAACATTAACCGTCAAGCGTCTTTATGTTTTTACCGCCGCAAAAGCCGCATGGAATTTTCGGTACTGGCATAAAAAAGTCGAACATAAAGCAAAGTCGAACTAACGGTATTTTGTTTTTTGCCGTTTTCAAAAGCCGTTCATTGTATTTGCAGCTACGCAGGTCGGCGATACACACACAAATGCGCGGTTCTTTTGCCAAAGATAAATCTTACAGCCCACCTGCGCAAACGCCGTAAAACCGATATCCTCCGCCGCATTAAACCTCCGCCTTTCGGGACGCCGATTACCACTGCTTTATCAGGCGAGCGGCTTGCCGCATTCCGGGCAGAATTTGGGCATAGCCTGACCGGGCGCGGGCGACCAGCCGCAATTCGGGCAGCCGCTAACCGAAGCGGGCTTCAGAGAGCCGCAGTTTGCGCAGAATTTGCCTGTATTCTGTGCGCCGCAGGACGGGCACATCCAAGCTGCCGCTGCCGCCTGCTGCTGAGGCGCGGGGGCGGCTGCATATCCGGCCGAAGTCGCTGCTGCATAACCTGCCGCGGGGGCAGCCGCATATCCCGCTGCGGGGGCTGCCGCATATCCGGGGGCGGGATTCGACGGTCTGTCGCCGCCGTATACCGTGCGGTTCATCATGCCGTCGCCGTCCCATGTGCGGTAACGGTTATCACGGCGCAGAAGTATATCCTTGAGCTCGTTCATCTTGCGCTCATACTCGCGGTAGAGATCGGTATACGGGCTGTCGGGGCGGCTTCCGTCGCTTATCTCAAGCTCGATACTGTCAAACCACGGGGAGTTCACGCGGATAACCACATCGAACTCATAGTCGCACTCATAGCGGGGCGGCTGATAGCTCTTTCTGTTTCCGTCGGAATCCTCGAAGAATATCTCTTCCCTGTTTTCTTTTATATTTGTGTCGACCGCAACAACCTGCGAAAGCTTAATGATATCGGGATTGGCGCTGCGCCAATTCGAGCTTCCCGTAACGATAAACGCCTCGGAGACAGTGCTGATATACACTTTTTTGCTTCCGTCGAACATCACGTCGGGGTTAAAATCTCTGACGAGCTTCTCGTTTTCCTCGCGGTAAGCAAGCTGACGCTTGATATCCTCGACCGTCGAGCGGCGACGTTCGCTGAAGAACGGAGACAGCTTCGCGGCGCAGCTCTTGCAGAGATTGCCGTCTTCGAGCTTGCGGTTTCCGAGAAGTCCTATTTTCTCGCCGCAGATATCGCAATATTTCTTATCAAATAATCCCATAGTGTTTTCCTCCTGTTATTTTTTCGGTCGCAGTAACGACCCGTTTTGCGCTGTCAGCCTGCAAACCGTATCATAAGAACGATTTCAGCAGCTCAAACAGCTCTTTTTCACCCATGCCGTTATATTTCATCGAAATAACGCTGCCGTCGGGCAGAAGCCGGCCTACGCAAAGCAGACTGTCCGCTTCGTCATACACATTCTCTCCCGCCTCTGTCCCCGGTTGAGGCTGTCAAGCACAGCGTCCTCGGGGATATGTGGCAGCTCGGAGATTTTCGGCGAAGCTTGCTTTTTCGCTAAGCGGCGGTGACACCGCACGCCTGTGGCAACGCCCAATATGAGCGCCGAAAGCAGAATCAAAATTATGAGCAGCGCCTTCATCGGCCGTCTTATTTTTTATCGCTATCGTCAAATATATCTCCGCACTCGGGGCAGAACTTCGGAGGATTGGATGGATCCTCGGGCTCCCAGCCGCACTTATCGCAGCGGTAGAGAGGAGCGCCCTCGGGCTTTTTGGCTCCGCAGTTCTGGCAGAACTTGCCCTTATTGACGGTTCCGCACGAGCAGGTCCAGCCGTTTGCGTCAGCGGGTTTCGGGGAGCCGCACTCGGGGCAGAACTTGCCTGTCGCGGTAGCGCCGCACTGACATTTCCAAGCGCCTGCCGCCGGCTCGGGAGCGGGCTTCTTTCCGCCGCAGTTCGGGCAGAAGTTACCTGACACCATATTGCCGCACGAGCACTTCCAGCGCGCCATATCGGGGCCGCCCGTCGGCTGCTGCGCCGCCTGCTGCTGAGCCTGCTGCTGTTGCTGCTGACCCATGGCGAACAGGTTTTGAGCGTTCATGCCGCCGCCTGCGTTCATAGCCATGCCCATGCCCATAAAGCCGGTCATTGCGCCTGCCTGGTTGCCGGCCGCGGTCTTCATGGCGTCCGCCTGAGCACCGACAAGGGTTGCCGCCGCCATGGTGGGATCGCGCATGATAGCTGCACGCTGAGCCTGCTTGATGAGCTCCGCATCCTCTTCGGGGAGAGTGACCGAGCCGAGGGCTATTGTGACGACCTTGAGTCCGCGCAGCTCGCTCCACTTTGCGGAGAGGGCGGCGTTCATAGCGGTTTCAAGCTCGGTGTTGTGAGCTACTATCTGATTGGGGCGAAGCTCAAGGTCGGAGAGCTGAGCAAAAGCGGGCTGAAGCGCGCTGATGAACTCTGTCTTGAGCTGATTGTCTATCTCTTCGCGGGTATAATCCTGCTCGACATTGCCGCAGACATTGGTATAGAAGAGCATGGGGTCGTCTATCTTATAGGAATATACGCCCGAGCAGCGGACTGCGACATCGATATCAAGGCCTATCTTCGAATCGACGACACGGAACGGAATCGGGTTCGGAGTGCCGAACTTGTTGTCCATCAATTCCTTGGTGTTGAAATAATAGACACGCTGATCCTTTCCTGTATCTCCGCCGTAGGCGAAACGCTTACCGATGGTCTGGAATGTCTTTTTAATGCTGTCACCGAGAGAGCCAGAGAAAATCGAGGGCTCCGTGGAGGCGTCATATGTAAACTCGCCGGGCTCCGCGCAGAACTCGACTACCTTGCCCTGCTCGACTATCATCATGCACTGTCCGTCCGCAACGGCAATGCCCGATCCGTTTGAAATGATGTTGTCGTTGCCTTTTGTGTTGGAAGAGCGTCCGGTTATCTGTTTCTGTCCCCTTCTCATAAGGACATCATTGGGAAGCGCATCACAATAGAAAAACTCTTTCCACTGGTCGGCCATCACGCCGGAGGCCGCGTTCATTGCAGCTTTTACAAGACCCATATTCCAAATCTCCTTTGAAGTGGTTTTGGTTG
>OOCI01001925.1_pt1 | contig 14016 bp, 13 predicted proteins | sample 1671761 | NCBI WGS metagenome assembly OOCI01 (sample SAMN06348190, study PRJEB24527) | human gut metagenome | biome: human gut; feature: ankylosing spondylitis patient; material: feces | host: Homo sapiens | place: China | collected 2015-10
CGCCGGCCTTCGTGCCGGTCGCCACGCAGGCGGCAATGAAGGCCGTCCTGCCGGAGACCATGCGCGAGCTGGGGGCGCAATGTCTGCTGTCCAACGCGTTTCATCTGTTCGAGCGCCCTGGCCAGGACGTGCTCGACGCGGCCGGCGGACTCGCGCGATTCATGAACTGGGACGGGCCGACGTTCACCGATTCCGGCGGATTCCAGGTGCTGTCGCTGGGAGCCGGATTCAAGAAGACGCTGGCGATGGACGTGACCGGCATGAAATCGGACGACGTGATCGCGGAAGGCAAGGAGCGGCTCGCGTTCGTGGACGAGGACGGTGTAACGTTCAAATCGCCGCTCAACGGCGACCGTCATCGTTTCTCCGCGGAAATCTCGATGGGCATCCAGCATAAAATCGGCGCGGACATCATGTTCGCGTTCGACGAATTGACGACGCTGATGAACACGCGCTCGTATCAGGAAGCCTCGGTGGAACGCACCTACCGTTGGGCGCAGCGTTGCGTGGCCGAGCACCAGCGGTTGACCGAGGAGCGGCTGGGCAAACCGTACCAGGCACTGTACGGCGTGGTGCAGGGCGCGAACTATGAGGACCTGCGCAGGCATGCGGCCGAGCAGATTGCCTCGCTGGACTTTGACGGCGTGGGCATCGGCGGCGCGATCGAGAAGCGTATCATCGCAGACACGTGCGCGTGGATCTGCGACGCGATGCCGGAAAGCCGGCCACGGCACGTGCTGGGCATCGCCTCGGTCGACGACATCTTCGCATGTGTGGAGAATGGCGGCGACACGTTCGATTGCGTTGCACCCGCGAGGTGCGCGCGCAACGGGGCGATTTTCACGCGCGACGGGCGCTACAACGTCAAGCGTGCCCAGCACAAGTTCGATTTCGGCCCGCTTGAGGAGGGGTGCGACTGCTACACGTGCCAGCATTACACGCGCGCATATGTGGATCACTTGCTGCGCGCCCGCGAATTCAATGGGTTCACGCTGGCGACGATCCACAACGAGCGTTTCTTCGTAAAGCTGCTGGACGATATTCGTGCCTCGATTGACGGCGGTTACTTCGACGAATTCCGCGACGAGTCGCTTGCCCGCTTCTATGCGAACGGGCCGCGCGGGTGAGGTGAGGGAGCGCTGCGACGGGTGCTTGCGGCGGGCGTCACCGCAGCAATCCCCGCAGCACCCGCCGCGGCAATCATTACGGCGCCCCACCGCGACACGCCGAATTGCATTATCCGCGTATCGCTGGTAAGTTATCTCTTTGTCTGCGAGTGTGGCGGAATGGTAGACGCGCTGTCTTCAGGTGGCAGTGAGTGTATGCTCGTGGGGGTTCAACTCCCCCCACTCGCACGTATGAAGAAACCCCGGAAAACGTTGGAACGCCAACGCTCCGGGGTTTTCTCATATATGCCGGATACCGAAAAATGGGGGGGTAGGGACTAGACGTGGTGTTTTAGACTTTGGTTTCTGGTCGGTTTGGTCCCGTTTGACGTGGGTGTGGGATTCGTCCCGGTCGGCCCCGGTGCCGCATCCGGGTCCTCCGTCGTCGCCGTTGTCGTCGCGCGAAACCAACTGATTGCGAGATAAATCGGATCACGTGATTACCGGCCATTACTACAAAGAGTTCGTCCCCCACTCACTCCCGTAAATTACGGGTTGAAATTGTCGTTCTGGGCAATTCCCCGTGCAAAAATGTCGCTTTCGGGCCCGAAAACGGCGATTTCGCACGGGGAATCATGGATTTCGGCTATTTCAACCCGTAAGTTGCATCATATGAGCGCCTTGATCAGCCAACCGTGGCGGCCGTCGTCGTAGAGTTCGTCGGTGAGTTGATAGCCACGCCGCTCGTAGAACTTGTAGTGGTCGTTCTCCGAATGTACCGCGGCGATGGTTCCTCCACTGTGCGCAATACGGCGTTCGGCGTCGGCCAGCAGTTGGGAGCCGATACCGCGGCCTTGCGCGTCGGGCAGCACGGCGAGACGCGCGATCACGTACCTTCCCGGCTGATCGGAATGGTCGGAATCCGCATAGAATCGGCATGTCGCCACGGTCCGATTCCCGTCGAACGCCAGCAGATGCACGGCCACGGCATCCCACTCGTCGAATTCAGGCCGCCAGTCACGCTCGCGGATGAACACCTGCTCGCGTATCGCACGAGCCGTTTCAGGCAGATGGTCGTAGGCTTCGATTTTACCGGTCATGGGCGCCAGTGTAGCGCGTGTCATACGTCGTGCCGCGCCCGGCATCGCGTGAACGCCTACCGTCACAGCCGGCCGGCCCACTCCCGGAGCAGACGAATCACCGCTTCGGGCTGGTCGATGTGCGCGTTGTGGCCGGCATCATCCAGCGTGACGAACGTGGCATCGGGATAATGCGACAACAGGGCCCGTTGATCTTCAAAACCAACGATCTGATCCCGTCGTCCGGTGACGAACAGGGTCGGCCCGGCATAAGTGCCGAATACGCGCTCCGGGTCGTCATTCAGCCAATAACGGGCGTCCAATCTGGCGCAGGCGTCACGGTCGCACAGACGGATGCCCGGCAAAATATATGACTGATAGCGGCGCCACGCGGCGAATGACTGGTTGACGCCCATGGTTACGAAATCGAACGTCTGATCCTGAGGCAGCGCGTGTATCAGCGTCGGATTCGGCTCGGTGATCACATGCTCGGCGACATGACGACGAGTGCGCCGCGGATCCACCACCGGGGCGATCAATGCCAGCCCGCGAACCCGCGATGACTCGCGAGCCACCATCTCACGGGCGAGTGCACCGCCCATCGAATTGCCGACCAGCGCGAACGGCTCCCCCGCGCCGACCAGATCGTCGATGGCGGACTGCAGCCAGTCGGCCATCTCCGGCAGACCGCACGCGCGTGCCGGCAGTGCCGGAGTGCGGCCGAACCCCGGCAAATCCAGATATATGCGCTTCAGCGACCGCGACGCGGCAGCGCCCGACTCCGGGCACAAGAATGCCTCATCCAGCAGCATCAGCGAACGGTGATCCACGCCCATGCCATGCACGAACACCACGGGCAACCCGTCACCCTCGGTCACTGCATATGCCTGCGGTTGAGTCATCACACGGTCCTTTCCACCGGTATCATCCGTCGCGCTTCGCGGCGCAACGCTTTACGATACCGTCGCCGTGCGATGTTTCGCCGAACGCCGGTGCCGGCACACAAGCTGGTGCCGGCACAGTTCAGCCGCGGCGGGCGAGTTGCACGGCGGTGCCGGACGCGGTGACCATCAGCATGCCGTTGTCGGCGCCAAGCACCTCGTAGTCGATGTCCACACCGACTACGGCGTGCGCACCCATTGCCTCGGCCCGCTGCTGCATCTCAAGAATCGCCTCGTTGCGCGCCCTCATCAGCTCCTCTTCATAGCCCTGGCTGCGTCCGCCGAACATGTTGCGCAGGCCGGCGCCGATATCCTTGAACATGTTGACGCCGGAAATCACTTCACCGAACACGATGCCCTGATAGCTAGTGATGACGTAACCGTCGACCGACGGCGTGGTGGTGACGAGAATCATGATATGACCGCCTTTGGTTTGACTGCGATTGACATCTTCAGTCTAGCGCCGAACAGGTGAATCGTCCCGTCCTGTAGGTGGGCAGGACGGGAATTGATATAGGGATGATTTTTCGAGGACCGGCGCAAACTGGACGGCGGGAGCGGCACCGTCGCGTCCTGGCGCACCGAATTCGGCAAGCGCAGATTCGACTGCTTCACGGATGAGCGCTCCCTGATTGCAGCTGGTGATCACCACCGTGACGGCAGAGGGCGCGGCGGGCTTCAATGCTGCTTCCATAATCGCAATTCCAACAAGCGAGGCGAGAGTAGAGTGGAAGCGCGAGATATCCAGCGACAGACAGGATCAGTCATGATCAGCGCAGACGCCATCACATCGAGAACGTTCACCACAGTGCGGTTCAAGGAAGGGTATAGCGCCAGAGAGGTCGACGACTTCCTTGACGAAATCGTCGACCGCATGACGACCGGCGACCACTCGCTCGCAAGGCGCATCAAGGAGAAGACCTTCAGCAATGTGCGTTTCAGAGGGGGGTACGACATCGACGAAGTCGACGATTTTCTCGATGAGGTGGCCAGAGGACTGGAAGGTGACGCGGGCGCGAGCACGGGCGCGAGCACAGCCAGCGCAACCGCAGCGATTCCGGATCCGCATGAGACCGTCGCACCGGAGCCGGGCACGAGCTACACGAGCGACGCGAATCTTGCGGCCCCTTCGTCCGACGGCGACGCGGCGCAGCTGCCATGGTGACGGTTGTGCTGGCGTCTCGCTGAAGGATCGCGGGCAGCCGACCTCCAACCGCGGCGCCGCGGTCATACCTGCTGGTGGCGGTATTTGCCGATCGGTTTGTGTCAAACTTCCAGTAGCTGAAACTTCCGACAGCAATTGCAATCACTTCACATGCCACTCATGACACCCGTCCGCACAATCGCATTATCAAACGCCGCCGTTGTATCCTGGGTAACCATGGACTCTCATGCCAAGATCATCAACGTTGTGGGTGCGGCGATCGTACGCGATGGAGCGGTGTTATGCGCGCAACGCGGACCGGGAAAATCTCTCGCCGGATATTGGGAATTCCCCGGCGGGAAAATAGAGCCTTACGAGACGGCTCGTCAGGCATTGCATCGGGAGATCGAAGAAGAACTGCTCTGTGAGATCGAGGTCGCCGATGAGGTGTGCACCAGCGAGTACGCCTACGACTTCGGCACGGTCCGACTCATCACATTCATTTGTCACCTAATCGACGGCATGCCACGGCTGACCGAGCACACGGACATCCGTTGGCTGGATCCTTCCGCAATGCCACAGCTGAATTGGGCTCCGGTCGACCGTACGGCCGTCGGCATCATCGCAGGCATGCGCTTCCTCACCCAGACAACGTCGGGCACCTCCGAGGAACCGAGCCGGCCATGAATACGCGAGAATCACTCAACCCGCAGTCAGACCTCAAAACCGATGCCACGCATTCCGTGCTGGAAAGCGTCATATCCGGACTGATCGAACCCCGGCAGGACGCCCCCGAAAGCTATAAGCCAACGCTGATTTCGAACCGCCCAGGCGACCATGCATGATGAAATCAGCGATGCGCTCACGAACAGCGATTCCTTCGACATCTCCGTCGCCTTCGTCTCTCCTGATGCCATACTCAGTTTGTTCGAGGACTTCCGCAGTCATCATGCCAATGCGCCCGAGCAGGTCAGCAGACTGATCACGTCGACGAAGAATCATTTCAACGACCCACGCGCTTTCTGGGAACTGCTTCACCTACAGCGGACGGCAGGCGTGGACGTCCGCGTGTGGGCAGGCTCCGACTCTTCAGTATCAGTCGCTCAAGGGCAGCCGTTCCATCCCAAAGGATACGTATTCTCGCGCCGCATGCGCAACGGCACCCCGTACTACGACCTGTTCGTCGGCAGTTCGAATCTTACCGGCGCCGCATTGAACACTCAACGCGAATGGAATCTCAAGGTCTCATCCCTCGCCAATGGCGAACTGGTCGCGCAGGTGCGAGATGAAATCGACTCACAGATCGCCGATTCCAAGCCGCTCACCGAGGAATGGATCAAACAGTATGAGGAGGATTTCAAGAAGTACGCGCCGCCACGGCGCGACATTCTGAAGTCCCTCGAAGGCCGTGAGATCCAGCCGAACGCCATGCAGAAAGAAGCCCTCGCGAGCCTGAAGAAACTACGCGAGCAAGGGGAGCATCGCGCGATCATCGTGTCGGCCACGGGAACAGGCAAAACCTATCTTTCCGCGTTCGACGTGCGTGAGTACCGGCCCCGGCGCATGCTGTACATCGCCCAGCAGCAAATGATCCTCAAAGCGGCGATGAAATCCTATCAAAAGGTGCTCGGTTGTCCGCAATCCGAGCTGGGACTGTATACCGGCACCAGCAAACAACAGGATCGGCGCTACGTGTTCGCCACGGTGCAGACCATGCGTCAGCCGGAGGCACTGGCGCAATTCGCCTCTGACGAGTTCGACTACGTTCTTGTCGACGAAGTTCATCATGCGGGCGCCGAAGGGTATCAGCGCGTCATCGACCATTTCAGGGACGCCGACTTCATGCTGGGCATGACCGCCACACCGGAACGCACCGATGGCATCAACATCTTCGAGTTGTTCGGCCACAACATCGCCTATGAGATCCGGCTGCAGAAGGCTCTGGACGAAAACATGCTCTGCCCGTTCCATTATTACGGCGTCGCAGAATATCTCGGTTCCGACGAGGACCCGGACCAGGACATGCACCGCCTCGATGTTTCACAGGGGCTCGACGCGAAGGAGTCGAAACAGCTCAAATACGAGATCGGGCAGCTCACCACCGAGCAGCGCGTGCGCTATATCATCGACAAGCTGCGGGAATACGGGCAATTCGGGATCCCCGTCACCGGGCTGGTGTTCTGCAGCAGGCAGGAGGAGGCGCACGAGCTGTCCCGCTTGTTCAACGAGCATTGGAACCAGCAAGCGGAACGCCCCTATCGCACGGCAGCGGTGACCAGCAAAGACGTCAACGGCAAGCCGTTATCGCAGGAAAAACGCGACGAATACGTCCGGCGGCTCACCGACGGCGAACTCGACTACTTGTTCACCGTCGACATGTTCAACGAGGGCGTCGATATCCCCGCCGTCAACCAGATCGTGATGCTGCGCAGCACAGAGTCCAGCATCATATTCACCCAGCAGCTTGGCCGCGGACTGCGCAAGTTCCCGTACAAGGACAGCGTCGTGGTCATCGATTTCATCGGCAACTACAACAACAACTACCTGATCCCCGTGGCCCTGTACGGCAACACCGGTGACCGCGACCGCGCGCGCAAGAACCTGCAGCGCAAATCGATCGGGTTGTCCTCCATAAGCTTCGACCCGATCGCCAAGGAACGCGTGCTGAAATCACTGGACACCGCCGACTGGTCCGAAATGAAGAAGCTTTCGGAACAATACCGGCAGGTGCGATACGAGCTCGGCCGCATTCCGATGCTCATGGATATCTACGCCTACGATCCTTCCTTGCCGTATACATTGGCCACGAAGCGCAGCAACTACCTCGATTTCGTGCGATCGCGCGAGAAGAGCCTCGGCTGCGGCAAGAACCACGAGACAACATCTGAGGATCAGCTGGACCCGGTAACCGACACCGAAGACGCGGTCCTCAAGATGGCCACGGAATTGCTGCTGCCCGGGCTGCGCCCTCATGAGTCGGCCATCCTCGAACGGCTGTGTCGGCTTGCCGAAGAGCGCCTGGATGACGAGACTCCTGTCAGCTGGAACGCATCCGCGCCAATCAGTCGAGATGCGCTGCTTGATGCGATCCGTGCGGACTTCCCACAGGCTGATCTCTCGGATGCGCAGTTCGACTCCGCTATCAGCGTGCTTGACTACTCATACTTCACCGGACCGAATCGCAAACGTTTCGGGAACCTGCCACTGGTGGAGACGCTGGCCGACGATGATCAGGGCGAACCGGCCTATCGTTTAAGCTCCGGCTTCGTCAACATGCTCGCCGAAAATCGCACGTTTCGCATCTTTCTCGCAGACACGCTGCGCACCGGTCTGGCCAATTGCCGAGACCTGTTCCAGGAGGCGCAGAGCCGGCGACGCGCTTTCGACCATGCATTCCTGTATGAGCGCAAATACTCCATGGCCGACGTCATGCGGCTGTGCGGATGGAAGAAGGAGAACACGCCTCAGAACGTAGGCGGGTACCTGCTCGACAAAGACACCAACACCATGCCCATCTTCGTGAAGTACGCGGCCAGCCAATACGAAGACGAGTTCCTGAACGCACAGGAGATGAAGTACTTCAGCAAGAACGGGCGCACCCCGCAATCTCCCGAATTCCAGTGGGCGCTGAGCGGTGTGGGACCGGACTGGGGCCGTACGCATTTCGTTCCGCTGTTCGTCATGCGCAAGGCGGAAGAGGCCGACGGCAAATACTATTACGTCGGGCACGTCGCCGCGTTTGACAATCCGACGCTCACCACCAAGCCGAACGCGGCCGGAGACGGTACGGTGAAGGTCACGCTCTCCACACTGAGACTTGCGCGGCCGCTGGATCCTGAGCTGTACCGGCACCTTGTCGGGTAGAGATTGCGCAGATGAGCGCTGTCAGAAGGCTATCTGCGTTTCGAGGGGGCGATTCGGTTTGATCCGAACATCTATCTGCGTTTCGAGGGGTTGGTGGCCAAGTATAAGCGTCCCCAAAACCGCATGATTCCAATGGCGATTGGCGCTCAATACCCCGGGCATCGCGTTTTGGCAACCCCTCGAAACGTAGATAGACGTTTGGCGAACACGAAATCAACCCCCTGAAACGCAGATGGCTGCCCCTTCCCGCGAAAAGTCTGCCCGTTCGTATGAGGTTTGGCGGCGATTCGCGGCAACCGCGCCTTCACAATGTGCGATATACCTGATTCGCCTTCGAGGGAGCCGACGATGAGAGAATCTACGCTCATCACCAAGAGCAGCATCCGACGCGCGTCGCCACAGCTGCGCCTGCGCACAGGATTGGCGTGGGGCATCGCAGTGGCAGTGGACGCTTGGCTAGTATGGCTCAAATGGTGGTGCCTGCCGAACACCATCCGCGAAATCATCAGAATGTTCCCCGAAACCGCATTTCTGCATGATCCGGCGATGCTGTGGCAATTCGTCGCTGCATCATGCCTGCAAGTCGTCGTTATCGCATCGTTGTATCTCGCCGTCGCAAGAATCCCGGCGCGCTGGGTGCCATGGCTGCGTATCGCGACGCTCGCCGCGTTCGCGGCGATCTGCATCGGTTCCAACGCCCTGGTGATCGCCCACGGCTTCGGCACTCCGGGATTCGTGTATTCTCTGGGATTGGCTGCGGCGGCCAGTCTCATCGCGACCGTTGCGCTAGTCCATGGCCAATGGCGGCAATGTCTGGCGCGGAGGAAAAGGCGCGCAACGGCTCTCTGAACGGCTATTCGCCATCCACCGCAGGCAACCAGTCGCCGTAGCCTTCCGCCTCCATGCGTGAGCGCGGCACGAAGCGCAGCGCGGCGGAGTTCATGCAGTACCGCAAACCGCCCCGATTGGCTGGCCCATCGTCAAACACGTGCCCGAGGTGGATCTGCGTGTCGGCCGTCCGCACCTCGATGCGGTCGCGCCCCGGGATGCGATGATCCGCGTGCTCGGTCAACAGCTCGTCCGCGATCGGCTTGGAGAACGCCGGCCAACCGCAGCCGGAATCGAATTTGTCGCGCGATGAGAACAACGGCTCGCCGCTGACCACATCCACGTAGATGCCCGGCTCGAACTCCTCGTCGTAGGCGTTGACGAACGGCCGCTCGGTGGCCGCGCACTGCGTGACCGCGAACTGTTCGAGCGTCAGGTCCCAGATCTTTTCCACATACTTCTGCCGCCGTTTCACGTTCGCGATGGCGGCCAGCGGAATATGGCAGAAGCCTCCCGGATTGGCGATCAGATAATCCTGATGGTGCGCCTCGGCCGGGTAGAAGTTGCGCAGCGGCTCGACCAAGACCGCCGGGCGGGCGGGCTGCCGATCGACCAGCTGCTCCAGCGCGGCGATATACACGGATTGCTGCGTCGCGTCCGTGAAGAACATGCCGGTGCGGTACTGCCGCCCACTGTCCTCGCCCTGACGGTCCACCGAGAACGGGTCAATGACCTCCAGGAACAGCAGCGTGAGCGTGCGCAGCGTCACCTGCGCTGGGTCGAACACAACTTTCACGGTCTCCGCGGCGTCGGTGACGCCCGCACACACCTGCTCATAGGAGGGTGATTCGACCTTCGACTGCGCGTAACCGACCGTGGTGTCGGTGACACCGTCGACGTTCTGGAAGTAGCGTTCCAGCCCCCAAAAGCATCCACCCGCGAAATAGGCCGTCTGCGTGGACGGGCCGTCCGCCGCGGCCGGGTTGCGCCGGGAGTTGTTTGTTGTATCGTGATTGTTCTGCTCGCTCATGCGTCTCACCATACCTGTTTTTTCTTTGCGTTGCGTTCACTCACAGCACCGTCGATTGGCGGCGTTTCGCTCGGCTGTAGGCCAGCCGCCGATGTCACCGCTCAAATGCGCGTGCTGCGCTTTACGACTTTGGTCGCGTATAGGGAAAGTATCACGGCGATCAGAAGCGAAAACCACGCCTCCCAGCCGGATGCGGTCGCCCGCGCGGCGAGCAGACCGATAAGCGTGGTCACCACGGAAAGCCACATCAGTGCCATGAACGGCCGGGATTTGGACGTGTCCGCTCCGGCCCGGCGGCCGAGCCATCCGCCGATCAGATACAGCACGCAATTGCCCGCGAACACCAGGCCGAGCGTGAACCATGCCACGCGCAGGCCGATGCGCCACCCGCCGATCACTTGCACGGAAGCCGCGGGATCAAGGCCGGACAGTGACGCGAGCGCACTGATCGCCATCAGCAGCTGGACGACCGCGTAGACCATGACGATCCGCCCTACGGTGGTCAGCGTGCTGTCTCCGCGTGTGAAACGGGAGGATTCGGTGGACTCGGAGGATGATTCGGCTGGGGTCTTCGCTGCCGGCTGATTCGAGACGTCATTCACGTTTCCATCATAGCCTTCGCGGAGCACCGCGTCCGCGCCTCATGTGCCGCGGTTGCATCGCACCCGGATCCTATTTTCTCGACGGTTCCACCCCACTGCTTCTGGAGCTTGTCAATGATGGTCCTGTAGCTGAATACCGACCATCTCTTGCCACTCAACAGCCGCCAGTCTCCCTTGGAGACGGTGCTGTTCGCTTGCTCGTCAAACATCTCGGCGATTTTGTATCGCAAAGGCGCGCGGTACATGTCGGCAGCGAATTCGTTATCGAACGTGACGTAGGCGATGCGCGGCTTGAGGCATATCTCGACGTCCGTCACACCCGGATACCCTTGCGATGAGAGTTCCGACCAGCCGGACTCGCAGTAGATGCCAGCCTCCTCAACTGATTGTTGCATGTTCTGCGCACTCTGAGCAGGTGACTTGTCGGGCGATGACGGCTTGACGATGCCGTCCTTGAACAGGTTGGAGATCAGCAGCGCGGCTACGGTCAGCATGATTGCGAATACGACGGCGACGATGGCTCCGCCTGCGGTTCCGCGCACGCTCACTCGGTTGCCGCGTCGGGAAGCCACACGAGCCATGACGATCAGTATGATGGCGACGACGATCAGCACCGCCGCGCCGATTGCCAGGCTGCGCACGGATACCGCTGTCAGCTTCGCGATTGCATGGGGCGCGACGGCCCGAACCAGTGCGAGGCCGCCCACGATGAGCGCGATTACGGCGACAACAGTGGCGAGGATCCGCGGAGCGCGACCCGGACGCCCCTGCCCGGCCTGATAACGTCGCCCCGAACCGGCCTTATACAATGACTCATGCATGGCAGCCCCCGTTCTATGCATTTGGATGCTCACCTAGCACTATCCGCACATCCCGCGACGCCTGGCCTGGCGGGCGAAACGTGGTTCTGCGTTCTTAAGTGCGCGCCAAAACGACGACCATGCGCACATAGGAACGCAAATCGCCCTGCTTACGTTCCTATGTGCGCGGACTTGTCGTCTCGGCGCGCACTTAAGAACGCAAACAGTCAGTGAAGCGCGTCGCACGCAAGAGAGACCGTATGTCGGCATGCGGGCCACGCGTGCTAGCGCACGAGGAACACCATGACGATGATCATCACGAAGCCGACGAAATCCGTGGGCGTGAACACCGCACCGGCCCACAGCACGGCGGATATCGTCGCGGCGATCGGCTCGCTGGTACCCAGCATTGTGCCGCGCATCGAGCCGATACGCATCACGCCGGCCAGGAACAGCCAATATGCGCCGAACGTGCCTCCGACAACGGTGAACACCATCAGCAGCACGCCGAACCAATCCAGCTGCGGCGCGCTGGCCCACGGGCGGACGAACGGCGTCAGCACCAAACCGGATATGACGAACATGATGCCGTTGACCGCAAGATTGCCCCATCGCGCTATCAGCTTGGCCGGCAGAATCGACAGCGCCGCCGTACACGCCGCGTCGGCGAGGCCCCATAGCAATCCGACCAGCGGCAGCTTCAGCGTGGAAAGATCTCCTCCGGTGGCGATCAGCACCGTACCGGCAAACGCCAACGCCACGCCGATGCTCTCGCGCAGCCCCGGCCAGCGGCGCCCGCGTATGCACACATACGCCAGCACGAACAGCAGGTTCAACGTCTGCAATACGGTCGCGGTGCCGGAGTTCGTCCAGTCGATCGCGGACAGATACGAGACCTGCACGAACAGCACACAGGTCAGCGCGGCGAGCAGCAGCATCGGGTAGGAGCGTCGGTCGCGCACCGCACCTGCCAATAGTTTCGGCGTACGCACACCGGCACAGGCCAGGAACAACGCGCCGGCCGCGAGCTCGCGCACGCAGGCGATCCACAGCGGGTCGGCGTGATAGTCGGCCATCAGCAATTTCGACACTGTGGCGTTGATGCCCCACAGCACACCGCCAAGCAGCACCAGCACGGCGCCCAGCAGCATGGCTTTCGGCGTACGCTCGAATGATGCAGTCTCGGGCGCCGACTCGGCGGCCGACGTTTTCGACTGTTTCACGAGATGTTTCACGGCATGTTTCACGACATCTTTCATTGCGGACTCATCCGGTCGGCATCCGTCACAAACCATCAGAACGTCGGCATCTCAGATGAGCCGAAGAAGCCCAGAATCCGCTCCAGATACGGCCCAAGAACGGCATTGGGCATGCTGAAAATCTCATGCAGCGAGTTCTCGATGCGTACCACGCGCACATTCCCTCCATCGGAGTTGACCTCCTGCGCGAACCGGCTCGTTGAGCACCCACACGTCGCGCCCGGCCTGGAACAGCAGCACCGGCGTCTCGACATTGTCGCACGCCTCCGGCCGCTGCACGGCACGCGACAGTCGCAGCGCCTGCCGCACCCACGCGAATGTCGCCGCGTACGTCCGCTGATGCGGGTCGTCGATGCGCTGCTGTTGGAACCAGCGCACGCGGGCCTCGCTCGCGCCCTCGTAATCGGCCATATCCAGCTCCGACGTGAACTCACTCTGCCCGAACACCATGTGCCGTCCCAGCCCGAGCCGACACATCGCGCCGGCAAGCACCGACGCCAGCCAGTTCGGCATACCGGTCACCGGCGCGATCATCGGGCACGACAGCACGGCCTTGTCGAACAGCGTCGGATGCGTCTCCAGCACACTCGCCCCGATGCCGCCGCCCATCGAATGGCAGTACAGGTTCAGCGGACGGCCATCCGCGTAATCCTTGCCCACCGTCTCCGCGAATTTCGCCAGATCGGCCACATACCGCCGCCAATCATCAATCCACACCAGGGACGGATTGTCGACGTCACGCGCGGAATACCCATGTCCGCGGTGCTCGAACACGCACACCGAGTACCCTGCGAGCAGGAAGTACCACACCATCTCCGCATATTTCGCGGCGAACTCCGTGAACCCGTGGGAGATCACCACGGCACCGCGGAATGTGGCGGCGGCGCCGTCCTCGAGCTTGCCCGTGTAGTCCACGACCACCGGAGCGCCCAGCAGCAGGCCTTCGGCCTCGCTCTTATCGGCGTCCATCGTCGAGAAGGTGTAGGTCTCGTCGGCGGTCAGCGCCTTGACGGTGACGGTGTTCATCGACGCGTCGGTAATAAAACCCTCGAAGGTCTTCGGGGTTTTGTCGGCGCAGGCTGCCAGCCCGCAGAGGGCTGCAACGGCTGCCAGAAATTTGATGCTTTTCATTTGCTTGTGTGTCTTTAAAGGTTTTTTGACGCCGCAAATTTACGAAAAATTCCCTGACTTGTAACTCTTTAGAGTGATTTAATATACTCGTCGATCGCCCGGGCCGCCGTGCGTCCGGCACCCATGGCCAGAATCACCGTCGCGGCGCCCGTCACGGCGTCGCCCCCGGCGAATACTCCCTTGCGGGTGGTGGCTCCGTGCTCGTCGGCCGTGATGCAGCCCCGGCGGGGGG
>OOCI01001926.1_pt1 | contig 14012 bp, 7 predicted proteins | sample 1671761 | NCBI WGS metagenome assembly OOCI01 (sample SAMN06348190, study PRJEB24527) | human gut metagenome | biome: human gut; feature: ankylosing spondylitis patient; material: feces | host: Homo sapiens | place: China | collected 2015-10
TGCCCTTGTCGATGGACACGGTCTCGTGCACCGGCATGCAGCCCAGCGTGACCATGCGGTCCACATGGCTGTACACAGCAACGACCTCATCGGCCTTGTACAGGCCGGTGATGAGCATTTCGTCCCGCATTTCCTCGGTGGTATAGCGCTTGAAATCCTTCTGGTTGCAGGAGTAGCGGATATCCATGCGGGATCTCCCTTCTGCTCAGCGCTGGATGCGGCCGGAACCGTCGCCGCCAGCCAGCTTCTCTGATGTTGGCGGTTATCTTGAAGATGAATCCGGTAAATTTAGGCTCTTCCGGCTCCACCTCACGTTCTTCCGCCTTCACGGGACGGGGACTGGGAGCAATCTCCACAAAGCAATCCAGCAGTTCCTGCACACCGAAATTATTCAGTGCCGAACCGAAGAATACGGGAGCAAGCTCCCCTTTCAAATATTCCTCCTTATCAAATTCGGGGTAAACACCGTCTATCAGTTCCAATTCTCCGCGCAGCTTGTCGGCCAGCTGGGCACCAATCCGGTTGTCCAGCTCCTCGGTATGGATATCCACTTCCACCTTCTCTGTCACCACCTGCTTACTGGGCTGGTAGAGGTTAAGATTATGCTCGTAGATGTTGTAGACACCCTTGAAACGGACACCGCTCTCGATAGGCCACGTCAAAGGGCGCACGTGGATGTGCAGTTCCTCCTCCAGCTCGTCCAGCAGGTCGAACGGGTCTTTGGCTTCACGGTCCATCTTGTTGATGAAGATAATCACCGGCGTATTACGCATACGGCAGACCTCCATCAGCTTGCGTGTCTGCGTTTCCACACCTTTCGCACCGTCCACCACGATAATAACGCTGTCCACAGCCGTCAGCGTGCGGTAGGTATCTTCGGCAAAATCCTGGTGACCCGGAGTATCGAGGATGTTGACCTTGTAGTCATGGTAGTCAAACTCCATTACAGAAGTGGTGACGGAAATACCACGCTGTTTTTCAATATCCATCCAGTCCGACGTTGCTGTCTTCTTTATCTTATTGCTCTTTACGGCACCCGCCACCTGGATTTGTCCACCAAAAAGCAACAGCTTCTCGGTCAATGACGTCTTACCGGCATCCGGATGCGCGATAATCGCAAACGTTCTCCGTCTTTCTATTTCGTTGTTATTGGCCATATATCAATTAGTCAGTAATAATCACTCTTCCAAATTCTTCATGCAAACGGCAAGGCTCTCCTCCCAATGGGGTATATCGATGCCGAATGTCTTCTTTATCTTTGTCTTGTCCAGTACGGAATAATGCGGACGCGGCGCCTTGGCAGGGAATTCGTCCGTATGTAGTGGATTTACTTTGCAGGTCTTTATGCCGGCCAGGCGATGGATAGCCAAAGTGAAATCATACCACGAGCACACACCCTCGTTGCTGAAATGATAGATACCGGGAACAATCCCCCGGTTGACAGCCGCAAAAATGACACGTGCCAAATCATTGGCATATGTCGGCGTACCTATCTGGTCGAAGACAACCCCCAGCGTCTCTCGCTCACGCCCCAGACGAAGCATCGTCTTCACAAAATTATTCCCGTAAATGGAATAGAGCCATGCTGTACGGATAATCATGGCACGGCTGCAATGCTTCATCACCGCCTGCTCACCTGCCAGTTTAGTAGAGCCATATACCGAATTGGGGCAAGTGGACGCCTCTTCCGTATAAGGAGTGTGTCCGGTTCCGTCGAAAACATAATCGGTGGACACTTGTATCAAGGCAGCACCGCAAGCTTCGGCAGCGGCAGCCAGATAGCCAGGAGCGACATGGTTCAGCTTGTCGCAAAGTTCCTGATTGTCCTCCGCCTTGTCCACCGCCGTATAAGCAGCGCAATTCACAATCACATCTATCCGGTTACCCTTCACAAACCTGTGCACAGCTTGTTCGTCGCAAATGTCCAATTCCTGCACATCAGTGAAAAAATAAGCATGTTGTCCGTTTTCTTTCGACAACACTCGCATTTCATTGCCAAGTTGACCGTTGGCACCGGTTATCAGAATATTCATTTAATAAAGTTACACTTATATATAGAATGTTACGATGAACAATATTTTCCTTCATAATTATCAATCATCCACTATCAATTATCCATCAACTCCAGTTCTCCCCGCTTCTCCTTGTCATAATAGTTGGCAAGCAACGAGATGAAACCACTGATGGCCTCCATAGCCTTTGCCGTGCCCTGACTGATTTCCTTCTTCTGCAAGCGTAACAGCAACACTCCATAAAGCGCCTCGAAACAAGTGTCTACCTCAGACTCCTCTTTCCGGCCGTTCTTCTGACGCAGTTCCACGATAAAAGGCAGTGCCTTGAAATAAGCCGCATTATAGAACGGATATTTCGTAGAAGCCAGCAATTCGCCATGCAGTTCCGTCAGATTCAGAATGACATTACGGTTGATTTGCAGATGCCCTTTTTCCGTTACGCCTTCCGCACGCATCATATCTGCCAGGTTTCCATACCATTCTTCCAGCGCAGGCCGTTCCTCCTCCGGATAGCGCAAGATGATGTTCTGGCGTATCCGGTCTATGTCACAGCCGTTGGCACGGAGCAAGTCCTCCACCTGCCACATATATATAAGGTATTCGGCTATATTCTTCTCTTTCAGTTGTTGCGCAATCTTCACGATAAAATGTATGATTTATAACCTTAGATTTATGACTTCATTATCAATTTATCCACTATCGATTATCCATTAATACAGCGATTCACCCATCAGCGTAAACACCAGTCCCATCACAGACACCACAATGACAATGCTCCCGATAATACGGTTCAGTATCCAAATACCTCGCAGGTTGAATTGTGTACGGACCTTATTGACAAAAAAGGTTATGCCAAACCACCAAGCCAAAGCACCCAATGCGATGGCCAGGTATCCGGTGACAGCCTCAAACACCAGCACGCCCTCACTTACAAAAGCAAAGCGGGCGAAAAGGCCTACAAAAAGGAAAATAATCAGTGGATTGGAAAGTGTGACGGCAAACGCCGTTATGAAGTTATGGAAATAGGAACCCTTATTGGTGGATACCGGCCGGATGGACTGTACCGGATTGCTGCGGAACGTATAAATGCCAAATGCCAACAGAAGAATGCTTCCGAAAAGCTGCAGGTAAAAGATGTTCTTGTTGACATAATCAAAAACGAAACTCATCCCGTAGCCCGTCAGCAAGGCATATGCAATATCGCTCAGCGAAGCTCCTATCCCCGTTACGAAACCATACCACCGTCCTTTATTCAAAGTACGCTGAATACACAATACTCCTACAGGACCCAATGGCGCGGACACAATGACGCCGATAATGAACCCCTTCCACAATATGTCAAATATGGTCTCTATCTGAATCATGGCTGCAAATATCGGACTTTTTTATGAGACGAACGAATAGTGTTAACGTTTTTTCGACGGAAAAGGATTTTAAGAAGTAAAGATTATCCATTTTACATATTATTCCGTATATTTACCTCCGAACTTAACAATACCCCCTAATGAAACGAATAAAAAAAACTCTAGCACTCGTTTCCATGACCGTCTTACTACTGACGGCATGCGAAGCTCCCAAGGAACTCGGTGTGATTCCATATCCGCAGTATGCCCAAACTACGTCAAAAACAGTCGAACTGCCATCTACGGCAACCTTCTCGACCAATTTGGCGAAATCCGACATGAATGACCTGCTGGCCTATCTGCCGGACTTTGCCATCCCCATGAAGCTTGTCGACAAGAATCCTTTTGTAACGATAGAAATAACGGACGAGACGGACAATCCAATCGTCGCCGAAGGCTACAACCTGACAGTCAGCAAACAAGGTGTAAATATTCAGGCCTCCTCCGCAGCAGGTGCCTTCTATGGACTGCAAACCCTGGCACAACTTGCCCGTAACGGGAAGGAACTGCCAGTCACGACCATCAAGGACGAACCCAGATTCCCCTACCGTGGGCTGCACCTGGATGTTTCAAGGCACTTCTTTAACACGGACTATGTCAAGAAACAAATAGACCTGGTAGCCACCTACAAAATTAACCGCCTGCATTGGCATCTGACCGACGGTGCCGGATGGCGGCTGGAGATTCCGGGCTATCCCCGCCTGACAGAATTCGCAGCCTGGAGAAAAGCCGCCAATCTGCAGGATTGGGGGAAATATAACCACCGCTTCTGCGAAAAGGATGAAGAAGGAGCCTATGGAGGCTACTATACAGAAGCAGATGTACGCGAAGTTTTAGAATACGCCCGCTTGAGGCATGTTACTGTCATCCCCGAAATAGAAATGCCGGGACACTCAGGAGAAGTACTGGCAGCCTATCCACAGCTGTCCTGTACCGGCGAGCCTTATACATCCGGTGAAGTCTGTATCGGCAACGAAGAGACCTTCAAGTTCTTCGAAGATGTGCTGGATGAAGTGATACGGCTGTTCCCTTCCCGGTATATCCATATTGGAGGTGATGAAGCCAGCAGACGCCACTGGAAGGCATGCCCCAAATGCCAGAAGCGCATGAAGGAAGAAGGGCTCAAAGATGAAAGTGAGCTGCAAAGCTATATGATAGCCCGCATAGAGAAGTACCTCAACGACAAAGGGCGTGAAATCATCGGCTGGGACGAGATACTGGATGGAGGCCTGGCCCCCAATGCAACCGTCATGTCGTGGCGGGGTACGGAGGGTGGCATTGCCGCCGCCCGCATGGGGCATTACGCCATCATGACACCGGAGAGCCACTGCTATCTGGACCACTACCAGGATGACCCTGAGACACAGCCGCTGGCGTTTGGCGCCTGCATCCCCATCGGACAGACCTACTCCTACGACCCGGCTCCCGATTCATTGGGAAGTGATATCTGCAAATACATATTAGGCGTGCAAGGCAATGTATGGGCTGAATATCTGCCCACTTACGAACATGCCGAATATATGATATACCCACGCATCATCGCTCTGGCAGAAGTAGGCTGGACTCCCGTAAAGAACAAGCATCCGGAAAGTTTCAAGAGACGTATCAACAACGAAATACGCCATATCAAGGCAAAAGGCTACAACCCGTTCACCCTGTCCGAACTAGTGCAGACCAGCCAGACCGTTGACTATGCCAAGAAGAGAATCATGCTCTCCCTCACCTCTGAAAAATATCCGATTGACATCCGCTATACAACAGACGGCTCCGAACCGACCGCATCTTCCAAATTATACAAAAAGCCATTTGCCGTAAAAGATTCGATATTGCTGACAGCCCGTCTTTTCGACGGAAATAAGCCACTCGGCAAAAGCCTCGAGCTGCGCACCGACTACCACAAAGGCATAGGCAAAAAGATAACCTATGCGCCGGATGGCGGATACTACCAGAACAAAGATGTGTATAAAGGCGGTGGCGATACCGGACTACTTGACGGACTACGTGGCGGTAAAAGCTATATGGACGGACGTTGGCAGGGATTCTGCCCCAATGATTTGGATGCTACCATCGACTTGGGCGAAGTGACCGCTATACACCGGGTCATGGCCAACTTCATGCAAATCCGTACCCCACAGGTTTTTCTTCCAGCCAAAGTAGAAGTGTGGGCATCAGTGGACGGCAAAGAATTCACCCTGCTGGGCAGTGATACTTGCAGTGAAGAGGAGGCCGGAAAAGACGTGATTTTCAGAGATTTCGGCTGGACCGGCACCCCTACTGAAGCACGGTATGTACGTTTCCACGCCATACAAGGGAAGAAGCAATTCTTATTTACGGATGAAATCGTCATACAATAATACGTATCCGGCTTTATAAAACAGAACAAAAAAACGCATGCAAGTAAAATTGCATGCGTTTTTTGTTTTCTTTTTTTCTCCTCCCCACCGATTTTGCGTATCTTTGTCCCCAAGAAGAAAAGATGAAGATACTCAAAAAAGTAACTTCAATCGTAAAATCGTAAATCGTAAAATCGTAAATATAACTATGATTCTTTTTTTCAGAACCCCATCCAAGAGCGTGATTGCCGTAGAATGTAATCATGAACTCCCCCAGGCAGACAGCGACAAACTCTGCTGGCTTTTTGGAGAAGCCACCCCCGAAAGTGAAGACAACCTGAAAGGACATTTCGTCGGCCCGCGCCGTGAGATGATTACTCCTTGGAGTACAAACGCCGTAGAAATCACCCAGAATATGGGGCTGGACGGCATCATACGCATCGAAGAGTACTTCCCCGTAAAAGATGAGAACGCAGACCACGACCCGATGCTGCAACGTATGTACAAGGGGCTGGACCAGAATGTATTTACAACCAACCGGCAGCCGGAACCGATTGTACACATCGAAGACCTGGAGGCATACAATGAGAATGAAGGTCTGGCACTTTCCAAAGAGGAAATGGATTACCTCAAGAAGGTAGAGAAAGATCTCGGGCGCCCTCTGACAGACTCCGAAGTATTCGGCTTCGCGCAAATCAACTCCGAGCACTGCCGTCACAAAATCTTCGGCGGAACATTCATCATCGATGGAGTGGAACAGGAATCTTCACTCTTCCAAATGATAAAGAAGACCACACAAGAGAATCCCAACAAGATTATCTCTGCCTACAAAGACAATGTGGCCTTTGCCGAAGGTCCGGTTATCGAACAGTTTGCTCCGGCAGACCACTCCAAGCCCGACTATTTCCAAGTAAAGGACATCAAGAGTGTCATCTCCCTGAAAGCGGAAACACATAACTTTCCCACAACAGTAGAACCGTTCAACGGTGCGTCTACCGGTACGGGCGGTGAGATTCGCGACCGTATGGGCGGCGGTAAGGGCTCTTGGCCGATTGCCGGAACTGCCGTTTACATGACCTCCTACCCCCGTACGGAAGAAGGACGTCCCTGGGAAGAGATTCTGCCGGTACGCAAATGGCTGTATCAGACTCCCGAACAAATACTAATCAAAGCCTCCAATGGTGCCAGTGATTTCGGGAACAAATTCGGCCAACCGCTAATCTGCGGTTCCGTGCTCACTTTCGAACATAAAGAAAAAGAAGAAGTTTATGGCTATGACAAAGTGATTATGCTTGCCGGAGGTGTAGGCTACGGTACCCAGCGTGACTGTTTGAAAGGTACACCGGAAGCCGGCAACAAAGTGGTTGTCATCGGTGGAGACAATTATCGCATCGGTTTGGGCGGCGGCTCCGTATCTTCCGTAGATACCGGACGCTACAGCAGTGGCATCGAGCTGAATGCCGTGCAACGCGCCAACGCCGAAATGCAGAAACGCGCCTACAACGTGGTACGCGCACTTTGTGAGGAAGAGACCAATCCGGTGGTTTCCATCCACGACCACGGCTCTGCCGGACATGTAAACTGTCTGTCCGAATTGGTAGAGGAATGCGGCGGTTTAATTGACATGAGCAAGTTGCCCATCGGTGACACGACTCTGTCTGCCAAGGAAATCATTGCCAACGAAAGCCAGGAACGCATGGGCTTGCTGATTCAGGAAGAGGCCATCGAACATGTACGCAAGGTAGCCGAACGCGAACGCGCTCCGATGTACGTAGTAGGTGAAACCACCGGTGACCATCGCTTTGCCTTCCAGCAAGCTGATGGTGTACGTCCGTTTGACCTCGCCGTAGAACAGATGTTCGGATCTTCCCCCAAGACCTATATGGTGGACAAGACCGTGGAACGTCACTACGAAATGCCCCAATACGAAGTTTCCCAACTACACGAATACCTCACCAATGTGCTCCAACTGGAAGCTGTGGCTTGTAAAGACTGGTTAACAAACAAGGTGGACCGTTCTGTAACAGGCAAGATTGCCCGCCAACAGTGCCAGGGTGAATTGCAGTTGCCTCTGAGCGATTGTGGTGTGGTAGCTTTAGACTATCGCGGCGAAAAGGGTATCGCAACCTCTCTGGGCCATGCTCCCCAGGCGGCACTTGCCGACCCGGCAGCCGGCTCCGTTCTTTCCGTCAGCGAAGCATTGACCAACTTGGTTTGGGCACCGCTTGCCGAAGGTCTGGACAGCGTTTCCCTTTCTGCCAACTGGATGTGGCCTTGCCGTTCGCAAGAAGGTGAAGATGCCCGTCTGTACACGGCAGTAAAGGCATTGAGTGACTTCTGCTGTTCCCTGCAAATCAATGTACCGACTGGTAAAGACTCTCTTTCCATGACACAGAAATACCCCGACGGCAGCAAAGTTATTTCTCCGGGCACGGTAATTGTTTCTGCCGGTGGAGAAGTTTCCGACGTCAAGAAAGTCGTATCTCCGGTGCTGGTTAACAATGAAAAGACTACCATTTATCATATAGACTTCAGTTTCGACAACCTGAAACTCGGCGGTTCCGCCTTTGCTCAGACCCTGGGCAAGGTAGGTGACGAAGTTCCCAGCGTGCAAGATGCCGAATACTTCCGCGATGCTTTCCTTGCCGTGCAGGAGCTGGTCAACAAGGGACTGATTCTTGCCGGACATGATATTTCTGCCGGTGGTCTTATCACTACACTGCTTGAAATGTGCTTTGCCAATGTGGAAGGCGGTATGGAAATCAACTTGGATAAAATCAAGGAGCAAGACCTTATCAAGATTTTGTTTGCAGAGAACCCGGGTATCGTTATCCAGGTGAGCGACAAGCATAAGGAAGCAGTGAAACAAATCCTGGAAGATGCAGGCGTAGGTTACGTGAAGCTCGGCAAACCGACAGACGAACGCCATATTCTTGTATCAAAAGGCGATGCTACTTATCAGTTTGGCATAGACTATATGCGTGATGTATGGTACTCTACTTCTTATCTCCTTGACCGTAAGCAGTCCATGAACGGCTGTGCCAAGAAGCGTTTCGAGAACTACAAGATGCAACCGGTGGAATTCGCCTTCATGCCGGACTTCAAAGGCAAGTTCTCACAATACGGCATCGACCCGGACCGCCGCACACCTTCCGGTATCCGCGCCGCCATCATCCGTGAAAAAGGAACCAATGGCGAACGCGAAATGGCCTACTCACTCTATCTGGCAGGCTTCGATGTGAAGGACGTTACCATGACCGACCTTATCAGCGGTCGCGAAACGTTGGAAGATGTAAACATGATTGTTTACTGCGGTGGTTTCTCCAACTCCGACGTCCTCGGTTCTGCCAAGGGTTGGGCCGGTGCTTTCCTCTTCAATCCGAAAGCAAAAGAAGCGCTCGACAAATATTATGCACGCGAGGATACGCTTTCACTGGGTGTCTGCAACGGCTGCCAGCTCATGATGGAACTTAATCTTATCAATCCCGAGCACAAGAAAAACGGCAAGATGCTTCATAACGACTCACACAAGTTTGAATCCAGATTCCTCGGTGTTACTGTCCCCACCAACCGCAGCGTAATGCTCGGCTCACTGAGTGGAAGCAAACTGGGTATCTGGGTAGCTCACGGTGAAGGAAAATTCTCCTTGCCATACGACGAGGACAAATACAACGTCGTACTGAAATACTCATACGACGAATACCCTTCCAACCCCAACGGCTCAGATTATTCCATAGCCGGATTGGCAAGTGCCGACGGACGTCATCTGGCCATGATGCCCCACTTGGAACGTGCCATCTTCCCCTGGCAGAACGGTTGCTACCCCGCAGACCGCGTAAACAGCGACCAAATCACTCCTTGGGTAGAAGCATTTGTCAATGCACGCAAGTGGGTGGAAGCCAATAAAAAATGAACTGAACTTCCTTTTTTATAGAAATGTAACAAGCGCGGGATTATTCATAACCCGCGCTTGTTACATTTCTATTCTTCGCTTTCTTTTTTTGCTTTTCTCAAACAAAAGCATTATTTTTGTGTTTATTTTCAACTCTCCCTCAGTACAACATTCAAAAAAACCGCTCGACAATTATGAAAAAGTACTTCTTTTTCTGCATACTACTATTATTGCCAATTATAGGCATTGCACAAACATACAAATACATCGGTGTGGAAGACGGTTTGAGCAACAGACGGGTATATGCTATTCAAAAGGGACCCAAAGGTTACATGTGGTTTCTTACCCACGACGGCATCGACCGATACAACGGAAAAGAATTCAAGCCGTACAAACTGATGGATGGAGATGAGGAAGTGAATTCCATGATGAACCTGAACTGGCTCTATGTGGATTCCAAAGGAACCATATGGGAAATTGGCAAGAAAGGACGCGTGTTCCGCTATGATACAAAACACGACCGTTTTGTCCTGGTATACAAGCTACCCGAAAGCGAAGTGAAAGGACGTCCAACCTCTATCAGTTACGGTTTTGTGGATGCCAACAGCGTAATATGGCTTTGCAATGAAGATGCTCTATATCTGTACGACAGCAATACCCAGAAGGTGACATTCATTCAAAACGAAATAGGAGAACGAATTACTGATATCGCACAGATTGATTCGACCCACTTCTTCATCGGGACCGACATCGGCATACATTATGCTGAGCTGGCCAACAACACCCTCACCCTCAGTCCCTGCAACCAATTGGACACCTTGAAGATACAAATCAACGAACTATACTATCATAAACCGTCTCACAAGGTTTTTATCGGTACTTTCCAACGGGGAATATTTACCTATGACCTGAATGAGCACAAAGTCATGCATATCCCATCCGGACTGATGGACGTTAGTATTAACTGTATCCGTGCCTACAATAACAATGAAATCCTCATAGCTACAGACGGGGCCGGTGTCTACAAAATGAATACCGATACCTATGAATCTATACCATACATTGTTGCTGACTATAACCGGTACAACTCAATGAACGGAAATACCATCAATGATATCTACATTGACAGTGAACAACGCATCTGGATGGCTAATTATCCCATTGGTATAACTGTACGCAACAACCGATATGCCGATTATCAATGGATAAAACACTCTATCGGCAATAAACAGTCACTCATCAATGACCAGGTAAATGCCATCATTGAAGACCATGACGGCGATTTATGGTTTGCCACCAATAACGGCATCAGCCTTTATTATAGCAAGACGAAACAATGGCATTCTTTTCTCAGCAGTTTCGACACCGCAAGCCATAGTAAAAACCATATCTTCATCTCATTGTGCGAAGTGGAGCCCGGCATCATCTGGGCCGGAGGATATAGTTCCGGCATCTACCAGATCAACAAGAAACTACTGTCCACAGAGTTCTTTACTCCGTCTTTATTCAGTAATCTGAATATCCGGCCGGACAAGTATATCCGTTCCATTATGAAAGATTCTTCAGGAAACATCTGGTCTGGAGGGTATTATAACTTAAAAGAAATAGATTATTCCAGAAAAAATATACGCCATTTCCCGGGCTTGAATGGTATCACTGCCATCATAGAGAAAGACTCCACACATATGTGGATAGGCACTTCCACCGGCTTGTACCTGTTGGAAAAAGCAACCGGTAAGTATACCTATATCCAGATGCCGGTAGAATCCTACTACATCTACTCCCTATGCCAAGCTTCCGACGGAATGCTGTATATCGGTACCAACAATGCCGGTTTACTGGTATATGATACGACCAAAAACACATTCAGACATTATCATAGAGACAACTGCGCCTTGATTTCCAATAATATCTATACACTATTGTCTGATGGTAAAGGAAATATCTTTCTGAGTACAGAACACGGTCTGTCCACCTTCTATCCTGTCGAAGAGACATTCCATAACTGGACCAAAGAACAAGGACTGAAGTCTGACCATTTCAACGCAGCCTCAGGCACCTTGAGGAAAAACGGCAATTTCATTTTCGGCAGTACGGATGGAGCCATAGAATTCAACAAAGACATGATCCTGCCTCGCGACTATAAGTTCAAAATGGTATTCAGTGACCTGCGGGTATTCTATCAGACCGTTTATCCCAAGGATGAAGGTTCTCCACTTATTCTGGATATTGACGAGACAAAAACCTTGCGTTTGAAGTACAATCAGAACATCTTCTCATTGCAGGTCTCAGACATCAACTATGACTATCCTTCCCTAATTCTGTACTCCTGGAAACTGGAAGGCTTCTATGAGGGTTGGAGCCGTCCGGGAGAGGAAAACGTCATCCGTTTTACCAACCTGAGTCCGGGCAACTATACCCTCCGCGTACGTGCCATCTCCAACGAAGACCGTCGTATTGTCCTGGAGGAACGCAGTATGGACATCATTATCGAGCAACCCCTCTGGCTCAGTTTCTGGGCGCTGATACTCTATGCAGTGATTATCATATCCATTGCAAGCATCACTCTACGAATAATAGTCTTGAGAAAACAGCGGAAAGAATCCGATGAGAAAATACGCTTCTTCGTCAATACGGCGCATGATATACGTACTCCACTGACGCTCATCAAAGCACCCTTGGAAGAAATCACCGAACGCGAGCAACTGACTTCCAGCGGACAGAGCAACATCAATACAGCCCTGCGAAACGTAAATGCCTTGTTGCGCCTGACCACCAACCTTATTAATTTCGAACGCGCAGACACCTATTCCGGAAGTCTATACGTATCCGAATACGAACTGAGCACATATATGGAAGAGACGATCGATGCTTTCCGTTCATACGCAAACATAAAACACATCAACCTAACCTACGAAAGCAGCTTCCGTTATCTGAACGTATGGTTAGATAAGGACAAGATGGATTCCATTTTGAAAAATATCATATCCAACGCACTGAAATATACACCGGACGGCGGCAATGTACATGTCTTTACTTCCGAGACAGAAGATACCTGGAGTATTGAGGTGAAAGATACCGGTATCGGAATTCCGGCTTCAGAACAGAAAAAGCTGTTCAAGATGCATTTCCGTGGCAGTAATGCTATCAATTCCAAAGTTATCGGCAGCGGCATCGGACTACTTCTGGTAGGGAAACTTGTACGCTTACATAAAGGAAAGCTCAACTTCAGCAGCATGGAAGGGAAAGGCTCTTGCATCAAAATCACGTTCCCCAAAGGGAACAAGCATTTCCGCAAAGCAATCCAACGCCCTCAACCCAAAAACGAACGGATTGTTTATTCGGCCTCCGGAGTGCCTATCAATGCCTCTACTACATCGTCCCCTGCTTCCAGTGGCATCTACGACAAGACGCAGCAACAGTCACAAAACAACAGTAACCACCAGAAAATTCTTATTGTAGAGGACAATGACGAATTAAGGGAATATCTGCGCAGAACATTGTCTGAACAATACAACATACAAGTATGCTCCAATGGAAAAGAAGCACTGACCATTGTCAAGGAGTATATGCCCAACCTCGTCATTTCAGACATCATGATGCCGGAAATGAGAGGAGACGAATTGTGTCATATCCTGAAGAACGACATCGAGACATCACATATCCCCATCATCCTGCTCACAGCACTGAATACCGACAAGAATATCATCGAGGGGCTGCAAAGCGGAGCGGATGAATATATTGTGAAACCCTTCAATATCGGTATATTGCGGGCAAACATTGCCAACCTGCTGACTAACCGGGCACTGTTGCGCCACAAATATGCCAGCCTGGACCTGAACGACGAGAAGAACAATACGGATTGCATCAACTGCTCCAACGACTTGGACTGGAAATTCATTGCAACCGTCAAAAAGAGCGTCGAAGACAATATGGACAACCCAAGCTTCAACGTCGACGTGCTCTGCAACCTGCTGAATATGAGTAGGACCAGCTTCTACAATAAGATAAAGGCACTGACCGACCAAGCTCCGGCTGACTACATCCGGCTGATTCGACTGAAACATGCTGCCCAACTTCTGAAAGAACAAAAGCATACCATCACCGAGATTTCAGAGCTGACCGGTTTCAGTGATGCGAAATATTTCCGTGAAGTATTCAAGAAACATTTCAATATGAGCCCAAGCCAGTATGCCAAGAGAGGGAAGGAAGGGAAAGATGATAAAGAAATAAAGTAAATTACAACATTTTGAATATGAATATATATCTTGAAGCATTCTCCATTTTCTTTAAGATAGGAGCCTTTACCATCGGCGGCGGTTATGCTATGGTACCGCTGATAGAAAACGAAATCGTAACCAAACGAAACTGG
>OOCI01001932.1_pt1 | contig 13985 bp, 9 predicted proteins | sample 1671761 | NCBI WGS metagenome assembly OOCI01 (sample SAMN06348190, study PRJEB24527) | human gut metagenome | biome: human gut; feature: ankylosing spondylitis patient; material: feces | host: Homo sapiens | place: China | collected 2015-10
AGTCCAGCACCGAGACCCGTGCGCTGGTGCTGGCCGACAAGCTGGTGCCATGGTGTCTGGGCGCAACGGTGGTCACCTATCTGCTCACCCGCAACGCCACCCGCGCCATCTCCTGCCTGATGGTGGATTTCTCCTGCGCGCTCAAGCTCTCCATGCCGCTGGCCGTGCTTTCCGCCATGCGCGAGTGCGGCAGCTACCACATCACCGTCAAGGGCGGCAAGTATCTGGAAGCGCTGTCTCAGGCCGACACTATCGTGTTCGACAAGACCGGCACCCTCACCCGTGCCACCCCGCAGGTAGTGGAGGTCGTGCCCTTCTCCGGCTGCAACGAGCGCGAAGTTCTGCAGCTGGCCGCATGTCTGGAAGAGCACTTCCCCCATTCCATGGCCAACGCCGTGGTGCGTGCCGCCAAGGAGCGCGGCATTTCCCATGAGGAGATGCACTCCGAGGTAGAATACATCGTAGCCCATGGCATTGCAAGCCGCGTAGGCGGCGAACGGGTGGTCATCGGCAGCCACCACTTCGTCTTTGAGGACGAAAAGTGCATCGTACCCGCCGACGAGCAGGCAAAGTTTGATGCTCTCAAGCCGGAGCATTCGCACCTGTACATGGCAGCCAGCGGCCAGCTGGTGGGCGTGATCTGCATTTCCGACCCGCTGCGCCCGGAAGCTGCGGCTGTGCTGAACGGTCTGCGTGCGCTGGGCATCCGGAACACCGTCATGATGACCGGCGACAGCGAGCGCACCGCTGCCGCCATTGCAAAGCAGGTGGGCGTGGACCGCTTCTTTGCCGAGGTGCTGCCCGAGGACAAGGCAAACTTCGTCCAGCAGGCCAAGGCCGAGGGCCACACCGTGGTGATGATCGGCGACGGCATCAACGACTCCCCCGCCCTGTCCGCTGCCGACATTGGCATTGCCATCAACTCCGGCGCTGCCATCGCCCGCGAGATCGCCGATGTGACCATCAAAGCCGACAGTCTGGAGGAGCTGGTGGCCCTCAAGGCCATCGCCAACTCTCTGCAAAAGCGCGTGCACGCAAACTACCGCTTCGTGCTCACCTTCAACTCGGCCCTCATCGCGCTGGGTGCTCTGGGCATCCTGCAGCCGGCCTCCTCTGCCATGCTGCATAATCTCTCCACCATCGGCATCAGCCTGAAGAGCATGACCAATCTCCTGCCGGAGAACAAGGCTCCGCAGCTGAAAGCATAATTACCGCAAAAAATAACGCCGTGTCTGAACATTCGACACGGCGTTATTTTTTATCTGTTATTCCAGCCCGATCTGCTGTGCATACTCTTCCAGCAGCTCCCGCTCCAGGAACGGGGTCTTGACACCCTCGCGGTCACGGTAGGTCTCGTGGCCCTTGCCGATGACGGCGATCAGGTCGCCCTCCTGCGCGTGATCCACTGCGTAGTGCAGCGCGTCCAGACGGTCGGGGATCTCCACGAACTTTGCGTCCGGGTTGCCCTTGTTCATGCCTTCGCGGATATCCGCAATAATATCCTCTACCTTTTCAAAGCGGTTGTTGTCCTCGGTGAGGATGGAGAAATCGGCCATCTTGGCGCAGATCTCGCCCATGCCGTAGCGGCGCAGCTTGGAGCGGTTGCCGCCGCAGCCGAACACCACCACCAGACGGTGGGGCTTGTAGGCCCGCAGAGTGGTGAGCAGGCTTTCGGTGGACACCTCGTTGTGGGCGTAGTCCAGCAGGATGGTGAACTTTTTGCTGATGGGCACCAGCTCCACACGGCCCTTCACCACGCACTTGCCCAGACCATCGTGGATGGCGGCATCCGGCAGACCCAGCACCTTGCCCACGGCCAGCGCTGCCAGCGCGTTGTACACGCTGAACTCGCCGGGCATATTCACCTTGACGTCCATCTCGTCCTTGCCGGTAACGTGGAAGGCAACGCCCAGAAAATCGTGGGTGCGCAGCAGCTCGTAGCCGGTCTCGCGGTAGTCGGCCTTTTCATCGCGGCCATAGGTGACCAGCTTGCAGGTATGGCCTTCCAGCAGGGCGGCGGTGTTCTCGTCGTCAATGTTCACCACGCCCACATCGCAACGCTTGAACAGCTGTCCCTTCCAGCTGCGGTACTCCTCAAAGGTCTTGTGCTCACCGGGGCCGATGTGATCCGGCGAAAGGTTGGTGAACACGCCCACATCGTAGTGCACGCCCGCCACGCGGTCCATCATCAGGCCCTGACTGGATACCTCCATCAGCGCGGTATCGCAGCCGGCATCCAGAAACTCCCGGAAGGTCTTTTGCAGCTCGTAGCTTTCCGGGGTGGTGTTGGCGGTGTCCTTGTGGCGTCCCATATAGTAGATGCCGTTGGTGCCGATCATGCCCACCTTGCGGCCTGCGGCCTCCAGCACGCTTTTGATCATGTGGGTGGTGGTGGTCTTGCCCTTGGTGCCGGTGACGCCGATCATGGTCATCTGGCGGGCAGGGTTGCCGAAGAGGTTGGCGCTCATCAGCGCCATGGCATAGCGGCTGCTCTCCACCTTGACCACGGTCACCCCGGGCAGGGTAGAAAGGTCGATATCGTGCTGGATGACCAGCGCGCTGATTCCCTTGGCGGCGCAGTCGGCGGCAAACGCGTGGCTGTCCCGTTGGGTGCCCACGATACACACGAACAAAAGCCCCGGGGCAGCCTTGCGGCTGTCGTAGATGATATCTGCGATCTCAGTATCCAGACTGCCCTGCACAAGGGTAAAGGGCACGCCTTCCATCAGTTGTTCCAGCTTCATACAGTCTCCTCCAAAGAGCTTCTTTACATTGGGTTTTCTTCTTCGTTGGCCGTCATGCGGTCAGGGTGGGTCAGGGGCAGCTGCTCGGTGTCCGCGTCAGCCGCCGGTTCGGTGGTGTCGGCAGTATCCGTGCTTTCTGCACTGTCGGTGCTGTCGGCGGTGTCCTCTGCCGGGGCGGGTTCCTCAGCCTTGGGCGGCACCACATAGCCGGAGGGCAGGGTGGGCTCGCCCTGTGCAAAATAGATCTTGCGTGTGCTGCTGGCGCTGGTATGGCTGAAATCCAGCCGCCCGGTGTCGGTGGGGCCGCAGCCCTTGCCGTCGGCGTTGGTCAGTACATAGCGGGCGCGGTCCAGCTTATAATCCAGATCGTTCAGCGTGCCCAGCAGCACGCTGATGCGGTCCTGATACAAAAATGCGAGCTGCTCGGTGTCTGCCACTTCCAGCCGCGTCACATCCTGCGACAGGCCGTATTCTTCCAGCTTGCTGCGCAGTGTGCGCAGCGCTTCCATACGGTCGTTCTCTGTGCTCACCGTGCTTTCACTTTCGGCGGTTTCCGACCCGGAGGCGCTTGCCGCGTCCGCGTCCTCCACGAACCAGAAGCCCTGTCCCGGGGCGGTGTCCTGCAGCTTGCCGCCGTACAGGGTGCAAAGCCCCTCAGGCTGGGTGCTTTCCTCGGACAAAATCTTCCATTTGTCCGAGATCACAAGCCACTTGCTGCCGTTTTGCACCGCGTAGGCGGGCACAGCCTCGGTCACCTGCACCACCACGGTGTTGGGGTAGTCCCGGATCACCTTGATGGAGCCCAGCAGCGGGAAGTTCTGCTCCAGCACCGCGGCCTTTTCGCCGGGCTCAAAGCTGAAGATGTTTTCCTCCAGCTGCACGCCCATCTGCTGCAAAATGCTGTCTGCGGAGTAGCCAGCGATCTCGGTCACCTGCTTGCCGTCCGGGGTCTGCACCTGAATGGAATTGATGCGGAACAGCATGGTCATGGTCAGGTAGATGCCCGCGCCAATGACGCACAGCAGCATGGCAAAGGCGGTCAGACGGCGTAGTATCCGTCGGCGGCGCAGCGTGGCGCGGGTCACCTTGCGCTTTTTGCGCATTTCCCGCCGGGCAGGGCTTTGCTGCGGGGCGTCCTGCGCCGGGCGCAGGCGCTGACCGTTGCCCGCCGGGTGCTGCCGGTTTGCATTCTGGTAATTCTGGTTTTTCCGGCTGTTCTGCCCGCTGCGGGCATTGTTTGCCGGGCGACGCTGCTTGCCACCGGACTTCGCGTTTTTTTGTCCGCTGCCCGCCGGGCGGTTACCGGCGGGGTACTGGGTGGTATTGCTCCCCTGCCCCTGCGCCGGGCGGCGGGTCTGGGACTGGGTGGGGAACTGGATGCTGTTATCTGCCCGGGAGGAGCGCACACTGCCGTTGGCACTGCGGGAGGGCGGGCGGCTGAGCGGCTCGCCGTTGTAGCCGTAGCGGCTGCTGCCGGTGCTCCGGGGCGTATGATCCTGCGAAGGCGCAGAGGTGCGCGCCACATCCCGGTTCAGGTCATAGGGTCTCGGGTTCCGGGGTCTGCCGTTGCGGTCACGGTTCTGCTGCATCATTCGCACCTTCTTTCCTGTTTATTCCGGGGCTGCATCACGGGGTCTTTACCAGCTTGAGCAGCGCCGCAGTGATGCGGTCCAGACTGTCGTCCACAGACAGGCTGCGGGCGTTTTTGCCCATCTCGGCCAGTTTGCCGGGCTGTGCCAGCATGGCAGAAACAGTCTGCACCAGCTTTTCACCGGTCAGGTCTTTTTCTTCGATCACCACAGCCGCCCCGGCCTTCTGCAGTTCCATGGCGTTGTAGTACTGGTGGTTTTCTGCCACATTGGGGCTGGGGATCAGCACAGCGGCGCGTCCCACAGCCTCCAGTTCGGCCAGCGTCAGCGCACCGGCGCGGCTGATAACGAGGTCTGCCGCAGCCAGCAACTCCGGCATATTGTTGATGTATTCCTTTACCACAAGGCTGTCGCCGGGGGCAAAATCCTTCTGCTTTTGCAGCTGCTCAAACAGCTGCACCCCGTACTGGCCGGTGGCGTGCAGGTGCAGCACCGGCTTGTGCTCGTGCTGTTCCCAGGCGCACAGGTCTGCCACCACCTCGTTCACCCGGCGTGCGCCCAGGCTGCCGCCGAAGGACAGGATGACCGTGCGGTCGCCCGCACCCAGCTGTGCACGGATGGCCTCGCGGTTGGCGGCCTGTGCAAACACCTCCGGCCGCACGGGGTTGCCCACCACAAGGGTCTTGTCCGGTGCACCCAGCTTTTCCACAGCGGCGGGCACGGCGGCAAACACGATATCCACATCCGGGGCCAGCAGCTTGTTGGTCACACCGGGGAAGGCATTCTGCTCGTGCAGGGCGGTGTGGATGCCCATTTTGGCGGCGCAGCGCACCACCGGGCCGGACACATAGCCGCCGCAGCCGATGACGAGATCCGGCTTTACTTCCTTCATCATGGCCTTGGCCTTGGGGCCGGAAAGCGCCAGATTCCACAGGGTAATGATGTTGCGTTTGATGTTGTGCAGGCTGAGCTTGCGCTGAAAACCGGTGATCTCGATATGGTGGAATGGGTAGCCCGCCTGTGTTACCAAACGGTACTCCATGCCCTCCTTACGGCCTGCAAAGTGGATCTCGGCGGTAGGGTCGGCCTTTTTCAGAGCACCGGCAATGGCCAGTGCAGGGTTGATATGTCCGGCGGTGCCGCCGGCTGCGATGAGAACACGCATGGTGATTCCTCCTTATAAACGCCCGGCTACAGGCCGGGCGGGCTTGCGGTTTGTTTTACTGTTCTGTACGGGCTGCGCGGGCAGAAGCCAGATCAATGGTCTTGCGGGCAAGCTCTGCCTCGCGCTCGGCGCGGGCGGCCTCCCGCTGGGCACGCATCTGCTCCCGCTGCTGCGCTGCCCGCTCGCCGTTGCGGCCAATGTTCACCATTACGCCCATCTCTGCCAGCAGCAGGATCAGGCTGGTACCGCCGGAGGAGAAGAAGGGCAGGCTGATGCCGGTGTTGGGCAGGGTATTGGTGACCACGGCGATGTTGCAGAACACCTGCCACGCGATCTGTGCCATGATGCCGATACCCACCATGGTGCAGTACAGATTTTCCGCCTTATAGGCGATGAGCAGCCCCTGCACGATGAACAGCACGAACAGCACGATGATGAGCACTGCGCCAATGAAGCCCAGTTCCTCGCACACCACGCTGAAAATGAAGTCGTTGGTGCTTTCCGGCAGCCAGAGCTGCTTTTCCACGCTGTTGCCCAGCCCCAGCCCCTTCAGTCCGCCGGAGCCGATAGCATAAAGGCTCTGCACGGTCTGGTCGGTCATCTGGCTCAGATCCTGCGTCCAGCCGTCCAGACGCTTTTGCAGGTAGGGGATAGAGTCCACATGGGAGAGCAGGGTCTCCAGCAGGGTGCCCGCCGTGATGGCACCCGCCCATGTCAGCACACCGCCGCTGCCGGACAGCAGCAGGATGGTGCCCACCACCGCCACCGTCAGCACGATGCCGGACATGTGCGGCTCCATCGCCAGCAGAATGACCACCGGTATAAGGGGCAGCACCGGCACCACCAGCTGCTTCCATACCCGCACCCGCAGCCACTCCCGGGGGGTAAGCAGGATGCGGCGCTCCGGGTCCAGCCGCTCCACCTGTGGCGCCTTGGCTGCAAGATGGGAACTGAACAGGATCATCTCAAACTTTGCCACCTCCGAGGATTGCAGCGTAAGGCCTGCAAAGCGGATCCAGCGGCGGCAGCCGTTCAGGGGTGCCATGGTCAGGGTGACGGCCAGCATGGCCAGCACGATGAAGTACCCCGGCACCACCATCTTGCGCAGAAAACGGTGATCCACATAGCTTATCAGGAACATACAGCCCAGCCCCAGTATCATGCACAGCGCCTGCTGCTTGATGTAGTGGAAGCTGTCGCCCATGCGCAGGTAACCGGTGGTGTAGCTGGCGCTGAACAGCATCACCAGCCCAAAGATCATAATAACAGCCAGCGTGGCCAGCCAGTCGATCAGCAGCCGGGACCACGGGCCCGGGTCTCGCTGGAACACCGGCACCGGCGCTCTGTGTTTTTTGCGGTTAGTCGCCATCTGCGCTCCCTTCCCTCTCTGTGCCCGGTCAGCACCAGCGCAGCAGCGCCAGCGCCAGTACATAGCCGACAGCGCTCAGCGCAAAGCTGCACAGGAACACCGTCTCCGGGCTCATTTTATGCTTTTTTACCCAGCAGCGCAAGGGCTTGCCGGTGCGTTTTGCACTCAGCAGCTGCGCTGCCAAAAGTCCGCCCGCCGCCCAGAAGGGCAGCGCCAGCGGCACAGTCAGGCTGGTCATATCCAGACTGAGCGGGATGCAGCCGATGGCACCCGCCGCCAGCAGGCTGCCGCAGCAGCCCACCCCCAGCCTTGCCGGGGGGAACGCCCACAGCAGCAGTGCCACCAGTGCCCCGGCAAGCGCAGCGGGCAGCACCGCCAGCCCGGGCACGCCCAAGCCGGCCTCTGCCATCATCAGCGCCAGCATAGCCACAAAGGCCGCGCCGCACACCGTGCCTTCGTCCCGCTCGGCGATGCGGGCACACTCAGCCAGCGCCACCATGAGCACCGCCCACAAAAAGGGCACGGCGCTGCCCAGCAGCACATACCCCGCCCCAGGCACGTCCAGTCCCCGGGGCAGACAGCCCGCTGCCTGCAGCAGCAAAAGAACGAATGCCGCGGCCAGTGCTTCCAGCAAAAGCCGCACGTCCCGCCGCAGCCCCAGCGCCGCCGGGCTGCGCATCCGGGCAAGGTCCTCTGCAAGACCCACTGCCCCAAAGGCAAGGCTTCCGGCCAGCGCCGTGAGCAGCCGTGTCATCAGCCGGCCCTCGCTGCCCAGCAGCTCCGGCTGGCCTACGCAGGCGGCAAGCCAGCCCACGCCCACCGCAGCCACCGTGCCCGCCGCCGCACACAGCCCACCCCACAGCGGGGCGCGCAGGGGTGCAGGCCGGGGCTGCTCAGACTGTACCGGCTGCTGGTTTTGTTCGCGGCGTTCCAGCACCCGCCGCAGCGGCACAAACAGGCTGCACAGGGTTGCCGTAAGGGCAAAGCCCAGCACCACCGCCGCTGCCAAGGCGAAACGCTCCATAACTCAGACACTCCATTTCGCCAAATAGTTATACTTCTGCTTCTTTATGCTCTTCGTAGAAGATATCCAGCACTTTTTCCAGTGCCATGCCGTGGCTGGCCTTTACCAGAACAGCATCGCCGGGCTGCACCCGGTCCAGCAGGGCATCGGCGGCCTCGCGGTAATTTTCTGCGTGCAGGGTCTCTACCCCCTTGGCGGCAGCCACCACGGCGGTGCGCTTGGCCTGCTCGCCGTAGGTGATCAGGCAATACAGCCCGCTCTCGGCGGCAAGACGTCCCAGCTCCTCATGTGCTTCGCGGCTCAGCTCGCCCAGCTCCAGCATATCGCCCAGCAGGGCAAAGCGGCGCTTGCAGGGGAAATCCTTGAACATCGCCAGCGCGGCCTTCATGCTGTCCGGGTTTGCGTTGTAGCAGTCCTCGATGACGGTCACGCCCTCGCTGTCCACCACCTTCTGGCGGCGGCCGGTCTGCTCAAAGTTGGAAAGGCCCCGGATGACCCTCTTGGCGTCGCAGCCCAGACGGGTAGCGGCGCAGTAGGCAGCCAAGGCGTTCGCCACATTGTGGCGTCCCATGGCGGGGATATTCACCACAAAGGTGCCGTGCTCCTGATCCTCCAGCACAAAACTCATGCCGTCCGTCTCCTGCCGGATGGACAGGGCGCAGACGTCTGCGTTTTCATCGCTCAGGCTGAACCACACCGGGCGCACATGGGCGGGGAGCACTGCCTTGCGCAGGAAGGGGTCGTCGTAGTTCAGCACCAGCGGTGCGCCCTCCGGCAGACCGTTGCAGATCTCCAGCTTTGCCTTGCAGATGTTCTCCTGACTGCCCAGATTGCCGATATGAGACACGCCGATGCAGGTGATGATGCCCACATCCGGCCGTGCTGCCCGCACCAGACGGTCGATCTCGCCCGCATGGCTCATGCCCATCTCGATGACCGCGTACTCGGTGCTGCTTTCCAGCCGCATCAGGGTGCGGGGCATGCCCAGCTCATTGTTCTGGTTGCCCTCGGTCTTGATGGTCTCGCCAAAGCTGCTCAGGGCGGCGTAGGTCATCTGCTTGGTGGTGGTCTTGCCCACACTGCCGGTCACGCCCACCATCTTCGGGTGGTACTGGCTGCGGTAGTTTGCGCCCATCACCATCATGGCGTGGTAGCTGTCCGGGCAAAGGATGGCCTTTTCTTCCGGCACACCGGGCACGGGGTGGTTGACCACCACATACTCCGCGCCCTGCTCCAGCGCACGGGCGGCGAAATCATGGCCGTCGAACCGCTCGCCGGGGAAGGCCACAAAAATGCAGCCGGGCTTTACCTCACGGCTGTCGGTGGTGACCAGTTCCACCTCCGGGTCACTGGTCAGTTTTCCGGCAGGCACCAGCCCTGCCAGAAGCTTGCTTGCATGGATCTTTTCCATTGTTCTATCCCCTCTCATTCTATCTATTGCAGGAAACCGCCGCACCGTATTTTGTACAGCGGCCTTTTCGGCGTTTGACGATTGGAAATGGCCTCCGCGCTGCTCTGGCCATTCCCAGCGGAAATAAGCTTATAAGTTGGGCGATTCCGGGCAGACTGCGGTCTGCCCGGAATCGCATTTTCACGAATGGAGCATCATCGGAAAACGCGCTATAAAATTGTTTTTACCCACAGGTCAGGGTGATGATGGTGCCGCGCTGCACGCTGGAGCCGGGCTCATCGCTTTGCGCCTGCACCGTGCCGCTGCCCTCCACCACGCAGTTCAGCCCGGCGGCGCTCAGCATCTGGCGGGCAAAGTCCGGGCTCTTGCCGGTCACATCCGGCACCTCGGTGTGGCTGCCCTCGTAGGTATCGGTATACAGGTAGATGGTGGTGCCGTAGGGCACCTTGCTCCCCGCGTGGGGGTACTGGTAGGTGACCGGGGCAGCGGACTGGCTGCTCTGGCTCTCCTGCAGCTGATGCTTCAGGCCCTGAATGTTCAGCTGCACCTGCGCATTGCTCCACTCGGTACCCACAAGGTTCGGCACGGTAACGATGGTACCGCTGCGGTCCTCGCCGTCGGTGGCGATGCCAAGATAAGGGGCTACCTCGCTGATGATATTGCCCGCCACAGGGGCTGCAAGGATGGAGGAATAGTCCGTCCGGGCGTTGTTGGGGTCGTCCAGCATGACGTAGACCAGAATTTCCGGGTCGTTGGCGGGCAGCACCGCCACGAAGGAGGCCACCTTTTTATAGTCGCCGTCGGCGCGGCGGTGCATATTCAGCTGCTCGGAAGTGCCGGACTTGCCGCCGATGCGGTAACCGGACACATAGGCGTTTTTGCCGCCGCCGGTGCCGTTGCCCACCTCGTACTCCATCATCTCCCGGATGACCTCGCTGGCGCTCTGGCTGATGACCTGACGGCGCACGTTTGCGCCGATCTCCTGAATGACGTTGCCGTTGGCATCGGTGATCTTATCCACCACATGGGGGGTGACCAGATACCCGCCGTTGACGGTGGCCGCAATGGCGGTGCACATCTGCAGCGGGGTGATGGCCATGGCCTGACCGAAGGAGGAGGAGGCCAGCTGCACCTCGCCCAGCTGGTCGGCGCGGTAGTACTGCATAAAGTTGGTCTCGCTGGGCAGGTCCACCCCGGTTCGGGCGGTAAAGCCGAAGGCATCGAAGTAGTTATAGAACTGCTGCGAGCCAACGCGCTGCCCCAGCTGGATGTAGTAGATGTTGCAGCTCTTGCGCAGTGCCTCGGCCATGTTGAGCAGGCCGTGCGCCTTGCGCCCTGCGCAGTGGTAGGTCTCCTTGGCTACGCCGTAAGCGCCAGAGCAGGTAAAGGTGGTGTTCATGGTGGCCACACCGGAGTCGATGCCCATGGCAGAGGTGATGACCTTGAACACAGAGCCCGGGTAGTACAGCTCCGTGATGGTCTTGTTCTTCCACAGGATATCCCGGTAGTAACCGGAATAGTCCGCTTCCTCGTCCAGAATCTTGTTGCCCAGCTCATCGGTGATGTAGTTGCCGTCGGCATCCTTTTTATAGATGCCGTAAAGTTCCGGCTCTGCGTGCACCAGCTCGTTGAGGTAAGCCTCGTTGGCAGTGAAGTTCAGCGGGTCGTTGGGGTCAAAGTCCGGTTTGGAGGCCATGGCAAGGATGGCACCGGTCTTGACGTCCATCACAATGGCGCAGCCGCGGTTTTCCACCGTGTTGGCTGCAATGGCTTCGTTCAGGTACCGCTCCGCGATCTCCTGCACGTTCACATCCAGCGACAGCACCAGATTGGAGCCGTCCTTGGCGGCAAAGGTGGTGGCGTTGGCGTCTGCAATGGCGTTGCCCACCGCGTTGCGCTGGGTGATGGTGCGGCCATCCACACCGGCCAAGGTGGACTGGTAGGATTTTTCCAGTCCGTAGGTGCCGACGCCGTCCGCGTCCGTAAAGCCCAGCACCGCTGCGGCAAACGCACCGTAGGGGTAGTTGCGCTGGAAGCTTTTTTCCGAGGACACCGAGATGCGCCCCTTGCGGGAGGTGTCGGTAGCCTTTTTGTGCGTCTTGTTGAAGCTGGTGACGTACTTTTCAATGGAAAGCTTCACCGCGTTGTTCACCTTGGTGGCAAGGGTGACGTAGGCAGAATCCAGTCGGGATAGTGCATCGTAAACGTTCTGATACTGCTGCTGATACTCTGCCGAGGAGGTGTCCACGTTGTCCAAGCTCTCGCCGTCCCCGGAGAGCAGACGCAACGTCAGCTCCCGGCTCACCTCGGCGCACATAGCGGGGTCCAGCGTTTTGGTCACGGTGTCGTCATCGTTGGTCTTGCTGGTATAAAGGATGCTGCTGTAACTGGGGTCTGCCCAGATAGTCCACACCACGCTGGTGGATGCAAGGGTGATGCCGGAGGCATCGTAGATCTCGCCGCGGGTGGCCTTAATGGTAGTATCCAGCAGCTGCTGCTGGGCGGCGTACTGGCGGTACTCTGCCCCGTGGATGATCTGGATATTATACAGGCTGCGGATGACGATGGCGGCCGCCACCACCACCGCAAGGATGCCCAGACGGCTGCAAAGCCGCCGCACCCGGCTGTCCAGCCGATCCCGGCCGGAGGCCGGACGCAGGCGGTAGCCCCTGCTTTTTTTGTTACGGAAAGGTTCTTGCATTGGTTCTCTCCTGCGGGGCGTGCACTGCATTCCGCGCGCCCTGCGCTGTTATTTATTCAGACTGCGGTGTCCATAAACCGAAAAAAGCGTGCGCTGCCGCACGCTTTCTTCGTTTATCTCACGGTGCCCAGAATGTTCACCGCGCCGGTGTACAAAAAGTCGGTCCATTGCCGCACGGTGGACTCCCGGCGCACCAGTGCGCCGCTTTCGCCCAGGCGGATGTAGGTGATCTGGCTGGGGTCTACTTTCATCAGACCCAGCCGCCCTGCGGTCTCCTCCACGCTGGCAATGTTGGTCTTGCTGTTCAGGGTGCTGTTGTAGTAGGTGTACTGGCTCTGGGCGCTCACCAGCTGGGCCTTGGCGTCCTGGATCTGATCATTCAGCTCCACCAGCTGGGCCTCGCTCATCAGCAGGCTGATGGCAAACCCAGTGAGCAGGGCTGCCGCCACCAGATGCATGGCATTGCGCAGCGCTGCCTGCAGCGGCGAAAGACGGCGCTTGCCGCCCTTTTCCACGCGCAATGCGGTCTTGCGCTGTGTCTGCGGCGCTTTTCTGCGCCGCGCGGTGTTGTAATCGTATGCTGCCTGACCCATGGTTTCCTCTCCTCCTCACAGGATGCCTGCGGCATCCCTCAGCACTTTTCCAACACACGCAGATGAGCCGACCGGCTGCGCCGGTTTTCTTCCAGCTCCTGCGTGTTGGCTTCAATGGGTTTGCGGGTAATGAGCTTTGCCTTGGCCTTGCCGCCGCACACACACACCGGGAACTCCGGCGGGCAGGTGCAGGCCGTGGCCCAGCGGCGGAACTTGTTTTTCACCAGCCGGTCCTCCAGCGAGTGGAAGGTGATCACGCACAGCCGCCCGCCGGGCGCAAGATGCTCGAAAATGGTGTCCAGCCCCTCTTCCAGCGCATCCAGCTCATGGTTCACGGCAATGCGCAGCGCCTGAAAGGTGCGGCGGGACGGGTTCTTGTTCTTGCGCCGCTCCGCCGGCGGCATGGCGCTGGCCACAATGTCGGCCAGCTGCAAAGTGGTCTCGATGGGCGCGTTCTCCCGCGCTTCCTCGATCTTGCCGGCGATCTGCCAGGCAAAGGATTCTTCGCCGTAGTCCCGCAGGATGCGGGCCAGGTCCTCACGGCTGAGGGTGTTCACCAGATCTGCCGCCGTCTCACCCTGCTGGCTCATCCGCATGTCCAGCGGTGCATCTGCCCGGTAGGAAAAGCCCCGGGCCGCATCGTCCAGCTGGTGGCTGGAAACGCCCAGATCCAGCAGCGCACCGTTGATCTTTTCAATGCCCAGCTGCTCCAGCGCCTGCCCGGCGTAGCGGAAGTTGATCTGCACCACGGTGGCCGGCAGCCCGGCCAGACGGGCCCGGGCCGTCTGCACGGCGTCGGGGTCCTGATCCAGCGAGATCAGCCGCCCGCCCTTTGCAGCATCCAGCCGCAGGGCGATCTGGCGGGAGTGGCCCGCACCGCCCGCGGTGCCGTCCAGATAGGTGCCCGCCGGGTCGATGGCCAGCCCTTCTAGGCATTCGTTCAACAGAACCGGGATATGCTCAAATGAGGTCGGGTCAAAGGGCACGTTTTCTTCTGAAGCCATTGGCACGGCCTCCTTTCTCTCTTGCAGAATTCTTATGTCAGATGTGCAGGCTGCGCAGCCGGGCTGCACGCTGCTCATTGCTCACCGCCGCGCGGCGGGCGTTCCAGACGTCGGTGGCCCAGATCTCGGCGTGGTTGCGGTTGCCGATGATGGTCACATCTTTGGCCAGCCCTGCGTATTCCCGCAGCTCTGCGGGCAGCAGGATGCGTCCCTGCTTGTCCGGCGTCACCTCGCACGCGGTGCTGAACAGATCGCCGGTCACAGCCCAGCTGTCCATCAGCTCGTCGTTTTCCAGCTTGTCCGCCAGCTTTTCCACTTCGCTCATCGGCAGCGCAAACAGGCAGCTGTCCACCCATTCCAGCACCACAAAGCTCTCGCCCATGGC
>OOCI01001938.1_pt1 | contig 13955 bp, 13 predicted proteins | sample 1671761 | NCBI WGS metagenome assembly OOCI01 (sample SAMN06348190, study PRJEB24527) | human gut metagenome | biome: human gut; feature: ankylosing spondylitis patient; material: feces | host: Homo sapiens | place: China | collected 2015-10
TCACGGAAACCTGAACAGAAAACGCCCTCCCGGAATTAAGGGGCCGGGAGGGCACGTTCTCCTTCTGAGTGACTTCCTTAAGAATATCCGTCCAAATTAGCATCTGAATCCCCATTCTGTTACATACATCCCTCCCGACCCAGTCCCGAAAAGGCGACGTCCATCGACTTGTGATGATATACAAACCTTCTCCATCCGGCCCCGGACTGCCGCCGCCGACCGTTCGGAACCGGGAAGATTTGTCCGTATCCGATGGGATGTGCGGATATCGAACCTCCCAAAACCGCTTCGCCCCTCCGCGTCCGGAGAGCGACACTAACCACCTTCGCGACCATATGCCATCGGTCATGAGACATCCGGAGACACGTTTCTCGATGGCCCAGACAGAGGAATGGCTCGACCACCTCAGGGCGACGAACCGCAAGGAGAACACCATAGCCACGCACCGCAACAACGTCCACCGCTGCCTGCTGTTCCTGTGGGGGGACAACCGCCCCACGGACGCGCCGCAGATCGACACCGACGACATACAGTACCTGTGGAGGTCCATGCCCGTGAAGGAGAGCGTCCGCATGGCATACCTCAGGAGCCTGTCCTGCATGATAGAGTTCCACACCGGCACCGACCTCGTCAAGCGCACCGACATCCTCCACAACAGGGAGGCCAGGGAGAGGGTGTTCATCACCGACGAGGACTTCCGCACCGCGTACCGCGCATCGGACCCCTTCCAGAGGGTGGTCCTGTGCCTGGGGGCATACATGGGCCTCAGGAGGGTGGAGATGCAGTCCATCCGCGACTGCGACATCGACCGCGGCGTCCTGACGATCCACGGCAAGGGGCACGGCATCGACGGCCTGGTGGCCTACATGGACGTGCCGCAGCCCGTCACCGAGGCGATAGAGATGTACCGCAGGTCGGCGATGAAGCAGGGAATACGCCAGGACGACTTCCTCCTGCAGACCCGCGGCCACGACGGCCGCCTCCACAGGGTCATCCTGTCCAGAATATCCGATTCCGTGACGCAGCTCGGCAAGGACACCGGCATAAGGATCACCACCCACTCCCTCAGGAGGTACTTCGCCACCACCCTGTACTACACCGCCGGGACAGACATCCAGACGGTCAGGAGGCTGATGAGGCACGCCGACGTGTCCACCACCCTGAAGTGCTACGTGGACGCCTACGACGAGAGGGCCAGGCAGGCCTCGGACAGGCTGATACAGCACATAGACACCGTGGTCAGCGAGGAGGAGCCGGACGGCAGGTGACGTAACCGGAGGTCTGCGAGGCTCAGATCCTCTTGACTCCCCTGTACAGCACCCCGTGCTCCCCCGGGAGCGCCTCGGCGTCGATGCCGGCGGAGTCCATGATCCCCAGGATCTCCCGGTCCGGGACGACCCTCATCCCGTAGCGCTGGCACATCTCGTCCACGCGCCCGTCGTCGCCGTCCCCGTACCTGAGCTCGGAGCCGACGGCGATGACCCCTCCCGGACTGAGGACCCTTGCGATCTCGCGGATGCCGGCCTCCAGGTCGGGCCAGAAGAAGTAGGTCTCCATGGCGGTGACCATGTCGAAGGACCCGTCCGCGAACGGCAGGGAGTCCACTGATGCCAGGTGGAGCTCCAGCCCTCCCGCCTCGCACAGGTCCGCGTTGACCTCAGCGGTCATCCCGAGGGCCTCCTCGGAGACGTCCACGCCGAAGAGCATGGCGTACGGGTACCTCTCCGAGAGCCTCGACAGGAACCCTCCCCCTCCGCACCCCACGTCCAGGACGGCCCCGTCCATGGACCTGGGCAGCCGGTCGAGGCAGAACGTCCATAGAGGGACGTGATGGTCGTTCATGGACTCCAGCACCTTCCTTCCGTCCTCGCCCTCGGGCCTGCGGAACTGCGTCGCCAGGTTCTCGTCGCTCATGCACCTGGCATGTCGCTCTGGGTAGAAAACCCCTCACGATGTTAACGTAGTTAACTTCATAAACGGCTCAGCCTTAGCGTAGGCCATGGCATACTCGAACGAGAACGCGGTCCCCATAAGGGACGACATCTACTGGATCGGCGGCGACGACCGCACCGCCTCCATCTTCGAGGGGGCCTTCCCCATCCCCGAGGGGGTCTCCTACAACAGCTACCTCATCAGGGATGAGAAGACCTGCCTCCTGGACTCCTGCGACGCATCCATCGCCGCCAAGTTCTGGAGGAACCTCCGCACCGCGCTGGACGGGAGGGACCTGGACTACTTCGTGGTCAACCACATGGAGCCCGACCACGGCGCGTGCATCACCCAGGTCCTGGAGACCTGGCCTGACGTCACCGTCATCGGGAACAGCAAGACCTTCGACATGATGGAGAACTTCTACCACATCAGGCCGAAGAACGTCATCGAGGTGAAGGAGGGCGACGAGATCTCCACCGGGAAGCACACCCTGCGCTTCGTATTCGCCGTGATGGTCCACTGGCCCGAGGTCATGTTCACCTACGACGTCACCGAGAGGATCCTCTTCTCCGCCGACGCCTTCGGGACGTTCAAGACCCTGTCAGGCGCCCTGTACGCCGACGAGACCGACTTCGACAGGGAGTACCTGGACGAGGCAAGGAGGTACTACTCCAACATCGTCGGAAAATACGGCAGCAAGGTCCAGGCCGTCTTCAAGAAGCTCGAGGACGTGCCCGTGGACATGATCTGCCCCCTGCACGGACCCATCTGGAGGAAGGACCTCGGATACATCATGGGCAAGTACGACCTCTGGAGCAGGTACGAGCCCGAGGAGAAGGGCGTCGTCATCGCCTACACGTCAATGTACGGCAACACCGCCGCCGTGGCGGACAGGCTGGCCCTCCTGCTCAAGGAGAGGGGCGTCGCCAACGTGACCATGTACGACGTCACCAGGATGCACCCGTCCTACGTCGTGTCCGACGCGTTCAGGTTCACCAACATCGTCCTGGCCGCGCCCACCTACAACAACGCCCTCCACCCCACCATGTCCGCGGTCATCGAGGACATGGAGAACATGGCCGTCCAAAACAGGCGCTACTCCCTCATCGGGAACGGCTCCTGGGCTCCCCAGTCCCCCAGGATCATGGAGGAGCGCATGTCCAAACTGAAGGACATGACGAAGGTCGGCGAGACCTTCGTCGTGAAGTCCTCCATGAGGGACGACCAGCTTCCCGAGCTGGAGAAGCTGGCGGACGAGATCTCCGCCTCCATGGCCTGAAACCCGATCACCAGGGGGACGGGATCCCGTCCCCCATACCTTCCCCATCCCGCGGCATCCCCCGCCCGGACACGTTTTTCCGATTGCTTCATCACAACCTACAGAACCTATGAAATGCTAGAAGCCCATACCCGTTCCGGAGCCAACCTTAATATACGGTTGGATGCGGCCACACACGCCGCTCAAGGAGTGAAGTGAGCATGAGATACGGAATAGCGCTGGACATCGGTACCAGCGGAATGCGCTGCCAGCTGCTCGACCTGGACTCCGGGGAGACCCTGGGGACGGCGATCACAGAGCGTCACCCGATCCCCGGGATGAACGTCATCGACCACGTCAACTACGCCATGAAGGCCGGCGAGGACGTGGCTAACGGCCTCATCATCGAGACCGCCAACAACCTCTTCGCACAGTTCGGGGTTGACCTCTCGCAGGTCGAGATGATCGCGGTGTGCGGCAACCCGTTCCAGCTCTCCCTGTTCCAGAACATCGAGATCAGGGACCTGGCCTACGCGGGCAAGAACATGGTCAAATCCCTCGGTGTCGTCTCCCCTCCCAGGGACGGGGACATCGTCGACGCCACCTCCCTCGGCCTCAAGGGCATGCCGAAGGCGAAGGTCGTCATCCCGCCCGCGGTCACCCACGAGATCGGAGCCGACGCCATGGCGATGATGCTCATGACCAACATCCTGGAGGAGAAGGAGCCCTGCATCGTCGTGGACTACGGGACGAACGCCGAGATGGCCCTGGTGAAGGACGGGAACGTCTACACCGGATCCGCCGCCGCGGGTCCCGCCCTGGAAGGGCAGGAGATCGAGCGCGGAATGCTGGCCGCCCCCGGCGCGCTCAGCGAGATCGAGATCACCGACAAGGGATGGAGATGCTACGTCCTCGACGACACCATCGCGCCCATCGAGGGAGACCTCATCGACCCCCTGACCGGCGAGGTCCTGGAGGAGGGTCCGATGCACGGCAAGGCGGTCGGCATCACCGGAACCGGTGTCATCGCCGCCCTCGCCAACGGTCTCAAGCAGGGCATCATCCAGTCGCCTGTCATCAAGACCCCCGACGGACTTCTCCACCTACAGGACGGGATCACCATCACAGGGAAGGACGTCGAGGAGGCCGGAAAGGCCATCGGTGCCCTCCGCGCCGGATTCCTCACGCTTCTCGAGGAGTCGGGACTCTGGGTCGACGACGTCAAGAAGGCCTACATGTCCGGAGCTTCCGGACTCTATGTGGACGCCAGGAAGGCCGTCGAGGTCGGAATGGTCACGCCCGGCGCCAGGGACATCATCCAGTTCGGGAACACGTCCATCGCCATGGCCAGGAAGATCATCCTCGGAGAGGTCGACCTCGACAAGCTGAAGGAGTTCGCCAAGAAGCTGAGGGCCACCCACTGCATGTTCGCCACCTCCGAGGTGTTCAAGAACATCTACTCCGTGGAGTACTCCCTCTGGTGCAACAGCATGCCCATGTCCGAGTACAACCCCATGATGGAGCTGTACAACCTGAAGCCCCTGCCCGAACTCCCCAAACCGGAGGACATCGAGGTCACCCGTCTCGCCGTGAGGGACCTGCCCGACACCGAGAAGTGCAAGGTCAAGATCATCAAGTGCGGAACCATCGTCACCGGAGTGCTCGACGGATGCATCGGATGCAAGAAGTGCATGAAGGAGTGCCCCGAGCACGCCATCGAGATCGTCCCCGAGGGAGTGTCCAAGTACCGCGCCAAGATCGAGTCCGACAAGTGCGCCGGCATCGCCTGCAGGAGATGCGAGGGCGTCTGCCCCAAGAAGGTCCTCCACACGATGGACCTGAAGATCGAGAGCTGATCGCTCCGATCCGGAATAAAAGCCGGGCGTATGCCCGGCGACCCTTTCCCTTCCGTCGTCCCCCGATTGGGGACGGTTTCATTTTATCAGGATGCTGGCCACGCCGCGGCATGCCTTGAGCATCGGGATTGACTCCGGCGGGATCTTCCCGTAGGCGACCACCAGGAGCACGGCGGAGTTGTCGTCGCCAGAATCGTCGACCATGGCCTGCCTGACGGACACGCCCGCCCTGAACAGCACATCCGTTATGTCGGCGAGGATCCCCGGCATGGATGCATCCGTGGGGGTTATGACGATCGACGAGCACCCGATCTCCGGAGCGAGCTCCACCATGGACAGCGTCGACCTGAGCTTCGAGAACTTGCTGTCCAGCTCGGGGGTCGCGGATATCTTCTCCAGCGTCGCCCTGACGACCCTGCGGTCCACGCCGCATGCGCGGCCGATAGCCGAATCGCCCTGTTCCACCTCGCCGCAGTACGCATGGCCGTCCCTGACGCTCATGCCCTGCTGGAGCAGCAGCCTCGCGACCTTCTCCTGGGAGGGGAAGCCTGAGAACGAATCACCCAGTATGTCCATGCGCCGTGTATCATAAACTGCATTGATAAACGTTTTCGTACATCGTTCATCCCATTGAGGGATGACGGCATGTGCCAGCAGGTCCGAGATTAAATACCTTCCATCACTTCCACATATAAACCCTTTTATCAAGATATATAAGTACTAAGGAACATTCTTGGCACATGCATCGCTGCCGCATCCTGCTAGACAGGGAGAAGCTCCACTCAGCCGGACACCCGCCCTGCCACAGCTTCATCCCGGTGAGGATAGGAGATGAGGGGGTCTCCATGAGGATCGTCACCTGCAACATGCAGGACGACCACACCGGATGCAGCCTCCTCAGGATCAGCGACGCCTCCGACTCCCTGGTCCCCGGACACATCGTGACCGATGTCGGCGACTGCTCCCTGATCAAGTCGCGCCAGGGCCAGTACCTGGCGCTGGTCACCAACCGCGCCTGCCCCCTGGCGATGGTCGTCAGCGGATCCGGATGCATCCTGACCTCGGCATACCCGCGCACGGACTCCCTCATAGAGTGGACGCTCATCGGCCCCACCAGCGGAAGGATACACGACCTTCTCAGGACAATGCGGGAGGAGGGCTACGAGTTCAAGCTCATCTCCAGCGAGGCCGTCAGGGACATGCCCGTGCTCAGCCCCAAGCAGGACCTGTACTTCACCACCGCCTGGGAGGCCGGATACTATGACATCCCCAAGCGCATCAGCCTGGACGAGCTGGCCGAGAACCTCGGGTGCTGCAAGTCCACCCTCAACGTCACGCTCAGGGCTGCGGAGCGCAACGTGTTCGAGCTGTACATGGCGGCGAACAAGTCCTCGGAGTCCTCCGAGAGGGTCTGAATCGAACATGTTCGCACTCCCGTTATTATACCCTTGAGTCGATTTGTTTCGCAAGTGGTCCGGACCCTCCCTTTACCGCATTCGAGGAGGATTCACATGACCATCGATCCTGAAAAGAAGAAGAAGATGCTGTCGTACAGGTGGATGATCTTCATCGTCCTGGCGATCGCCTATTTCTTCGTCTACTTCCACAGAACTACCGGAGGTGCGATCTCCACAGAGCTGCAGGACTTCTTCGGAGTCGGCACTGCGTCTGTCGCGCTTCTCGCCTCCGCCTACCTCTACGCCTATACGCTGATGCAGATTCCCAGCGGTATCCTCACTGACAAGTGGGGACCCAGGATGTGTGCCACGATCTTCGTGTTCCTCATCGCCGTTGGTTCCATCCTGAGCGCCGTGTCCGCACAGGTCGGCAACTTCAGCCTGATGATCGCCGGAAAGTTCATCATCGGTATCGGTGCCGCTGTCGTCTACATTCCGATCATGAAGGTCCTGGCCGTCTGGTTCAGGAAGAACGAGTTCGCCTCCATGAGCGGAGTGCTCCTCCTGGTCGGAAACGTCGGAGGAATCGCCGCCGCGACTCCCATGGTCATCATGATGGACAGTCTCGGAATCGAGATGACTTACATCGTGCTCGCCGTCATCACCGCCGTCATCGCCCTGCTCTGCTGGTTCTTCGTCAGGAACCACCCGTCGGAGAAGGACTGGCCCGGAATCGAGGAGATCGTCTCCGAGGAGACCGGGGAGCCCATCGCGGAGTCCACCTCCGCCAAGATGGGAACCGTCGAGGCCCTCAAGGCCACGTTCACCAGCGGCCGCAGGTTCTGGCCCCTGGCCATCTGGTTCTTCATGATCTACGGAACCATCATGCTCTGGCAGGCATCCCAGGCGGGAGCGTTCTACCAGAACGGATTCCAGAACTTCGACGCCAGCCAGGCCGGACTCATGGTCACCATGGTCGGAGTCGGAATGGTGTTCGGATGCCCGATCGCCGGAAGGCTGTCGGACAAGGTCCTCGGCTCGAGGAAGAAGGTCATCATCATCGGTACGATCATCTACACAATCGTCTGGGCGGTCATCTGGCTCACCGCCGGCAACGAGGCGATGGACAACTTCGGAATCCAGGCCGTCATCAACTTCCTGTTCGGATTCTTCGGCGGATTCTTCGTCGTGTCCTACGCCCAGATCAAGGAGCTGTTCCCTATCGCCATGGCCGGAACGTCCACTGCCGCGCTGAACCTCTTCCCCTTCGCGGGAGGAGCCATCCTGACGACCATCGCCGGATTCATCGTCGTGGACAAGACGCTCGCGGAGTATCAGACCCTCTGGATGATCGCATTCATCCTGATGGTCATCGGATGCATCTGCGCCTTCCTGTCCATGGAGAAGGCGGATGTCGAGAAGGCCGAGGCCAAGAAGGCGCCCGCTCCCGAGGAGTGATCACAGTGACCTTCGGGCGGGTACGTCCCGCCCGTGAAACCCCTTAGAAACCCCTTTCCCCCTCTTCTCCGTCTGCTTTCCGGCACATGGAGCACCTATCCATGTGTGTTTGGAGCAGATGTCCAATGATTTGTTCCTAAGTTTCCGTAGTTAAGTATAAAATAGGGATTTTTCATAAAGGAGAAATTTTTCAGACCAATCGAACATGTTCGAAGTTTCCCTTATCTTCATTCAGCTGCATACTAATTATTGCGGTAAAGGGAATCCATTGGACTCCACTTCAAATAGGAAACGACCACCCCCGTGCTGTCACCGTGAATCGGATCCGACAGACCCGGATGACCCCCAAGGGGCGGTCTCATGCGTGGACGTGCGCGAACACGTCCGTCAAATCATCGAGGAGGAATACAAAATGACAATGAGCTGCAGGGACAGAGTGATCTCCGCCCTCAAGCAGGAACCACTGGACAGGCCCCCGGTCGCCGTGTTCACCACGTGCGACACCATCGACATGATGCAGGCCTGCGGAGCGTCCTGGCCCGAGGCCCACTCGGACCCCCAGAAGATGGCCACGCTCGCGTGCGCCCAGGCCGACTACTTCGGACTGGAGTCCGTCAGGGCCGGATTCTGCCTCACTCAGGAGGCCCAGGCCCTAGGATGCCCCATGGACATGGGAGGCCCCAAGTCCTCACCAATGCTGAAGGGACATCCCTACAAATTCGACCCGATCAACCAGATCTACGAGTCCCCCGACAACCTCCCGGACATCGACACCTTCCTGAACACCGGAAGGGTGAAGGTGACCCAGGAGGCCATGGGAATCATGAAGAAGACCCACGGCGAGGACTACATCATCATCGGAGGGAACACCGGGCCGTTCACACTCACAGGCCACCTGCTGAACACCGAGAACCTGGTGTACTCCGTGTTCACCGACCCCGCCCAGGCGGAGAAGTGGGTGTCCGCAGTGACCCCGTACTGCAAGGCGTACGCCGAGGCGTTGGTCGCCGCCGGCGCCGACCTGGTCCAGATGTCGGAGCCCTCGGCCTCCACGGACATCCTGGCCCCCGACGACTTCCCGGTTCAGTCCGGAAGGTTCGTGAAGCAGACCTTCGACGGTCTCGACGGATACAGCATCCTGCACATCTGCGGAGACTCCGCGCCGATCATCCCGTACATGTTCGACACGGGCGTCACCGGACTCTCCATCGAGGAGAAGGTCGACTCGTACAAGGCGGTCGAGATAGGACAAAAGAGGGGATGCCTCGTTGGAAACGTCGGATGCGCCTTCCCCCTGTTCAAGGGAAAGCCCGAGGACGTGACGGCCGCGGCCCAGAAGAGCAGGGACGCCGGGTTCAACGTCATCTCCGCAGGATGCGGAGTCCCGATCGGAACCCCGGCCGACAACATACGCGCACTCGTCAAGGCCATCAAGGGCTGAGACATTGCTACCATGGGGCCCCTTGGCCCCTACTCCTACTCAAATCCTTTATCAAACCCTTTATAAGCCGCCGCGAAGGGTGTCCGGCGGCATCACCTCCTATCTGGCACATGTCGCTGGTTGGATGGCAACTTATATACATCCCCGGACAGATTCCATACTTAAAGCCAACGCTCCGCGGAATGCGGGCGTCGACATCGAAACGTGAGGAGGAAACATCATGGAATTCGATGAGTACATAGTCGATCTGAACGCGGACTGCAAATGCGGTTGCATGGATGCAGGCCGGTTCCACAAGATCTACCATTTCCCCAACGACTACGGGGCATCCGTCGTGGGCAACCCCAAGACGCCCGGATTCGCCAAAGAGGGGTACAGGGCGATGCTGCTGAAATTCTCCGGACCGGAGACCTACCGCAACATGTTCATACCCGAGATGGGGACCAACCTGGTCGAGTGCGAGAACTGGAGCGACGTCGTGAAGACCCTCCAGACACTCAAGGACCTCGCTTGAAACCGATTCCCGGCGGTGCCCGACAGCATCGCCGCAACCTTCTGTACTGATTCCGAGGACGACGCTGCCGATCTGCGGCGAATCGGATGTAAAAACAATAAAAAGAATGATGCGGGCCGGAGCCCGCACCGGTTTCACTTCTTCTCGTGATGGGCGATGCTCTTCTCCGTGTCGTAGAAGTCGGCGCGGATGGTGTAGTCGATGCCCCACTTCTTGGCGATGTCGGGCAGGACCTCGAGGGTGCAGTCGCGGATCACGTCGTCCCAGATGCCGTGGACGATGACGTGGAGGACGAACAGTCCGCCGATCACGGTTTCTCCGGGGATCTGGTCCTGGATGTTCGTCGGCCTGGAGGGGTCCACCATGCTGAACATGATCGTGTGGTCGTTCACGTTGTCGATCTTGTAGAAGGCCTTGATGTGCCCTATGAGGTCGGCTCCGTGGCGGAAGCAGTCGTCCGCGGACTGTCTCATCATCTCATCGATGAATCCCTTGATCGTCTCCTTAGACAGCTCCTTGTTGTGGATGTCCAGCTCGATCGCGTACTTCCCGAGCTCGTCCACGGCCCTGTGGATCTCCAGGTGGAGCTTGCTGCCCTCCTCGACGGGGTTGTTGTCGTTGTGGGGCATCTTGTCGTCCAGACCGTCCTGGTCGTGGTCGACCTCGGTATGGTCGTAGTCGTGCGCGTAGTCGTCGTGATCATCATGATCGTCGTGCATGATCACTCACCGGCCTGCTTGTTGTACTCCTGCTGGAGCCTGAACTCCTCCATGGACTCATCGTACCTGGCGGAGTACTCCTTGTCGATCTTGTCGACAGCGTAGTCGATACCCTCGCCGGTGTTGGCGGACATGTGCTGGATATCTGCGGTGGGATTCATCTCGCGGATGAAGTCCTCGGTCTTCTTGATCTGCTCGGGTGTGGCAAGGTCGATCTTGTTCACGAAGCAGATGTCCGCCTCACGGATCTGGGTCTCGACGAGCCTCTTGACCGCCCTGATGAGGAGGTCGATACGGCTGGCATCAACCAGCGTGATGACGGGTGCGTGCTCGATGTGCACCACGGTCTTGGCCTCGGAGTACTCCGCAGCCCTCTTGAGTCCCCAGGGGATGGCCACACCGGACGGCTCGACGATTACTATGTCGGGATCGAACGAGTCGTGCAGCTTGGCGAGCGTCTCCGCGAAGGAACCGGCGATCTGACAGCAGATGCATCCGCCGGAGATCTCCTTGGCCTTCAGTCCGTGGGCCTCGATGAATCTGGCATCCACACTGATGTCACCGACGTCGTTGACGACGATGGCGATCCTGTGGCCCTTCTTCACGAGTCCATCGACAATCTTCATGAGAGCTGTGGTTTTCCCGCTCCCTAAGAATCCGGCTATCTGAGCTATCTTCATATCTATCAAAAATTAAAGAGTGTTGAGTGCGTATTTCAATACTCCGAATTCTGCCCTAAATGGATGTTTTCAATTGATTGGATATCTAATCCAAATGATGCCGGATGGCCGTCGGAGGACGTCTGCGTGGATGTTCCGCCCATCCCGTCCTATAAATACGTATCCATGCTACCGCAGGACTCACGCCTTCCGCGACGGCCCCAGTTCCTTCAAAAAGAATTTTAAACACGATAACATACGAACGCTCAACCATGCCCGACACAGCAGAACTCAGAGCGCAGATAGAGACAATCGACGAGGATATCATCGACCTCATAGCCACGCGCATGGAGATCAGCGACGAACTCGCCAAAGCGAAGAAGAAGGCGGGTGTCGGCTACTGGGACGATGAGAAGGAGCGCGAGGTCGTCCACAGGTACATGGAGCTCTGCGAGGAGGTCAGCCTCTCCGAGGACGAGGCCAAGCAGATCGCCGAGGTCATCCTGCACATCTCCAAGGAGAGACAGAAGCACTTCTTCGAGTGACCTGAAAACCATTAACATCTTTTGCGACGATACCGTTGCATGTACTGCGTTCTGCTCATCAGCAGCGATAGGGAGCTTTGTTTCCTCGGCATCAGGTTCGCCCCGATGCTGGACCCCAACATCACGCTGAGGACGGCGGAGGACATACCGCAGGCCATCAACATCATGAAGAGCCTGCCCGTGGATGCCATCGTCTTCGACCAGGACGAGGTCAACGACATCTCCAAGTTCATCGTCGCCGCGGACAGGAACCGTGTATCCGGTCCGGTCATCCTGGTCTCCAAGGAGCCGTCCATGGATCTCCTCACGAGGGCCATCGAGCTCCGTATAGACGCATTCGTCCCCAGGAGCAACCGCGACCCCTCCGATTTCTTCGGGGAGATCGACACCCGCGCCTCGATCATAGCCGAGAGGCGCCGCAACGAGAACTACCGCAGGATTAACGAGAGCAGGATGGAGGCCCTCGTGAAGATGGCTTCCATGGACAACGAGGACTTCCAGTCCATCGTCAAGTACGCCCTGGAGAAGTCCGTCGAGCTCACTCACAGCAAGATAGGATACGTCGCCCTGTACGAGAAGGACAGGGGCATCCTGAACATGCTCGCCTGGTCCGTGCAGGCCATGAAGGGCTGCGAGATCAGCAACTACCCTGTAGAGTTCGAGCTCAACTCCACCGGCATATGGGGGGAGCCGATCCGCCTCGGGAAATCGATCACAATCAACGACTACGAGAACGACCGCAAGAGCATGAAGAAGGGGACGCCGGCCGGACACATCAAGCTGGAGAAGCTCCTGATGGTCCCGATCATCGTCGACGGAGAGATCATCGGGACCGCCGGTGTAGGCAACAAGGAGTCGGAGTACACCACGTTCGACGAGACCCAGCTCAACCTGATGATGACCCAGCTCTTCTCGATCTACAAGAGCCGCAGCAACTTCAGGCGCGAGGTCACACGCTCCAGCGCGGCCAGGACGCTCATGGAGTCCGGACCCGTCGGGTTCCTGTACATCGACTCCGAGATGAACATCATCTTCACCAACAGGGTGGCGGCGGACGTCATCGGCTTCGACCCCATGTCGAGGCTCCCTCTCCCCCTCGACAGTCTGGGGGCCAGGAACGTCACTGACATCAAGGCGCTGGTCAACTCGGTCCGCATGGACAACAGCGACAGGACGCTTCGCGCCCACATCTCCGGCGACGGCAACACGACCTACGAATGCGCCGCGACCCGCATCAGCGGCGGCGTGGACGTGATCCCCGGATTCATGATCACGCTCACCGACATAACCGACGTCGTCCTGATGGACTCTTTGAGATCCAGGGCTGTTGAGCACATCAGGGTGCTCGAAGGACCTGTGCTGAACACGCTCATCGCCTCCCGCAGGGCGCTAGTCCCACTGGGAGACATCACCGATGACGCCTATCCGGCGCTGGTCGCACTGGACAACACCGTCACATTCATGGACGACTACAGGAACGTCGGCATCTCCGAACCGCAGTGGTTCCCGGTCAAGGATCTGGTCGACAAGGCGATACGCGCCGCCGGCGTGGGCAACCTGCCGGTCGATGTCAAGTCCGATGGGATCAGCATACTGGTCGACCCGGAGTTCCCCGTTGTCTTCAAGAACCTGCTGACCAACTCCGCCTCTCACGGCGGAAGGGTGTCCAGGATAACGATCTCGTGCCGCATCAGCCAGGGCAACCTGACGATAACATACTACGACGACGGCGCCGGGATACCCGACTACCTGGAGGACAGTCTGTTCGACCAGGTCCCCCAGGGTAGGTTCGGGATGTTTCTGATTAAGAACGTCGTGGACTCCAACGGATTCGCGATCCGCCATGTCCCGACGGGGAGCGGCACGTGCTTCGAGATAGGCGTGCCGCCCACCCATTACTCACTTGGATGATGTGAACTGCCTCGGCTTACCTGCTGCCGTGACAGTGAGCCTAATCTCCATCAGAACCGAGCTCTCGCCCGCCCCTATGGCGTACTTGCGCTCATCCCTGTCGACGGAGACCGTGACATCCTCGGCACCGCTGGATTCGACTGCGGCGATGACGCTCTCCCTTCCGAGACGCTCGGACTCCGCCAGTGCCTCCTGGAGATTCTCGTACTTGAAGTTGCCCAGCTTGGAGAACGCCTCGAACTTGCAGTCCTCCTCCCCGGCCAGC
>OOCI01001940.1_pt1 | contig 13940 bp, 19 predicted proteins | sample 1671761 | NCBI WGS metagenome assembly OOCI01 (sample SAMN06348190, study PRJEB24527) | human gut metagenome | biome: human gut; feature: ankylosing spondylitis patient; material: feces | host: Homo sapiens | place: China | collected 2015-10
TGGGGGAACACCACCAGAAGGAGCATGACGGTGTGTTTACCAGCTGGGGCTATGCGGAACCGGGCGCTGATTTCAAAGAGGTATATCAGAAAGGAGAAATGTTCTGCTTCGTCCGATCCAGCGCCCCGGTGGTGCTGGAGGTACGCAAGGGATTTTTTGACGATCCCAGCTATGATAACGATAAGACCACTATCCTGAACCTCCCCGCTTCAGACGCCGACATCTGGCGGGCAGTGGGAGAGGTAGACGCGGCCTCGCTGGACGAGTGCGCCTTCCGCTGTATCGACTGTGAGATCCCCTCTCTGCGAGATGCGGTCGATGACGCCATCGAACAGGAGGGCGGCATCGGCATGGCAAGCGAATTCGCAACAAACCTGGCGCAGAAAAAGCAGAGCTGGCATGAGGTGGACTGGGTCAAGTACAAGGCTCTGCTGTCTGTGGCCGGGCACCCCCACCTGCAGGATGCCATCCAGCTGATGCACGGTCTGGACGCCTATGAACTCCGGCCGGAGGTGGCTCAGACCTGGGAGTATGCGGAGGCGGCATTGAGAGAGAAATACCCGGATCTGCCGGAGACTCTTTTCCAGACGGGTCAGTCAGCGGAGATCGGCAGAGAGCTTCTGGAGGATAGGAATGGTGTCATCACAGAATATGGGCTGATCCGCAGACTGGACGGTCAGCCCATTCAGTCTCTCCATGAAGCCCCGGAGCAGAACGGAATGGAGATGATCTGATATGGCAGAAGAACAGGCACTTGTTCAATTGATGGATACACTGGACGGACTGGAACTGACCAAATCTGAATACGAGTGGCTGGAACAGCGGTTTGCCGCCATGACGGAAAAGGAGCAGCTCCTGTTTCGCGGTGCGATGAAGCTGGAGAAGCCTGAAACAGCCAGCGAAGCCATCGATATAGCCGGTCAGCTTCACTGCTATGAGCTGTTTTACAGCGCCGGGGACGAGGACGCTTTGGGCCAGTTTGTTATGAAGCATCTGGAGCAGGTTCCGGATGTTGCCCGTCCCTATTTCTCTCCCGCCTATGTTGGGCAGATGTTCCGGCAGGAAGGAGCCTCCGGCGTGTTTTGCGAAGGCCATTATATCCGGCGCAGTGCTGCCCCAAAACATCAACCGGATAAAAACCTCTCAGAACTCCCCACAACCGGCGATTACGCCATCCGTATCAAGCTGGCCAGCCGCTCCAATATGGAAGGTGTCTGGATAGGCTTTCCCGACGCCGGGGAATACACGGATCCCCATTATCCGGATGAACTGCTTTTGGGCATGGACGCAATGCAGGCAGAGAGCCTCAACGAGTGCATCGCTTTGGAGGTGGACTGCTGTCTGCCCCAGCTGATGGATATCCTTTCCCAGTATGACTCAGCCAGCGAACTTGTGCGCCATGCCATTGACTTTGGATATGTATGGGCAGAACAGGGCCAGGGTGAGGCGTACTGGATGGATAAATGGCAGGCTGTTCTGGAACTGGAGGACTGCCACCGGCTGGATCAGGCATTGGACTTTTCCCAGAACCTCCAGCACTTTGCCTTCATACCCCGAGGGGTCGAACTTGGCAGATTCGGCTTCGAGCTGGCGGTCAAAAGTGGGATTATTGACCGAGACAACTTTCTGGCCAAGTGCTTTGATGGAAAGAGCTATGCCGAATGGTATATCCAAAAGCATGGTCTGAGCGCCACCGACCACGGCTATGTTGCATGGAATGGAGGGGAACTCCGTTACGAGTACAGTGATTTGGGTGGATCGCCGATGACAGACCAGACAATGTGAAGGCGGTATTTTTATTGGATTTTGGTATCGCTATTCCATAGAGTGTGTGATAGTGTTGTGGAGCAAATAGGAGGTGCTTCCAATGGATGAGCGAAAAGAGATCCTGCAGGATACCATAGACCGCCTCATCGAAACCGCTTTGCAGGAGCTGGATCAGAAGCTGCCTGAAGCTGGCGGGGAGGCTGCTCTCTCCCACATCAGCGACCAGATCCGACAGGACGCACAGCTGGATGAACAGCACCGCAAACTGATGCTGGATTATATCCGGCAATTGAATCAGGTTACTTGCCGCCAGTGCAGACACCTCTACCGCCAGGGAGCATTGGACTGTGTCCTGCTTCTGCGAGGGTTGGGGGTGATCCGGTAACAACAGAATAAGAACACACAGGGGCCGTTTTTCCGCAAGGGATAACGGCCCCTGTTTTTTTGCGCCCTTTTTCGGAAAAACGCCCCGGAAAGGAGGCATCCATGCAGAAGGAACTGCTTGCGGAGCATCTGAAGCGATACCATCCGGGTGCTTTGTGCGCCGCAACCAGCCGGGAATTGGAACGGACCTTTTCCATCAAGGGCACAGAGCTTCGGCAGCTTGTCAATCAGCTGCGCCGGGCCGGGATCCCGATTGCCAGCAACTCCAGCGGCTATTTTTACGCCGCCACCGAGCAGGAGGTGCGGGCAACCATTGGGCATCTGACCCGCAGGATCAGCGGTATCGCCGCCGCCATCCACGGTCTGAACCGCTCCCTGGAACAGTTTGACACCGACCAGACCCGCCTGCCCCTGAAGGGGGGTGATGGCAACTGAACAGCTTCATGTCCTGGATCGGCGGCAAAAAGGCCCTGCGGGAGCTGATCGTGAGTCTGTTTCCAATATACTACGAGCGATACATTGAAGTCTTCGGCGGGGGTGGCTGGGTTCTCTTTCACAAACCACCCGGAAATGATTTCGAGGTCTATAACGATTTCAACGGGCTACTGGTCAATCTCTACCGCTGTGTCAGGGAAAAACCGGAAGAACTCATGGAGGCCCTGCGGTTTGTGCTGAATGCAAGAGAGGATTTCGATGCTGTCCGGGCGGCGCTGGCACGGGACAGCCCCGCAAGTGATGTCCAGCGGGCTGCATGGTTCTATCAGCTGATCCGTTATTCCTATGCTTCGGGATTGACCAGCTTCGGCAGCCAGCCCCACGATATCCGGTCTAATTTTCCTCTAATTGAACAGGCCCACCGCAGGCTGGCGAAGGTCGTTATTGAGAACAAGGACTTCGAAAAGCTGATCCGCCAGTACGACCGTCCGGTGAGCTTTTTCTATCTCGACCCGCCCTACCATGCCACAGAGGGGTATTACCAGAACATCGGTGAGAATGGATTCACCGAAGCAGATCACATCCGTTTGAGGGACACCCTCCTCTCCATCCAGGGAAAGTTCCTGCTGTCCTACAACGACGATGCTTTTGTGCGGAGGCTGTACGACCAGCCGGGAATTTTTCTGATGGAAACCACCCGCATCAACAACATCAAGCAGCGGTACGACAATGGGTGCCAGTTCCCGGAGTTGATCATCGCCAACTATGATCCGCAGGAGAGAAACCGGACAATGCCCTCCCAAATGACACTCTTTGACGGAAATGGGGATGATTTGCTTGCACGAACATCAAAATGAGCTGGAGAAGCTCCAAAAGGCGGCCCTGCTGATTGAGGAAATGAGTATGGGCCGTTTGAAGGTCTGCCCCAGCACGGTGGGCCATGTATATATCCGTCCGGAGAGCGACGCCTATATCGGGCTGCAGATGCAGATAGCGCCCGAATCCACTCCGGGACGATATGCGGTTACCTTCACCGCCTTTCCTCGCAGGATGGGTCTTGAACTGGGCTCTTCCGGCCTGCGCCGGCTGATGACTGAGGTCAACCAGTCCTACGCCCTTCTGACCGCATTGGAAATGCAGAAATATCGCCCCACCCAGTTGGAACTGGAGCAATTCCGAGAATCCATAATCGAACAGCAGGAATCGGAGCAGCTGCTCCCACTCCTGAGCCCAAAGCTATAAGGAGGAATACAATTTGAAGTTTGTAAAAGAAGTGACCGGAGAAAAGATGGCCATTCCTGCCGCCGCACTCAAGCTCTGCGGGTTTGAAAACGGGGACAAAGCGGAACTTCATGCACTGCCCAGTGCCGCCATTATCCTCAAGCAGAAGATGACCGCTATGGAGGTGATCCAGGCTATGGACGCCCTGCACCAGCTGACTGTGGACCTTAGCGTGCATCTGGCCAGAGCCAGCGGACCTTGCGACGGCTGTGATGGCGACTGTCCCTTTGACGGTCTGGATGGACAGGAGATCGCTCTGCCCGACTATCTGCGGGATGAAGCTGGAATCCCGGAGAATGCCAAGCTCTGCGCCTATGTAGACGAGGAGGAGAATACCGTCACCATCGCAGAAGCTGGATATGACCATGATCTGCGGGATGTGCCGCCTTATCTGCTGGAGATGCTTGCCGCCAGCGGGATCTGCATTGGAGAACTGGAGGAGCGCCTTATGCTGGAGGATACCGTTTATGGAGTTTAATACCGGGGGGGAACGGAATGCGATTGGATGGCGTTGAGCATTGGGATCACTTTCAAGATGAAACCATTTACTGGTTGGACCTGTCCGATATGCCGGAACCGATTCAGCAGGCGGCAAGGCGAATTGATGGAAAGGCATACAATGATCGATGCTTTGGTATATGTGTTGTCCATGATCTGGCCACAAATGAGTATGCCGTTGTTACCGAAAGCGGAACTTCTCCGGAGGTGGATCGCAACATTTTCTATGTTGACAATGACGGAGATAAGCACTGGTTTCAGGCAGATCTGCCCGATACGCTCGTTAAAGAGATGTTTAGCTGTTGTGAAGATGTCCACGCCGGCAAGCTTCTCCCCCAAGGATATCAAGCCCTGTCCAGCGTCCTCTTTGATAATGAAACCGGCTTTGTCAGCGGTGAAAACCAGGCAGCTAAATCTCCCTTTTCCACCTGGCAGCTTCGTATAGATCATGGGCATCCAGAGTATTACACACCTCACTATCACACGGACAGAGAGAGTGCGGAACAGGATCTGAATGGCCGGGTTGCGGAATATAAGCGGTATCACACCATCCGGGAGAAAAACGGTGAATTTGCGTATCTTTACCCCTACTCCAAGGCAGAGGCTGGAAGGCGTGGGGAGTTGGACAGGTGGGAGGAGAGTTTCCGGGCCAATGTTTCCTGCGCCAGAGAGATTGAGGCGGCTATTCGCGGTTATTCCAGTGGCGATGGAATACTTCAGCCGGGGACTGCCCGAAACATTTTGGAGCAATGGGGCTTCAAACGGACCAATTTTGTCCTTGCCAATACGCTCCAACAGTTGGGCCCTATCAAGGATCGGCTCAGCGAGGCAAACCGGAACTGGCAGCGTGGGGCATATATCCCACAGGATGGCACAAACCGGTACTTTGCGGTAGACACCGCTTTGATTTGCATGGACCAGTTCATCAGTCAGGTCCGGGATTCGTATAAGCAGTTGGAGCTGCTGGGGCCTGAGCACTGCGAATCTGGTTCCTATGAAAAACTGGACTATGAGGGCCGGGTTCTGGTCCTTGCCCCGGACACCCTCAAGGAAAGTTATTGGGACCAGCGAAACCAGCTCTGGCTGGCCCATGACGGCTTCGGCTGTACTCCTGGCGCCATCGGGCGCAGTATCCACTGCACCTGTCTGGGTGATGGAGAGGAAACCCGCTGGAATCGGACAGATTTCATTGGTGTGCTGAAGGAGGAATGCCTCCCCCAATGGGCGGCAGAGGCCCTGAGTAAGCTGACCGAGGGCAAAGAGCAATCCCATACCCAAGGAGGGATGACGATGCAGTAAAGGAGGAATGCCGCCATGCGGAGTGTAGAAATCAGGAATGGCCGTCTGTTCTATTATGGCAGCGCAGTTGGCTATCTGGAGGGGGATGGCCTCACAGCAGACCCCATGTTCCGCCGTAAGGATTTGGAAAGGTGGCTGGAGCGTAAAAATCTGCCGGTCCGCTGGGTGGATGGAGTGTACGACCGGCTGGCCAGCGGGGGGGCCATTCAAAACGCCCGGCCCCTCAAGTCCCTGCGGATTTGGCAGCTCAAGCCAGATACCCCCATCGAAATGCGCTTCATTGGGCTGGATCGGATGGCCAGGGAGTTCGATGGCCCCACCCCGAGCCAATACCGCATTGCTTATGATGGACAGGCCGAAAGCCAAGAACTGGAAGACATCTGGAACAAGTTCTGCCGCAGGACCCTGCCCGGAGGAGAGCGCCCGCTTGCCATCTCAGATGTGATCGAGCTTTATGATGTCGATGGAAGCGCATTCTACTATGTGGACAAGCGGGAAATCGTCTCTGTGGACTTCACTCCAGTCATCCATGAAAACATGAACACACCGGAGCCGTCCAGAAAGGATGGACCAGAGCAAAGGCTGTTTCAGAAGCTGGAACAGGAATACCTTGCTTATATGGAGCCGCTGCTCTCCGCCGTCCCATCGGAGCTTCTGGAAAAGGCTGGCGAGATTGCCGATACACAGGCAGTGTATCGCTGCCTGTGTGAAAACACTGGTCTGTCAGCAGAACAGAAGGAAAAGCTGTCCGTACTGGAACAACCGCTTCATGCCATCCGGGATCGCTGGCGCCAGACGCATCCTACCCCAGAGCCGGAGCTGCTGGAGGCTTGTGAGGCGCTTACAACCTCACAGCAGCAGTCTGAGGAAACACCCGCGCTTTCCATGACCCTATGATTCCAGGGCAGCCGTGGGCTGTCCATTTTTTATAAGGAGGAACGCTACATGAAGTATCTGAAAAACGCTGTCCATTCCATGAAAGAGCTGCCTGTTTCTCTCCGCGCCGCCCTGTCCAATCGCAGCGGAGAGGGTTATGTGGACACCGCCGTGAAGATCCTGATGGCGGTAGTCATCGGTGCTCTGGTGCTGGCTGGGCTGTACGCCCTGTTTGACGACACCGTTATGCCCACCCTGACCCGGCGCATCCAGGAGATGTTTAACTACGCCGGCTGATCCCGGCCAGAAAAAGAAAGGAGCAGCGTATGTCGAAAACCGTACAGAAGTCTGGCGTCCAGCCTGCCGTCCAGCAGGACAGCCACGCCGTCTATCCCACTCATTACTCAGTGAAAATCCACTCCCTGCGCCCGGAGGGAAGCTGCCGTGCCACCGCCTCGGTCAACATCAACGGCTGCTTTGCCGTCCGAGGCATCAAGGTCATGGACAGCTCCAAGGGACTGTTTGTCTCCATGCCCAGCTACAGGGCTGGAAACGGCGAGTACAAGGATATCTGTTTTCCCTGCACAAAAGAGGCCAGGATGGAGTTTGATTCGGCTGTTCTGGATGCCTACCAGCAGGCTCTTGTGCAGGCCCAGGCCCAGAGCCAGAGAGGTCTGGAAGCTCCAGACCCTACCCAGGGGCCGGCGTATGATGCCGGCCCTGCCGTGAATATGTGACCGCAGAATAAGGAGGAAAATACCATGAAGTATCGGATGAATAAGCTGGCAGGCAAGATGAACAGCATGATGATCTGTGCCCATGCAGCCCTGACGGACCGGAGAGGTGAGGGCTATGTGGATACCGCTGTGAAGATCCTGATGGCGGTGGTCATCGGCGCTCTGGTGCTGGCTGGCCTGTATGCGCTGTTTGGCGATGTGGTCATGCCCACCCTGACAGAGCGGATCCAGGAGATGTTTGATTATGCCGGATAATCCTCTATGGATGTTCCGGCCATTCCTCTCACCCGCGCCGCTGCCACTGGAAGTCATCTCACAACTGCAGGAACCAATGAAAGCCCTCCAAATGTGGCTGTTTTTCTCCCTGCTTTTGGTTGGCGCCATCTTCGACTGCCAGAAACGCCTGATCCCAAACACACTCTGTGCCCTGATTACCATGGTGGGGCTGCTGGTCTTTCATCCGGCCCAGTTGATGGGCCCGCTGGCGGCCTTGCCTCTGTTGGCTGCGGCTATGCATAAGCCCGGTTCCATAGGCGGCGGTGACATCAAGTTCACCGCCGCCTCCGGCTTTGTACTGGGAATCACGGCCGGCTCGTGGGGCATGGCGCTTGGCCTTACCCTTGCCGCACTGTTTTATGCAATCAACTGGAGCACACAGAAGTTGCGCAGAAGAAAGTGCGCGGCGCCCAGCCAGACAGCTTTGCCTCTGGCGCCGTTCCTTTCCCTTGGATTTGCTATCATTTACATTTTGAATTATGGAGGAACGCTATGAAGAAGCTGAATAAAACGGTCATTCTCACCATCACCGGCATTGCCTTGCCCCTGGGGGCTGCCGCTATCCTGATTCCCAGGCTGCGTAAGCGCCGCCGCTGCAAGTGGACCAGCGCCTGACCGGGCGGCATTCATTCCGCCATTCCCATAACAAATCTTGACTGAGGAGGACCTGCCAATTATGAGTCTGTTCAAAAACCGAACCGTTGTCGGTGTTATCTGCATCCTGCTCTCTCTGGTAATCTGCTTTGGCGTGACGCCTCTTTTCAACAAGAGTGTCAGCCAGAAAGAACAGATCATCCGGGTAACTCAGCCCATTCTGGCTGGTGAGGAGATCACCGCCGATATGGTGCAGACTGTAGAAGTGGGCGGCTATAACCTGCCCGAAAATGTGATCCGCCTGAAGGAAAATGCCGTGGGAAAGTTTGCCACCGCTGACCTGGCCGCAGGCGACTATATCATCAACACCAAGATATCGGACGAGCCTGCCGCTGACAACGCCTACCTGTACAATCTGGATGGAAGCCAGCAGGCCATGTCCATCACCATCAAGAGTTTTGCCACCGGTCTGTCCGGCAAACTGCAGAGCGGAGATATCGTTTCTGTGGTGGCTCCGGATTTCAAAAAGCAGGGCCAGACCGTCATCCCACCCGAGCTGAAATATGTAGAGGTCATCAGTGTCACCGCCTCCTCCGGCTATGACGCCAATACCGGCGAGGCACCCTCCGAAGAAGATGAGCGGGAGCTGCCCTCCACAGTAACGCTGCTGGTTTCCCCGGAGCAGAGCCGCGTGCTGGCGGAGCTGGAGGCTGACGGTAAGCTGCACCTGACCCTGGTCTATCGCGGGTCCCGCGAAAATGCCGACCGGTTCCTGGCGGTGCAGAATGAGGTTATTGCCAAGCTGTATCCCCCTGAGCCTGCCGGAGAGGACTCTTCCAGCGACAGTGCGCAGCCTGACACTACAGAAACGGAGGATGCAGAGGTTCCGGATGTTGAATCGACGGATGAAAGCGAGGCTTCCTGATGCTGAATTTTAAGAAAAACGGTATTTTCTCCCGCTCTACCAGCGAGGAAACCACAGCCTCGGAGCTTCAGGGGGGCGGCGTAGTTGCCGTCTGGGGCAGCCCCGGCAGTGGCAAGACCACCATGGCGGTGAAGATCGCCAAATATCTGGCAGACAAAAAGAGAAATGTTGTCCTGCTCCTGTGTGATATGACCGCCCCCATGCTGCCCTGTATCTGCCCGGCATCGGAACTGGAGTGTGAGCGGTCGCTGGGAAGCGTACTGGCCGCTGCCCATGTGACCGAAAACCTGGTCAAGAACAATCTCATTACCCACAAAAGGCTGGGATACCTGACCATTCTGGGGATGCTCAAGGGCGAAAACGAGTACACCTATCCTCCCTATGGTGAAGCGCAGGCCAGAGAACTCATCGATTGCTTGCGTGAAATCGCCCCCTATGTGGTGATCGATTGCGGCAGCTACATTGCCAATGACATCCTCTCCGCCGTGGCGCTGATGGAGGCAGACTCCGTCCTGCGGCTGGCCAATGCAGACCTTAAGAGCATCAGCTATCTCTCCAGCCAGCTTCCTCTGCTGAAAGACGCCAAGTGGGATACGGATAAACAGTACAAAATCGCGGCCAATGTGAAGCCCCAGCAGGCCGGGGAGCAGATTGGACAGGCGCTGGGCAATGTGGCCTTCATACTGCCCCACTCTGAGGAGCTGGAGGCCCAGTTCCTCGCAGGCATTCTTCTCTCCGACCTGACTATGAAGGAAAGCAGGAGCTTCCGCAAGGAGATCGAGCAGGTATGCCGGGTGTTTTCATGTTAGGACAGAAGCGAAACGATTCTCTGTTTGGTCCCGGCAGCCGCACCATTGAGGCCCCGCAATCTGTTTTGGAGAAGCAGGAGGCTGCGTTGGAGGGATCTCCTCTGGATGAGGCGGTTCAGCCACCCTTTGAGACCCAGGCCCCGGCGACAGCATTCACCGATGCAGATGACCTACCCCGGCGTACTATTGCCACGGAAGCAGCTGCTGGCCAGAGGGTCCACTCCCTGTTCTTCACACCGGAGAGTGAGAGTAAGGATTTCTGTTCTGTACTGCAGGATGTTCAGGAATATATCTCCGGCAAATATTCCACCCTCATCACAGATGGTGTGGGAGCGGATACCAAGGAGCAAATCAAGCGATACATCAGCAAATATGTCCAGGACCGGCGAATTGCTGTCAGGGATTTGTCCGGGGAACAGCTGGTGGACGCTCTCTACACCGAGATGGCCGAGTTTGGCTTCCTCACCAAGTACATCTTCGGCTCCGGTATTGAGGAGATCAATATCAATTCCTGGCGTGATATTGAAGTTTTGTATTCCAGCGGCCAGATGGTCAAGCTGGAGGAGCACTTCGACAGCCCCGACCATGCCATCAATGTGATCCGCAGGATGCTCCATGTTTCCGGTATGGTGCTGGACAATGCCAGCCCCGCTGTACTGGGCCATCTCTCCAAAAATATCCGTATCGCCGTACTCAAGACTCCGCTGGTGGATGAGGATGTGGGAGTCTGCGCCTCTATCCGAATCGTCAACCCGCAGAATATGCAAAAGGAGGATTTTGTCCGGGGCGGCACAGCCACAGGTCCTATGCTGGACTTTCTTTCCGCCTGTCTGCGGTATGGCGTCTCGGTCTGTGTGGCGGGAGCAACTGGCTCTGGAAAAACCACAGTGGCCGGCTGGCTGCTCACCACGATTCCCGACAATAAGCGCATCTTCACCATTGAAAATGGCTCCCGTGAGCTGGATCTGGTGCGAGAGAAAAATGGCCGGGTCACCAATAGTGTCATTCACACCATCACCCGTGAGTCGGAGAATGCCAAGCAGAGCGTGGATCAGGATATGCTGCTGGACATGGCCCTGCGGTATCATCCCGACATTATCTGTGTGGGAGAAATGCGTTCAGCGGAGGCATACGCAGCGCAGGAAGCGGCCCGCACCGGTCACGGTGTACTGACCACCATCCACTCCAACAGCTCACAGGCCACCTGGCGGCGTATGGTCACACTGTGCAAGAGAAAGCATGAGATGGCCGATGATACCCTGATGGATCTGGTCACCGAGGCGTTCCCTGTGACGGTGTTCGCCAAGCAGTTGGAGGACAAATCCAGAAAAATCATGGAAATCATGGAGTGTGAAACTCTCCCGGATGGCTCCCGCCAATACAATACCCTCTATCGGTTCCGGATCACGGAAAACCGGCTGGAGGATGGAAAGTTCCACATTGACGGCGTCCATGAAGCGGTGTCGCCAATCTCTGAGAGCCTACAAAAACGGTTCGTGGAGAACGGGATGCCTCAGCAGGAGCTGGACCGGTTGATGGAGAGCTTTGAGCAGACGGTACCTGCTGAGTCCGGCCCCCACGCTGAAGGCAGCGCGGTAGCGAAGACCACGGCCGCCACCGACAAAAATACGCTTCAGGAAGGAGGCAAGACTGTATGACCAGCATCCAACTGATCGCCTGCATCGGCATGGTCACAGGCTTTTTTATCCTGCTGCGCCTGTCGCCGATGGAATTCACCGACGGAGTGTTCCGCCGTCTGACCAGCCGGCCCAAAAGCCTCAAGGATGAGATCAACGAACTCACCTACCGCAAGAAGAAATCTTTTCTGCGCCGTGAGATCGCCGACACTCAGAACATCCTCAAAATGACCGGGCGCGAGGCCAAGTTCCCGGCCATCTGCGCTATGTCCCTCCTGCTTTTTGTGGTGGGAGCTTCTGCCGCCATTATGTTGGGCAATTTCTTTCTCGTCCCAGTGCTGGCTGTGGGCATGATGCTTGTGCCGTTCTGGTTTATCAAGCTGACTGCCTCCTATTACAAGAAGAACATTGCCGCCGAGCTGGAAACCGCCCTATCCATCATTACTACAGCCTATCTGCGCAATGAGGACATCCAGACGGCGGTGGAGGAAAACCTGGAGTATCTGAACCCACCTGTAAAAAGCGTGTTTGCCGAGTTTCTGGCCCGAATCCAACTGGTGGACCCGGATGTAGATGCCGCCCTGCAGGACATGGGTACCAAAATCGACAATGCGGTGTTTCGGGAATGGGTTGCGGCGCTTCTGGCCTGCCAGCACGACCGCGGTCTTAAAACGATCCTCACACCCATCGTGGCAAAGCTATCCGATATGCGCATCGTCAACGGCGAGCTGGAAAATATGGTGTTTGAACCCCGCAAGGAATTCATCATCATGCAGGTGCTGGTAGTCGGAAATATCCCCTTGCTCTATTTTTTGAACAGGGACTGGTTCAACACCCTGATGCATACTGCCATGGGTCAAATCATCCTGGCTGTCTGTGCCGGGGTGATTTTCGTTTCCACGGCATTTGTCATCAAGCTGACACAGCCCATTGAATACCGGAGGTGACAGACATGGCTGTTTTGATTTTCCTATTCGGCGCTCTGTTGGCTCTGGGCCTGTTTTTCATTGCGGCGGATTTCCTGAAGCTTCCGCGCCTCGCCACCCAGCGGGCCATGCTTTCCGTTGGCCGTCAGGAGAAAAAGCAGGCCAGGAGCATGGAAGCCCTCCTGATGGGCTGGGCTGTCAAGCTGGCGCCCCACATCCACATGGATGAATATAAGCGAAGCCGCCTCAAAAACACCTTGAACGCTGCGGGCATGGGGATGACGCCTGAAGTCTACTCGTCCTTTGCCATCCTGAAGGCATCTGTTATCCTGCTGGGCATTATCCCATGCCTGCTGGTACTGCCCTTGTTGGCGCCTGTGATTCTGTTTCTGGGTATTGCCGTTTATTTCAAGGAGATCAGGCGGGCGGATGAAAGGCTGGGTGAAAAGCGAGGCGAAGTGGAAGCCGAGCTGCCCCGGTTTGTGGCCACCATCACTCAGGAACTGGCCGCCAGCCGGGATGTGCTGAGCATGGTGGAGTCCTATAAGCGCAATGCAGGCCAGACCTTTGCCGCAGAGCTGGACATTCTCACCGCAGATATGCGCTCCGGCTCTTATGAGGCCGCGCTGACCCGGTTTGAGGCGAGGTTCAATTCACCCCTCCTGTCGGATATAATCCGGGGACTGATCGGCGTACTGCGGGGCGACAACGGCGTCGCCTACTTCCAGATGCTCAGTCATGACATGAAACAGCTGGAGCTTCAAAGGCTGAAAGCCCAGGCCATGAAAATACCGCCTAAGATCCGGGTGTTCTCGTTCCTGATGCTGATGTGTTTTCTGATGACCTATCTGGCTATCATTGTCTATGAGATCATCACTTCCTTGGGCGGGATGTTTTAGAGAGGAGGATGCCTGTGGACTACCACAAGGAACTGAAAAAGAAACTGTCGGCCAGTTATGAACGACAAGTTAAACACTGGATGGCATCCGATCCCGCCCACCTCATTGCGGCGGCGGAAGATATCGCCGCCATCCGCTTCATCCATGAAAACCTGGTTGATACGATTAGTGATGAAGACGCTTCCTTCCTTCTGACTCTGGATGACCCCCTTGGGGATGTGAGCAGCAAATGGGTTGAGGAGAACGGATCTGACATGGTACATGACGATGATATCCATCACTGTATCTGGTCATTGTGGGAAGAATGCACGGACGGCCAGACACAAAAAGAAGATGGTATTTACCAGCTGATCAGCAACGCGGAAAATGAGATGAAAGAATATGCTCACAAGGTAAAACAGCTGTCTGCTGATAAAATTTATCAGCACTCTGCAGAAACCGCAGCCAAAGAAAATTTGCTCTGCTCTATCGTTGTTCCGCACTTATCGCAAAACTTCGCTCCATCTTTCATTTCATTCCCGCAATTTTTACAAAACATAATAAATTCCTCTTTCCTTTATCGATATTCATTTTTATAATTACTTATTTATCTTTCAG
>OOCI01001944.1_pt1 | contig 13887 bp, 11 predicted proteins | sample 1671761 | NCBI WGS metagenome assembly OOCI01 (sample SAMN06348190, study PRJEB24527) | human gut metagenome | biome: human gut; feature: ankylosing spondylitis patient; material: feces | host: Homo sapiens | place: China | collected 2015-10
GCCACTTCAGTCGATCATGATTTATTCATGTTCGGGATTTTCACTGACAACGTCTGAAATATCCTGCATGGGTTCTTCCTGAGGAAGTTCCTGTTCAGCACGTTGCAGGGCAGCGCGTTCTTCCTGCTCCCAGACTGATTTCTGTTTGCGGGCACGATGCATTGCCAGTCCGGTACCGGCCGGGATCAGACGTCCGACGATGACGTTTTCTTTCAGGCCGCGCAATCCGTCTTTCTTGCCCATGATCGCGGCTTCGGTCAGAACCCGGGTCGTTTCCTGGAAGGAAGCGGCCGAGATGAACGAATCGGTAGACAGCGATGCCTTGGTAATGCCCAGCAAAACGTTTTCGTATGTCGCCGGTCTCTTGCCTTCGGCAATCACGCGATCGTTTTCGTCCAGCAGTTCGGAACGTTCAACCTGTTCACCGGTAATATAACTGGTGTCGCCAGCGTCGACGACATTCACACGGCGCAGCATCTGACGAACAATGACTTCAATATGCTTGTCATTAATCTTCACACCCTGCAGACGGTAAACGTCCTGAACCTCGTCGACGATATAACGAGCCAGCGCCTCGATACCCAACAGTCTCAGAATATCCTGAGGATCAGCCGGACCGTCAACAATCATTTCACCTTTATTGACAACCTGACCGTCATGCACCAGAACCTGTTTGTCCTTACCGATCAGGAATTCATGACGATTGCCATCCATATCGGTAATTTCAAGACGTTGTTTGCCCTTGGTTTCCTTACCGAAGGCAACCGTACCGGTCACTTCTGCCAGCGTACCGGCATCTTTTGGCGAACGGGCTTCAAACAGTTCTGCAACGCGTGGCAAACCACCGGTAATATCGCGGGTTTTCTGCGATTCCGTCGGAATACGGGCCAGAACCTCACCGACAGACACTTTCTGACCGTCCTGAACCATCAGGAGAGCACCTACCTGGAAGCTGATCGTCACGGCATGTTCCGTACCGGCAATCTTCACTTCTTCACCACTGTCATTCAAGAGCTTGACCTGTGGACGTGCCGATTTGGTCGACGTACCGCGGCGTTTCGGATCGATAACGACCAGTGTCGACAGACCGGTCACTTCATCGACCTGTCTTGCTACGGTCACACCTTCTTCCACGTTTTCGAAACGGATCGTACCAGCGTATTCCGTAATGATCGGACGGGTCATCGGATCCCATGTGGCCAATACTTTACCGGCCTTGACAGGCAAACCATCATTGACCAGCAGGGTAGCACCGTAAGGTACTTTATGACGTTCGCGTTCACGGCCGACATCGTCGGTAATGGTGATTTCGCCCGAACGGGAAATCACGATCTGGTCTCCCTTGTCGTTCGTGACGTAACGCATGGTCGAGGTAAAGTGAATCGTACCGTTGGAACGGGCTTCAACACTGGAAGCGACAGCGGAACGGGATGCCGCACCACCGATGTGGAACGTACGCATCGTCAGCTGGGTACCCGGTTCCCCAATGGACTGGGCAGCGATAACGCCGACAGCTTCACCTGAGTTGACCAGATTGCCACGGCCGAGGTCACGGCCATAGCACTTGGCACACATGCCGTAACGCGTTTCGCAAGTCAGCGGGGTACGAACCTTGACTTCGTCGATACCCAGACGTTCGATTTCCTCGATCTTGTCTTCATCCAGCAACGTACCTGCTTCATACAGGACTTCGCGTGATTCAGGATTGATGATGTCGTTGGCACAGACACGGCCCAGAATACGGTCGCCCAGCGCTTCGATCACTTCACCGCCTTCGATCAGCGCTTTCATGACCACACCTTCATGCGTACCACAATCGTCTTCGATAACGACCAGATCCTGCGTCACGTCGACCAGACGACGGGTCAGGTAACCCGAGTTCGCCGTCTTCAATGCCGTATCGGCCAGACCTTTACGGGCACCGTGAGTCGAGATGAAGTACTGCAGAACGTTCAGGCCTTCACGGAAGTTTGCGGTAATCGGCGTTTCAATGATCGATCCGTCCGGTTTGGCCATCAGGCCACGCATGCCTGCCAGCTGGCGAATCTGTGCCGCCGAACCACGAGCGCCAGAGTCAGCCATCATATAAATGGAGTTGAAGGATTCCTGCGTGCCGGTCGAACCATCACGTTTGACGACGTCCTGAACTTTCAGCTGATCCATCATGGCCTTCCCGACGGAATCACCTGTTTTGCCCCAGATATCGACAACCTTGTTATATCTTTCGCCAGCGGTAACCAGACCGGAAGCGTATTGCTGTTCAATCTGTTTGACTTCCTGTTCAGCTGCTGAAATCAGATCGACTTTCTGTTTCGGTACCAGCATGTCGTTGATACAGATGGAAATACCAGCCTTGGTTGCCAGACGGAAACCGGATTGCATCAGACGGTCGGCAAAAACGACTGTCGCACGCAGACCGCATTTTCTGAATGACGTATTGATCAGGCGTGAAATTTCCTTTTTCTTCAGAGGCGTGTTCAATACGGAGAACGGCAGGCCTTCCGGCAGAATTTCGGACAACAATGCACGGCCGACAGTGGTTTCATAACGCATGAGGCGCTTGACCATTTCACCGGAGAGAGGATCTTTTACATAATCCGGCAGACGAACAGTGATACGGGGAGCCAGCTCGACTTCCTTGTTGTCGTAGGCACGCTGGACTTCGGAGATGTCGGCAAATATCATGCCTTCACCCTTGCCGTTGATTTTTTCACGGGTTGCGTAGTACAGACCGAGCACCATATCCTGTGAAGGCACAATCGACGGTTCGCCATTCGAGGGGAACAGGATATTGTTGGATGCCAGCATCAATGTACGTGCTTCCAGCTGTGCCTCGATGGACAACGGAACGTGAACCGCCATCTGGTCACCGTCGAAGTCGGCGTTGAACGCCGCGCAAACCAGAGGATGCAACTGGATGGCCTTGCCTTCGATCAGAACCGGTTCAAACGCCTGAATACCCAATCTGTGCAGGGTTGGCGCACGGTTCAACATGACCGGATGTTCGCGAATGACTTCTTCCAGAATATCCCAGACAACCGGTTCCTGAAGTTCAACGAGACGTTTGGCTGCCTTGATGGTCGTGGCCAGCCCCATCAGTTCCAGTTTGTTGAAAATGAATGGCTTGAACAGTTCCAGAGCCATCAATTTCGGCAAACCGCACTGATGCAACTTGAGCTGTGGACCAACGGTAATAACTGAACGGCCGGAATAGTCGACACGTTTACCCAGCAGGTTCTGACGGAAACGACCGCCTTTACCCTTGATCATTTCCGCCAGTGATTTCAGCGGACGTTTGTTCGCGCCGGTCATGGCCTTGCCGCGACGGCCATTGTCCAGCAGGGAATCGACCGCTTCCTGCAACATCCGTTTTTCGTTACGGGTAATGATTTCAGGAGCACGCAGTTCCAGCAGACGTTTCAGACGGTTGTTTCTGTTGATAACGCGACGATACAGATCGTTCAGATCGGATGTGGCGAAACGACCGCCATCCAGTGGAACCAGCGGACGCAGTTCAGGAGGCAGAACCGGCAGCACTTCCATGATCATCCACTCCGGTTTGATGCCGGAACGCTGGAAAGCTTCGAGAACTTTCAGACGTTTTGCGTATTTCTTGATCTTGGCTTCGGATTTGGAGTCTTTCAACTCTGCGCGCAGCAATTCCGCTTCGCTGTTGATGTCGATCGAGCGGAGCAATTCACGAATGCCTTCAGCGCCCATCGATGCGGAAAATTCATCACCGAATTCTTCGTATTTGGCAGCGTAATCGTCTTCCGACATGATCTGGCATTTCTTCAATGGGGTCATGCCAGGATCGGTAACGACGAAAGCTTCAAAATACAGGACGCGCTCGATATCGCGCAGCGTCATGTCCAGTACCATACCGAGACGGGATGGCAGGGATTTCAGAAACCAGATGTGTGCAGCAGGCGAAGCCAGTTCAATATGGCCCATCCGTTCCCGGCGGACTTTGGCGCGAGTCACTTCTACGCCGCAGCGCTCACAAACTTTGCCTTTGTACACCACGATGTTTCAACCGTTTGTACTTGCCGCACAAACATTCATAATCCTTGATCGGTCCGAAAATCTTGGCGCAGAACAGGCCGTCACGTTCCGGTTTGAAGGTCCGATAGTTGATCGTTTCCGGTTTCTTTACTTCGCCGTAAGACCAGGATCTGATTTTTTCTGGCGATGCCAGACCAATTTTGATGGCATCGAATTGTTCATCTTGCTGAACTTGCTTGAATAGATCGAGCAGTGCTTTCATATTTCACTCCAATTGGGTGAGAACTACGGCCAAAAATTCTATACCGGACGAGGTGGCCACGCGCCCCGTCCGGATTTAAATGTTGCTTAATCGCGTTCCAGGTCGATATCGATACCCAGAGAACGAATTTCCTTGACGAGAACGTTGAAGGATTCCGGCATTCCGGCATCGATCACATGATCGCCCTTGACCAGATTTTCATACACTTTCGTACGTCCGCTGACGTCATCGGATTTAACCGTCAGCATTTCCTGCAGAACGTAGGAAGCGCCATAAGCTTCAAGTGCCCAGACTTCCATTTCACCGAAACGCTGACCGCCGAACTGTGCCTTGCCACCCAATGGCTGCTGGGTCACGAGCGAGTATGGACCGGTAGAACGGGCATGCATCTTGTCGTCAACCAGATGGTGAAGTTTCAGCATGTGCATGTAACCCACCGTCACTGGACGTTCGAACGCTTCACCGGTACGGCCGTCATACAACGTTACCTGATTCTTCGCTTCGGTCATGCCCAGCTTGCTGGCGATTTCATCCGGATAAGCCAGATCCAGCATACGGCGGATCTCCGCTTCTTTGGCGCCGTCGAATACCGGCGTTGCAAACGGCACGCCATTTTTAAGGTTATCGGCCAGATGCAATACTTCCTCATCCGTCAGGCTGTCGATATCTTCAGGCTTGCCGCTATTTCAGGAAAGTTCTGAGTTCTTCGACTTTCTGTTTGGCCTGAAGCATTTCACCGATACGCAAGCCGAGGCCTTTGGCAGCCCAGCCCAGATGCGTTTCCAGAATCTGTCCGACGTTCATACGGGAAGGAACCCCCAGAGGATTCAGGACGACATCGGCAGGCGTACCGTCGGCCATGTATGGCATATCTTCAATTGGAACGATCTTGGAAACAACCCCCTTGTTTCCGTGACGACCCGCCATTTTATCACCAGGCTGCAAACGACGTTTGACGGCAAGATAAACCTTGACCATTTTCTGGACACCAGGCTGCAATTCATCGCCCTGCGTCAGTTTCTTGCGTTTTTCTTCAAAGGCGATATCGAACTGATGACGTTTTTCCTCGATGGATTCCTTGATGGCTTCCAGAGCCATCGCGGTATCTTCATCCGATGGGCGAATGTCGAACCAGTGATATCTTTCCAGATCGGCCAGATATTCCTGAGTGATTTCAGCGCCGCGAGCCAGTTTCTTCGGACCGCCATTCACTTTCTTGCCGATCAGCAATCTGGAGAGACGCTGGAAAGCATCGCCTTCAACAATACGCATCTGATCATTCAGATCGATACGATAGCGTTGCAGTTCATCGTCGATAATCTGCTGTGCGCGCTTGTCGCGAACCAGACCTTCACGGGTAAAGACCTGAACGTCGATAACGGTACCGACCATACCGGATGGAACTCGCAGTGACGTATCTTTAACGTCAGACGCCTTTTCACCGAAAATGGCACGCAACAGTTTTTCTTCCGGCGTCAGCTGGGTTTCTCCGCGAGGAGTAACCTTGCCGACCAGAACGTCGCCTGCTTCGACTTCAGCGCCAATGTAGACGATACCGGATTCATCCAGACGGGCCAGTTGATTTTCGGCCAGATTGGAAATATCACGGGTGATTTCTTCAGGTCCCAGTTTGGTGTCACGGGCAACAACCGACAGTTCCTCGATATGAACCGAGGTATAGCGATCGTCTTCAACGACTTTTTCCGAAATCAGGATCGAATCTTCATAGTTCAAACCGTTCCATGGCGTAAACGCCACCAGCATATTCTGACCCAGAGCCAGTTCACCCAGATCGGTCGAAGCGCCGTCGGCAATGACGTCACCTCTTTCAACACGATCGCCCACCTGAACGATAGGACGCTGGTTGATGTTGGTATTCTGGTTCGAACGCGTATATTTGATCAGATTGTAAATATCGACACCGACTTCACCGGCTGCCGCTTCATCGTCATTGACACGGATAACCACACGGCCTGCATCGATATAATCGACAACGCCACCACGCAGGGCCTGAACGGTCGTACCGGAGTCGACTGCACAGGTACGTTCCACACCAGTACCGACAAATGCTTTTTCAGGACGCAGACAGGGGACTGCCTGACGCTGCATGTTGGCGCCCATCAATGCACGGTTCGCATCATCGTGTTCCAGGAAAGGAATCAGCGAAGCGGCAACGGAAACGATCTGACCTGGTGCAACGTCCATGTATTGAACCCGTTCCGGAGAAACCAGAATGGTTTCGCCCGCTTCACGGGAAGAAACCAGTTCATCGATCAGTTTGCCGTTTTCATCGATCTTGCTGTTTGCCTGGGCGATGATGTATTTGCCTTCTTCGATAGCCGACAGATAATCGATTTCATCCGTTACATGGCTATCGATGACTTTACGATACGGTGTTTCAAGGAACCCGTATTCATTCAGGCGTGCATACATAGCCAGCGAGTTGATCAAACCGATGTTTGGACCTTCTGGCGTTTCAATCGGGCAAACACGGCCGTAATGGGTCGGGTGCACGTCGCGGACTTCAAAACCGGCGCGCTCACGAGTCAGGCCGCCCGGACCAAGAGCGGAAATACGACGTTTATGGGTGATTTCCGACAGCGGATTGGTCTGATCCATAAACTGCGACAACTGCGACGAACCGAAGAATTCACGGATAGCGGCAGAGATCGGTTTGGAATTGATCAGGTCGTGAGGCATCAGATTGTCAGCCTCGGCCTGTCCCAGACGTTCCTTGACGGCACGTTCAACACGGACCAGACCGGCGCGGAACTGATTTTCAGCCAATTCACCGACGCAACGTACACGACGATTGCCCAGATGATCGATATCGTCGATTTCACCACGACCGTTACGGAGTTCAACCAGAATCTTGATGACAGACAGAATGTCGTCATTAGACAAGGTCATCGTACCGGTCAATTCTTCACGGCCGATACGGCTGTTGAATTTCATACGACCGACGGCGGACAGATCGTAACGTTCTTCGTTATAGAAGAGGCCATTGAACAAGGCTTCAACCGATTCTTCAGTCGGTGGTTCGCCAGGACGCATCATGCGGTAAATAGCGATTCTGGCAGCCATCTGATCGACGGTTTCATCGATACGAAGGGTCTGGGAAATATAAGCGCCCTGATCCAGATCGTTTGTATAAAGTGTCTGGATTTCCTTGACGTTCGCTTCACGCAGACGCCCCAGCAATTCTTCCGTGATTTCATCGTTGGCTTTGGCAATCACTTCGCCGGTGTCCTGATCGATGACATTTTTGGCCAGCGCACGACCAAACAGGAAATCTTCCGGTACGGAAATACGCGTAATGCCGGCAGCTTCGATTTCACGAATGTTTCTGGCATTGATACGTTTGTCTTTTTCAACAAGTACTTTGCCTTCTTTGTCGACGATGTCGAAACGGGCGATTTCGCCACGCATTCTCGATGTGACAAATTCCATTTCGGCACCTTCCGGACGCAGCAGGAAGTCATCGAAAACAAAGAAATTCTCGAGAATTTCTTCAGAAGACATGCCGATGGCTTTCAGCAGGATCGTTACCGGCATCTTGCGGCGACGGTCGATACGGAAGAACAGGATGTCTTTCGGATCGAATTCGAAGTCAAGCCATGAACCGCGGTAAGGAATGATACGTGCGGAAAACAGCAGTTTTCCGGACGAATGTGTCTTGCCCTTGTCGTGTTCGAAGAACACGCCAGGAGAACGATGCAACTGGGAAACGATAACGCGTTCCGTGCCATTGATAACAAAAGAACCGGTTGTTGTCATCAGGGGCAATTCGCCCATATAGACTTCCTGTTCTTTCATTTCCTTGACGACCGGTTTCGTCGGCGATTCCTTGTCGAGAATGACCAGACGTACCTTGGCACGCAAAGGTGCAGCCAAGGTCAATCCACGCTGCTGACATTCCTTGACGTCAAACGGAGGATCACCGAGGGTATAAGAAATAAATTCGAGTCTTGCAAAACCATTATGCGACACGATCGGGAAAATAGACGTGAACGCCGATTGCAAGCCTTCATTTTTTCTCTTCAACGGAGGTACGTCAGCTTGGAGAAAACTTTCATAAGATTCAAGCTGTGTAGCCAGCAAAAAAGGGACTTGGTGAACATTGTCGCGCTTTGCAAAAGATTTGCGGATGCGCTTCTTCTCAGTAAATGAGTAGTGCATGGACACTCCATGAGTGGCTGAAGGATAGAAAATTCAGTTTTATGTTTTTTCGTTTCAGGCGAAAACATAAAACTCAAGCCTCGATTCCGTCAAAATTCCTGTTGAAAATCTTCAGATACATGAAACACAATTGAGTCAAAGCTGGATCGCCATTTCGGCGATTCAGCAATGACTCGGATACAGCTAAAACATTCGGCAAGGACGAAATTATTTGATTTCGACTTTTGCGCCAGCTTCTTCCAGTTTCTTCTTGGCTTCTTCAGCATCAGCCTTGCTGACGCCTTCCTTGATTGGCTTCGGTGCGGAATCAACCATGTCTTTGGCTTCTTTCAGGCCCAGACCGGTGATTTCACGAACCGCTTTAATAACACCAACCTTGTTAGCACCGAATTCAGCCAGAACGATGGTGAATTCAGTCTGTTCTTCAGCAGCAGCGCCACCAGCAGCACCGGCACCAGCAGGGCCAGCAACAGCCATCGCAGCAGCGGAAACGCCAAATTTTTCTTCGAATGCCTTAACCAGGTCATTCAGTTCCATTACAGACATCGCGCCTACGGCTTCCAGAATGTCTTCTTTGCTCATTGCCATTTAAAACTCCTAATTCTTTAATAAATAGATGGTTGGTACAATCCCCTGACAAACAAAATCAGAACACAGAATGCCATCAGGCAGCTGTTTCTTCTTTCTGTTTTGCCAGAGCAGCCAATCCACGAGCAAAGCTCGCAACTGGCGCCAACATAACGCCCATAAGCTGAGAGAGCAGCACTTCACGACTTGGGATGCTTGCCAATGCGACAACACCCGCCTTGTCGAGTTGTTTGCCTGCATAGCAACCACTTCTGATAACCAGACTATCGTTGCGTTTTGCGAATTCCTGTACTACTTTCGCGGCAGCGACAGCATCCTTTGAAATGGAATAAATCAAAGGACCGGTCATTTCAGAAGCCAGTTCTGCAAATGGAGTTCCCTCAACAGCACGACGTGCCAGGGTGTTTTTCAACACACGCATGTATACGCCGTTTTCACGTGCATTCGCACGCAATTGCGTCATGTCACCAACCTGGATACCACGATATTCAGCCAGAACAATCGTCTGTGCTTCAGCTACTTCTGCACTGACTTCTGCCACAACAGCCTTTTTGTCATTCAGATTGAGACCCACGGTCAACCTCCAAAAATGATATCCGGTCGACTATAAAAATCGCTAGATACCGGTTCTAACACGGTGTCCAATGTTAGGAGTTCATTGACAGGCAATAAAACCAGCCTTGAAACTACAAAACTGAATTGGGTTCACCATCTACGCTGGGTAAACTCTTTTAACGTTCGAAAAAATTTCTTGCGCCCAGCGGTCTTTGACTGCCCATACCATCAGGAAAACCGTCAGGTATGGCCCAAAGTTCTTCCCCCGTAATTTTACGGGGGTCTGATATTTTACACTTAAACGGCAATCGTTGCTTGATCAACGCGAACACCCGCACCCATCGTCGATGAAATCGAGATTTTACGGATGTAAGTACCCTTGCTGCTGACCGGTTTTGCCTTGTTCAATGCATCGATCAACGATGACAGATTGGACTTCAGATCAGCATCGCTAAAAGACTTGCGACCGATGGTTGCATGGATGATACCGGCACGGTCTGTTCTGTACTGAACCTGACCGGCTTTGGCATTCTTGACTGCAGTTGCGACATCAGGAGTTACCGTGCCAACCTTCGGATTTGGCATCAAGCCGCGTGGGCCAAGAATCTGACCCAGCGTACCGACGATACGCATCGTATCTGGCGAGGCGATAACAATGTCGAAAGGCATGTCACCACTCTTGATCTGTGCAGCCAGATCTTCCATGCCGACGATATCCGCACCGGCAGCCTTGGCCTGATCCGCTTTTTCGCCAGAAGCGAAAACAGCGACACGAACCGTCTTACCAGTGCCGGCAGGCAGAACAACAGAACCACGAACAACCTGATCGGATTTTTTAGGATCGACGCCCAACTGGACAGCGACATCGATGGATTCATTGAATTTTGCCGTAGCGAATTCTTTCAATAAAGCCAATGCATCATCGATTGGATAAACTTTGGTGGAATCCAGTTTTTCCTGGAAAGCGCGTACTCTTTTAGAAGCCTTGGCCATTTATACGCCCTCCACAGTAATACCCATCGATCTGGCTGAACCGACGATGGTCTTGACAGCAGCTTCCATATCAGCAGCGGTCAAGTCAGGTTTTTTCATGGTGGCGATTTCTTCGGCCTGTGCACGAGTAATCGATCCAACTTTTTCAGTATTCGGTCTTTGAGAACCCTTTTCAATACCGGCAGCTTTCTTGATCAGGAAAGTTGCAGGAGGGGTTTTCATTGCAAACGTAAACGATTTGTCTGCATAAGCGGTAATAACAACAGGAATAGGCATACCCGGCTCAAAACTTTGGGTTTGAGCATTGAATGCTTTACAGAATTCCATGATGTTCAATCCACGTTGACCCAGAGCAGGGCCAATTGGAGGGGATGGGTTGGCTTTACCAGCAGGTACCTGCAGCTTGATAAAACCGGCAATTTTCTTAGCCATTTTATTTTCCAAGTTAGTGAGTCATAGCGCCCGCCAGGAAGACGAGCTCCTCTTGCCAGATAAAAAACAAACGCTCTGGCTTGCGCTTAAAAATCTAGACTTTTTCGACCTGACCGAACTCAAGCTCGACCGGCGTGGAACGACCGAAGATCGTGACAGAAACTCTCAGGCGGGATTTCTCATAATTCACTTCTTCGACATTACCATTGAAATCGGCAAACGGACCTTCCTTGATACGAACCAGCTCACCAACTTCATAAGAAATTTTTGGACGTGGCTTGGCAACGCCATCCTGCATTTGCTGCAACAGTTTTTCCATTTCCCGATGTGGAATAGGAGTCGGCTTGTTCGACTTTCCACCAACGAAGCCGGTAACCTTTCCCGTATCCCTGACCAGATGCCATGTTTCATCGGTCATTTCCATTTCAACGAGTATATACCCCGGAAAAAAACGTCGTTCAGTAACGGATTTTTGACCACCCTTTACTTCAACAACCTCTTCTGTTGGAACGAGAATCTCACCGAACCGGTCAGTCATTCCCATCCGCTCGATTCTTTCCATCAAGGCGCGACGTACGCTTTTTTCCATGCCGGAATAGACATGCACAACATACCAGCGCATCGTTGACGACGCACTGGCTGCTTTTTCCGTACCAGCCTGATCCTGGCTATTTTCACTCATTATTTTTTCCAGCCAAGTATGAAGTTATAAAGGACGACTTCCAATACCTTGTCCGTGCCCCACAGGAAGATAGCTATTATCAGCACAAAACCAAAAACGATGCCTGTCAGACGGATGGCATCGTTACGTGGAGGCCAGACGACCTTCCGGGTTTCACGATAAGACTCTTTTGCAAACGCAATGAACTCGCGTCCCGTCGCAGAAAACCATGCCAGCACAGCACCAACGACAAGACCCGCCACCAGAACACCTACACGCGTCAGCGTTGGTTTGCCCGCAAGAAGATAAAAACCAACAATACCAGCCAAAATTGCGACAACCGCACAGGCAACCTTCACTCTGTCGCCCAGGCCACCCTCGGCTTGCACAGGTTGGTTAGACATATAAATTACCTTCTATCATCGAACATCAAGAATGGCAGGGGAAGAGGGCCTCGAACCCCCGACCTTCGGTTTTGGAGACCGACGCTCTGCCAATTGAGCTATTCCCCTACTTCAAAAGCCTGATGTTGAATATTAACCAAACACCCCCTCGCGAGAGGGGGAACAAAAATTACTCAGTGATTTTAGCGACGACACCAGCGCCGACGGTTCTGCCGCCTTCACGGATGGCGAATCTCAGGCCTTCTTCCATAGCGATCGGGCTGATCAACTTGACGCTGATGCTGACATTGTCGCCCGGCATGACCATTTCCTTGTCTTTCGGCAGTTCGATGGCGCCTGTTACGTCTGTTGTACGGAAGTAGAACTGTGGACGGTAGTTGTTGAAGAACGGGGTGTGACGTCCACCTTCTTCTTTGGACAGTACGTAGACTTCTCCTTCGAAGTTCAGGTGTGGCTTGATTGAGCCTGGTTTGGCCAATACCTGTCCACGTTCGACTTCTTCACGTTTGGTTCCGCGCAACAGTACGCCGATGTTGTCGCCTGCCTGCCCCTGGTCGAGCAGCTTTCTGAACATTTCCACGCCGGTGCAGGTGGTTTTGGCGGTTTCCTTGATGCCGACGATTTCGATTTCTTCTCCGACTTTGATGATGCCTCTTTCCACACGTCCGGTTACGACGGTGCCGCGGCCGGAGATGGAGAATACGTCTTCTACCGGCATCAGGAAGGCGCCGTCTACGGCTCGTTCCGGGGTCGGAATGTAGCTGTCCAGTGCGTCGGCAAGGGCCAGAATGGCTGTTTCGCCGAGCTCGCCTGCGTCGCCTTCGAGGGCGAGTTTGGCCGATCCCTTGATGATCGGGATGTCGTCACCCGGGAATTCGTAGCGGGAGAGCAGTTCGCGCACTTCCATTTCGACGAGTTCCAGCAGTTCTGCGTCATCGACCATGTCGCATTTGTTCAGGAATACGATGATGTAGGGGACGCCTACCTGACGGGCGAGCAGGATGTGTTCGCGGGTCTGCGGCATCGGACCGTCTGCCGCGGATACGACGAGGATGGCTCCGTCCATCTGGGCTGCGCCGGTGATCATGTTTTTGATGTAGTCGGCGTGCCCCGGGCAGTCTACGTGGGCGTAGTGTCTTGCTGCGGTTTCGTATTCAACGTGCGAGGTGTTGATGGTGATGCCACGAGCTTTTTCTTCCGGCGCCGCGTCAATCTGGTCGTAGTCTTTGGCTTCCCCACCGAATTTCTTGGACAATACGGTCGCAATCGCCGCTGTCAGCGTGGTTTTTCCATGGTCAACGTGACCAATTGTTCCTACGTTTACGTGCGGCTTCGTCCGCTCATACTTGCTCTTTGCCATTTTCAACTCCTAACTAATGAAGAGAATATCAAGACCCACGCCCGACTTCTACGCGATGCAAACAAAACACCATTTTTTGAAAAGCACAATCTGTGGTGCCCTTGACGTGGATTGAACACGTGGCCTCTCCCTTACCAAGGGAGTGCTCTACCACTGAGCTACAAGGGCAACTAATCTTTAGCAAAATGACTGGAGCGGGCGAAGGGAATCGAACCCTCGTCTTAAGCTTGGAAGGCTTCGGCTCTACCATTGAGCTACACCCGCACTCGCTACTTTCACTTTGCGTAATCTTGTGGTGGAGAGGGCTGGATTCGAACCAGCGTACTCGTAAGAGGGCAGATTTACAGTCTGCTGCCATTAACCACTCGGCCACCTCTCCGCAAGGAACCTCGAATTATGCCGGATACGACAGCACAAGTCAATGCACCTATTTCAGATAAACAACAAT
>OOCI01001948.1_pt1 | contig 13864 bp, 10 predicted proteins | sample 1671761 | NCBI WGS metagenome assembly OOCI01 (sample SAMN06348190, study PRJEB24527) | human gut metagenome | biome: human gut; feature: ankylosing spondylitis patient; material: feces | host: Homo sapiens | place: China | collected 2015-10
CGGTCTACTCAGCCGAAATCAACCGAACGTGTGCCTGTTGTAGAACTTTCAGGATAAGACGCTAGGATCTCGTCCGTAATCAATCCTGAAACCCGCCCCGCAGACCGCTTTGTCTCATGAAAGACCGGAAAAGGCCGGCAGTGGGAGATCCTGAGGGAAACGGACTTCCCGTTTAAGCCTTCGGGATCAGCGATGGAATCTCCGCGCAATCCTGATCTCAAAGCCTCTTAATGACGGAATCGAGGCTTCCTGATTGACGGTTTTGAGTTGACGCTTTCGGAAGAGCATTGCTTCCGCGAAATGAATCGCCTTGACAGAATGACAGACGCCAATTGAAGCGGTATCGTTAATCGCTTCAGTAAATTCCAGCGGGGGTATGGCAAAGATAAACAAAGAGCCGCTTTTCAGCGGCTCGTCAGTATTTCAGTGAGTCTTGAGGCTGATTTAATCGTCAGTTTTTACAGGCTTTGCCTTCTCCTCCGTCTTGGCGCTCTTCTTGGCAGAGTCGTCGGAGGCGGGGCGAGGTCGATGCGCGCCAAGACCCCAGGCGCTGCCGCCCCAGGCCATCATGCTTTTCTGCAGTTCTTCAAGTTCTTCAGGGGTTGCCTTTCTTGTTGCCATACCTGTTCTCCCAATCCCTTATCAAGGGAACGTAAGGATTTCAATATCGCTGTAAAACCGCACAGCCATTCTGGCAAGTGGGAACGAAATCGTCAAGGGATACCACTTTATGAGTTATGAAAACCTAGACATAGGAAAACCGGCTTATCCATTTTTTCCCGGACGTTTCGGTATCTCTTTGATTGTTTAAAAGGGAGCTGGTCCGCGCGACTCGGCTCTGGTTAGCCACGTGATGCGTGGATCGGTCGAAGATGAAAATTTACCCGGGAAGATTTGACCCCGCTGACTGACGCTGATGAAGGGTAAGTAGTTGGTTTATCCCTTTAAAAAAGTTCCCAATACGTTGTTGTTCTCGCTTCGATGACGGTATTGTTAATTCTGTAGCACTGAGGATTTGTGTGTTGATCGACGGCATTGTCTGACCTACCGCTCGATTCCTTATGTCATTTCGTACATCGTCAGTTTCTAATAAATTGTGAAGAAAACCACTATCGTATTTTTCACTACTTCTAACTCGTAAAACACGACCAGAAAAAAGCCATCCATCGCTTTCTGGTTCAACCAACGCATTGATATCCACAGAACCCACGCGTGAAAAAACTATATCTCCAGTTTTCAGTGAATAGGCGATGAGCCTTGAGTGATCAGTATCGGAAACCATCGGTATCAAATACTTGTTTTTTTCAATACTGCCAAACTTGAAATGCTCAGTCGTGATGATGGGAACACCATCAGCAACATAATCGCTTGCATGCAATGAACTGCCAAAGGGACCTGTTTTAATTTCAGAAATTTCTCCAAGTTCCCGCTGTTCCCAAGCGTGTGATTTCATGCGCTTGTTCCCTCCAGGAACCAGGCAAAGTGCAGGGGATTGATGAAAGAAACGAGCAAAAATCACAAAAATTATCCTTCTGTCACTGGCACGCTATCCTCCATGCACTCGATCTGGGTCACTTTCGCTCCGTAAAAAACGCAAAAAGTCTCCTCTGACCCATTAAGATAAGCACTTGCTCGCAGCGCCGATGAGATGCTTCCGCTCAGAGTGAGCGTTAAAAGTCAGGCAGATGTTCTGTAACCGCATCTGACGGCACAAAAAAGAAGCCGGCAGCATTTCGAAATAACGATCTATCTCCCGTTGGTACTGCGATTAAAAAGATTTTTAGTTTCACCAGGTATGTAATAACATATCGCGTAACGCGCTTGGAATATCCCTCAGGAAAAACGTTTTCTCGGGGCAAGCGACAGCGCAGGGCAGGGGCTGAAAAGAGAAGCCAAGAGTCTGAACCGGCTCTCGGTTTTTTCGGCCTCTCAGACAAGATTCAGCAATCGGAGCAAGAGCAGCATGAATAAGCAGGCACTGGCAGCAAAAATCTGGGAATCCGCTAACCGCATGCGGTCGAAGATCGAAGCAAACGAATACAAGGACTACATCCTTGGCTTCATCTTCTATAAGTTCCTGTCAGACAACGAAGTCCGGTACCTGAAGTCCATCGACTGGACGGATGAGTTTCTACCTGAGGTGACCGAAGAAGACAAAGAAACGGTCACGAACGTCCAGCAGAATCTCGGCTACTTCATCAGCTACGACAACCTCTTCTCGACCTGGCTGAAGAAGGGCGCCGATTTCTCGGTGAGCAACGTGACAGACGCTCTGGCTGCGTTTAACCGTCTGATCAACCCGTACCATAAGCGCGTTTACGACAAGATTTTCAACACACTGGAAACAGGCCTCTCGAAACTCGGCGAAAACACTGGTGCCCAGTCTAAGGCGATCAGAAGCCTCATCGATCTGATCAAAGATATTCCGATGGACGGGAAGCAGGACTACGACGTCCTCGGCTTCATTTATGAATACCTGATCAGCAACTTCGCGGCGAACGCTGGCAAGAAGGCCGGCGAATTCTATACGCCGCATGAAGTGTCGCTTCTGATGTCAGAAATCATTGCCCGCCATCTGAAAGATCGTGATCACATTGAGATCTATGACCCGACGAGCGGCTCCGGCTCTCTCCTTATCAATATCGGCCACTGCGCCACGAAATATATCGGTAAGGAAAACTGCGTGAAGTACTACGCCCAGGAACTGAAGCAGAACACGTATAACCTCACGCGTATGAACCTCATCATGCGTGGGATCCTCGCGGCGAACATCGTGACGCGAAACGGCGACACGCTGGAAGACGACTGGCCGTACTTTGAGGATGAGGATCCTGACGCCACTTATAAGCGTCTGTATGTCGACGCGGTCGTGTCGAACCCTCCGTACTCCCAGGTCTGGGATCCGACGGGGAAGGAAACCGATCCTCGCTTCGCGTCATACGGGCTGGCGCCTAAGAGCAAGGCGGACTACGCCTTCCTCCTTCACGATCTCTATCACCTGAAGTCTGACGGCATCATGGCGATTGTTCTCCCGCACGGCGTGCTGTTCCGCGGCGGTGAAGAGGGCACGATCCGAAAGAATCTGATCGACCAGAACAACATCGATACGATCATTGGGCTGCCGGCCAACATTTTCTTTGGCACCGGCATCCCGACGATCATCATGATTCTGAGAAAGAATCGTACTAATGACGACGTGCTGATCATCGACGCGTCGAAGGGCTTTGAGAAAGAAGGGAAGAGTAATAAGCTCCGGGCCTGCGATATCAAGAAGATTGTGGATACGGTCTCTGCCCGGAAGACGGTTGAAAACTTCTCAAAGGTCGTGTCACGTCAGGAAATCCGCGATAACGACTACAACCTCAATATTCCGCGTTACGTCGATACGTCTGAAAAACCGGAGAACTGGGATATCTACGCCTCCATGTTCGGCGGAATTCCGGCAAATGAACTGAACGCCTTCCAGAAATACTGGGATGCCTTCCCGGCTCTGAAGTCCTCACTCTTCACAACAGAAAACGGCGCCTACTATCAGCCGTCAGTGTCTGATCTCCACAGCGCGCTGCTTCAGGATCCGGATGTGCAAGACTGGCAGAAGCAGTATCAGGGCATTCTGAAGTCTTTTGACTCTTTCTTGTCGAAAGAGCTGATTGACCAGATGATGACTGTGCCTCTCGCGAAGGAAGAGGACGTTCTGAGCGCTGAACTCTTCAATTCAATGAAGGGACTCCCGATTCTCGACCCCTACCAGTCCTATCAGTACCTCGATACCGCCTGGAGGAAGATCAGCCAGGATCTCGAAGTGATTCAGACGGAAGGTCCGGACATCATCAGGAAGATTGATGTTCTGACAGAGACGAAATCGAAGGGCGGCAAGTCGTCCTTTGAGTGGGGCGGCCGTGTCCTGCCGTTCGATCTGGTGCAGAACGCTCTTCTCACGGATAAGGTTCAGGCTCTGCAGGAAGGGGAAGACCGTCTGCAGGAAATAGGTTCGTCTCTTGAATCCTCCCTCGACGATCTCGATGAGGACGTTAAGGAAGGCGCCGACTTCCTGAATGACGCCAAGGATAGCTTTGTCCCCGCGGCAGTTGAGAAGACCTTGAAGGCCAAAGCCGCGTCCGATGAAACGCTCGTCGTTCTTAAAAATGTGAAGAAGCTCTTCACAGAAGAAAAGGCGCTGAAGAAAGACCTGAAGAAGGGTAAGGAAGACCTCGAAGTTAAGACGAAGGAAGTCATTGAGCATCTCTCTGACGATGAGGCCAAGGCGCTCGTAAAGCAAAAGTGGGTTAACGCGCTTCTGAAGGAACTCGCGCAGCAGCAGTCTGATCAGCTCGAAGATTTTGGGAAGAAGCTTGAAGCGCTCACCCAAAAGTATTCGATCACGCTCTCTGATCTCGGGGAGCAGATTCAGACGACTGAGAAAGAACTCCAAGGAATGCTTGATGAGCTGACTGGCAGCGAATTTGACGAAAAGGGCATCGCTGAGTTCAAGAAACTGCTGGGAGAGGCCTAAAAATGCAGGAAAAAGCTAAAGAACCTGAGATCCGTTTTGCCGGATTTACTGGCGCTTGGGAACAGCGAAAATTCGGAGAAATGGCGAACAGGCGGTCAGAAGTTTCTGCCAGCGGGAACCTCCCTCGCGTCGAGTATGAAGATATCGTTTCCGGAACTGGAACATTAAATAAGGATGTTTTTGAAAAACAGAGTCAGAAACAGGGTATTGTTTTCCACTCGGGAGATGTCCTTTATGGCAAGTTGCGTCCATACCTACAAAATTGGCTTTTAGCTTCATTTAATGGTCTAGCTGTGGGGGATTTTTGGGTTCTTGAGCCCCAAGGATTAAATAGCAATTATCTTTATAGAATCATTCAGACCAAGCAATTTGATGAAATAGCGAATCAATCCGTAGGCACAAAGATGCCCAGAGCAGATTGGAAACTTGTGTCAAAAGCTACGTTTCTAAATCCAGCATCTTTTAACGAGCAAAGACTAATTGGGAAATTCTTCAAGGATATAGATTCCCTTCTTACCCTTCATCAGCGAAAGTATGAGAAGCTCCTGAACATCAAAAAATCGATGCTCGAAAAAATGTTTCCGAAAGAAGGTGAGGTTGTCCCTGAAATTCGATTCAAGGGATTTACTGGCGCTTGGGAACAGCGGAAGTTAGGAGAATTGTCTGACATTATCGGTGGTGGAACTCCTAGCACCGGAAATAGTACCTACTGGGACGGCAATATTAATTGGTACTCACCTGCAGAAATCTCAAATCAAATTTTTCTCTCTGCTAGTCAAAGGAAAATCTCTGAACTTGGATATAGCAGCTGCTCAGCCAAAATACTGCCGAAGGGTACCGTGCTTTTTACTTCTCGTGCTGGTATTGGCAAAACGGCGATTCTGGCGGAAGAAGGCTGTACTAATCAGGGATTCCAATCGATCGTTCCCCATACCAACGAACTTGATTCGTATTTCATTTTTTCCAGGACGAGCGAACTGAAAAAATACGGAGAGGTCGTTGGAGCTGGATCAACATTTGTTGAAGTGTCAGGAAAGCAAATGGCTGCTATGACACTGATGATGCCGCCTTCAATCAACGAGCAGAAAGTAATAGGAAGTTTTTTCAAACGCCTAGATACCCTTCTTACCCTTCATCAGCGAAAGCTGGAAATGCTTAAAAACGTGAAGCAGGCTTTCCTGGAAAAAATGTTCGTTTAATGCGTAGGAGAAATATCCGTGTTTAATTCAGAAGCAGAATTCGAAGCGGCCCTGATCAAGAAGCTGACGGATGAATGCGGCTGGGATAAGAAAATCCTGCGCAATTATTCAGAAAAGGATCTGATCAAAAACTGGGCCGACATTCTTTTTCAAAACAACCGTCAGATCGACCGGCTGAACGATTACCCTTTGACTGAGGGTGAAATGGGGCAGATCCTTGAGCAGATCAAGTCTCTCAGGACCCCTGTGAAGCTGAATGGCTTCATCAATGGCGGCAGCATCCTTATCAAACGCGATAACGAAGACGATAAGGCACATTTCGGGAAAGAGATTTCGCTCAAGATTTACGACCGAAAGGAAATCGCGGCCGGTAAAAGCCGCTATCAGATCGTCGAGCAGCCACAGTTCCCGGTTCACTCAGATATCAAGAGTCAGAGAAGAGGGGATCTGCTTCTCCTGATCAATGGCATGCCGGTTATTCACATTGAGTTGAAGAACACGAATGTTCCGGTGAGTCAGGCGTGCTATCAGATTCAAAAATACGCGGGAGAGGGAATCTACACGGGAATCTATTCTCTCGTTCAGATTTTTGTCGCCATGAATCCGGAGGAGACCCGGTATTTCGCGAACCCGGGCCCTGAAGGTAAATTCAACCCTGATTTTTACTTCCACTGGGCCGATTTCAATAACAATCCGATCAATGACTGGAAGCGAATCGCAACGTCGTTCCTTTCCATCCCCATGGCGCATCAGCTGATCGGTTTCTACACCGTGGCGGATGACACTGATGGTGTCCTGAAGGTAATGCGAAGCTACCAGTACTATGCCGCGAACGCTATTTCTGACCGTGTCTCCAAAACCAAATGGGATGAGCCCCGGCAGAGAGGCGGTTACGTCTGGCACACGACAGGGTCCGGTAAGACGCTCACCTCTTTCAAGTCTGCCCAGCTGATCGCGGCGTCACGTGACGCCGATAAAGTGATCTTCCTGATGGACCGTATCGAACTCGGCACGCAGAGCCTTCGCGAGTATCAGGGGTTCGCGGCCGATGATGAGTCGATCCAGGCAACAGAAAACACCACCGATCTGCTGCACAAACTGCGAAGCGACAGCGCGAATGACACTCTGATTGTCACTTCGATCCAGAAGATGAGCCGTATCAGCAAGGATGCCCGCGGCGGCGCCATGTCTGACGCAATTGACCACATCAATACGAAACGGATGGTGTTCATCATCGATGAGTGCCACCGGTCGACATTCGGCGAGATGATGCTGACAATCCGGCAGACTTTCCCGCGGGCCATTTTCTTTGGTTTCACTGGAACGCCGATTCAGGAAGAGAACCAGAAGAAGCAGAACACCACTACGTCGATCTTCGGGGACGAGCTGCACCGCTACAGCATCGCGGACGGCATCCGGGATAAGAACGTGCTCGGATTCGATCCCTATATGGTGCTCACCTATAAGGAATCGGACCTCCGCCAGGCAGTGGCCGAAGAAAAGGCTCATGTTCGCCATGAAGACGTGAAGAACATGACGGATGTGCAAAAGGAGAAGTACTACGCCTTTATGCAGCTCCCGATGGCAGGAACAAAAGATCCCATTTCAGGGAAGTTCGAGAAGGGGATAGAAGACTATCTCCCCGCCGATCAGTACCGGCGCCAGGCGCATCAGATGATGGTGGTTCAGGATATCCGCGAGCACTGGCCGATTCTGAGTCACAACAGCAAGTTCCACGCGCTGTTTGCCACTTCGAGCATCAATGAGGCGATTGAGTACTACCGCCTGATGAAGAAAGAGCTGCCTGAATTGAAAATCACGGCACTCTTTGATTCCAACATCGATAACAACGCTGGCGCGAATTACAAGGAAGATGGTCTTGAGGAGATCGTCCGGGACTACAACGAGCGCTATCACCAGGACTTCACAATCCCGACCTTCAGTCTGATGAAGAAGGACATCGCGGCCCGGCTCGCTCATAAGCAGCCCTACACCCGAATCGATCTTGATAAAAAAGAGCAGCTGGATCTTCTGATCGTCGTCGATCAGATGCTGACGGGCTTTGACTCCAAGTGGATCAACACGCTGTATCTCGACAAATTGCTCGAATACGAACGTGTGATTCAGGCGTTCTCCCGAACGAATCGGCTCTTTGGACCGGATAAGCCCTTTGGCACCATCCGGTACTACCGCTATCCGAACACTCAGCGGAAGAACGTCGAGGACGCCGTCAAACTCTACTCGGGCGACCGGCCGTTCGGCCTCTTTGTCGACAAGCTGAAAGACAACCTTCGGAACCTGAACAACACCTATCAGGACATTCAGCAGCTCTTTATCAATGCTGATATTCCGGACTTTTCCCATCTCCCGGACGAAATTCCGGTGAAGCAGAAGTTCGCGAAACTCTTCAAGCAGATGAATGAGTACATTGAAGCGGCTGAGCTTCAGGGCTTTACGTGGGATAAGCGCAGCTACCTGATTGAACCCGAAGCGGGTGATGAGGCGGAGGGCGACACTGGCGAAGAAACTGTGATCGATGTCCAGCTGGATGAGCGGGACTTCAAAACGATGGCCCAGCGCTATAAGGAACTGGCGCCCACAAAAGAAGAAACCGAAGCGGCTGGATCAGACCTGCCATACGAGATTGATGGGTATCTCACGACGATCGATACCGAGATGATCGATTCTGAGTACATGAATTCCCGTTTTGAGAAATGGATCAAGGAGCTGAACCTCAGCGGTCCTAACGCGGAGATTACCAAGAGAGCTGAAGCTGAGCTTCACAGCTCCTTCGCCTCTCTCACTCAGGATGAACAGAAGTACGCCAACATTTTCCTTCATGACATTCAGCGCGGCGACGTCAAAGTCGAACCTGGGAAATCGCTTCGTGATTACATTACGGAGTATATGGCCCGCGCCGACAGCGACAGAATCCACCGATTCTCCGAAACTTTCGGACTTGATGAAGAGAAACTTCGCGGCCTCAAGGAAATGACGCTCACGGAGGGGAACATCAATGAATATGGGCGATTCGATGCTCTGAAGGAGACCGTCGATAAGGGGAAAGCCAAAGCCTATTTCGAGAAACACGAGGGCCGGAGACTCCCGCCGCCTAAGGTCACGATCAAAATCGACTCCGCGCTGCGGGACTTTATCCTTGACGATAAATGCGATCCTGACATTGAAGAACCTGAAGAATAGGGTGAACGTGAGAACCGCTTCATCAGCGTCAGCTTTTAAAGGAATTCACATAAAAACAAACCATTAACTCAGCCCCGAAAGGGCTCGCATAATCAGGTCAACATCCTGATTTTCCAATTCCTGAATGATATGCAGGTAGGTTTTCTGCGTGGTTGTGATATTGGAGTGCCCCAGGCGTCTCGCGACGCTCGCGATTGACACTCCTGCAAACAGCAGCAGAGAAGCATGAGTGTGACGGAGTCCATGGATCGAGATAATCGGTACATGGACTCTTTTGCAATACCGGGCCAGCCTGTTATTGACCGTGGAGTTATAGACGTGGGCCTTGGTGACAAAGATGGGTTTATCTGGAACCAAGTTCTTAACCAACTCGGCAAACTGGATCACAGTCTGCCAGTCTAGCTGGATCTTTCTGACCGAAGATTTATTCTTGGTTGGCAGAAACCCGCCTTCGCCTTTATAGTCCCAGGTCTTCGAAATAGAGAGCATCTGGTGGGCAAAATCAAAGTCGCTTGGCGTGACCGCCAAAGCCTCAGAAAATCGCATTCCGGTTTTGGCGACCAGAAGGATCAGCCAATCCCAATTGATCTTGCCGCTTAAATCCAGGCTGGAAAGCAGCGTGTGAAGCTCATATTGATTGAGGTATTTGATCTTCTTGGAAGAGGGCGTTCTGCCCTTGATGATAGTTTTTCTTGTGGGATCACGGGGAATGTATCCCTCATCAACCGCATCAATAACGGCACCTTTAAGCTGATGATGGAAGTCCATCGTTGTCTGCCGTTCGTGATAAACCGCATAGGCATTCAGGATCTGCTGGTACTCTACGCGGGAAACGTCGCAGAGCTTTAGGCCGGGAGCAAGTTTCTTAAGCCAGGACAGCGTCATTTTGTATTTATTCAGCGTAACTGGTCTGACAGCGCCTTCTTTGTAGACCTGTATCCACTGGCTGTAATAATCGCAAAACAGACTTGTTTTGCTGAGTTCTCTAACCATAAATAGCCTCCATTTTGCTGACGCTGATGAAGGGTAAGAAGGGAATCAACTCTTTCTAAAAGGGCTGAAATTTTTTCTTGTTCCTTCCTTGAAGGGAAAATCACTTTGCCAGAAATAGCCTTTTCGTTTGAAATGAGCATATTATTTTTTGCTCCCTTATTTACTAAAGGTCGCAGGTAGTTATTTAAACGCTCATTTTGTTCAAAATAGCTTTGGACAAAAGAAGGAACCAAGTTATTTTTTAAATGATAGATAGCATAAAGCGGGGAGACTATACCCGCCTTGCCTTTATTGGTTTTTATAATCCCATAAGGATTTGCTTTTAGAGGTGATTTTGTATAGACGATGTCTTCGTTATGCAATACACCATATTTGACGACAGAATTGCTTGCAAAAGATCGTCCCTGAAATGCTATCTGATTCACAACCCCATAGTCTCCAGAGATGGATAAAACGTCGTTTTTATCAAATTTTGCAGAAGAATTGGTTTCCATAGAAACCTCGAGGAAATCTCCTAATACACGCTGTTCCCAAGCGTTTGTAAATCTAAACGCTTTTCCCCTTTTCCCAGAAAGGTTGGGTGAAAAATCCGGTCGGTTCAAGGGGGTACAGATTTCATTGCGCCTCGTGAGGTACAGATTCCATTGCGTTTTTCTACGAGCCGATGGGATAAGCAGCACAAACGCCACTAGTCTTGATACTTTCCTCACCTTATCTGATAACCTCGACAGATCGGAATAAGAAGACGATTATGAGCAAAATCACATTTGAAGAAGCGGCAGCGAAGGCGATCGAGTTCCGGAACGACCGTGACTGGAAGCAGTTTCATAATCCCAAGGATCTCGCGATCTCGGTTTCTCTTGAAGCTTCGGAACTCCTTGAGCTCTTTCAGTGGTCCGGCGCTGATCTCGAGGCCGCCCGTAAGAAGCCTGAAATGACGGAAGAGCTCGCAGACGTCATGATCTACTGCATCTATATGGCTAACGCCCTCAATATCGACATTCCGGAAGCGATCCGGAACAAGATTGATAAGAACGCGGCGAAATACCCGGTCGAAAAGGCAAAGGGCAAATCAAAGAAGTACACGGAACTCTAAATCCGATTTTCAATCACCCTTCATAACGTCTCTGAATTCCCTTCTGGTGAGCCGCACGCCGGTAGTGGGAGCAGGGCTGCAGGCGTTCGAGTGGAAAGGCACTTAAAGAAGTTTTCTCGATCAAGGTGAGGTAAAAGAGCGCACAGCACAATAAAAAGCCGCTTCTCGAATGTGGAGCGGCTTTAAATTGGGGGTCAGGAACAATCAGTTATAACTACCTGTAGGACGTGTCTCCAAAGGCATCTGTGTGGGCGGTACTGTTTAATTTTTTCTTCCCAATATGCCCGGTTGTGCTGACATCTCCAAAGGCATCTTTATGGGCGGTGGTATTTACCTGGCTATTCCCGATATGCCCGGTTGTGTTGACATCACCGAAAGCATCTGTGTGGGCGGTGGTATTTACCTGACTATTCCCGATATGCCCGGTTGTATTGACATCACCGAAGGCATCTGTGTGAGCTGTGGTGTTTACTTTACTATTCCCAATATGTCCAGTTGTGGTGACATCTCCAAAGGCATCTTTGTGAGAGGTGGTGTTGACATAATGACCATCCTTGTCATATCCGGTACAGTTTACGTCGCCAAACGCATCAGTATGACAGGTAACTTCCGCGATAGCACTTGTGCTGAAACAGAGTGCCGCAGCTAAAACCAACACAAATTTATCCATTTGAAGGTCTCCCTATCGAGCTATATCTGGAAATCATTTTTGTTACTTTTAAAAGTATAGCCTTCGAACATGTTTAAAAAAGAGTCGTGAAATAAATGGATTCATTTCATTACTTTAAGTTTTCAGATATATAGATTTCATTACGCATAGAGGCGCAATTTGTAATGTCCATTAAGAACCGTCACGTTGCAAAGGAAGGAGCAGGGTGGACTATTTTCTCGTGACGCCAGAGGCTGGCTCTGCGGTGCCACTGATACGAACGGCTTCTGACTGCACTTCCACGCTGTGAATTTAAGCGCTGAGGAGGGAAATAAATCGAAAAGACCATACTGAAGGATGCAACACCTGGCTGACCCAATTCCTTAATGCGTGACCCTTCCTGCCCAAAGTCCTGTTTCGATCGGTTCTGGGCGTCACACAGCCTCTTCGCCCGCATTCTCAAACGTCTGTCATGAGGAAAATCTCTGGATGCTTCCCAGACTGCCCGGATTCCCAAACCTGACTTTTAGCGTTCCGTTCCGAGATCCAGATTTCAGGATATTTCAAGGTTCTCAGATTTTATGCAGATATAAATCTGTAAATTTAGCTTTGCATAGAAAACAGAGATTGATTTAAAACGGCTCAAATTTTGAGGAACGAGCACTTGATCACCAAATCGGATTCAATTTGATGGCTCTCAGGGTCATTTTTCCGCCCTTTTTTCGCCAAAAATAGGATAATATAATGTCGATTATATGATTCAATCCGTGAGGGCGGTTAATAAAGAGTCCGTTTTCAGCCTCTTCTCACGTCCTCTGGAGTCTCCAGCACCCCAAAAACGGATCCTATTTTTCCTATAATTCAAAAATAGAATCCTTTTTGCGATGTCTGTCATCCCGTTTTTCTGAATTAAGGTACACAAAATTATGGAAAATGAAGTCCTCGATCCGGTTCAGAATGAGCTCATAATTCGCCATAATTCTGACGCCCCGGAAGTGAACCCTGCAATGGCGTTTATCGCCACTCTTCATGGTGGTACTTCCCGCTACACGATGACAAGCAAACTGAACGTAATCGCTCACTGGGCTGGAGCGACAGACCTCCGCTTTCTCAACTGGTCCGCGATGCGATACGAGCACGTGCTCGCCTTTATCACCGCGATGCAGCAGCCAGACGAAAACGGGAAGCCCCGGATGAGCCCCCGGTCGATCAACTGCTACCTCTCAGCTTTCAAAGGCGTCGCGAACCAGGCGTTCCTTCTGAAACAGATGGACGCGGAGACGCTCGCTAGGATTAAGCTTGTGAAATCCATACGGTTTCTCCGTCTTGCGGCCGGCCGCGCGATCACCGAGGATGAGTCTGAGGCGCTGCTTGATGCCACCCAGATTGAGATGAACCCGATCACGATCCGGGATCACGCGATTCTCTGTCTGCTTCTTGGCTGCGGGATGCGCCGGGCCGAGGTGTCCGCGATCAAACTGAAGGGCGTGAACCTCGCGGAAAGTTCTATCCGCTTTATCGGCAAAGGCGATAAGGAGCGAGAGGTGTTCATGATTCCGGAAGTGAAGGATGCCCTTGCCCGGTGGCTTGATGTCCGCGGAAAAGAAGGGGAATTTGTGTTTGGGAAGTTCTTCAAAGGGTGGAAATTTGACCCGACCGCGCCGCTCACCCCTCACGCCGTGGGGCACGTGGTTCAGGAGTACCGGATCCGGGCGGGGCTTGAGGACATCACGACGCATGACCTCCGCCGTACCTTCGCGACCCGGCTTCTTGACAAGAATGTCGATATCTCGACCGTGAAAGATATGATGGGGCACGCGAGCATCACCACCACCGCGCTTTATGACCGCCGCGGCCGCAAGGCTCAGCGGGAGGCGGCGAAGAAGGTGAAGCTCTGACCTGCCGGTCTCTGGGATCCGCATTCAGCAGAAGATATAGGAAAGCCAGCTAAAACAGGCACTATAAGGGCTCGTAATCCTGGCCGCGGGCTTTCAGCTTTTCCCTCGTGCCCTTGTGTCGGTGCACCCCCCATTTGGATCGATCGCAACCGACTCCAACCGAATCACGGCTCTAAAAATCAGCCTTACCTTTTTGTTTTATAACCGATGTCGCTCCCTGGAAAGACCGAAACTCGGGGTGGTCTTGCAAAAATGAGTGTTGATCTTCACACTCAGTCTAAGCACAAAACACAATGGTTCCAGCAAGATCGAATC
>OOCI01001954.1_pt1 | contig 13836 bp, 13 predicted proteins | sample 1671761 | NCBI WGS metagenome assembly OOCI01 (sample SAMN06348190, study PRJEB24527) | human gut metagenome | biome: human gut; feature: ankylosing spondylitis patient; material: feces | host: Homo sapiens | place: China | collected 2015-10
GGACACACCACGTGGAATGTTCCAAACTTGGAAAAACACAGATGATCAGGGATGTTCGACGCGGCATGGTTAGAAATACCGGATTTTGCGCTTAGAATTGCCGCCTCTGGTTGCATCTGGAACGTGATAGTCTCTGCTTCCCATAATAAAACGTATCCCGTTTTAAAGTGCAAAGCGCGGGGGCGGCAGTCCTTTTTATAGCGCTGCCTACGCTTCTACGGCGCGTTTGCGGACTTCCGCAAGTGCATGTGATACCGGTGGAATGCAGATGATAATCAAGGTGATGATTGCCTCCGGAACAAGGTAGGATGCCTGATAGCCGGCAGAATATGCCAGCGGGCTCATGCCTTCCGGTGCGTATGCTGCGAAAAATACAACGCCGGAGATCGTTGCAAATACAAAACGTCCGATGACGCCGGCGATATAGCCGATCTGAAGTCCCCACTTTTTCTTATTAAAGAAACCGGCAAGACCCAGAGCACCGAATGCCAGCGGGTAGTCCAAGAGCATCTGCGGGATTGTGTAGAAAATCGGCTCCAGCACGAACTGCACCAGGCCGTAAGCCACTGCGGTCATAATGCCGACATACGGACCATACCAGTAAGCGATCAGAACGATGAAAAGCATGGACAGCAGAGTGACGGAACCACCCATTGGCATGTCGAACAGCTTGATCATCGAACACACAACGGCCAGCGCGATCGCAACAGCAGAGTAGACGAGCTGCTTTGTGGTCAGTGCGGACTTGTGCGTGGCATTCTTGTGGCGCACGATAGCTGCAACAATCAGAAGAAGGGCGATGACTGCGATGACGATTGCAATACCGACAGTGGTCAGATGGACGGAACCATCACCCCAGCCGCCTTCCGGTGTAGCAAAAAAGTTATTCATAAAAAAATCCTCCTTGGTGAATATGTAGCCAGGAGGATTTGTCTGCGTTATTGCAAAAAGCTTCCTTACGCCGGTATTATCCGGTTCAAGTAATAAGGGTCGATGAACGATCATCTCTCAGCAGAATCTGCACCCCTAGCGTTTTCATATTCGATATTATTATAACGAACTTTACTATAACGATTCTATTTGGAATTGTCAAGTACGATTGTGTTCTTCTCCAGTTCTTCTGTGAGCGGCGCAATCTGTGTGAGCAGATTGGTCATGTCCTCGAAGAGGGAACTCTTGGTGGTTCCGAGATCATTGGCGTGATTGATATGCTCCATAACAGCGTCAAACTGCCGTTCCTCAAGGCTGAAGGACTGGCTGACTTCGTCCAGCTTCTGCTCTGCGGCGGACATGGCGGTTGTAATCTGCTGGTGTACAGTGTCCGCACCGCCGGCAGCGGTTGTGATCTGATCGAACACTTCATACGTGGAATCAACATTTTCCATACTCTGGTTCAAGGCGTCCTGCGAGGTGGAAATACTGGTATTCAGGTTGGCGGTGCCCTGCTCGACGTCGCCGATGCTGATATCTACCGTGCTGACAAGACTCTTGATCTCACTCGCAAGATTTTTGACCTCCTCGGCAACGACCGCAAAGCCTTTTCCCTGCTCTCCGGCGCGGGCAGCCTCAATCGAAGCATTCAGGGCAAGCATGTTTGTCTGGTTGGCAATTGAGATGATCTGTGCCATGCAGTCCTTGATCTTCTGAACGGAAACCTGGAAATCGGAAAAGGTGTTCTGCATTTCCAAAAAGCGCTCCTGCACTTCTTTGGAGCTGTCTTTCAATCCGTCAACACGCTGCTGTGCAAGACCGACAGAGCTGGCAATGTCAGATTTGACGGAAGCAAATTCACCGGAAGCCCTGTCCACATCGCCGAACAGCTCATGAAAGGAATCCAGCTTTTCGCGGAGTGCGGCATTTTCGTCCAGAACGAGCTGGAATGCCTGTGTGATGGACTGCAGTTCATCTAAAGAGTGCACTTCGCTGGTGGAGAGCTGCTTCTGGTAATCTAACAGGCAGTCCGCAATATGCGCAACGGGATGAAGATCTAAGCGGCTGGTGGACGTGGCTGGTGCAGCCGCTGCATTCTTTGGTGCTTTTAATGAAAACATGGAAATCCTCCTCTTTCTATCACAGATTATTCAAATACGACACAGGTCATGGTCTGGTTGACGAACTGCTGATTATAATGTTCTCCGAATCCAATCAGACCGGCGTGATCACCGAGTGTGGACATGGTTTTCAGATAATCTTCCATATGGTGTTCCTGTGAGAACAGAAGGTAACGGAAAACACAGTTGATGGAGAAAACACCGGAAATATGGTTGAAATCGCGGCGGATGCGCTGCAGCGTCTCATCCAGAATCTCGTTGTAATCCTGTTCTTCCAGAAGAACGAGCACATCGGAATCATTGACCTGTCTGTAACAGCAGAGACCATTCCCGGATACTTCCTTTAAGGAAATAATACAGATGTCCTGTCCGTTCATTTTGCCGATCGGATTGTGGAAGGTCTGGTTGATGATATTGCTCTCGCTGATATGTAAGGCGTCCATATAAGCCTGCTTGGAAGACCTGCCGTTTAACTCGCCGACATAGTATTTGCTCCGGTCAGTATTGGAAGCGATGAAGCGGTAGCCCGGCATCGGTTTGTAGAGATTCTCCTTGTAGACGGCAACTTTTCCGCAGTTGTTTTTCACGAAGGCATAGACGTCTGCATCTTCATAGACCGTTCCGTTGACAGAGACTTTTCCGCCATCCCCGGTGCCGCCGACAAGCGGAATTCCCGCCTTGCCGAGAATGCTGTGGATCGTGGTCAGCACACAGGCGTCATTTCCGGTACACAGGTCAATACAGACGGTATCTTTCGAACTTGCGTGGACATTTTTTAAATCCTGTTCCATGCGTTCGATATATTTGACCGGCATGGTGGATGCCTGCTCCAAAACGTTGGCAACAGCGGTGACATTGTCATAAAAAGCAACCAGACCGACTCCCTTTTCGACGACCCTGGTACTGTAACTCATGCCGATACAGCCAATGCTCGGGACTCCCGGGAAAAGGGATTCCAGTTCTGTAACGTGTGCCTCAAACTGGTCTGCGTTGGACATCAGGATAAGAAGTTCCGGAGCGTGAACGCCCTGTGCAGCTTCTTTTAAGTTTCCTGTCTGGCTCATTCCAAAATATTGTTTCATCAGCGAACTCCTCCCACATCTTATTACGAATATTGTAAGCAATTTTGCATGATATTTCAACGCATTAATGCAATTTTAGAGAAACGTTTCCAAAAAATACCTTGACAATCAAACAGGACAGACATATACTTTGAAAAGCAAATAATTTGATTATCAAAATATTTGAAAAGCAAATAATTAAAAGGAACAGGGAAAAGGAGAAGAAACATGTTAGAGAAGATGAGACCGATCATTGCGGAGCAGTTAAACGTACAGGAGTCTGAGATTAAAGAGAACACAAAGTTAAAGGAAGATCTGGGTGCGGATTCGCTGGATCTGTTTGAACTTGTCATGGCGCTGGAGGAGGAATTCGGCGTGGAGATTCCGTCGGAGGATCTGGAATCGATCGTGACGGTCGGAGATGTGATCACATATTTGAAGAACCGCGGGGTTACAGCATAGGCGAAGACAGCAGCCGGGACATACCGGTGTTTAAGGGTAAGAAAACAGACCGGCAGGAAGAAAAGAGGAGAAGCATGGAAACAAGGGTAAGCAGATTGCTTGGAACAAAATATCCGGTCATTCAGGGTGGTATGGCATGGGTGGCGGAATATCACCTGGCGGCAGCGGTGTCGAACGCGGGTGGACTCGGAATCATCGGGGCGGCAAGCGCGCCGCCGGAAGTGGTAAGAGAACAGATCCGTGAGGTAAAGGCGCGGACGGACCGTCCGTTTGGCGTGAACGTCATGCTGCTCAATCCAAACGCGCCGGAAGTGGCGAAGATTGTCATAGAAGAGAAAGTGCCGGTTGTCACAACCGGTGCGGGAAGTCCGGCAAAGTTCATGGAGGCATGGAAGCAGGCGGGCGTGGTGGTCATCCCGGTCGTGGCGAGCGTTGCCATGGCGAAGATGATGGAGCGTGCTGGCGCGGACGCTGTGATTGCAGAGGGAATGGAGTCCGGCGGACATATCGGTGCGCAGACGACGATGACGCTGGTGCCGCAGGTGGCGGACGCCGTGTCGGTTCCGGTCATTGCAGCGGGCGGTATCGCGGACGGAAGAGGGATTGCAGCCTCCTTTATGCTTGGCGCAGAGGGGGTACAGATGGGAACCCGGTTTGTCGTGGCGAAGGAGTCTATCGTACATGAAAATTACAAGGAACGGATCGTAAAGGCGCGCGACATTGATTCCGAGGTTACGGGCATGAGCACCGGACATCCAATCCGGGTTCTGCGCAATGCGATGAGCCGCGAATATTTAAAGCTCGAAAAAGAGGGCGCCGGATTTGAGGAACTGGAGCAGCTGACGCTTGGCTCCCTCCGAAAGGCAGTGATGGACGGGGATGTGGTGCACGGCAGCCTGATGGCAGGACAGTGTGCGGGACTTGTGAAAAAAGAACAGACCTGTCAGGAGATGATAGAGGAACTGATGGCGCAGACTGCGGGGCTTTTAGGTGACGGAGATTTTGGAGAAAAGAAGAGCGTCTTCTTGGGACGCACATCGGATAAGGGAGAATGACATGGGAAAGACAGCATTTTTGTTCCCGGGACAGGGAGCACAGTACATCGGTATGGGCAGAGATTTTTACGAGCAGATTCCCGTGAGCAGGGACGTGTTTGCGGCGGCATCCGAGGCGTCCGGTCTGGATATTGCGGCGCTCTGCTTTGAAGAAAATGAGAAAATAAATATCACCGAATACACACAGATTGGCATGCTGACCGTGGAGGCGGCGATCCTTCAGGCGTTGCTTGCAGAAGGAAGAACACCGGATGTGGCGGCAGGATTAAGTCTCGGAGAGTACGGGGCACTGCTGGCAAGCGGCGTGATGGAGCAGAGGGATGCGTTTGCGCTTGTGAGAAAGCGCGGCATCTACATGCAGGATGCGGTGCCGGCCGGCGGCGCGATGGCGGCGGTGTTGGGACTGGACGCGGAAAAAATAGAGGAAATCTGTAAGCAGGAGGCGGGAATGGTTTCCATTGCGAATTACAACTGCCCGGGACAGAGCGTGATCACCGGGGAGGAAGCGGCAGTTGCCGCGGCAGGTGAACAGTGCAAAGGGAGCGGCGCGAAGCGTGTGGTGCCGCTTAAAGTCAGCGGACCGTTTCACTCGCCCATGCTAAAAGAGGCGGGAGAAAAGCTGGGAGAGGCGCTTGCGGCGGTAACACTCCGGGAGATAAAGCTGCCGTATCTGGCGAATGTGACGGCGGACTATGTCCGGGAGGCGGAGGCTGTGAAGCCACTGCTGAAACAGCAGGTGTGTGCACCGGTACGCTGGCAGCAGTCCGTGGAGCGTCTGCTTGCGGATGGTGTGGATACGTTTGTGGAGATCGGTCCGGGTCATACACTGAGCGGATTTATGAAAAAGATCTTAAAGCAGGCCGAAGTCCCGGCAGATACTGTACAGGTATACAATGTGGAAACCATGGATGACTTCAAGGAATATATGTCAAAGTAGAGGAGAGAGTCAGATGCTGGAAGGAAAGGTAGCGCTTGTGACCGGAGCGGGAAGAGGGATCGGCGCAACGATCGCAGAAACACTTGCAAGGGAAGGTGCGTTTGTTGTCGTGAATTACCGCGGATCGGGACAGGCGGCACAGGAACTGGCGGAGAAAATCGGCGGAGTCGCCATGCAGTGTGATGTGGCGGATTTTGAAGCCTGCGAAAACATGATCAAAACGATTATAGAGACGTATGGGCATCTCGATATTTTAGTCAACAACGCCGGAATCACAAGGGACGGTCTGCTGATGAAGATGAGCGAGGCGGATTTTGAAGCGGTTCTTTCGACAAATCTGAAGGGAACATTTCATACGATACGGCACGCGTCCCGCTATTTTTTAAAACAGCGCTATGGAAGAATTGTAAATATATCGTCCGTATCCGGCGTAATGGGGAATGCCGGGCAGGCAAATTACAGTGCAAGCAAGGCAGGGGTGATCGGGCTGACGAAAAGTGTGGCGCGGGAGCTGGCGTCGCGCGGGATCACCTGCAACGCGGTGGCACCCGGGTTTATTGAGACCGATATGACGGATGCCATGACAGAGAGCGCGAAGGAAGCCGTTCAAAAACAGATTCCACTGGGGAGATGCGGAAATACAAAGGATGTGGCAGAACTTGTGACATTTCTGGCATCAGACAAGGCCGCGTATATCACCGGTCAGGTGATCTCTGTGGACGGCGGCATGTGTATGTAAGGGAGTAGTAACTGAAAGAAAGTGAGGCAGGTATGAGAAGACGGGTTGTAGTAACCGGAATGGGCGCGATAACGCCGATCGGGAACTCTGTAGAAGAATTTTGGAATGCGGTGCGGGAAGAAAAGACAGGATTTGGGGAAATCACGCATTTTGACGCATCTGGATATAAATGCCATCTGGCAGCGGAAGTAAAGAATTTTGACGGGAAAAATTATATGGATCCCAAGGCGGCAAAACGCATGGAACTGTTCTGCCAGTATGCGGTGGCGGCAACGAAAGAGGCCATCGCGGATGCCGGACTTGAGATGGAGAAGGAAGACCCGTATCTGGTGGGAACAGCGATCGGAAGCGGCGTCGGAAGTCTGCAGGCGATCGAACGCGAATATAAGAAGCTTCTGGAAAAGGGACCGGGACGTGTCAATCCGCTTCTGGTGCCGATGATGATTTCCAACATGGCAGCAGGCAACGTGTCGATCCAGTTTGGCTTCAAGGGAAAAAGCATCAACGATGTGACGGCTTGTGCGACTGGTACCAACACGATCGGCGAGGCGTTCCGGAGCATCCAGTACGGGGAAGCGGATGTCATGATCGCAGGAGGTACGGAGGGCAGCATCTGTCCGATCGGAATTGCAGGATTTACGGCGCTGACGGCACTGTCGTCCGAGACCGATCCGAAGCGATGCTCCCTGCCGTTTGATAAGGAGCGGAGCGGATTTGTCATGGGAGAGGGCGCAGGAATCGTTGTGCTGGAGGAGTTAGAGCATGCAAAGCGGCGCGGCGCAAAGATTTATGCAGAGGTAGCCGGCTACGGATGTTCCTCAGATGCCTACCATATTACATCTCCGGCGGAGGACGGTGCGGGCGCGGCGCGTGCGATGGAAAATGCCATGAAGGATGCGGGGGTAAAACCGGACGAGATTCCATACATCAATGCACATGGAACGGCGACACATCTGAATGATCTGTTTGAGACGCGCGCAATCAGGCTTGCGTTTGGGGAACATGCCACGAAGCTTAAAATCAATTCCACAAAATCGATGATCGGACATCTGCTCGGGGCTGCGGGCGCCGTGGAGTTTGTAACCTGCGTCAAGGAAATGCAGGAAAATTATGTGCACGCGACCGTTGGCTACCAGACACCGGACGAGGAGCTGGATCTTGACTACTGCAGGGAGGCAGTGGCGATGGAGGTGCCGTATGCACTCAGCAATTCCCTCGGATTCGGCGGGCACAATGCGAGTCTTTTGCTTAAGAGATATGGAGGCGAGGTGTGATGGAACTGGACATCGGACAGATCATGGAGATTCTTCCGCACAGACAGCCGTTTCTGCTGATCGATGCGGTGGAGGAATTGGAGCCGGGAAGACGTGCAGTGGCGCGAAAATGCGTCAGCTACAACGAACCTTATTTCGGCGGGCATTTTCCGGGGGAACCGGTGATGCCCGGGGTACTGATTGTCGAGGCACTGGCGCAGACCGGTGCGGTGGCGATCTTAAGCATGGATGAAAATCGCGGAAAGACCGCGTATTTTGCGGAGATCAACCGTGCCAGATTTAAGAAAAAGGTGGTGCCGGGAGATGTGCTGACTCTGACAACGGAGATTATCCGGCGGAAAGGGCCGATCGGCATCGGCAGTGCGACGGCAACCGTGCGCGGGGAGGTTGTCTGCGCGGCGGAACTTACGTTTGCAATCGGCAGCAAGGAGGAGTAGAGAAAAAATGGCGGCTTTGTTTCAGAAGCGGAAAAAAGAATCGGCAGAAAAAGCGCCGGTGGAGGCAGTACAGGCGCTGCAGGAGACGATTGTGTGCCCGGCCTGCGGCAGGGAGATCAATAAAAAGGAAGCGGAAAAAAATCTGTATGTCTGCTATGAATGTGGCAGTTATTTCAGGGTGCGCACCAGAAACCGCATCCGCATGGTGGCGGATGAGGGAACGTTTACCCCGTGGTTTGAGGATCTGGCGGAGGCGAATCCGCTGGAGTTCCCGGGATATGAGGACAAAGTAAAAGCGGCAAAGGAAAAGACCGGACTGCATGAGGCGGTCACCATAGGTCACTGTAAAATATACGGTGAGGACACGGTGCTTGGCATCTGCGACGCCAGATTTCTGATGAGCAGCATGGGGCATGTGATGGGAGAGAAAATTGCCTGCGCTGTGGAACGCGCGACAGAGGAAGGTCTGCCGGTCATCCTGTTTTGCTGCTCCGGTGGCGCCAGAATGCAGGAGGGGATCGTTTCCCTGATGCAGATGGCAAAAACATCTGCGGCATTGAAGCGGCATTCGGAAGCGGGGCTATTGTATATTCCGGTGCTGACAGACCCGACGACCGGGGGCGTGACGGCAAGTTTTGCCATGCTTGGAGACATCATCCTGGCGGAGCCGGGGGCACTCATCGGTTTTGCGGGACCGCGTGTGATTGAGCAGACGATCGGGGAAAAGCTGCCGGAAGGTTTTCAGCGGGCACAGTTTCAGCTGGAGCACGGATTTGTTGACAGGATTGTGGAGAGGAAGGAGCTAAAGCTTACCCTGTACCGCATCTTAAAGCTGCATCACAAAAAAGAAGGTTATGCCAATTTCGATCCGGTGCGGGAAGCAGACTGCCTTGAGGCGACAGAACTGATGAAAGAGCGCGCCACAAAGGCGAAAGCATTGTCCGCGTGGGAGAAGGTCAAGGCAGCGAGAAAGGTGGACCGGCTGGCGTCTGTGGACTACATAGAGCAGATTTTTGACGAATTTATGGAATTACATGGAGACCGGCAGTTCCGGGACGATCCGGCGATTGTCGGCGGTGTGGCGTATCTGGATGGCCAGCCAGTCACAGTGATCGGTGTGCATAAGGGAAAAGATTTAAAGGAATGTATGCACCGGAATTATGGAATGCCGTCGCCGGAGGGATATCGGAAAGCACTCCGGCTGATGAAGCAGGCGGAAAAATTTAAGCGTCCGGTCATTACATTTGTGAACACCTCCGGTGCCTTCTGCGGCATGGAGGCGGAGGAGCGCGGACAGGGCGAGGCGATCGCGAGAAACCTGTATGAGATGTCCGGCTTAAAGGTTCCGGTTCTTTGCATTATGATCGGGGAAGGCGGAAGCGGCGGTGCGCTGGCACTCTCTGTTGGAAATGAGGTCTGGATGCTTGAGAATGCGACCTACAGCATTTTATCGCCGGAAGGGTTTGCATCGATTCTCTGGAAGGATGGCAGACGGGCAAAAGAAGCGAGTGGCGTCATGAAAATTACCGCGCAGGATTTAAAAGCGCTCGGCGTGATTGAGGAGATCATACCGGAGTACGGCATGGCGGATCAGCCGGCACTGATTTCCATATCGCGTTACATGAAGAGGCATATAAAAACATTTTTGAAAAAACAGAACGGAAAAACCGGGGATCAGCTCGCTGCGGAGCGCTATCAGAGATTCCGCGTGTTTTAAAAGGAAGGAGACCCGATATGAAGGTAAAGATCGTGGGCACCGGAAGTGCAGTCCCCGAAAAATGTGTGACGAACGATGATCTTAGTCAATGGATGGATACATCGGATGAGTGGATCAGAAGCCGGACGGGAATTGAGACCAGACATCTGGCTGTGAGAGAGACAACGACAGAAATGGCAGTGGAGGCGGCGAAGCGGGCACTTGCATCTGCACATATGGACGCGGAGGAGCTGGATCTGATCATTGCGGCGACGATCACGCCGGACCGGCTGCTCCCGAACCTTGCCTGCGAGGTGCAGAGCGCACTCGGGGCATGCCGGGCGGTTGCCTTTGACGTCAGTGCCGCCTGCTCGGGTTTTTTATACGCGATGGATATTGCACGCCACTATCTGGAAGCCGGCGGAAGCCGGCGGGCGCTGGTGATTGGTGCGGAGACATTGTCGCGGATCATGGACTGGAGCGACCGGAGTACCTGTGTGTTGTTTGGGGATGGCGCAGGTGCGGCAGTGCTGGAAGCAGATGAGGCGGAGGAGCAGGCGGGCATTTTAAGCACCGTGCTTGGAACGGACGGCGCGGGCGGCATGGTGCTGTGCTGTGACAACCGCAGGAATCACAATCCGTATGTGAAGGGTGACACCGCGCTCTCGTACGTGTCCATGAACGGGCAGGAGGTCTATAAGTTTGCGGTGCGCACGGTGCCGAAAGTAATTGCCGGGGCGGTGGAAGCAGCGGGGCTTTCGATGGATGAAATCGATTTTTTCCTGCTGCACCAGGCGAACCTTAGAATCATCGAGGCAGTGGCGAAACGCCTGCATCAGCCGATGGAAAAATTCCCCACAAATCTGCAGAAGTATGGAAATATTTCCTCGGCGAGCGTACCGATTTTACTTGATAATGTCAATAATCATGGTATGATAGGAGAAGGCAGTAAAATAGTACTGGCAGGCTTTGGAGCCGGTCTTACGTGGGGCGCAGCAGTGCTCCGCTGGCAGACGGTGTAGGCGGTGTGGTCGGGAACAGATACTGCTATGAACAGGAGTATGATACATGACCACGGATGAGACATTGAACGAATTACTGGTAAGGCTATTCAAGGATATTATGGAGATTGAGGCGAGATGTCTGGTGAATGAGGAATTTAAGGACATCAGCTACAACGATTTTCATATTATAGAAGCCATCGGATTAAAGGAGCCGAAAAGCATGACGGCGGTGGCAAAGTTGATGGATGTCACGACCGGTACGCTGACGAAGGCGATGGATGGCCTGACTGAGAAGGGGTATGCCGTAAGAGAACGCAGCAAGCAGGACAAACGCGTGGTGTGGGTGTACCTGACGGACAAAGGAAAAGCGGCATATGCGCATCACGAAGAGTTTCACCGCAAAATGATCGCCAACATCAAGGGACAGCTGAATGAGCAGGAGACGCCGATTTTGATCTATACGCTGGCAAAGCTCGTGGACTATTTTCAAGAGGAATATGGATTGGAGGAGGAATAGACATATGAGCAGAGGAGCGTTGGGCAAGAATAACTGGGCGCTGTTTTTGATGCTTCTGGCAGGAATTATGCTGGGCGGTTTTATCGGAAATGCTGCTGCAGGCGTTTCGGGACTTAGCTGGCTGAATTATGGGCAGAGCTTCGGCTTCGCCAGCCCGATTGTGCTGGATCTGGGCATTCTGGTGATCACATTCGGATTATCGATCAAGATTACCATCGCCAGCATTATCGGCGTGCTGATTGCGATTATTATTTATCGCTTGATTTAAGTTCACAAGAAATAGAAAAGCCTCGGGCAGGGGAAAACTCCTGCCCGAGGCTTTTTGCGTATGTCTGATGCGGGGACATAAATCGTTCCGGGGACACTATCCTGCTACAAAGCTTTAACAATTTAGCGGAATAAAGAAAAAAAGATTGCACATGAAAACATTTTATACTAAAATGTATCTGATGAAAATATTGCAGTGTATACACAGCACAATATACTAAGAGTAAGGAGACAAAAAAATGGGATATGTAGATGAAGTTCTTGCAAAAGTAAAAGAGAAAAATGCTTCCGAGCCAGAGTTCCTTCAGGCAGTTGAAGAGGTGCTGGAGTCTTTAAGACCGGTGATTGAGGCAAATGAGGAACTGTATAAAAAGAATGCGATTTTAGAGCGCATTACAGAGCCGGATCGTCAGGTAATGTTCCGTGTTCCGTGGGTAGATGACAATGGACAGGTTCAGGTAAACAGAGGTTTCCGTGTACAGTTCAACAATGCCATTGGACCATACAAGGGAGGATTAAGACTTCATCCTTCTGTAAACTTAAGCATCATCAAATTCTTAGGATTTGAGCAGGTATTTAAGAATTCACTTACAACACTTCCGATCGGCGGCGGCAAGGGTGGTTCCGATTTTGACCCGAAGGGCAAGTCTGACAGAGAGATCATGGCATTCTGCCAGAGCTTCATGACAGAGCTTTACAAATATATCGGTGCAGATACCGACGTACCTGCCGGAGATATCGGAACAGGTGCAAGAGAGATCGGTTTCTTATTCGGCCAGTACAAGAGAATCCGCGGATTATACGAGGGAGTTCTCACGGGTAAGGGACTTACATACGGCGGTTCTCTCGCACGTACACAGGCAACCGGATATGGTCTGTTATACCTGACCAACGCATTGCTGAAGGATCACGGCATCGACATCGCAGGCAAGACCTGTGCAGTTTCTGGTTCCGGTAATGTTGCAATCTATGCGATTGAAAAAGCACATCAGTTAGGAGCAAAGGTTGTGACCTGCTCTGACTCTACCGGGTGGATCTATGATCCGGAAGGAATCGATGTTGCATTATTAAAAGAAGTAAAAGAGGTAAAACGTGCGCGTCTTACCGAGTACGCGGCAGCAAGACCTTCTGCAGAATATCATGCAAAACAGAATGGTGAGCACGGTGTATGGCAGTACAAGGTAGATCTGGCACTTCCGTGTGCAACACAGAACGAGCTTGACATCGAGGATGCGAAGATGCTGGTTGCAAACGGCGTTACATCTGTTACAGAGGGTGCGAACATGCCTACCACACTGGAAGCTACCAAATATCTTCAGGCAAACGGCGTATTATTCGTAGGCGGTAAAGCTGCCAATGCCGGTGGTGTTGCTACTTCCGCACTGGAGATGAGCCAGAACTCCGAGAGACTTTCCTGGACATTCGAGGAAGTGGATGGAAAGCTCAAGGGCATCATGGAGACCATCTACGCAAACATTTCAGATGCTGCAAAGAGATACAATGCAACCGTTGGCGGACAGACAGACTACGTTGCAGGTGCCAATATTGCCGGATTTGAGAAGGTAGTAGATGCCATGTTAGCACAGGGTGTTGTGTAACGCATAATTATTCAAAAATTGAGAGCCCTACACATTGCAGGAAAATGCAAAAGTGTAGGGCTTTTGTATTTTGTAAGATGCATGAAAATGCAGTAAAACAAGCGGCTTATACATGAGAAAAGGAGATAAGTTACAAGTAATATACATATAATATGCGCGTAATATACAAACGATTTTGCATAATATACAAGGATTATTCGACTAAAATGTATTTTTATAAAATAGGGTAAAAACATAGCACAGGGTAATCAATGAAATTACGATTTATTTTGAACAAGAATTTTGAAATGGAGATTGTCAGTTTATGTAAATTGTGATACACTACCGACATGAGAAGTAATCGTGTACAGAGTGGTAGCCTCCCAGACTAGAGATAGAGGGGAGGTGGTGCTGATGGATATGTATGAAGTTTTAAGCCTGTTATTTTTAGGCGGTTCATTTCTAATCGCACTGCTTGCCTACATAGATAGGAACAACAAGCGAAAATAAATAAGCCACTCCTGTCTTGGCGGACGAGTGGCTTATTAAATAACCATTTACGAGGCTAACCACTTTGTGGGCGGTTGCTTCTCTTTATGTTTATTATAGTATGAGGTGGGTAAATTTTCAAGACATAAATTTGTGGAAGTTGGATTTAGTTTATTTCAGAGTGAGATAGTAGTATACGCGTAATATACAAAAATGTTTGAAATCCCCATGAATACTGAATACCTGTGCTGAGGCTATGCTTGCACAGGG
>OOCI01001957.1_pt1 | contig 13826 bp, 5 predicted proteins | sample 1671761 | NCBI WGS metagenome assembly OOCI01 (sample SAMN06348190, study PRJEB24527) | human gut metagenome | biome: human gut; feature: ankylosing spondylitis patient; material: feces | host: Homo sapiens | place: China | collected 2015-10
CACAAAATATCATTTTAAAACTTTGATACATTCAAATATTAATCGTAATTTTGCATCAAATTAGAGTAACCTAAAATAAGGAGGATTACAATATGACTAAAATAATGTCAAACTCAAAAGGACCTGCAGTTACCTATCGTCACGATTATGCAACAGAGGCTCATAACGAATCCGAAAAATATCCTTTTATGACATCATGCAATAATAACGAGTTGGTGAATCATGTCTTAGTCCGTGAAGAAGAATATGCAAGAACAGGCTACGCCGTTGACTTTCTAGAAATGATGGTCGATTTCAAAAAAGAATTCGAATGGTAAAGATACGAGTATTACCACCAACCCAAGAAGACATACGCTATTGTATCTTTGGTACACCAAACGTTCTCTACAAACATTATTGAGACAATTCAAAAGGGAACTATAAAAACTTAGCGAGCTGAAGGATTACTTCCTTTTGCACGCTATATTTTTATCTTCTACCATTTCACCACCACCATAATCCTTATCATCGATGGGGAAAATATAGTTGCATATATTACTTTACATTATTGTTCCCTGATAAAGACTTTTCTGAACGTTTTTAAAAGAAAGCATCCAATACTTCCTCAAACACATCATTAGGACTCACTTTATTGAAGAGACGCATAGAAGTTTTGAGTTTCAGCACGTCAATTCCGCTTCCCATGATATATTTGATGTCCTTACCCTTGTGGAGCAAGAGCACCTTGCAGCATTCACGGAGTCTGTCACCCAGAATCTCATATTCAATATAGGCTCTGGCTTCACCCTCGCCATCCAAGCCATAGTATTTTGAATTGTAACTATGTCCGAGTCCCTTCTGTTGCGGGAAGATATACCATATCCAATGGCTTTGCTTTCGGTCTGTCTTCAGTTCTCTCAAAGCCTGGGCATAAGCAAACTTCTGAGCATCCAGGAAACGTAAGAGATCATAGTGTGGCTGCTGAACCTTAGGGCATCCGATAAGAACATCCAGACGAGTTCTCTATGACTTCACCATAGCTTTTACTAAATTGGCAAACAATTTAAAATAATTCATTCTTGTTCAAACGTTTTATTAAATTCTACAACAGTTTCGTTTATAAATGAAATAGGTAGCAATAAGCTTCTTCATTGCCTACAACATCAAATCCTTGATGGTTGTACCATTCATGAAATTGAAAAGCAGAACTGAAATCTTGGTACCGTTTGCAGCGATACAAGCGGTACCGATTGCAGTGATAGCATGGTACCGATTACAACGCTATGCGTGGTACCGATACAGTGCTATCGTCATTGTACCTTTAATCTATGTTCCACGTTAGGCTGGGGTCACCTTCAAATGCTTCGCCAATCGTTTGGTCATCATAGCCATTGTATTCTCCGTACTTGCTATATCGGCCATCATCGTCATAATACCCACAACTGTAATATTCATAATAACTAGGTTCTTTTTGGGGTATATAGTCGCTTAGTATATCTTTGAGCTGCCCTGCATCTACTACATGTTCGTCATCATTCGAATCTTCATAAGTATATTTAATTTCAGGTTTCTCATCAAGTGTACATTCTTGGATGAACTCACCATTTGAATTTATAATACCCCATTTGGCATTACGAATTTTTCGCTGCCAACCTTCTAATTCTCCACCTAAGCTAACAATGGCTTGGTCCCTAATAAAGGAGGATATGGAAGTATATTTGACAGGAAGTATTTCTTTGCCATTTTTATCTAATAACCCATAAAGCGTGTTGTCCTTATTTGCAACTTTTATCAATCCATTTTCTAGTTATATAATGGAATCATAAATCCCATGAGGAACTAGTATACCTTCATTAGAAACAACTCCTCGGTTACCATCATATTCCCCCTTAGAGTTGGAATTCCAATCATCATCGGATGAAATATATTTCCCATTTTCCGTATAAACCATTCTACCGTATACATCTATTTCCCAAGCATGTTTGATAGTGAGATTATCGAAAAACTTAACGCTTTTATCTTCTAAATTGGCAATTCCACGTATATGACCTTTAGTTACACGCGCATATTGGGTGTTGAATAATTTAATATAATCATAGTCATTGGACAATATACTATTACCATTTATATCTATAACTCCTATACCCTTTAGTTTTATTTTATTATTTTCGAACTCTATGGTTCTACATGTTATAGCGTATTTTCCAATAAATTTTCCTACGCAAGGCAATGATACGTCATTAAGAATCTTACCTTCATAATTACATATTGCTGACCTATTTTTAACCGTATAATTCAGATCATATTGTTTAGCAAATTTATCCTCAGTCACCGTATATGGCTTGTCTGTACCTTGCCAATCATTTGAAAAAATTAAATTCCATAAAACCCGAAGCCTATCCTTTCCCACAAAATCTATACTAGTAAATATTGTCGGTAAGATGCATTTACCATCTGATGCGAATAGTCCATAGCAATCTTTTTCTTTAACAAAAATAGTATTGTTTGATAAGAAAGATATATTATCATATTTTGCTTCCAACACTGTGGTACCATCTTCTTTAATTACTCCGAGAAAATCTCTATACCCTTTAAATTCTCTAACAATGCTTAACCCATTTAAGAAATTTGTTCCCCAATGATACTTCTTCGGCAAAATTATTTTACTATTGTTCTTATTGATTACTATGACATTATTCTGCCGGTCAATTATATGTGGCTTGTCGTCTCCCTTTATGTAGATGTTAGAAAAACCGTTATTGAACTTCAATTTATTTGCATATCTAGGAGGAATAATAATATTTCCATATATGTCTGCCATACCGTTTCCATAACGTCCCGTTATAAAGATTGTTGTATCATCTTTAATATCAATATTGTAATAGTACTTTTCAAAAACTTCATTACCAACAGAATTTACCAAATTATATGTTTTAAGTACATTGTCATAATCAATAAATTCCAATTTCTCAACCTTAAAATACCCGTTCCTAAGGTATACGATGTCATTGCATTCCCAGTTATCATAAATTATTTTACCCGCAAAATTTGCAATTCCAATATGAGATCCGTAATCGCCACGACTAAATGTTATTTTAAAATATGTGTCTTCTATTATTTCAATTTCTTTGAAATCGGTATTTATTTTGGAATTATCAAAAACTTCATGTCCTAGATAATCTATCAAGCGCTTCATCGAACAATAATTATTTGATTCTCCATCTACTATAATAAAACGGTTATCTAACTTTTCGCATAATGAATACCCTGATATCAACTGGTGTAATGTGGGAGATAAAAGGGAATATCCTTCGCCATCTTTATAGACACAAATGTATCCATTATCCCAAAAACTTATATCTTTATATTCGATTGGCAAAACTATTTCTCCCATGTTATCTATAAGACCATATTTCATATTAGGTATGTGCCAAAAATCATCGAACGAATATATGCAACCTTCGTCAGAATTACCAATGATCGCATAAGAATATTGAAATTTGTCTATGTACGTATATTGTGGTTCTACTAAAATGGAATTATCGATGTGAATTAATCCCCATTTTTCATTTTTCATGACTCGAAGCATTGATAGTCCACTAGAATATGCAAGCATATATTCTTTAGGAACTCTAACTTTCCTTCCTTTATCTATAAGCAGAATCTGTTGACCTACAAAATTATATTTTGCAGAATATTGTACAGTTTTGCAGGCATTATATGATTTTTCAAATACGTTACATTCAAGTTTATCGTCGTTGACTACAATATCATCAAAAATGATAGGAATAACCAATTCCTGGCGATTATCAAATGCTCCTTTTTTGTATTGACTATAACCAACGGAGCTAGTTACTATCCATAATATATTACCTTCATGAGATATGGGTTCTATTTCGTGATATTTATGTGGAATTAAAATGGTACCATGAGAATCAATTACTCCATAATTATGAGAATGCTGTGTACTTGACCCATTCTGCTTTGTTGATGCCAATGAAACAACAAACTTTTCTTCAATACAGGACGCGACATTAGCATATAATGGTTCTATGATAATATTTAACAGGAAGTCCATAATGCCCCACTGATTATTCTCTTGAAACTTTAAATAATTGGGACTTATTGCTTCTATTTCGTCATATTTACAAGGTATAACCTCTTTACAGTTTGAATCAATAATACCATACTTATCATTTTTTATGACGGAAGCATAGCCATAAACAAAGTTTAGTGCAAAATCGTATTGTTTCGGAATCTCAATATAATGATCATTAAAAAAAGACACAATCTCAAATTTACGATTGATATGTCCTATTATTCCATCCTTTACGATTTCGGCAATACCATCATCTGAAAAACTTCCACACGTTTGTGCAATATGAGAAGGTACTAATAATATGGAGCCGTTGACATCATGTGTTATAAGATTACCTTTTTCGTCAATAATTTGTTTTGATGCATACGGATTATTTCTGTTCAAAGAAACAGAGAAACGATTAATGTCTTTGTCAAATGTAATTAAAGAATACCATGGATAGATTAAATAGTTTCCGTCAATTCCCAATACGCCATACTTGAGATCAGGGTATGTCTCATGTTTACCCATACTTAATATGCCGACAATAAGCCACTTATCGTTATTTTCTGTGAAACGTATTTTTTTTATATTGGATTTAGTTAATTCTCCATTTTTTATAGTGACAATACCATATGAAATATCTTTTATATAGGATTCGTCCTTACTAAGAAGCATAGCATGATAATATTTATCTATATTATAGTTGTTTACAGGGTATTTTTCATCCATTGTAAATGCAAACACTTCGCCAACGACGTATAGCAGAAAGCCATATTTAAATGGTATTTTAATATTATCGAAATTGTCTATTACACCAAATACTAAATGATTGTTATCTTCTTGGTTAGGAATAGCTGCAACAAACAAATCTTTACAAGCGAAATTAATATAATCATACTTAGGAGATATGATTATATTTCCTTCAATATCTGCTATTCCCACTTTGTTATTTTCATCTATTATTTTCTCATAACCTTTTGCCAGGTATTCATGTCTATATTTAAGATAGTCTAAACGAATTGACTTTCTAGAAACACAAATTGGTACTTGAGACCATCCGTTTGTAAACTGTGGGAGAACAAATAAATTTCCCTCACAAGTGCATTCAATGGACAATCCATTTACTTTAAATAAAACCGATTCTTTATTCTGTCTGATATTGTCAATGCAATAAGGTATAGTTTCTAGTTCACAAAATTCTTTATCGTAGAATAAAGTACTATTCTTTGTTGCACCAATGTTTGCCTTAATGGCAAAAAACACTGAAGAAATATCATATACATCGTCACACTCTATAGTCTTTTTTATCAGACCATCTAAAGGATTAATGAAGCTATACTGTTGATTATCAGTCTTTGATACCAACAAGCCACATTTTAGCCTATTAAGATTATCGTACTTTACTGGTAGTACAAGATTGTTTTTTTCATTTAACAGCCCATAAAATTTGCCATCGGTTAAACTACTAATAATTTTATAGCCATCAGTGTAGATATTTTCTAGACAATAACAAATTCGGCCTTCGGTATCTATCATTACAGTTTTTTCAGTACCCTCAAAAGTTGCATACCCATTGATATAACTATCAAAATGGGTATAACTACAGTCTAGTATAGTGTTAAAATTGGAATCAATAACCCCATATAGGCCATTTTTAATAACAACGCAAAGATTACCATCGAAATCCATACCCCAATCATATTCTTCAGGGAGATAAACTTCATTTTCATTATGCATTACACATATCTGCCCAGACATGTTAATGCTTCGTTCTTCTTGTTTTTCTACTCCATTTATATGTATGGTATATGATGCTTTTGCATATCCACAATCGAAATCACTTAACTTTTCATATATTGGTTTAATGATTTCTTTTCCACCTACCATTATAGCACCAAATAGATTATTTTTCTTTACAATAGCCACTCCCTGCTTGTATTCGGAAATAACTTCGATTTTATCTTCATTGAACGTGCCTTTTTCAAAGGCATCCCAATCAAAATCATTAAGTGGCTGAACATTTTTTAAATCTGCCATAATATATTATTTACCAATGTTATACTCTTTGTTCAAACATATCTATAGAATATTCCATAGAAAAAATCTCTCCAGAACGCATCTTTGTCATATATATATATCCAACGTCCTCCAAATTTTATATATTCTTAAAATCCGCAACACTATTAGCAACTACCCATGCCCATAGGGGTTAGCAACTTCCTATTTTATTGTACGTGGAGCAAATAATGAAATTCAGATGGTATCTTTGAGTAGAATAGAGCCTCATTATCTTTAGATAACGTTATTTTCTTTAGAACGGGGGTCCTTTTTAAATTGAAATCTTCGAATCCATGGAGAGAATTACACTTTCCTGTAACTACTACTTCTTCTAGCATTGGACATGAGTGGAAGAAATTTGAAATACAGTTAACACTACCCTTAAATTCTATTATCTTAAGAAAAAACTTGTGGCCGCAAAACCCGAAAGCATTACTATCAATTTTATCTACATGTCCCTTAAAGCATAGATACTCAAGCGATGAATCACTAAAAGCATCATACAAATAATCGATATTACCTGGAAATATCAAAGATTTAACATTGATAGAATTATTTAGAATGCTACCAGAAATTTTATGCAATGATGAGGGCAGCTGAATCTTGTAAAGATTATGACATCCTCCAAAAATACTACCACCCTGAAGAATTTCTACACCTTCCTTCAAGATAATTTCCTCAACAGTTTCGTTGTACCAGAATAAAGCCTCATGAATTTCTCTAATCGAACCTGCAATAACGACTTTTTTAACACCACTCCCAGAAAAAGCACTTTTGGCTATTTCAGTTGTACCCTCTGGGACTTCATAGAATGGTCCATATGGCACAGAAACTAACTTAGTACCTTCAAATATAGCTTTTGGAGGTATAACATTTCCTTGCTTATCCTTAAAATTAGCCACATCGTGTTTTGAAAATATTTTCTGATATTTTTCAATAACAGAATTGGGTATAATAATTTCTTCTAACTTATCACATGTAGAACTAAAACTACACTCTACTGATTCTAGCCCAGAATTTATAACAACACTAGTTAAACTGTCCTTACATGTGAGTATAGCTCTGAAATATACACGCTTTGTACCTGATGCAATTCGAACAGATGTAGCTTTAGGAGGGAACATCAGCAAACATTTTTCGTTGTTAATCATAGAATATACGACACCTGACTTATCAACAAAGCAATCATCTCTTTTACATAATATAGAATAGAGAGTCGTTGTGTCATCTTCTGTTATTCCTTGATGATAATAGTCATATCGACATATTTTATCAGGCATGAAAGCATCAACCAGATCAGTTTGGGATTTAGAGCCTAATTTATAACCATTTTCTAATAAAAACAGAACATAATCCGCATACTTAAAATAACTGTCTGATTTATAAAAATTAAAGTATTCATGTCCTTCTTGGAAACAACTTTCAATAAAGTTGGTTTCTGTATTAAAGGTCAGATGACTCCATTTTGAGCTTTTTTCTGCCATAAAAAACATACATATCCCATAGTTTTGCCAATCTTCCTGTGTCAATGGAGGAAAATCTTCCCAATTACGATTATACTTTAGAGCCATCGTCCTAAGCTGATCAATCTTACACTTATAAAGATCGCGGTAATGGACTCTTAATATAGCCGCATTATCAAAACTTGCATACAATTCACCTAAACAGGGTAATTGTTCTCTGTATAAAGGTCTATCATTGTGCAAATTATAGAAATAATAATATACAAACCTGTCTGACAAAGGCATTGAAGGAATTGCTCCTTGTGCAATATAATGTATTGCACAAGAACCATTATTAATCACAAGTTGACGTACAGCACAATTAAGTTCATCTAGTTTAATTAACAACGAATTCAGGGCATGAATAATATATGGTTCTTTACAACCTAGTTCGACTAGTTTTTCAAGAACCATTAATAATGCATTGTTTCGGCTTGTACTATTTGCATCAATATTATATCTTTCCCAATGCTCTATTTCCCGTAAAAGAAATTGCATCGGTTTAGTTTTTTCTGCTGGCAACACTCCGTAATTTTCGTACACAAAACATATGTATTCGTAGTTAACGTCGCGCCTCCATCTATAGTATTCAGGATTGTCACTCATACGAACTATCCTTTCTGAGTGTACGAGAAGCACTTCCTCCATTTCATGAGCTGGCATTGGCCCAAATTTAGTATTAGGCAGTGGAAATAAGGATGATGATACATAGATGTACATCAGCCTTTTAACATCAGGTTGATCTGAATGTTTTTTAAATAAGTTACGACAAGCATAATATTGTGACGGATTCTCCTTAACAGCAGGAATGCGTTTCTCTTCTTTTAAAACTTGCTCAATTTTTTCTAATTTGTCTTTGAAATATGCACTTCCCCCATTTTCTATATTACATAATTTCTTTAATTCTTGCAATTCATCTCGGTCACCATACCGTTTTAAGTAATAGTTGATTTTAGCATACGCTGCACTATCTTGAGATTGGCTTGGCATGCCATTATATTGACGAACAATTTCAAGCAACTCCTTTGCCTTCTGTTCAAAATCATCATTACCAGGACCTCTTCGAGTTCCTTTGCCAATGGATAGATGACTATCTATCACATTAAGCTTAAATTCATCAATTAAATTGATAAATTCTGGTTCGTTTGCATACCTTTTAAAGCTAGCATAAATTTTAGCATAGGCTTTTCTGTCAACATTAGCTGATGGTACACCATCGTACTTAATTAACAAAGCCTTAATCTCAGCTGCTAGTTTTGGAATATCTGCTATTCTGGCCATATTTTTTAAGTAATCTTTAATTCCGCAACACTATTATAAATTAAACTTTTTAAGTACCTGAGCAACAAAAAAGTTGCCCAGGGGTTTGTCATATCGAAGAATTCACTTATCTTAGTGTTGCAAAAACAAACAAGAGAATCCTACGATAGACATGGCAAAAATACAAATTAAATCTGGGAAACCCACTCCTTTTGGAGGGATATTTTCGAACCATGGAGAAATTTAACTCCACATTGTTATAAAAGGTATTTATTTTATTAACTCTATAAACGCGCTTGGAATATACGCTGTCACAACTGTCACCAAGTCATCTACTACAACCCCAACTCTCTGCTGTCCTTGCCAGCGTGCAACTCTTCCTATCACTCCTTTGAACGCTCCTTCAGTAACCTTAACCAATTGTCCTTTTTCGAATTTTGGAACTTCAACTAATGAAACGATGGAATTTTCCGTATCGGCAGCACAGATGATTTTTAGACTATCCATCTGATAATTTGGAACTATCATAGTAATCTTCTCTATTCTGCGCCCAACGTGGACGTGACGATAGTAAAAACGAAGGAATGGGAGATTTACGTTGTCGTAAACAAAGGTTTTGAGTTGTTCTTCGGTACCGTAGGCGAAGAAGATGTTGGGTAAACGTGACTCGATAACAATTTTGCGCTTACCTTTTATAAGTTTCACTACCTCGGTGGTAGGATAGAAAGCCGTGATGCCTTTGGCGGTCATATAGTCGTATGCTTTTTTCTCTCTACCATAGGTGGTGCGTAAAGCATACCAATGAGGAATTTCTTCCTCTTTTTGCGCTTTAGACTTACTTGCTATATGGGCATTTCTGGTGGACACCCCTGTTTGTGAACTCTCGGCGGAAACTGTGCTTTGAGCTTCGGGGAGGGCGTTGGAGGTAAGTCCAGCGCAAGGAGGGAATTCACCTCCTCCTGAGGTGTGTACATCTTCTGATGTCCATTCATCGACTTTCATATCGGTGCTAACTTTTTTCTAGACAGAAATCCGTTAAATTGCGACAAAAAAAGCGTGGAATCGTCCTGTTGTCCATTCCACTTCCTGAGGCTCTAGCAATTGCCTATCATAGTTGAACAGACAACGTCAGAGCCCACGCCGATATGAAAATCATGTCCGTGTAAAGAGACCTATATAATACATTTGATTGCGCCCGAAAGGGTACAATCTATGCTTACAAGGTCTCCACGGGATTGAAATAATCACACCCGGGACATCTACCGTTGACCATATTCAAGACTATGATTAACTGTTAATTTGCTAGATTACAGGAAGTCTTAAACACAGCGTCGATAAACGCCTTCCATTATGTCTGGATTGCTTTCCCACCCAAAGCCCGCTTTCGTATAGATATGTCATGGTTGACTTCACTACACTCAGCACGGCGTAGGCTGCCGACTCGGTTATCATGAAAGAACTCGTCTTACAGCGACAACTGCGGTCTGGCTATACAATCCGACTGCAAAAATACGAAAATTTATTGAGAAAAGACAAGAAATGGCAGGAATTATAAATACTGCAACACAAATTTAAGACTATTTAAGCCTAATCGCTTTAATATCTCAGAAATTTTGTATAAACAAATACTGTTTTTCATTACTTTGATATCAAAATGTGAACGAAGAACTATCTGTGTTTAGATAATTTATATAGTATTAAGAAAAAGTAGTAGCAAACAAACTCATAATAAGTTTGCTTGCCACTTTATAAATAGACCAATTAAAGACCAATTCGGACCTTCCTTTCTTGTTGTACTATAGTATCTGCGTAGAATTCTCCCGATTTGATAGTGTTGTTTTCTTTTTGAGGTTTATCACTTATATCCTTTTCTTGAACAGGTGGTGCCAATTCTAACTGTATTTTTCTATCCAATGCTGCCAGTTCCGTCTTCAGACTTTTCAGCTCTTCTTCTCTCTTCCAGACCTTGGAAGCAATTTCCTTTAGTTGCGGTATCTCCTTCTCCAGTGTCCTGCATCTTGAATCATACTGTTCAATGTACCCTTGTATCTTCTGCAGGGCATTCACAAAGTTATTTGCCGCAGCTATCGGGTCAGACTTGGCGAGATGTCCGTTGTTGTACTGATACTTGTAATGGCCCTCAACAACAAAGCGGTTATCAACGAAGGGAAGACCGCTCTCAAAGCTTGTCTCGCTTACGACCTTGATAGGAAATCCATAAATTGCACCTATTTCCTTGTATTCCCCATCTGTCCTTTCCGTTTTTGCCATCCTTTGAAGCTGTTTGCCTATCACTTCCAGATTATTGGACTCGAGACCGTTAAGGGTGATGAGATTGAGAATATTCCCGTCCATATCCTTCTTTGCCTGACTCATAAACTTGTCATAGTCCGCTGTCATGCCTTTGAGTATAGTCCGATTGCCGTCCAGCTCTTCTGACTTTGACTTCAGTTTCTGTTCCGAATCACGCTTGCCCCTGTTGAACGATTTGCGCTCACCCTCCAGAGAAGCAATCTTCTTCTCCAGCTTTGCCTTGTCAAGCAAGTCGGTATTTCCGGAGAGAATAGCCATATACTCGGAAAAATTCATGCCCGATTTCTCGTCCATCGCTCCCTCGTCAATGGTTCTCGCCCCCAAGGCTCCGCTTTTCAACTGCGAGATAAAAGTCTGCTTGCAGTGCAGGAGGTTAAACTTGTACGAGTCAAGCGACTTTTCCACCGCATAGATGATGACATCCACCTTGTTGTCGGCATAGATTTTGGCAATCTCGTTGCCGGCACGCACACCTCGACCGTCACGCTGTGCCAAGTCTGACGGTCGATCGGGTAGGTCAAGGGCATTGCTGCCCTCTTCCCCCCTAAGAACCGTACATGAGAGTTTCCCCTCATACGGCTCAAGCTTTTCTAAGCCTCTGTTTGTATGCAGAGACCGGCTCAAACTACTTCTTGTTTCCATTTGATTTGCGGGATAATTTAAAACATTCATCATGAACCAACAGATTGCATTTCTTTCCGTTTTGAACGGTTGGCATGACATTCCATGCCTTGTGCGTATCAATAGGCTCACCGCATATAGGACATTTGCGTCCTTGCTTTTCCCATAGGTACAGCAGTGACTTGCGTCCTTTTAGCGTAACAAGCATTTTCGACTTCTTTCTTTTATAGAAGTACAGACGACAGTCTGCATCAAACGGGTTCATGTCTCCTTTAATCTGCGTGTATTGCAGGAATGGAAACGATGAAGTCAGAGACAATAATGTCAATTGGTCTTCCTTTCCGTTTGGTTTCTTGAATTTTGAAGCGAAAGTCCATTTGTTCCCTCGAATGTCATGCCAATATCGGTCTTTTATCCACCGTTTCCCTTTCTTGGAATGACGGCGTTTTGCCCATTGCCATAGTGAGAGGAATATCTGATGGTCGATTCTGTGAAATGAATCACGTGTCGCCCCATGCTGATAATAACCTCCCCATCCTCGGATTTTAGAGTTCAACATTCTGATTAACGACTCCTGTCTGCAACCCTTGTTCTCCTTAATTACCTTACGGATATTCTCCATAAAGCGTTTCTCGGATTTCTTTGTCGGCTTGGTCAATATGTCCTTGCCGTATTTGCGGATATTAAAGCCAAGAAAATCAAAACCGTCATGCACGTTGGTTATCACCGTCTTTTCCTCTGATAAGGTCAGACCTCTTTCAGACATAAATTCAGCAACCAATGGCTTGATTTCATTTTCAAGAGTTTCCTTGTTCTCGCAAGTGATGATAAAATCATCCGCATAACGTACAAGGTTCACCATTGGTGAATACAACTTACCATTAACATGATGGCGCTTATATCTATCTGCAAGAGCTTTCTGCAATCCGTCCAAAGTCATATTGGCAAGTGTCGGAGAAATTATACCACCTTGCGGTGTTCCTTCCTCGGTCGGGAACATTTGCTTGTTGAAAACATAGCCACATTTCAACCATTTTCGGAGTATTGCCTTATCCATTGGGATATTGGCAAGTAACCACTCATGGCTGATATGGTCAAAACACCCTTTTATGTCACCCTCCAAAATCCATTCGGGAGAATATCCCTTTCGGAGAATGTTATGACATTGCTGTATTGCATCCATACAGCAGCGTTCCTTGCGGAAACCGTATGAACGAGTATCAGCTGTAGTTTCTGATACAGGCTCCAATGCCATAAGATAGAGTGCTTGCATGGCTCTGTCTTTCATTGTCGGTATTCCCAACGGTCGCAGTTTGCCGTTGCTCTTCTTGATATGAACTCTTCTCAGCGGCATTGGCTGGTAGCCTCTGCGTTTGAGTTGGGTTATTGCTTGCATTTTAGCTTTAGGGGTATCCCATATTTCTTTGTCAACCCCAGGAGTACAACCACCCCCGTTAGAAGTAACCCTCTTTACGGCTAAGGCTTTTGCGTAAAAAGAGTGGGTAAGCGTCCATTGCAAGGCTTTCACCTTGTTATGTCTGCCTTCCTTCTGAGCCTTTACAATACGAGCTTGAAGCTTCTTAACAGCTTGCTCCGCCTTAGTCCAGTCTATTCTGTCCCAATTTGATTGCAGGTTGTCAGTCGGCGCACACGATTGGTCGAGGAGATTTTCTTTGATTTTATCGTTCATTTGCATTCCTACTTTAAAAAGTTCTAAAAGTTTATTGTAAAGAATTACCATTTGGCTAATGTTGGGTATTTGCCTCCCAAACATTACCACAGAAGTCTGCCCACTTTCGTGGTAGGTTGATGTTGTCCCTTGTCAACTCGTGATAAGTGGCTCAAACCCTATCCGTCCCATTACAGAACGGCATTCGCTTTCTCTGTTATCTTATACCTGCACATCATTCAGCATCCATTACTTTCAGCTTACCTGTCTTTTGTCTGACAGGAGATGTACAGGCTTACCATGTTCCACATAGATAACTAACGGATAGGTTAGGTTCTGTCTC
>OOCI01001966.1_pt1 | contig 13791 bp, 11 predicted proteins | sample 1671761 | NCBI WGS metagenome assembly OOCI01 (sample SAMN06348190, study PRJEB24527) | human gut metagenome | biome: human gut; feature: ankylosing spondylitis patient; material: feces | host: Homo sapiens | place: China | collected 2015-10
AGTCGTTGGCCATGCAGACCATATTGACGACGAGCTGGATCACGATCAGCACCGCGGAGAGCAATACCGTTGTAATAACATCCTTAACCGTCCACTTTTTCTTTTCGTCCATAAATCCATTCCTCCGTTTTCTGTTAATTTATACTACTGTTAAGAATCCGAGCATCCACGCAGCTATAATTTGCAATGCAAATAAAACAATCGTAAGTACTGATGCTCTATTTTTTCTCTTTACAACATAGCTGAATCCCGTGAAAATCCCGCAGATGGCCGCTGCAATTCCTATACCTGCTACTATGTTCAACTCCGTCGAAATAATTGTGTAAAGAGAAAACCAATGAAGCATTCCGGCAATCCCCGCCGCACCAAGAATGAGCCCACATATGGGAAGTATAATCCTTTGCCATTGAAAAGAGCTGCGTTTACAAACGATCTTTGAGCCCAATACGATCAAAATGGCAAGCCACAGAACCGTCAGCAGGATATAACTTCCCAATGACAGAAAGCTGCCGGCAAAGCCGTTTAGAGGTCCCGCGGGAACATAGTCATGCGCCAGTCGGAACGTCATGCTCGTCACCCTACCGTCCGATACAGAGAAAGCAAGGCTTCTTTCCTCCGGTATCGCCTCGGCACAGTAGAACTGATATTCTCCCACAGGCTCGTACAGTAAATCCTTATCGGAAAGGGGCGTTTTCAGCCGGAGATTTTCTTCTCCCTCTTTTGAAATTTGGATTATTTGCATTCGTGCCTGTATCTTGCCTACATGTGACCATGCGGATCGTGCCGGAAGATAGTCGCCATATAGCATAGAAAGGTCCTGTGACCCTACTTCCTGCTTCAGCGGTCGCGCATCCTGCTCGATGACCGCCTCCATGATGGCGGAGCAGTAATCCGTTTCCATCACATTGGTCAGGATTAGGATTGCACGTTCAGCTTCCGGTTCCACCCAAAACTGCGTCTTGAAGCCATAGGTCCCACCCTCATGCCCGAGTATTCCGGGATGATTCGCATACTGCCAGAAGCCATGAGAAAGTCCTGCGTTTGCCCCATAGGAACACCATGTCTCTTTAAACAACCGCTCCTTTGTTTCCGGGCTTTTGAAGAGTCGTGTCTCCTCTCCTGGCGCTTTTGCCAGCCACTCGGCAAACAGAAGCAGGTCTGCGGCTGTGCCATTCATGGCTCCTGCAGGATACATGCGGAGGTGCATCTCATCCTCCCGCCGAAATCCTTTTCCGGTATAAGAATAACCCTTCGCCTTGTGATCAAGGAGTCCGACCACATCCATCCAAAAGGGACCGACAGAGGTATGCGTCATACCCAGAGGCAAAAGAATATGTTCTTTGATATAATCCTTATAGCTTTGGCCGCTGGCTTCCTCCACGATCAACGCTGCAAGTGCCGCGCCGTAATTGGAATAGGCGCTGACGGTTCCCGGCGGATAGACCTGCTTGGGCTGGTGCGCAGATAGTACTTCTTTGAAGGGAATTTCCTCACTCGCGCTGTAATAGCGCAAATCCAGCAGTTCTTCCTCAAATCCTGCCGTATGGTTCATCAGGTGAAGTAAAGTAACCGGCTCAGCGAATCGCAGATTTTTCAAAAAACCGTCCGGCAGATAGGTGCGGATATCCGTTTCCAGATCGATTTTCCTATCCTCAACAAGCTGCATCACGCTGACCCACACAAAGGTCTTTGATATGGAACCCCATTCAAAAACCGTGGTCTCCGGGTCCATGGCCGTATTGTTCTCTAAATCAGCAAAGCCATACCCCTTTGCAAATACCGTATTGTCATGCTCCGAAATTACGACACACGCGCCCGGAACCGTTTTGCCAATATATTTTTCGGAAACAGCATTTACGCTTACCTCATATGCGTCCGGTGCACCGGATGCATATGCAGAAGGAGCGAGGAACGCAATCATAATCAGCGCCGCAAGAAAGCATTGGAGGGTCTTGTATCTCATCAGTCTTTCCATAGGGTCATTACTCTATCGTCAGTCTAAAATCACAGCAGTCTCCGCCCTGTCCGAGCGTCTTTGTCCGTCCCCATTTGAGCTTTGGATGCATATGTCCGTAGGCCTCGTCATCCGCGCGGCAAAAGCCGGCTACAATCTCCGGGCAGCCGTATTTCACACAGGTGTCCTGATAGGGGCAGGCCAGCATGTCGAAGCACATTTCCTCTTGCTCCGTTCGTATCCAATTAGCCCGAAAACCGCAGTCCTCTCCAAAGGAGCTTTTTGTCATTTTGGCAAAGAACCTCGGCACCAGCTTATACAGACCCGGTATCTTCATTGCCCCTCGGATTTTTGAACCAACGCCCGCTGCCCGCTTTTCATAATATCTATTCAGAAAAGCCGCCGCTTCCTCACGGGAGATTCCATTTCCCGTCATGGCGTCAAAGGCGGCGATGGCAGGATAGATGCGTTTCCTCGTATGCATATACATCTTTTTCGGCTCGTCGGCGTTTTCATCCACGATTTCCGCATAACGCCTCCATGCATCTTCTATGATCGCGTCTGTCTTTTCCGCGCCATACTGTTTTTCCATTGCAGATACCGCTCCGGTCAAGTATCTTTTGTCTAACCTTCTATCCATGTGCTTTCCCGCCTTTCAGCGTCCAGCCGATTGCCTGGCTGCGCATTCCCACAAAGCGCCTGTACAGGCCGTCTTCGCGCATCAGCTCCTCATGGTTTCCGCGTTGAACGATCCTGCCGTTCTCCAGCACGATGATTTGATCTGCCGTGCGCACGGTGGACAGACGGTGGGCAATCATCAGGATCGTTTTGCCTTTTGTCAGCTCCCGGATGGCCTTTTGCAGCTCCTGCTCGTTTTCGGGATCCACGCTGGCTGTGGCTTCATCCAAAATGACGATGGGTGCGTCCTTCAGAATTGCCCTTGCAATGGAGATTCGCTGCTTTTCCCCGCCGGAGAGGCTGGAGCCTCCTTCGCCGATCTTTGTCTGATAGCCATCGGGCAGCGTCATGATAAAGTCATGGCAGCAGGCTTTCTTTGCGACCGCTATGATTTCATCCTCGCTCGCGTCCGGTCTGCCAAACCGGATATTGTTCTCGACGGTGTCCTCAAAGAGATACACATTCTGAAATACGATGGCGAAATTCTTTAGAAGGCTGCCGCTGGTATATTCCCGCACATCCCGGCCGCCGAGCGTGATCTGTCCTTCCTTCACATCCCAGAAACGGGCAATCAGACCGACCAGCGTGGTTTTTCCGGCGCCGGAGGGACCAACAATGGCGCAGGAGCTTCCCTGGGGTACGCTTAAGCTGATTTGATGCAATACCTCCTTTTCCCCGTATCCAAAGGACATATTCTTCACTTCGATATTGAAATTTTCCGGCACAAGATCAGCCCCGTTTTCGTCCAGGGATGGAATGTCCATGATGTTATCCAGCCGGTCCAGGGAAGCCTCCACCGCGCGGGCAATGGAGGACATACTGCCCGCCACCTCCACGGCGGCATAGATCATGAAGCTGGACACGAGAAGCAGCAGGCACTTCTCCGGCGTGATGCTTCCTCCTGCCAAAAGATAGGGCGCAAAAACCAGAATAGCCGCCCGTGCGAGCTTGAACACCGTCTGATAGAGCGCCGTCATTTTGGAAAACGCCTTTTCAAGCACGATATTTGCCTCTTTGCTTTCCTCGATTGCGGTGTCAACTGCTTTTCCGGTGCGCTCCGCCAGCCCAAACGCCTTGACTACGCCCATGCCCTGCACATATTCCAAAACGGCAGTGACCAGACCGGCTTGGGCAGCCTGACGGCGGGGCGCGTATTTCCTGCCGACCTTGCCGATAAACGAATAAACAATGAGCGCCACAGCAAGTCCGGCCAAAGAGATCAGCCCGATCCGCCACTCATAGATCATAAGCCAAACGCCAATCACGATGGCGTGGATAAACCCGCCCGCCACATTTTCCATAATGGTAACGGACTGCTGCTCCAGATCACCAAGGGTGGTCGTCACCGCCGCAGTGATATCCCCGAGCCTGTTTTCATTGAAATAACCCATAGGCGCCCTTTTCAGGCGTTCGCCGATCTCCATGCGCTTTTCCGACCCGAACGCGAAGCTGCCAAGAGTTCTGGCATTGGCAGAAAGATTGACAAATACAATTCGCCCTACAATGGAAACAATCATGATGCCAAGCGAAATCCAGATCGTGCTTTCAGGCATAACATCGCCGGAAAGCTGCTTCAGGATTCCTGTGAGCACCGTTAGAATGGCCATGATTGGGATCATCTCAAAGAATGAGCTGACAAGGTATGCAAGAAAAGAGCGGATAAGACGCTTCTTCTGTAAGCCCGAGAACAACAAAAGTCTTTGAAATAACCTTATCATCACACCACCTCCTCTGCGGTATCTTTGCCCTGCATATGGGCTCTCCACAATTCCTTGTATAGATTGCTTGTTTCAAGAAGATCTTCATGAGTTCCTTCCGCAGCGACATTTCCTTTATCCACGACAAGGATCTTGTCTGCTTTTGTAATGGTAGACAGCCGATGCGCAATGACAATTAAAGTTTTTCCTGCTACAAGCCCTGCGATGGATGCTTGAATAACGGCCTCATTTTCAGGATCGGTAAATGCCGTGGCTTCATCCAGCACCACGATCGGGCTGTTCTTTAGGATTGCCCTTGCAATGGCGATACGCTGCCTTTCTCCGCCGGAGAGGTGGCTTCCCGCATCGCCCGCCAGCGTATCATAGCCCTCCGGCAGAGCGGCGATGAAATCGTGACAGCTCGCTTTTTTTGCCGCTGCCTCGATCTCTGCGTCTGTGGCCTCCGGTTTTCCGATGCGAATGTTTTCCCGGATAGGCAGGTGGAACAGGAAGTTATCCTGTGATACATATGAGACAAGCTCCATTATCTGAGGGAGAGGAATGTTCCGCACGTCCACGCCGCCAATACGGACGCCGCCGCTCTCCGCCTCCCAGAAGGAGGCGATGAGCCGCGCAATGGTAGATTTACCGGAGCCGGAGGGACCCACAATGGCCGTCATACCGTTTTTTGCGCAGTCAAAGGAAATTCCATGCAAAACCTCCGTCTCTTTGTATCGGAAGGTAACATGATCAAAGGATACGTCGGCGTCCGCAAGGACAGCTCTCTCGGTCGGCCGCACAAGCTCCGGCTCATCCAGAAGATTCCCTACCTCTTTTACGGTGGAATCCACCATGGCCAGGCTGTCGGTGTACTGCAATGCCTGAATCAGTGGTTTTACGAGTCCAAGGGCGAGAATGATGCAGGTAATCAGCGTACCCGCTTCGACCCTTCCATTTATAAAGAGCCAGCTCCCCAAGGGCAGCACGCCCACAAGCGTTGCCGTCAGGATGGAAAGCCCCATCACATAGTAGCCGTTGGTCTGCTTGAACCATGTCGCTTTGGATGTCTCGTTTTCCGCCACGGCGTCGGCGTATTTTTTATATGAGCGTTCACCCTGATTGAACGTCTTCACCACTTCGATGCCGCCGATGTATTCCACCGTTGCGGCATCCATGTTTTTCCCGGCGGCAAGTACTCTGGCATATCTCTTCTCGTAATCCTTCATCATTCCCATATAGCAGAAGGCGCCCACCGGAATCGTCACAAGAGAGATCAGCGCGAGTCTCCAATCAAGGCTAAAGAGGTAAACGAGCATTAGAATTGGGATTAGGATGTTGGCAGTGAGCTCCGGTACCATATGCGCCAGCGGAAGCTCCAGCTTTTCCACGGTGTCCACGATGATCGTTTTGAATTTCCCGGACGGCGTATCAAGGATCGTTCCCATGGGGACACGGGAGAGCTTCTCTGTTATCGCCATGCGGATATTCCGCAGAATGATAAAGGCAGACTCATGGCTTTTCATTGTAGAAAAAGTTCCGAACCACACCTGCCCGAGATAGCCCGCAAAAGCAATCAATGCCAGAAACGCCAACTTGCTGAAAGCATAGTCTTCGTGGCAGATCATAATGATCCCGCGGGACACCGCAATGTAGGGGATCATGCCGCAAAGCGCCCCCAAAACCGCAAGTACAACGGAGCCGATCAGTTTCCCTTTGCACGGCTTCGCAAAATCCATCAGAATCGTCATCGCCGAGTTTTCTTTTCCCGCCATCATTCCTCACCTCGTAAAAGTCTTACAATCTTTTCTTTCTGTCCACCGGAAAGATCCTCCACGATTTCTCCGTCCTGAATGAACAGTATTCTTGTGCAAATCCGCATCATAAACTCAATATCATGTGTGATGATCAAAAGCACCTTGCCTTGCGTCGCAAGGCTTCGTGTCAAGGTGCCGACCTCTTCCATGCTTTTCAGATCCAGTCCGCTGGTAGGTTCATCGAACACCAGCAGCTCCTTGCCGCAGATATCGCTCACCACAACCGCAAGGCGCTGCATCTGCCCGCCGGAAAGAGACAAGGGATGCCGTTCCTTATACGCCAGCAGATCCACCTTTTCTAATGCGCAGTCAATCTCGTCTTTGTTCGGAGCTTTTATGCCAAGCGCGCATTCTGCCGCCACGCTGTCGGTAAAGAGCTGGTGCCCCACATCCTGCATGACCATGTATGCCTTTTTCCGTCTCAACCGCCGGCTCATCGGTTTTCCAGCCCACAAAACAGTGCCGGCGCTGTTCTTTTGCAATCCGCAGAGCATTCTGGCGAGGGTCGATTTCCCGGCGCCGTTGACGCCCGCAATGGCGATGATTTCTCCGCGGCTTGCCTGAAAAGAGATATCATTCAATACATTCCGGCCGCCGAGACGGACGCTGATTTTCTGAGCGGAAAGCAATCCATCGGCAGCGATTGTTTTCACACCGCCCGATTCGGATACCGACAGATCCCTGACACGCAGTCCCATTCTGCGAATATCTGCTTCAGGCAGCGCCTTGAACGCTGAAGCCTCCATGTCCGATGCAATCCGGCCATCCTGCATATAAACGACGCGATCCACAATGTCCATCAGATACCAGATGCGGTGCTCTGCGATCAGAATGGTCTTTCCTGATATTTTCGCCCGTTGGATCAAATCAGCCAATTCTCCGATGGCCTTCATGTCGAGATTGGATGATGGCTCGTCAAACACAAGGACATCGGGAGCCGAAGCATACACGCTGGAAAACGCGATCTTCTGCTTCTCGCCGCCGGACAGTTCAAAGATATTTCGACCCCGGAGCTCGCTAAGATGCAGCTCCTCCGTAAGTTCATCTAATCGGGAGCGCAGAGCCTCTCGCGGAATGCCCCGATTTTCAAGCCCAAACACGATCTCGCTGTCTGTATCCGTATTGAAAAACTGCGTTCGAGGATTCTGAAAAACCGTCCCTACCGCATCCGATAGCGCAGCAATCTCTGTCTCCCGGGTATCCATACCGTTTACGTTCACCTGCCCCGAAAGATTGCCGTGGAAGAAATGGGGAATCAGTCCGTTTGCGAGCCGTGTAACCGTTGTTTTTCCACATCCGGACGGTCCGCAAAGCAGCACGCATTCGCCGGACCGAACAATAAGGTTCAAATCAACGACTCCGCCGTCCCCGCTTTCAGCGTATGTAAAAGAGACATTTTGAAACGATATCATAATCAAAACACCCCTTTCATGCCCGCGTATACCATGCCGGCAACGACCGCCGCGTAAGCAATTACCACCAGCAAATCAGCAAACGAAAACGCGATTTCCTCTATACAGCTTCTTTCACCTGTGTGCTCGATGCCTCTTGTAATCGCTGCCTGCGTAATCTCGTCCGAAATTCTGGAAGCAGAAACAAGCAGGGGAACATAGACATACTCCATCGTCTGTATAGGATGGCTAATCAGCCCAGCCGCGGACGCTGATATCCCTCGCAGCGCCATGGCATCCCGTATGGAGGCCCACTCTTCTCTCATGGTCGGGAAATAACGGAGCGTAATGGCAAGAGCAATCGTGAGTCCTTTCGACAATCGGAGCTTTGTGATCGCCGCAAGAAATTTACTTACGCTTGTCGTTGCAATCAGAAAGCTGCCCAGCATAAAACAGGGAAGAAGCTTGCGGATATACACTGCAAACATATAGACGATTCCGCCGAAAGTCACAGGCAGCCTCGGTACGATAAAAAGCTGGATCAGCAGAAGCGCGAGAAAAAATGCTGCGTATTTCAGCATCCTTTTCAGATTGCCGGAAACGCTCAGAAGTACAAGCGGAATCCCCGCAAGCACACACTCCACCGCGATGCTTTTATTCATAAAAACGGAAACGCTTGTGACCGCGAGAATCAGAAGCTTCGTCCGTGGGTCGAGTCTCATTTATACGACCCCTGCTTTTTCAAAGTGTTTTTTCATAAGCTTCTTTCCAATCAGTCCGCCGATGATCGCGCAGACGATCGTCCCGATAATCATTGCGGGGATCGCCCACCAGGTAGCCCCGATCGAATGAATCACTCCTTCAAAGGAGGCGAAGTCGCCTTTATTCTTCATAAAAGCATCAAACTGTGCGGGCATGACAACCATTGGAATATATGCCCCCATCGGCGCAAGCGCCATGACGCAGTAGGCAAGCAGGTTTTTCTTAAAGGATCTGAAATCAGCGGAAGCGCAGATAAAATCCGCGATCACGCCGAAAACCAGGAAGAATACGGACATCATCCAGAACATTCCCGTAACAAACAGCAAAATCGCCGCGATTACACCGAGAATGGAGAGAGCTCCCTTCTTCGGTATTTTTGCCACATAGAGCATGAAAACTGTCCCCGTAAAGAGCGCCACGATCATTGGCATAAACGGGAAAGTGACCGGCGTCATCTGCGCAACACCGCCAATCACAAACGCCACCACAGCATAGATGAGCGAAAAGATACCAACCGATATAAAGTCCCTTGTTTCCGGCTTCTTCGAATCTGTTTTTAGCATAATAAACGACCTCCAATTTTATATTGTTCAGTTAGAGTACGCTAACTCGCGTGTAAAAAATTAAAGTGCTTGTGTGATTGTGCATTATTCCAGCCGGAGCAAGCCTTTCCAGCCAGAGTTGAAAAACCTTGCAAGCTCCTCAACATACCGCATAGCTTCTTCTTTGGGCATATCATGGGCAATCGTCTCACATACCGCCGTAAAATAGGCGCTGGTAATCATGTGGTGAAGCTGCTTTGTCATTTTCCCGGAGAGCTTTCCTCTTTTGCGGAGAAGTGCGTAGTATTCCTCTGAGCACTCTACCTCCAGTTCCACAAGCTCCTCCAAAAAATTTGCATAGCGCGTACCTTCCGCCCGGCAGAGGATCAGCTTGAAGGCATCAAAATGGGCGTACATATATTCCACAAAGACGCGCAAATACTCAGTGGACAGCTTCAGGCTGTCCTTCGTCTTTTCCTTGGAGACAAGATCGAAATGGGCGGCCTGTGCGGCTTTGAACTGCTCCAACAGTCCCTTTGCTGCCTCGCCCACAAGATCTTCAAAAAGCGCGGCCTTATCCGGGTAATAGCCGTAGAAGGCGCCTTTCGTGAAGCCTGCCTCTGCGACGATTTTATTCAGAGATGCGTCCTTAAATCCTTTTTCCAGGAATTCTTTTTTCCCAACTTCGAGGATCTTCATTTGAGTCTCTGTACGTTCCATTGGTGCCTCCCGATATACTGGTAGTATATACTGCTGGTATATTATAACCGCACTGAAGGAATCTGTCAAGGGGGTTCGCGTATGTTCCATTCAGCTCATTCCACGTATCGCCCGATCATAGAACGGCGCATGGATACCCCAAATCTTCTTTTTCATACACTTCCGATCACCGCTTTAGTGACCAGTGACCCCCCTCCATCAATTCCCTTGGGGAAATGTTTCTGATCTGCTCCGGCGGGATGCGCGCCGGATATCTGCCCTTTTCCAGAATATCGGTCAGGTACTGATTATCCAGGATCATATCGTCCCGAATGAGCTGCCAATTCGCTTTTTTCCTGTAAAGAATCTTGAAAATCAGAAAATTCACCACCGGCCCTATGACCGGCGCCTGCACGCCAAAGCTCTCTGTATGGCGAAAGCGGCAACCCGTATCGGTCCGCTCTCCCTCAAATGAGATGACGGCAGTTTTTTTATCGCTCTCGAAGGCAAAGGAAAAATGATCCCTGTCCCTTTCCGCCCGAATGATCGTGCCGGTGACGTCATAATCCATGCCCATGACGATTTCATGAAAGCGCACTTTATCTCCGGCTTGAATGCCGCCGCTGAGCAGTTCGCATTCCAAATGCAGCGGACTCCACTTGACGAACTCCTCCTCAAAATGGTCCACCCACCACTCCAGCTTTTCAAAAGGGGCGGCGATCTCTGTTGTTTCGGTCAATGTTACCATATGCTTTTCTCCTTCATCGTGCTTTTTCTCCTTCATCCGCGTCTTTTCCCTGTTTGTGTCCATATATGTCCCGTGCCGGCACGCCGTAAAGCCTATGTTGCACAGGGAGCCCGTAATCATCCACGCCACAAAGCGATAGATGTCGCGCCAATCCCCGCCCGGCAAGCGCCGAAGCCGTTTATCGGGGCTTCCCCTCCTTTTCTTTGTTCAACCTCCAGGCTTCTGCCGTCTCGCTTTTAGTTAGCGCATTCTAACTAATTGGCAGAAGAAACGGCAGCCTATTTTATGAGTAGTCTGCCTTGAATCCGCCTTGGTCAGACACCGGCCTTGGCTATCCCAGCGCCACATCCAGCGTCATCATGACGCTAAAGCCCACGGCAAAGAAAATCGTGCCGATGTTGGAGTGCTTTCCCTGCGACATTTCGGGGATCAGCTCCTCCACCACGACATAGAGCATCGCACCCGCCGCAAAGCTCAAGAGATAAGGCAGTGCCGGAATCACAAGCTGTGCGGCCAGAATCGTCACCACCGCGCCGATCGGCTCAACCACGCCCGAAAGCACACCGCCTGCAAAGGCCTTGCCCTTGCTCTCCCCTTCGGCGCGCAGGGGCATCGAGATGATGGCGCCCTCCGGGAAATTCTGGATGGCTATGCCAAGGGACAGGGCCAGCGCGCTCGCCGCGGTGATCTGCGCGCTGCCTGCGAGAGAGCCAGCGTACATCACACCGACTGCCATGCCCTCCGGGATATTGTGCAGGGTCACCGCCAGCACCATCATCGTAGTGCGGCCCAGTCTGCTTTTTGGCCCCTCAGCCTCCTCACTGCCGACATGCAGGTGGGGTATCAGATGATCCAGGGCAAGCAAAAACAGCACGCCGAACCAAAATCCCGCAAATGCCGGGAAAAAGGCAAACCGCCCCAACTTCTCCGACTGTTCGATTGCCGGGATCAGCAGACTCCAGACCGATGCCGCCACCATCACACCGGCGGCAAAGCCTGCAAGCGAGCGCTGCACCAGATCACCCAGCGCGCGCCGCATGAAAAATACGCACGCTGCGCCCAGCGATGTACCCAAAAAGGGGATCAGAATCCCCCAAAAAGTTTCTGTCAATGAAGTCGCCTCCTTTTATGGTATATACACAAAAACACAGGTACTTTATACCCTTTCCTGCCCCCCGCAGCCACAGTCACTTCGCTTTACGGCGGTCAAACACAGCCAGCCTGTTTTGCTTTTGTGTACCGCAATGTCACAAAAGCCCGCTTGCTCAAGATATGCTTTCAGCTCAGTATCCTTGTAGATGGTCATGCCATCAATGATTTCTGTCCATTTTTTGTCTTTGTCCGTGTCGCCGTTGACTTCATTGCAGATGAGGAAGGTGCCGCCCGGCTTCAAAACCCGCCAAACCTCCCGGAAGCATTTTGCAAGGTCCGGCCAGAAATAGACGGTTTCAAACGCTGTGACTGCATCGAACCAATCGCTGGCAAAAATGATGCGCTGCACGCTGCCCTGCCAGATGACACAGCGATCCCTTTGAATCGCCTCTGCATTGAGACGGCGGGATTTTTCGACGCTGACAGCAGAGTAATCCACGCCCTTTACGATGCCGTGCGGACACCTTTTCAGCAGCCGTTTGATATTCGCCCCGCCGCCGCAGCCGCAGTCCAGCACCTTTGCGTCCGGCGCAAGATGCAGAAAGTGAAGCCCCCACAATGCCACGGGGGTGTGAGCAAGGTTCATCATGGTGACCATCAGCCTGCCGCCGAAGCCTTTGGGGTCTCTCGTATTTTCAAAAAATGACATCGTTTATCTCCTTTCAACTTTTTTACACTCTGCGTAGGTAAGCGGAATGGAATTCTGCAAAACAACACTTTTGCAAACGGTCCAGCCATTTTGCTGCAAAAATGCCAGATACGCAGCACTCGTCCATCTGCTGTGCAGCGGAAAGCCTGCAATTTTCAGCGCAAGGGCCTGAAACCTTCCCCAACGGGAATTCTCTGCATGGGTAAAGGTCGGCGCAATCAGCGTGCCATCGTTTTTAAGCACACGGCGAAGCTCGGTGAGTGCTTTCTCAGGATGCGGTACAATGTGCAGTGCATTGGAGACAATGACAACATCAAAGGACTGGTCAGCATAAGGCAGATGGAACATATCCTGCACGGAAAAATGCAGCTTGGAGGAAAAATTACCCCGCTTTGCCTGCGCAATCATCGCTGCGGAGGCATCGGTAGCCTCAATGTGGTCGGCAGAACACAGGAGATGCTTTGCCACCTGCCCTGTGCCGGTGGCCACCTCCAAAACGGTTTTGTGCCACACAGCAGGGCGAAGCAGCGCATATAATTGATCATAGGCTATTGCATTCTTACGCATAAAGCGGTCATACCTTGCTGCATTTCTGTCCCAAAAATTCTTTTTCGTAATGCTCAGCTCCTTGGTTTACATCAACTAACTGCTGCTTATTTGAAAAGCTGCCCGGCGGCAGCATGGAAGCTTGTATATGTGCGTTAGAATAATCTAACCGTTGGATCGTAAAAAAGCTGCCTGCAGCCAAAACGGCGCACCAGCAACGATTCTACGATATTTCGGTCATATAATAGCAGTCTGGCACCCAAATGTCAATAGGGTGCCAAAGGTGCTTTTGTGCGTTTGAATTTCAACAAAAAATCTATAGCGGGCAGTGCGCTTTACACTGCCCGCTATAGGGATGCTTACTTTAACCGTTTTCGTCCTTGGGAATGGCCAGATTCAAGAGGATGGCAACGAGTGCGGCGGGCACGATGCCGGAGCCGCCGAATACCAGAGAGAGCATCTGCGGTGCATGCGCAAGGATGCCGTTGTTGGCACCGATGCCATAGCCGAGACCGAGCGCTACCGAGACGATGCTCAGGCTGCGCGGGGTCAGCGGCTCGCGGGTGATGAGCTGAATACCGCTCACCACGATCGAAGAGAACATCATGACCGCTGCGCCGCCCAGCACCGACTGCGGCATGATCGAGACGAGCGCGCCCAGCTTGGGCACCAGACCGCAGAGAATCAAGAAGATGCCGCCGGTGGCCAGCGCAAAGCGGTTGACGACCTTGGTCATGCTGACAAGGCCGACATTCTGGCTGAAGGAGGTGTTGGGCAGCACGCCGAACAGCGCGGCAAAGCTGGAGCCGATACCATCGCAGATGACGCCGCCGGACAGCTCGGTGTCGGTGGCCTCGCGGTCCATGCCGCCCATGATAACGCCGGAAATGTCGCCCACGGTTTCAACCGCCGTGACGATGAACATAATCATGACCGGTGCGATTGCGCGCATATCAAACACCGGTTTGACCGGCATCAGCTCGGGCAATGCAAACCATTTGGCCTCGGCCACCTTGTTCCAGTTCAGCACCCATGCTTTGGTGAACTCCACGCCGTCGGCGGTGACGCCGGTGGTGGGCAGAACAAGGCCCATGACAAAGGCTGCCACATAACCGGCCAGAATGCCGATGAGGATGGCAGAGGAGCTAAGGAAGCCGGT
>OOCI01001969.1_pt1 | contig 13771 bp, 12 predicted proteins | sample 1671761 | NCBI WGS metagenome assembly OOCI01 (sample SAMN06348190, study PRJEB24527) | human gut metagenome | biome: human gut; feature: ankylosing spondylitis patient; material: feces | host: Homo sapiens | place: China | collected 2015-10
GGACGGCGGCGACGGCGGCCGGGGCGGCGACATCATCTTTGTGGCGGACGACCATCTGTCCACCCTGATGGATTTCCGCTACAAGCGCAAGTATGCAGCGCCGGAGGGCGGCAAGGGCGGCGCAAGCCTGTGCCACGGCAAAAATGCCGAGAATCTGGTCATCAAGGTGCCGCTGGGCACTGTGATCAAGGACGCCGAGAGCGGCCTTGTTATCGCAGACCTGTCCGACCACACCCCGGTCACCATTGCCAAGGGCGGCCGCGGCGGTTACGGCAACGCACACTTTGCCACCCCCACCCGCCAGATCCCCAAGTTTGCAAAGCCCGGTATGCCCGGCGAGGATCTGCAGGTGACCTTGGAGCTGAAGCTGATTGCGGACGTGGGTCTGATCGGCTTCCCCAACGTGGGCAAGTCCACCCTCATCTCCACCATCAGCGCCGCCAAGCCCAAAATCGCAAACTACCACTTTACCACCCTTGTGCCCACGCTGGGCGTTGTGTCGGTGGGCGAGGGCGCAAGCTTTGTCTGCGCCGACATCCCCGGCCTGATCGAGGGTGCCAGCGAGGGCATCGGTCTGGGACATGACTTCCTGCGCCATGTGGAGCGCTGCCGCCTGCTGCTGCATGTGGTGGATGTTTCCGGCAGCGAGTGCCGCGACCCCATCGAGGACTTTGAGAAGATCAACGAGGAGCTGGCAAAGTTCAGCCCCGTGCTGGCCGAGCGCCCGCAGATCGTGGTGGGCAACAAGTGCGACCTTGCCACCGAGGAGCAGATCGAGACCTTCCGCCAGTATGTGGAGGGCAAAGGCCTGACCTTCGTACCCATCTCTGCCGCCACCATGCAGGGCGTAAAGCAGCTGCCGGGGCTCGTGTACAACCGCCTCAAGGATATCCCGCAGGTGCCGGTGTTCACCCCCGAGTACAAAAAGCAGGAGCCCAAGAAGAATGGCCGCGATTTCACCATCCAGCGCATGGAAGCCCATGTGTGGAGCGTGGATGCCCCGTGGCTGGAGTATATTCTGGCCGGCAGCAACGTGGACGACTACGAGAGCCTGCAGTTCTTCCAGCGTCAGCTGGGCGAGAGCGGCATTCTGGACGCGCTGGTGCAGAAGGGCGTGGAAGAGAACGATACCATCCTCATCGGCGATTATCAGTTCGACTATATCTTCTAAGGATAAAGCATCATGAACGAATCAGAAAAGATCGACCCGCGGGAGCTCAGCCCGCTTGCGCTGGCCTTTGTGGGGGACAGCGTGCTGGAGCTGCTGGTGCGCCAGCGTCTGGTGGAGCACCACCGCCTTTCAGCCGGAAAGCTGAATGCCGAAAAGGTCAAGTATGTCTCTGCCAAGGCGCAGTTCCGGGAACAGCAGCTGCTGGAGCCGCTGTTCACCGAGGACGAGCTTGCCGTGTTCAAGCGCGGCCGCAACGCCAGCAAGGCCAGTGTCGCCAAGCACGCCTCCCCGGAGGAATACCGTGCCTCCACCGGCTTCGAGTGCCTGTTGGGCTGGCTGTACCTGAACGGACAGCTGGAGCGTGTGCACCAGCTGTTTGAGGTGCTGTGGCAGCAGTTTGACCCTGACCAGAAATAAGAATGCGAAAGCCCGCTGCTTTCCACACTGGAAACCAGTGGTGGAGGGCAGCGGGCTTTGCTTGTTGGCATCTGTGGTCCGTCAGATGCCGCTTACGCCATCAGCGGTTGTTTTTTGCGTTGCTGGAACGGCTGTTGGTGGAGTTCTTGGCGCTCTCGTCATCGGCACCCTTGGTGTACTGGTTGGGGTGCTTGTGCTCGTTGGTAGCGCTGTTGGTGGTCTTGCTGCTGGTACGGTTAGAGGTCTGGTTCTTGCAATTGGTACTGCGGTTCTCACTGCGGTTTTCCATGGTGTGAATGCTCCTTTCGGTCGTTGCTGTGGGGGCGGGGCCGCCCTCACAGTCCATAGTGTGGCCGCAGCCGGCGGCTTTATACATCCCATGGGAGGAAAAGAATATGCCTACGGAATATTTTGAGCAGAGGGAACGTGCCCTGCTGGGCCAGCGGTACGAGCAGCTGTATGCCGCCCCGCAGCAGACGGCAGAGCGCGGGGTCACCGTGTCGGCGCTGCGCACCACACCGGAGCAGTTTGCGCAGAGGGCAGATATCCCGCTGGAACCCTCGCCCTTCTGCAAGGCGGCTTTTGTGGTGCATCAGCCGGACTTTAAGCCCGGACGGCATCCGTACCACCATGCGGGTGTGTTCTATTCGCAGGAGCCCTCGGCTTCTTCGGCAGCGCCGCTGCTGGGGGTACAGCCGGGGATGCGGGTGCTGGACATGTGCGCCGCGCCCGGTGGCAAAAGCAGCCAGCTGGCGGCAGCATTGCAGGGGCGCGGTGTGCTGGTAAGCAACGAGTATGTGGCCGCGCGCGCCGAAATTTTAAAAAGCAACCTTGAGCGCATGGGCGTTTCCAACGCCGTGGTGCTCAACGAGACCCCCGCCCGCATTGCCGAGGCGCTGCCGGAGTTTTTCGACCGGGTGCTGGTGGACGCGCCCTGCTCCGGTGAGGGAATGTTCCGCAAGGAGCCGGTAGCGCTGCAACAGCACTGCGAGGCACTGGTAAAGCAGTGCGCAGAGCTGGGCGCGCAGATTTTGGACTGCGCCGCAGCGGCACTGGCTCCCGGCGGGCAGCTGGTGTACTCCACCTGCACCTTTGCGCCGGAGGAGGACGAAGGACAGGTGGCGGCCTTTTTGCAGCGCCACCCGGAGTTTGCACTGGCAGATGTGCTGGGCAACGTGGACTACACTTTTGGCAGCGTAGGCGAAGAGAACCGCACCGGCGGTCTGCCGCTGGATGTAAGCAAGGTGCGCCGCATCTGGCCCTGTCAGGGCGGCGAGGGGCACTTTATGGCCCGGCTGGTCAAGGCCGGTACGCCCCGCACCCTGCCGCCGGAGGGAGAATACACCCCGGAGGAGCAGCTCTGGCTTGCCGCCGCTGCCGAGGCGGGCAAAAAGGGCAAGGGCAAGGCGAAGCCTGCCAAGGCCGCAGATGCCCGCAGCGCCCGCCGCGCAGACAGTCGCGCCTGCCGGGACGCCGTGCAGGGCACGAGCCGCCGCACCCGGGATACCGGGGCAGGGGAGGCCACCCCGGCGCAGAGCCTTGCCGCATGGCAGGAGTTTGCCCGGCAGTATTTCCCCGCGCTGGCGCAGCGCCCGGCCGTGGTGCACGGCGGTGGTGTGTTGCTGCCGGTGGCCTTTCCGCAGACGGGACTTCATGTGCTGCGGGCAGGGGTGTTCGTGGGCAGCGTGCAGAAGGGCCGCTTTGTGCCGGAGCATCATCTGTTTACGGCCTTTGGAGGCCTCTGCACGAACTGCGAGCAGCTGACCCTTGCCGACTGCCGCTGCACCGAGTACCTCTCCGGCCGCGAGGTGGAAGCCCGCACGGCAGCGGACGGCTGGTGCTGTGTGACCGTGGACGGCTGGCCGCTGGGCGGCGGCAAGGTGTCCGGCGGGCGGGTGAAAAACCATTATCCCAAGGCGCTGCGGCTGCTGTGAACGGGCAGAAAAAGCGCATTTTTCCGCGCAGAATGCTGAAAACCGGGCGGATAAGGCTTGAACGCTCTGCCCGGTTGTGCTACAATAATAGAGTTAGATTTTGTGTGCTGCCACAATGCGGGCGACCACAGCCCGTCTGCCCGCAGGCGGAGATTTGAGAATATACAGGAGGCTCTTTCCCATGTCTGGACATAGCAAATGGAACAATATTAAGCGCAAGAAGGAAAAGACCGATGGCGCAAAGGCAAAGGTCTTTACCAAGATCGGCCGCGAGATCAGCGTTGCCGTGCGTACCGGCGGCCCGAACCCCGCTTCCAACAGCAAGCTGGCTGACCTGATCGCCAAGGCAAAGCGCATGAGCGTGCCCAACGATAACATCCAGCGCATCATCAAGAAGGCTGAGGGCGGCGATAAGACCGAGTACGAAGCAATCACCTACGAAGGCTACGGCCCCGGCGGCGTTGCTGTCATGGTGGAGACCCTGACCGACAACCGCAACCGTACCGCTGCCGACCTGCGCCACTACTTCGACAAGAACGGCGGCAATCTGGGTGCTATGGGCTGCGTGGGCTTCCTGTTCAGCCAGAAGGGTGTCATTGACATCTCTCTGGAAGATAAGGATGCCGACGAGGCTATGATGGATGCTCTGGATGCTGGTGCCGAGGACTTCGATGCCAGCGAGGATGCAGCCGAGATCACCACCGATCCCGAGAACTATTCTGCTGTGGTCAAGGCCATGGAGGAGAAGGGCTACGAGATCCTCTCCGACGATCTGGCCATGGTGCCCATGACCACCACCCGCCTGACCGATCCCGATCAGCTGAAGCAGATGGGCAAGCTGCTGGATTCTCTGGAAGATAACGATGATGTCCAGAACGTCTGGCACTCTCTCGAGAACGAAGAGGACCTGCCGGAATAAGCTTCCGCAAGGTTCTTTGCTCCTGAAATAAGACGATAAAAAGCCGCTTTTTGTGCTGTTTGGCACGAAAGGCGGCTTTTGCTTGTTATCTCTGTGCCAGCGCCTTACCTTTTGCGTAGTAGCGCTGCATTTCTTCCCGGGGAACCATATTTCCGCCGGTGGCCCAGACCAGATGGGTGGCGTTTGCCAGCGCACCGGCGGGCAGAGCGGCTTCGGTGTAAGCGCCAAGCAGCTGCCCGGGCTGGGTGAGCACCGGGCCGTACATTCCCGCCAGAGCACTGGGCTCAAGGAAAAGCTCTTCTGTATCAGCCAGCTGTGCCAGAAGGTTATACATCCGCTCGTCCTGCAGGGTGTAGCAGCCGCTCATAAAGGAACGCATCAGCCCGCCCACAAAGCCGGAGGCGCGCCCCACGGCAAGACCATCGGCGGCGGTGCGGTTATCGATGCCAAAGTCCTGCACGCAAATGCTGTTGTTTTCGCCGGTGGCCATGCCCAGCATCATGCAGGGTGAGTGGGTGGGCTCGGCAAAGAAGCAGTGTGCGGCATCGCCGAACAGCATCTTCAGGCCAAAGGCCACGCCGCCGGGGCCACCGCCCACGCCGCAGGGCAGATAGGCGAAGAGGGGATGCTCCGCATCCACGGTGATGCCCTGCGCATCCAGCTGCTTTTTCAGCCGCAGTGCAGCCACAGCATAGCCCAGAAAGAGGGTCTTGGAGTTTTCGTCATCCACAAAGTGGCAGTAGGGGTCACCCGCCGCCAGCTTACGCCCCTCGGTCACGGCGATGCTGTAATCAGAGGCGTACTCCACCACCTTGACGCCCCGGCTGCGGAGCAGGTCTTTTTTCCACTGCCGCGCGTCAGCGGACATGTGCACGGTGACCTGAAAGCCCAGTTTTGCGCTCATGATGCCAATGGAAAGCCCCAGATTGCCGGTGGAGCCCACCGCAATGGAATACTGCGAGAACAGCTTGCGGAAGCGTTCCTCTGCCAGAACGGCGTAGTTGTCGGTAAGGTGCAGCATCCCGCTGTGCAGGGCAATGTCCTCGGCGGTTTTCAGCACCTCGTAAATGCCGCCCCGCGCCTTGATGGAGCCGGAAATAGGCAGGTGACTGTCCAACTTGATCCATACTTGCCCGACGATATGAGTGCCACTGCGCTCCTCCAGCACTTTTTGCATCCGGGGGACGGGCTGAACAGGGGACTCAATGATGCCGCCCGCCGCAGCGGTTTCGGGAAAGACGGCGGCAAGATAGGGCGCAAACCGCTCCAGTCGTGCGGCGGCGTCCTCAATGTCGGCCAAGCTCAGCGGGCAGGTAGCCGCAGCCTGTGCAAAGGGCAGCTTGTCCGGGTTTACCCATGCAGTCTCCTTCAGGGCGCAGAGGTCAGAGACTACGGGATATGCCGCGATCCAATCGGCAACAGAACGCCCGGCGATGCACTTGGCAGGTGAAACCATAGCGGATCCTCCTTTATATATAAAAGTAAAAGCAGATGGCGCGCCCGGCGGTTTTTGCGGAGCGCTGCATGTCTTGAATATAAAGGTTTTTACAGGAATTGTCAACCGGCTGCGCTTTGCGCCGGGCGGGTCAGAGCGCCACGATCTCGGTGGTCACCAGCTGCTGCTCTGCGCCGTAGTTCAGCTTCATGGCATAGTCGGTCAGGGCGCAGAATTCTTCTGCCTCCTTCCGGGTGGCAAAATAGTTTTCGGTAAGTACCTCGGAGTTGCCGCGGGCGTGGAAGATGGTCTTTACCACAAAGTTGCTTTCGTCCATAGTATGCCTCTTTTTTCCAGTAGATGAGGGAGACGCTGCCGTCCCTCGGTGTAATTGCAGTATAACAGGGCAAATGTACCACAGAACGGACTTTTAACGGAAGCAGGACATATTTTTGCGCAAACCGGTCGAAAAGCTGTGCTAACCGCAAAAGCAGGAGAAACTTGGAAGGAGAGCAGCACACTGCCCAAAAACCTTGTTAAAAAACTGGCATTTTGCCATTTTTGTGTAAAGTATACAAGAATAAACACAAAAAAATGGCATTGTGCGTATTGCTATTTTATAACTGATATATTAGAATATAAGCAAGAAGAGCGTGCAGGCGTACTGCGCGTGCCATAAGATAAATAACGACAGGAGGAACTTCTCTATGCCTATGAAAATGGGTTGGCGCTGGTATGGCGAGGGCAACGACCCCGTCACCCTGAGCGACATCAAGCAGATCCCCGGCGTGACCAGCATCGTCTGGGCGTTGCACGACAAGATGCCCGGCGAGATCTGGGAGATCGACGAGATCCAGAAGGTAGCCGATCAGATCCACGCTTACGGCTTCGACATGGACGTGGTCGAGTCGGTCAATGTCCACGATGACATCAAGATCGGCCTGCCCACCCGCGACAAGTACATCGAGAACTACAAGCAGTGCATCCGCAATCTGTCCAAGTTCGGTGTCAAGGTCATCTGCTACAACTTCATGCCGGTGTTCGACTGGACCCGTACCGATCTGTTCCACCCCGTGGGCGACGGCTCCACTGCACTGTTCTATGAGAAGGACAAGATCAAGGGCGATTACAAGGCTATGGCTGAGTACATCATGTCCTTCACTGAGAAGTATAACATGACCTTCCCCGGCTGGGAGCCGGAGCGCATGGCAAAGCTGGACGAGCTGTTCAAGGCTTACGCCCCTGTCACCAAGGAAAAGCTGTGGGAAAACCTGAAGTACTTCCTGGAAGCACTGATGCCCACCTGCCATGAGTGCGGCATCAAAATGGCTATCCATCAGGATGATCCCCCTTGGGATATCTTCGGCCTGCCCCGTCTGCTGGTGGATGCCCAGAGCATCGACCGCTTCCTGAGCATGGTGGATGATCCGTACAACTGCCTGACCCTGTGCACCGGCAGCCTGAACGCAAACCCCAACAACAACTGTGCCGAGATCGTGCGCAAGCACTGCGACCGCATTGCCTTTGGTCACATCCGCAACATCCACCACTTCCCCAACGGCGACTTCTCCGAGGCTGCTCACCGCGACTGCTGCGGCGAGACCGGCATCATCGAGGTGCTGCGTGCTTACCATGACTGCGGCTTTGAAGGCTACATCCGTCCCGACCACGGCCGTCAGCTGTGGGAGGAAGGCCCCGGCAGCTGCCGCCCCGGTTACGGCAAGTATGACCGTGCTCTGGGCGTTCAGTACATGCTGGGTGTCTGGGATCTGCTGGATCGTCTGGATGAAGAGAAAAAGAAGGGCTGATAAATATGAAGCTGTCTGAGATCAAAAACGGCAATCTGTCCGCCGAGTGGGCAGAGAAGGGCTATGAGCTGCCCAAATTCGATATCGAGGCTGTCAAGGCCAAGACCCACGCCGAACCCACCTGGGTGCACTTCGGCGCAGGCAATATCTTCCGTGCATTCCCGGCTGCCATCCTGAACGATGCGCTGAACACCGGCAAGTATGACCGCGGTGTCATCGTGGCCGAGAGCTTTGACTACGAGATCATCGACAAGGCTTATCGTCCCTACGACAATATGAGCCTGCTGGTCTGCCTGAAGTCCACCGGCGAGATCGAGAAGAAGGTGGTGGCTTCCGTTACCGAGAGCCTGAAGGCTGACTACTCCTTCGGCGAGGACTGGGCACGTCTGGTGGAGATCTTCCAGAACCCCAGCCTGCAGATGATCTCCTTCACCATCACTGAGAAGGGCTACGGCGTTGCTCCTGCTGATCTGGAGCGCGGCCTGACCCCCGTGCTGGCCATGGGCAAGGTCACTGCTCTGCTGTACGAGCGCTTCAAGGCCGGCAAGCTGCCCCTGACCGTCCAGAGCATGGATAACTGCTCCCACAACGGCGATAAGGTCAAGAACGCTGTCCACGCCTATGCTGCCAAGTGGGTGGAGCAGGGTCTGGTGCCCGCCGAGTTCCTGGCCTATGTGCAGGACGAGACCAAGATCACCTTCCCCTGGAGCATGATCGACAAGATCACCCCGCGCCCGGATGCCAAGGTCCAGCAGATGCTGGCCGACGACGGCTTTGAGGACAACTACACCATCGTCACCGAGAAGCACACCTTCACCGCTCCCTTCGTCAACGCCGAGGAGACCCAGTACCTGTGCATCGAGGATCACTACACCAATGGCCGTCCTCCGCTGGAGCTGGGCGGTGTGCTGTACTGCGACCGCGAGACCGTGGACAAGATCGAGAAGATGAAGGTCTGCACCTGCCTGAACCCCCTGCACACTGCCATGTCCATCTATGGCTGCATGCTGGGTTACAACCTCATCTCTGCCGAGATGGCAGACGAGGATCTGCGCTCCTTTATCCAGAAGATCGGCTATATCGAGGCGATGCCCGTCGTCGTTGATCCAGGCGTTCTGAACCCCTACGAGTTCATCGGCGCTGTCATCAACCGCCGTCTGCCCAACCCCTTCATGCCCGATGCTCCCCAGCGTATCGCTACCGATACCTCTCAGAAGCTGGCTATCCGCTTCGGCGAGACCATCAAGGCTTACGAGGAGCGTGGTCTGGACAAGTCCAACCTTGTGCTGATCCCGCTGGTGCTGGCAGGCTATGCCCGCTACCTGAAGGGCATCGACGACAACGGCCAGCCCTTCGAGATCTCTCCCGATCCGCTGCTGGCTGAGCTGCAGGCTATCGTCAACCCCTTGGAAGTCAAGGAGGGTGAGCAGGACTTCAGCTGCCTGAAGGCTCTGTACAGCCGTGCCGACGTGTTCGGCGTGGACCTGTACGCCGTTGGTCTGGGCGAGAAGATCGAGGGCATGGTCAAGGAGCTGTACGCCGGTAACGGCGCAGTGCGCAAGACCCTGCACAAGTACACTCTGGCCCGCTAAAACTTTATAACGCAACGCCCCGCGCTTCAATTGCAGCGCGGGGCGTTGTTGTTTTGTTCTGGGCAGATAACAGAAAAGGGGCTGCTGCACCGGATGCAACAGCCCCTTTTCTTTATCGTTTGCTTAGCGCCCGAAGGTCAGCACGCCCTTACGGTAGGAGGGGTCGTGGCTGAGCACGAAGTCGAATGCTTCCTGTGCCTTTTCCATGGGCCAAGTGTGGGAGACCGAGCCGCGCAGGTCCACCTTGCCCTCATTGACCAGATCGATGACCTGCTGGAACTTACGGTTCTGCAGGCGGCTGCCGCGCACGTCCAGTTCCTTGGAGGTGATCACAAACTGGTTCACCTCATCGGGGCGGGTGGCAAAGCCCATGGTGATCACACGACCGGCGTTGCCGGTGGACTGCAGGGCGGTGAGCAGGCTGCCTTTGACGCATGCCGAGTCAATGGTCACTGTGGGGCCATAGCCGCCGGTCAGCTCGTGGGCACGAGCGGGAACGTCCTCCTTCAGGCTGTTGATGGCGTAAGTTGCACCGTTGTCCAGCGCCTCCTGCAGCTTTGCGTCATCAATATCACTGACGATAATGCTGTGAGGATGGAACAACTTAACGATGCGCAGAATGCTGCTTCCCAGTGCACCGCAGCCTACGATCATCACATCGTCGATTTCTTCGATCTGTGCGCGGGAGCAGCACTGCACGGCAATGGTAGTCGGCTCGATCATGACGGCTTCCTCATCGGTCAACATATCAGGCACCAGATAGCAGTCCTTGTCTGGCACAGCCATGTACTCACGATAGCCGCCGTCAATATGGACACCGCGCACGCGCAAGTTGCCGCAGACATTGGGGCGGCCCTTGCGGCAGGCGTAACAGTGGCCGCAGGGCACCACCTGATCCACGATCACGCGGTCGCCTACCTTGACCTTGGTAGCGCCTTCACCGACTTCTACAACGTAACCCACGATCTCATGGCCGATGACGCGGGGATAGGTGGCCGCTGCGTTAGTTCCCTGATAAATGCCAACATCGGAGCCGCAGATGCCAGATGCGGAAATCTTGATCAGAACATTGTTCACCGGGTCGATACGGGGTTTTTCCATATCGATCACATGAAGTTCACCGGGCTTTACAACCTGAACAGCTTTCATACAAGTAACCTCCATAAATCATGTGCTGCGGAGCAAAAGCCGCATGCTGTTTTATAATAAAAAGTGTGTCGGACAACAAAGTACGTATTACCGCCCGGTTCTTTCGAATTTCCAGCCGGTAGCTTACATACAAGTTCATGTTTAAAATAGTCCATTCCGGTCTCGAAGTCAATATGCAATCTTCATTTTACCGATTTTTCGACGTTTTATACAAGATAATTGTGCATTTTTCGTCGTGAATATCAATTGATTTTCTTTGAAAAGTATACTAATATACAAGTACACAGAGCGCAGTACACTGATGCAGCGCCCATTTTATTGATATCCGTTATAGGATGTCTTACATTTATTACGAAGAGGAGTCCGTTTGAAAGGAGAACATCACATGAAGCGTAGAGAGTTCATCAAGCGTAGTGCCGTTACGCTGGCAGCGCTGGGTGCAGCCTCCCTGACCGGCTGCGCAGGCAGCGGTGACAGCACCACCGGCGGCAAACTGGTCAAAGTTGCAATGTGCGTGGCAGACACCACTCCTGCTGCCCAGGCATTAAAGGAAGTATTTATCCCTCAGGTGGAAAAAGAGACGGAGGGGCGTTACTCAATCCAGCTGTACCCCTCTAACGTGCTGGGCGGCGAAAAGGTCGTATACGACTACACCAAAACCGGCATTGTGGAAATGTGCGTTGTCGGCACCGGCATGTGGTCTGAGACGCCTAAAATGTCCTCGCCGGATTTTCCCTTTATGTTCCGCGATGTTGAGCACGCAAGCCGTTGCTACCAGGGAGAGCTGGGCGACTATCTGAAGGAGGAAGTGGAATCCACACAACCGCTGCAGCTGCTGTGCTGGATGCCCAACGGTGTGCGCGCCTTCAGCTCCAACCGCAAGCTGACCAGCATGGGCGACTTCAAGGGTCAGAAGCTGCGTATGCCCAACAATCCCATTCATGTCCGTCTGGCCGAGAGCCTTGGCGCAAACGTGGTCATCATGGACATGGGCGAGGTGTTCACCGCTCTGGAGCAGGGCGTGGTGGACGGTCAGGACAACCCCCTGTCCACAGTGCGCAACGAGGGCTGGTATGAGGTGCAGAAGTACATCTACAATACCAACCACATCATTGCTTCACTGGAGCTGTTTGCAAGCAACGTTTTCTGGGGCGAGATGACCGAAGCGGATCAACAGGCTTTTGCCACCGCCGCAAAGGAAGCTGCCGAGTATTCATGGACACTGTACATGGAGGGTCTGGCCAATGATATCCACTTCATGCAAGACTCCGGCCTGACTGTAACCGACCCCTCGGAGGAAGAACACGAAAAGATGAAGCAGGCCGTGGAACCGGTCTACGATTACCTGCGGAGCCAGTACGACTGGGTGGACGACGTGCTGGAACTGGTCAATTCCGTCGAATGAGGAGGGCATCATGAATAAGCTGCTGGATAAAGTTTTTAGAGGCATCGATATCTTCACCGGCATCCTTACCGGTGCGATGGTGTTATTCGTTTTTCTCAATGTGGTGCTGCGCATGGTATTCAACTCCGGACTGACATGGTCTGAGGAGTTGGCTCGCTATCTCTTTGTGGCTGTCACCTACATCGGAGCCATCAGCGCCATGCGCGCAAATGCTCACATGACCGTGGACATGGTACTTTCCAAGGTCAAAGCTCCGCTGCAGATGACCTTCTACGTCATCTCCCAGAGCCTGATCGCCGTTCTGATGATGATGCTGGTGCACGGCTCTTATAAAATGGTGCTGCAGAACACCGCCGCCCGCACCGCTGCGCTGGGCATTCCCTATGCGCTGCTGTATTCGCTGGGTATTCTGACTGGCGTTGCGATCTGTGTGCTGGCCGTCGCCAATATTTTTTATGCTGTCACGCATCCTGCCGAGATCTCCAAGATCGTCACGGTCAGCACCGAGGACGAGGAGCTGCTTGCCGAGGCTGCAAGCGCCGGCGACATGAGCGACGAGGAATACCGCACTATGCTGAACGATACCGAAAAGGGAGGTAACAACGCATGATCCTGTTAATTTTTCTTGCTGCCCTGATCGGCAGTATCCTGATCGGTCTGCCCATCTGCTTTGCGCTGCTGTTCAGCGGTGTGTGCATGATGTTCGGTTTGAACGGCTTCAACTCCATGATCCTGTCTATGAACCTGTTCTCCGGTGCAGACTCCTTCTCCATGATGGCTGTTCCCTTCTTCGTGCTGGCAGGTGAGTTCATGAACCGCGGCGGCATCACCAAGCGCATCGTCAACTTTGCAAACTCGCTGGTGGGTCACGTCCGGGGCGGCTTGGGCTATGTGTCCATCATTGCCATCCTGCTGTTTGCCTCCATGGTCGGTTCTGCCGTTGCCTCTACCGCTGCGCTGGGTGCTATTCTGATCCCCATGATGGTCAAGGCGGGCTACAACCGTGACCGCAGCACCGGTCTGATTGCAGCCGGCAACATCCTTTCTCCCATCATGCCGCCGTCCGTTCCCATGATCATCTTCGGCGTGCAGGCCGGTGTTTCGGTTACAAAGCTGTTCATGGGCGGTATCGCTCCCGCTGTTTACATGTCTCTGGCTCTGTGCGTGATCTGGTTCTTTGTTGCAAAGCGGGACAACCTGCCCACCGCACCCCGTCAGACCAAGCGTCAGATCCTGCACTCCATCCGCGATGGCCTGTGGGCGCTGCTGCTGCCCCTGTTCATTCTGGTTGGTCTGCGCAGCGGTAAGTTTACCGCTACCGAGGCAGGCGTGATCTGCGTGGTGTACGCCATGATCGTGGGTATGTTCGTCTACCGCGAACTGAAGCCTCGCGATGTGCTGGACTGCCTGATCTCTGCCGCAAAATCCTCCTCGGTCATCATGTTCCTGGCTGCCGCCGCCATGGTGTCTTCTTGGGTCATGACCGTGGCCAACATCCCCGCCATCGTCACCAACATCCTGACCCCCTTCATTGCACACCCCACCGTCCTGATGCTGGTCATCTGCCTGCTGGTGCTGCTGGTCGGCACCTCCATGGACGTGACCCCCACCATCATGATCCTGACCCCGGTGCTGTTGCCCGCCATCAAGCAGGCAGGCATCGACCCCGCCTACTTCGGCGTGGTGTTCATCATGGTCACCGTCATGGGTCTGCTGACTCCGCCTGTCGGCACCGTACTGAACGTTGCCTGCGGTGCCGGTAAGATCAACATGGAGCGCATCGTCAAAGCAGTCTGGCCCTTCCTGCTGGCAGAAGCCATCATCCTGCTGCTGATGGTGCTGTTCCCGGCGCTGGTCAGTGTCCCCATGAACTTCTTCGTCGGCGGCTGAGCCCACAGAAAGCCCCTTTCTCCTTAAAGCAGAACCGCCCCGGCGCTCACA
>OOCI01001995.1_pt1 | contig 13633 bp, 11 predicted proteins | sample 1671761 | NCBI WGS metagenome assembly OOCI01 (sample SAMN06348190, study PRJEB24527) | human gut metagenome | biome: human gut; feature: ankylosing spondylitis patient; material: feces | host: Homo sapiens | place: China | collected 2015-10
CTCGCCTTCCAAAGTACAGCCTGGAGAAAATACCATCGACCAATGGCGATCTTGTCTCTATTGGCGGTTTTTACAGTGCCGTCCTGAAAGACGATGACAATTATGCGCTGGTGTACAAACCGGATTCCGGTATTGTCCGGAAAATCGATGGAAAAGAAGAGACTGGCCCGGTTTCCAAAGGCAAATTGATCAATAATGCCAAAGCCGGGAATCCGATCGGAATGCATAATCCGAATGCCATAAACAAAATGAAACTGGTGGTGATCGGCGATTCCTTTTTTGAAGCCTTGTCTCCGTTTTTCAACGCTTCGTTTTCTGATATTGTCTACATAACTCATGCGATTCCAGTTCAGGACAAGAAGCATGTCATCCGGAAATTCAGGCCGGACGTCGTTGTATATGAAACCGTTGAACGATATATCTGAAAATCTGCCGGTTTTGCGTGGCTGAAAAATTTCCTTATTTTTTCGGAGTGGCCGTCAGCGAACGGATGGTAGACTTGATCTGGGCTACCCTGGCATCCAGATTCGGCATTTTTGCAGTGACTTTCAGTTTTTCGGGACCGTTCAGACGGATATGTTTGTTTTTCTGGATCAGTTCGATAATCCGGATGGCATCGACTGGCGGATTCGGGACGAATTGCATGACAGCCGCTTCCGTGTGTGCGTCGATTTTGATGATGCCGACAGTTTTGGCCTGAATGCGCAAGCGGTGGGTTTCGACCAGTGCCTGAGCAGGTTCGGGAAGCTTGCCAAAGCGGTCGATCAATTCTTCCTGCAGATCGTTGACCTGTTCCTGCGTTTCGCAATTCGCAAAGCGTTTGTATAATGACAGGCGTTCATTGACGCCCGGGCAATAGTCGCCCGGAAGCAGGGCAGGTGTATGTAGATTGATTTCAGTCGTCGTGGTGAAAGGTGCGTCGTAATCCGGTTCTTCCCCTTTTTTCATGGCGCGGACAGCTTCCTTCAACATGTCTGAATACATCTGGAAACCGATTTCGACCATTTCACCGGACTGTTCTTCTCCCAATACTTCACCGGCGCCACGGATTTCAAGATCGTGCATGGCGAGGAAGAAGCCGCTACCCAGTTCTTCCATCTGGCGGATGGCTTCAAGACGCCGCTGCGCCTGTTTGGACAGGGTTTGTGTGTCGTTGACCAGCAGGTAAGCGTAAGCCTGATGGTGCGAGCGTCCGATCCGGCCACGCAACTGGTGCAACTGGGCGAGTCCGAACTTGTCGGCTCGGTGCATGACCATCGTATTGGCGTTCGGGACGTCAATGCCGGTTTCGATAATCGTCGTGCACAGCAGGATGTTATAGCGGTGCGAAACGAAATCACGCATGACTTTTTCGAGTTCGCGTTCATGCATCTGGCCGTGGGCGACGCCAATACGCGCTTCAGGCAGGAGGTTTTCCAGCATGATCCGCCTGTTTTCGATCGTTTCAACTTCGTTGTGCAGGAAATAAACCTGACCACCACGTTTGAGTTCACGCATACAGGCTTCCCGGATGACGGAATCGTTTTCGGAGCGAACGAAGGTTTTGATCGCCAGCCGTTTCTGGGGGGCGGTCGCGATGATCGAAAAGCTGCGCAGGCCGTCCAGCGCCATGCCGAGCGTTCTCGGAATCGGCGTTGCCGTCAGGGTCAGGACATCGACTTCGGCGCGGATGGCTTTCAACGCTTCTTTCTGACGCACGCCGAAACGGTGTTCCTCGTCGATGATAATCAGGCCAAGCCGGTTGAATGAAACGTCTTTGGACAAGAGCTTGTGCGTGCCGATAACGATATCGACCGTGCCGTCTTCCATGCCCCTGATCGTCTGGTTGACCTGTTTCTGGGTACGGAAACGGGATAGTTCCGATATACGGACAGGCCAGTCCGCAAAACGGTCGCGGAAGGTCTGTGCATGCTGTTCGGCCAGCAGGGTGGTCGGTGCCAGCAGGGCTACCTGTTTGCCGCCCATGACGGCGATAAAAGCCGCGCGCAAGGCCACTTCGGTTTTACCGAAACCGACATCGCCGCAAATCAGCCGGTCCATCGGTTTGTCGGACGTCATGTCTTCCATGACGGAAGCGATGGCGGCAGCCTGATCCGGTGTTTCCTCGAAACCGAAACTGTCGGCGAATGCTTCGTAATCGTTTTTCATCAGCGGGAAAGGGAAACCCTTGCGCATGGAACGTCGGGCGTACAAATCCAGCAACTCGGCGGCGGTATCATGGATTTGTTGTGCGGCTTTCTGCCTGGCTTTTTCCCACTGGCCCGATCCCAGCGTATGCAGGGGAGCGTCATCCGCCGAGGTTCCGGCATAACGGGAAATGACGTGAAGCTGGGAAACAGGAACGTAGAGCCTGGTATCTTTCGCGTATTGCAGATGCAAAAATTCGGTTTCACCTTCACCCAGATCGACGGTAATCAGTCCGCGATAGCGCCCGATGCCGTGATTGGCGTGCACGACCGGATCGCCGATTTTCAGTTCGGACAGGTCGCGGACGATGGATTCGATATGGGCGACGGCTTCGGTGCGCTTGCGTCCGGCGCGGCGTCCTGAATTGGCATAAAGCTCGGTTTCGGTAATGAAAGCCAGATCACCGAAAACATAACCCAGCGCAAAACCTTTCTGGACAGGCGAAATGCCGAACATCACCTGTTCCCTGCTGGTGGCGAAGTCGGCAAAACCGGTGCAGGGCGTGACTTTGAAATCGTATTCGTTGAAAAACTGCTGCATCGTTTCCCTGCGTCCGGGCGACTCGGCACAGATCATCACGCGTTTGTCTGCACGCTTGATCCAGGCTCTCAGGTTCGCGAGCGGATCGTCTGCACGGCGATTGACCGAAACATCGGGAATCGGGGCTGACAATTCGGAGGGTGCGTCATCCGTCTGGATGACCCAGCGACCGAACGGCTGTGCCAGAACAAAAAAATCCTCACTTGTCAAAAACAGTTTTTCAGGCGCCAGAAGCGGCCGTTCACGATCGGATTTCAGGAAATTGTAGCGTGATTGCGTATCGGCCCAGAAACGCTGGAAGGCTTCGTTGACATTACCGATCAACGCGAAAATGGCGTTTTCAGGCAGGTAGCGGAACAGGGTCGTCGTTTCCTCGAAGAAAAGCGGCAGATAGTATTCGATACCGGCCGAGGCAATCCCGCTGGCGATATCGCGATAAATGACGGACAGGGTCGGATCACCTTCGAAAACTTCCCTCCACCGGCTTCTGAAAAAGGCGCGGGAATTCTCGTCCATCGGGAATTCATGGCCCGGAAGCATCCGGATTTCCTTTACCGGATACAGCGAACGCTGGTTGTCCGGATCGAAGGTGCGGATGGTTTCGATCGTGTCGCCGAACAGGTCGAGCCGGTAAGGCAGTTTCGATCCCATCGGGAACAGGTCGATCAGGCCGCCACGGACGGAATATTCACCGGGCGACATGACTTGCGAAACATGGTTGTATCCGGCAATCGTCAATTGGGACTTGAGTTTTTCTTCATCGAGCGTTTCACCCTGTTTGAAATAAAAGGTGTGTGCCGCGAGAAAAGCGGGCGGCGCAATGCGCAAGAGGGCGGTCGAGGCCGGGACGAGCAGAACGTCACAACGTCCGTTGGACACTTCGTAGAGCGTGGCCAGCCGTTGGGAGACCAGATCCTGATGCGGGGAAAACGAGTCGTATGGCAAGGTTTCCCAGTCGGGCAGCAAGTGGCAGCGCAAGGGTTCTTCCGTCTCACCTGAAAACCAGGGAATTTCTTCCAGCAGGCGTCGTGCGTCGGAAGCGTTGGCCACGATGGCGACCAGCATTTGCTGGCGCGATTTCAGATCCTGTGCGGCTTTTGCAAGCACAAGGGCATCTGCCGAGCCGTGAAGGGCTGGCATCGCGTAACGTTGTCCGGGACGGGGAAGAAATTTCTTGAGATCGAGAGGCATTGACGCAAAAAGATGACTTCAGGGGAAAGCCAATTGTCCTGTTTCAGATTACAATCAAGTCTGGAATTATAAACGATAGCGGCTTTTTGCGCCGCTTCATTTTTGCTTCACGGGATGGATGGATCTTATGGCTTTGACGAATGCCAATGAAGTTGCAGCACGTTATTTCGCACTGATTCCCGCCGCAGGTGTCGGCAGCCGTATGGGTGTGGATTGCCCGAAGCAATATCTTTTCCTTCAGGGAAAACCGGTCTTGCAGCATACGATTGAAGCGTTTGTGGCCTGTGACAGGATTGAAAGTGTATTTGTTGTCGTCAGCCCTGAAGATGAATGGGTGGATGATTTTATCGCTTCGTCTCCGAAATGGGACGTCGGTCGTGTCCGTTTTCTGCGTTGTGGGGGAAGCACGCGCCGTGATTCCGTTCTGAACGGCCTGCATGCACTTTTTCTGGAATGCGCACCGAAGGACTGGATTCTGGTTCACGATGCAGCGCGTCCGGGACTGACACCTGATCTGGTATGCAAGCTGATCGAGACGATTGGGCCGGAGGACATCGGTGGCTTGCTGGCCTTGCCTGTAGTGGATACGGTCAAAAAGCAGACGGAAGAAGGTGTCCAGACGATTTCACGGGAAGGTTTGTGGCTGGCACAGACGCCGCAGATGTTTCCTTATGCCGTTTTAACGGATGCACTTGAAAAACAGTCGGACGTAACCGATGAGGCGAGTGCCATCGAAGCGATGGGACAGGTTCCGAAACTGGTTGAGGGCCATCTGTGCAATTCCAAGATTACGAGGCCGGATGATTTGCCACTGATCGAATTGTTCATGTCGATTGATACTGGTATTCAGAAAAAACTGTTTTGAAAAAGAAGAAAAACATGAGTCATTTACCATTCAGAATCGGACAGGGCTACGATTGCCATGCTCTGGTTGAAGGCCGCAAGATGATTATCGGTGGGGTGGACATTCCGCATGCAAAAGGCTTGAAAGGACATTCAGACGCGGATGTCCTGCTTCATGCGATTACCGATGCGTTGCTGGGCGCGCTGGCACTGGGGGATATCGGCAAGCATTTCCCGGACACGGACGAGCGATACAAAGGAGCGGATTCACGCATGTTGCTCAGAGAAGCGATGAGACTGGTCAAAACGCACGGCTATATTGTCGGAAATATCGATTCCACGATTATTGCGCAGGCGCCGAAGATGGCGCCGCATATCGCGTCTATGGCGGCCCATATTGCCAGCGATCTGGACGTGGCCGCTTCTCAGGTTAGTGTCAAGGCCAAGACGAATGAAAGGCTGGGTTATCTGGGCAGGGAAGAAGGGATTGCTGCCGAAGCGGTTGTTTTGCTCGTCAGGAAACAGTAAACGGCATTTCTGTAAAAAAAGCCAACGGTAATGTTGGCTTTTTTGTTATCCGTGCTTATTGGTTCAATGTGGTTCAATTCCGGAAAACATCCGCGCCTTTCGGTGTCACAAATTTGAATGTGCTGGCCGAGACGGGCGGGTTTTTCGTGAATTTCGTGAATTTGATGAGCGAAAGCTGCCCGAGGGAGTCGTAGAGTTCCATTGCTTCCGGCATGCCGTTTTTCATGCCGATATTGATTTTTTCAAATGGTGTGTCTTTGGTTTTCGGGATGGCTTCGACCCATTCATAACCGCCATGTGTTCCGGCATTCCTGAGTTTGAAGTTTTTTTCCAGATCGTTGCTGCCGAAAAGGATGGCGGCCGGGCTGGAACCGAGGGCGTTGCCGAGCTTCTTGACGGTGACCTGATTCAAATCCCTGTCATAAATGTACAGGTTGACGCTATCGGCCTGAAGCACCTGTTCATACGGTTTTTTATAGGCCCAGATGAATTTGCCGGGACGGGAGAATATAAACGTGCCCGAAGCCACGTTGGTGATTCGGGCTTTGTCGCCGCCCTTGACTTGTCCCTGGCTGAATTCGCCTTTGGCGGAACGGGCGTTGGTGGAAAAGCTTTTCAGCTGATCCAGTGCGGTTGCACCGGCGAACGCGGGGATAAGAACGAATAAAGCCATTGCTATGGCTTTTGAGAGGAATGGGCGCATGATGTTTTGTCTGTTTTGAAAAATGAATGTTTTTTTGACCGGAAAAATCCGTTTTCGTTTCTTTCAGGTTTATTCGCTACTGGATGTCGGCACCAGAATTTCACGGTTGCCGTTGCTTTGCATCGGTGAAACGAGGCCGCTTCTTTCCATTTGTTCGAGAAGGCGCGCGGCACGGTTGTATCCGATGCGCAAGTGCCGCTGGACGAGCGAAATGGAGGCGCGACGGTTTTTCAGGACGATGGCGACGGCCTGTTCGTACAGGACGTCCGATTCATCGTTACTGCCACCGTTTTCACCGAAAGCGGCATTCGGATCGTCTTCCAGCGTGCCCCCTTCGAGGATACCTTCGATGTAATCGGCTTCGCCATGTTCTTTCAGGAAGCTGACGACACGATGGACTTCATCGTCGGAAACGAAGGCGCCATGAACGCGGTTAGGGAATCCGGTTCCGGGTGGCAGGTAAAGCATGTCACCGAGCCCCAGCAGGGTTTCCGCACCCATCTGGTCCAAAATGGTGCGGGAATCGATTTTGCTGCTGACCTGAAAAGCCATACGGGTCGGGATATTGGCCTTGATCAGGCCGGTGATGACATCAACGGACGGCCGCTGGGTCGCAAGGATCAGGTGGATGCCGGCAGCCCGGGCTTTCTGGGCGATGCGGGCGATCAGTTCTTCCACTTTTTTGCCGACGACCATCATCAGGTCGGCGAACTCATCGACAATGATGACGATCTGCGGCATTTTCTCCAATGGTTCCGGTGAGTCCGGTGTAATGGAGAATGGGTTCGGGATTTTTTCCTCTTTCTTTTCGGCTTCGATAATGCGGCTGTTGTATCCGGCCAGGTTACGGACGCCGAGATGCGACATGAGCCGGTAGCGTTTCTCCATTTCGGCAACGGCCCAGTTCAGGGCGTGGCCTGCCTGACGCATGTCGGTGACGACCGGGGCGAGCAGGTGCGGGATGCCTTCATAGATCGACAGTTCGAGCATTTTCGGATCGATCAGGATCAGCCTGACCTGACTTGGATCGGCCTTGTAGAGCAGGGACAGGATCGTCGCGTTGATACCGACGGATTTGCCGGAACCGGTCGTTCCCGCTATCAACAGGTGAGGCATTCTGGCGAGGTCGGCAACGACTGGGTTGCCGGCGATATCCTTGCCGAGAGCGATCGTCAGTCTGGACGATGCGTCGCTATAGACTTTGGAACTCAATATTTCGGTCAGACGGACGATCTGGCGCTTGGAATTCGGCAGTTCGAGTGCCATGTAATTTTTTCCCGGAATCGTTTCGATGACGCGGATGGACACGAGCGACAGGGAGCGGGCGAGATCGCGGGCCAGATTGACGATGGTGCTGCCTTTGACACCGGTATCCGGCTCGATTTCGTAACGGGTGACGACTGGCCCCGGATAGGCGGCTACCACGCGGACGGTGACGCCGAAGTCAGACAGTTTCTTTTCGATCAGGCGGCTGGTGAATTCGAGTGTTTCCACGCTGACGGTTTCCTGTTGTGCGCCGACAGGGTCAAGAAGGGAAAGCGGAGGCAGTTCGCCATCGTGCATGTCGGAAAAGAGAACGACCTGTTTTTCTTTTTCGACGCGTTCGGATTTCGGCACGTCGACAATCTGAGGTTCGATGCGCATCGGTGGTGCTTCGGTGGCTTTGGCTTTTTCCTGACTGACGGTTTCCTCGCGTTTGACGGAAGCGACCTGCCCGATTTTCCGGTCTTCACGGGCGGCTTTGACTTTCATGAAAAAACCGAATACGGTTTCAAGTCCAGCGCCGATGTTTTCGACGAGTTGCAGCCATGACATTTGCAGGAAAAGGGAAAATCCAACGGCGCACAGGAGAAGGAGCAACAGGGTTCCGGACATGAATCCAAGATAATGCTGTACCGTATTGCCGACGATTTCACCGACGACTCCGCCGGGAATACGCGGCAACTGGATACGCATGTTATACATGCGCAGATATTCGACGCCGCTGCTTGAAAACAGGAGGATCAGAAAACCGGCGTTTTTGAGAATGCGGTCACGGAACCATGACGGTTCGGGTTCTTCCTGCAACAGGAGCAGGCGTGAAATGCGTTTGTATCCTGTCCAGGACGCTTTCAGCAACCAGAGGACGATCCACCATGCCGAGAGGCCGAATGTGAAAAACAGGATATCGGCGATGAAAGCGCCGATACGTCCGCCCAGATTGGAAATATGGGTGATCTGGCTGGCGTGTGACCAGCCGGGGTCTGCCTTGTCGTAGCTTGAAAAGATGAGCAGGAAGTAAAAGGTAATGGCGATCAGGACAAACCATCCCGCTTCCTTGATCAGTCGGGAAGAACGGCTGGGCGTATCCGGTTTGATTTCCGGTTTTTTACGGTCGTAGCTGGATATGTTTTTGCTCATGAATCCGGTTATTTTGAAATGCAAAATCACTGCAATACGGAGTATTGTATTCGTATTTCATCAAGAGCCAAAATACAGGAAGAAAAATCAAGAAACGGCCGCTTAAATTGAAACTGTTGTGGCCGCACCGGCATCCTGTATTTCCGTTTCGTCTATAATCTTAGCAATAATTGGCGGACAGATTGAGAATTGCTGAACGATTTATGATATTTTCGATCCGTCCACTGCGTTTTTTACAGAATATTCAACCATTTTCGACGGTTTTATTATGACGACTTCTCCTTTGCATGCTGATGTTTTGATTCTGGGGTCCGGCCCTGCCGGTTATACCGCTGCCGTTTATACGGCACGGGCGAACCTGAAACCGCTTCTGGTGACCGGACTGGCACAGGGTGGCCAGCTGATGACGGCGTCCGACGTGGAAAACTGGCCGGGCGATCCGACAGGTGTTGCCGGTCCGGAGTTGATGCAACGTATGCTGGAACATGCCGAACGTTTCGATACCCGTATTGTGTTCGATCACATTCATACGGCCGAGCTGACAAAAAAGCCGATCCGTCTGATCGGCGATATGGGTGAATATACCTGTAATGCGCTGATTATCGCGACAGGTGCTTCCGCCCAATATCTGGGACTGGAATCCGAGCAGGCTTTCATCGGAAAGGGCGTTTCCGGATGCGCTACCTGTGACGGCTTTTTCTATCGCAATCAGGAAGTCGCGGTTGTCGGTGGTGGCAATACGGCGGTTGACGAGGCGATTTATCTTTCCAACATCGCGTCCAAAGTGACCCTTATCCATCGTCGCGATTCGTTCAAGGCGGAACCTATTCTGGTGACGCGTCTGATGGAAAGGGTAAAAGAAGGCAAGATCGAAATCATGTACGACACGACAATCGATGAAGTGCTGGGCGATGATTCAGGTGTGACCGGCATTCGGGTTAAATCGGTGAAGGATGGCTCCCTGAAAGTAGTGACGGTCAACGGTGTTTTCATCGCGATTGGCCATAAACCGAATACGTCCATTTTCGAAGGCCAGCTTGAACTGGTGAATGGTTACATCAAAACCCGCATGGGGCAGGATGGCATGGCGACAGCGACGAATATTCCGGGCGTTTTCGCTGCCGGCGACGTTCAGGATTACATGTATCGTCAGGCGGTCACGAGTGCCGGTTCAGGTTGTATGGCTGCGCTCGATGCACAGCGTTATCTGGAAGAAAATATTTCATGACGGTGACAGGAAATGGCGTCATCGAAAAAAATTACCGACCTTAAAACACTGAAAAAGGTCGTCAAAAAGGCTAACGAGGCCCGGAAAAAAGAAGAAGACGAACGAAAGCGGGCTGAAAGACAGTCCATCTCAGACCGTGATCTTTTTCTTCAAATGGTAGGCGACGTTACGCCGATCGATAGCAAGGACAGGATCGATCCTGTCTTCACGTCGCCAAAGCCGGTTCCGCATCAACGAATCGCCGATGAGAAAGAGGCGCTGAAAGCATCGCTTTCAGACGAATTCAGCATTGAAAGCCTTCTGGAAACGGACGAGGCTTTAAGTTATGCCCAAAATGGGATCGGTCCGGACGTTGTCAGGAAATTGCGGCGCGGTCACTGGGTCATCGGCGACCAGCTCGATCTGCATGGTTTGCGCCGGGATGAGGCACGGGAAATGCTGGTTGAATTCTTGCGGCGTGCTTCCATCCGGGGTATCCGCTGTGTCCGCATCATTCACGGGAAAGGTCTCGGGTCTGTCAATCAGGAACCGGTCTTGAAAAAGCTCGTTCACAAATGGCTTGTCCAGCGCTCGGATGTGGTTGCCTTCTGTCAGGCCAAACCGGCCGATGGCGGTTCCGGTGCCGTTGTCGTGCTGCTGAAAGGCACCTGATTCGGCCGGACAGGCTGGTGTGAAAAGCATTGACCCGATATACTTGTCTTTTATACCGGTTTGGCCGGTTTTCCAATGATTCATGTTTGTTCAGGTATATAAAGAGGGTTTTTCATGTTTTCTTTTCTGAAAAAAGCGGTTCCCGTCAGTCTGGTTCTGGTTTCTGTCGGAGTTTTGTCTGCGTGTACCACCGGACAGGAAATGTCGGCAAAGCTGACGGCCAAGGCAGAAAAAGGTGATGTGGAAGCGATGGTTGAACTGGCTGAAGCCTATTGCGGCGCGAAAAACGTCGATCAGGACGACCAGATTTGCGGTATGTGGATGAAACGTGCTGCGGAAAAAGGTCATGTGCGTGCCCAATATATGCTCGGGAGAATGTATGAACTCGGATTGGGCATGAGAGCCGATCCGGTGCAGGCCTACAAGTGGTACAGCGTTTCGGCTCCGCATTACAAGATGTCTGAAACGGGGGCAGAAGCGATGTATGCCGTCATGACGCCGGTTCAACAGTCAGAAGCCAAAAAGCTCGCTGAAGAAGCGAAGAAAACCATTCCTTCCAAACCATAATTTTTTTCAATGATTCCGCCTGCATTCTTACATGCAGGCCATGTTTTTTTTTATGCTTATCAGAAAGTTTCTGGAAACCGATGTCCATGCCGCCGGACAGATGGCTTACGATACATGGTCGTACGAGCTTGATGGCGTCGGGCACGATTTGAATCGCTTTATCCATGAATACATGGTCCGTTACTACCATACGAACCGCCAGTATTCTTTCAGTCTGGTCGACCAGTCGCTGAATGCCTTTTTGCTGGCTGGTTTCAAAACGGATCAGGCCGCTTGCAAGAGCTGGTTTGAAAACACGCTTTCCCGTTTCTTGCCTGAGGAAAAGGAAGTTGCACTGAAGTACCGGGAATATCTTTTTAGAAACGGTTCCGCCGTCAAAAAGTACATGAAGGACAGGGATATCATGATGAACCTGTTCATGAGCAGGGGCGGTGGGACAGGACGGAAACTGTTGACCGGTTTCGAACAGCTTTGCCGGAAAAATGCCGTTGAAAACGTTTTCCTGTGGGCGGACGTAACATGTCACTATTCATGGTATGAAAAGAACGGTTTCGAGGTTCTGGAGCGGTTTGAGAACAAAACCCCAGTCGATATCGGATGTCTGGATACGTATATTTTCAAAAAGTGCCTGAATTGATCGTTGACGATACATAAAAGGGGAGCCATCGGTTCCCCTTTTTTATCCGGCGCAACTGCTGATGGGATTCAAATCGCCTCCATGCCGGTTTCTCCGGTGCGGATACGGATGACCTGTTCGATATCCTGCACGAAAATTTTTCCGTCGCCGATTTTTCCGGTACGTGCCGATTTCAGGATGGCTTCGATAGCGAGATCGAGCACGCTGTCATCGACGACGACTTCGATTTTGACTTTCGGCAGGAAATCGACAACGTATTCAGCACCACGATAGAGCTCGGTATGGCCTTTCTGGCGGCCGAATCCCTTTACTTCCGTTACGGTCAGGCCGTTGATATTGGCATCCGACAGAGCTTCGCGTACTTCGTCCAGTTTGAAAGGTTTGATGATAGCTGTAATTTTTTTCATGCGAACTCCGTTGGCAGTAAAAATGAAACCGCTTCCACATTTTTCGGAAGCGGTTTCATTTTAAAGCATTTTGTTTTCAATCGCGATATTTCGATGTGATCGGACATCGCCAGTCGCGTCCGAAACCACGCGGCGTGATCCGGATGCCGATGGGGGCCTGACGCCGTTTGTATTCATTGATTCTCATCAGGCGGACGATTCGTTCCACAACGGCTGTGTTGTACCCGTTCCTGACGATTTCATTGACGCTGCGGTTATCTTCCATGAACATTTTGACGATTGTATCGAGTACTTCATAAGGAGGAAGGGTGTCCTGGTCGAACTGGTTCGGTTTCAGTTCGGCCGTCGGTGCACGGGTCAGCATTCGTTCCGGAATGACATCCGAGATCGAATTGCGGTAGTGACAAAGGCGATAGACAAGTGTTTTGTAGATGTCCTTGATCACGGCGAAACCACCTGCCATGTCACCGTACAGGGTACAGTAACCGACAGCCATTTCACTTTTGTTTCCGGTTGTCAGGACGATGGAGCCAAACTTGTTCGACAGGGCCATCAGCAGGGTTCCGCGAATGCGTGCCTGAAGGTTTTCTTCCGTCGAATCTTCGGGAAGATTGTTGAATTGTGGTGCCAGTGTGCTTAAAAACGACGAGAAGCAGTCTGAAATCGGAATTTCGTCGTAAGCGACTTTCAGGCGTGCCGCCATGTCACTTGCATCAATTCGCGAGATGTCGCTGGTATAAGGGGAGGGCATCATGACGGCACGGACTTTTTCAGGTCCCAGCGCATCGACGGCAATCGCCAGAACCAGTGCGGAATCGACACCTCCCGACAACCCGATAATGACACCGGGAAAACCGTTTTTACAGACATAATCCCGAACGCCCATGACAAGCGCCTTGTAAACTTCGCTTTCTACTGTCATGCTTTCTTCAATACGGCCTTTAACAGGCTGCTTTTTGTCGAAAGAGACAATTTCAAGGTCTTCTTCGCACTGTTTTAACCGGGCGCAGATTTTTCCGTCTGAATCCATCGCAAACGAGCAACCATCGAAGACCAGTTCGTCCTGACCGCCGACCAGATTGGTGTAGATGGCAGACATACCCTGGCTGACGACATTCTGGCGGATGATAACGGGACGCTGGTGCATTTTCCCCATATGGTACGGCGAACTGTTCAGCACAAGCATGACATCCGCTCCGGCTGCACGTGCTTTTTGCGATGGCAATGGAAACCAGACATCTTCGCAAATGCCGATTCCGAAACAGACACCTTTGACCTTGAACACGAGCGGTTCATTGCCCGGTGCAAAATATCTTTTTTCGTCAAAAACGGTGTAATTCGGCAATTCCTGTTTGAAATAGGTACCGATGATGGTGCCGTTTACCAGAATGGAACAGGCGTTGTAACACAGGCCGTTTTGGATCAGATGATGGCCGACCAGTACGAATACATTGTCAAGATCGGCCAGTTCGTTTTTAAGCCTGTCCAGTTCCAGTTGCGTGGATGAATGAAAGCTGTGCTGCAAAAGCAGGTCTTCAGGAGGATAGCCGGTCAGGGAAAGCTCTGGCGTCAGAACGATATCGGCTCCACGCGAAGCCGCTTTCCGGGCGAATTCTGCAATGCGTTCGCGATTGCCGGACAGATCTCCGACGGTACTGTTGATTTGGGCGATGGCGACTTGGGGAGACATAATATTCGTTCAAAAATGAGTGACATCCGAAGAAACTATTGAGGATAGCATATAACTTTTT
>OOCI01001997.1_pt1 | contig 13610 bp, 19 predicted proteins | sample 1671761 | NCBI WGS metagenome assembly OOCI01 (sample SAMN06348190, study PRJEB24527) | human gut metagenome | biome: human gut; feature: ankylosing spondylitis patient; material: feces | host: Homo sapiens | place: China | collected 2015-10
TGGATATATAGGCAGAACGGAAAAGGAGATACAAGAAATAGACGATAGAATTTTAGAGGAAATAAAAAAGATAGAAGAGTTTAAAAGACTGCCGATAGATAAAATCAACTCTGACCCAAAGAAAATTAACTTCATAACAAAGACAGGATTTCAGGGAGCCGATTTTTTCGATAAGGATGCAGCACAATACATCATATCCGAAAGGTCAAAACCTTATATGATGTCCGATATAGCGACCCAATATATACAGATATTAGGTCGTATCAGGGATGCAAAGAGTATGAATGTAACACACCTGTTTTCAACACGAATAAACAGGGGTGAAGCCGATGGACTTCGATATTATAGTCCAAATGGTGCAATGTCTCAATTTGAGATAGATAGCATAACGAGGAGCGAAGAAAGAAAGGCAATAATGAAAATGAATGAAATCAGCCCTACCATTTTTAAGAAATACTCAAATCAGGAAGAAATGGAAAGTCAGCTATACTTAACAAGGAACGAGGAAACGGGCAAACTTGAATATGATAAGTATTTGGAATGGGCAGACGAAATGTCTTTTAAAATCGTACATGGAGACTATTCTTCGACGGCTAACTTTTCGGCTGCACTTTGGGAAAAAGGGTTCGACGTTGAAGTAAGCAAAGGTTTGTCAGGTAGCGAGGATTCTTTTGTCGCTATGCGTAAGGGTAAACATTTGTCTTTTAGACAGAAATTTGAGTTATATGTACGTGAGAAATCAGGGTCTTTATTTAAGAAGGAAAGCACGTTACAGGCGTCGTTTATTGAAAGCTCAGACAGCCTTATTTATCCCGCATACGCCATTTTAGGGGCAGACCGTGTTCGGGCTTTGAAATACAACCGTCGAGATATTGAGAACGAGATAAAAGACCGACAAATAAGGAATAACGACAAAAAAATTTATAAATACATTGATGTCGAGATAGGAAAAACATATTCAGTTGTAGAACTTGACAAGAAATGCAAGAAGGTTAAACTTAAACTGCAATTGCCTGACGATATTAAGATAACAGAATATTACGACACAAAGAGCACTACCAAACGAGAAAACGGTACCATCGTCAAAGCACGACGGATTTTAAAGAAAAGCAGATAAAACATTAAGGGCAGCCCAACACTAAGGACTGCCCTTTGTTTTAATTCCAAATTTATAGGTCGCTTCACAGCGACTTTATTTCAAAGACAAAGATACAAATTTATTCGTTATCCTCAATAACAAACGGGCTAATTTCCGAAAAATCAGGATATATCTTCCTGATAGCTTGGATAATTTCTTTCTGACATGGTTTTATAACCGTTAAAAGGAACAACTCACAACTTTCTCGATATTCGTTCTTTGTGAAGCCTGTGTTTGTCGGGATTCTACCTAAAAGAGTTCCTGACGTGATTCTATTTGCCACAAATATACTTTCTTGTACATCTTTAGCCATCTGAGCGAATTTCTTATCGAAATTATCACTTTCGAGGCGTTCCACGGTCATTGCGGTTTCTTTACTATCATTCCAACTTATAAGCAGTTTGTTTGCGTTGTCTGAGCCTGTAAATTTAGCGTTTATCTTATCCTCCATCTGCTTTCGTGTTTCCTCGTCAGGAACGCCATTATTAAAGCTAACATGACAAGAAACAGCCATCCCGTTTTTGATAGAATTTAGCCAAAAATGTTGTATTTCTATTTCGGTCTCTATGCTGTCGATAGCACTTTGATAACATGGAATAGGGTAAACACTTCTGCATGATGCACCACGATAGTAGAAAATTTGCGTCGTCTTATTAGTCATTTTAGGATTAAAGACATCGTATTCGATAGCCTTATTTTGCCACCCTGCCCAATTATCACACCAAAAGACTTTTGTTCCTTGTGCATTTATTCTCAGCTTTGAGAAATCTGCCCAATACCATTCTATAATATCGCCAACTTTGTTGTAAATCACTTGAATAGCAAAACCGCCAAACAGGTGATAGTCAAATACGACTTTTCTTAAAACCTCGTCGAAGGTCTCACCTTTAGCGTTAACGATATTATCCGACACATTTGTACCGTTCCCCATCGTAAAACAGACTTTTGCGTCGATAATGGATGCGAGGGTCGGGGCATCACAATAAAGCCCCCATAAGTAGTCGGGATAACGGTTATCTGCCCCATAGCTTATCCATTCCTTACCACGGACGACCTTTTCTATAAATCGGGTCTTTGTGACGTTAGGCACCTGAATAACCGACAAATCCGTTTTTATATTTTTCATAATCAATATTTTTTATCTATTATACACGAAAGGGCAGGTTTTTAGGCCTGCCCAGTCAGAAGTAAAAAACGAAATTTTAAAAGTTTATGCAAAAGATGGGCTATTTTATGCGCCTAAAGAAGAAATGACACATTCATTCGGGAAGGCTACCTGTGTACCCAATCCAAATTCAATCGCCAATCTAAATTCTTGGTTATCCTTTGAATACCAAAAATCGAACTTTTCTTGGTCGTTCTGAAGGTCTGTGCCATAGTAGAAGTTTTTCGGGTCACCTGCCACGATTTCGCCTGTACCGTCAAGACCTGAAACAGCTTTAATTTTTACTTTGCTTCCAGGATAGAAGGTTTCGCCTGTGTCGATACCGTCTGCATCATAGTGGAACAGGTTCAAGTCTTTAAGTTCCATCATGTACTGACGGAAATAATCGTAACCCATCCAAATGACGGCGTTTTTCAAAACAGGGGTCGGGATAGCCAACATAACAGCGTCCACCATCTTACAAACGGGCTTATCGTTTGCAGGGGCTTCATGGGTCAATTTTTGGGCGGGTACGGTGATACCATCTTCTGCCTTTAAAATCTTAATAAGACCGTCAGTCCATTTCAGAACGTTATCTTCTGATTTATCGGTGTCTCCCTGCCAAACCATTTTTTCGGTGGCGATATTTACATTCTTCACAACGTCCTCGATAAAGTCCTGCTCAAACGGCAAAGTCTTTTGTCCTGCTGCCACCCTTACATCATGCTGCAAACAAGAATTAATCAGGTCTTTGTCGCAAAAGTTCATATTTACTTTAACGATAGGGGCTGAAATCGTTCTTTGAGAAATTTTGCTGCTACCCTGTGCGTTCCAACCGCATCCGCTACCGTCCTGAAATATAACTTCTGTGTTCAAAAGGTTAAGGGCTGTTTTGGTTTTTACGCCAACTTGCAAGGTAAACATCTTTGCTGATTCTGCCCCCATGATTGCACTTTTCAAAAGTCTATCGTGGTTCTGTTCCACGTATTCGGGTAAAGTTTTCTGAATTGCCATAATACTTATTTTTTGTGTTTATGTTAATATTTGTTATGAAGCCAATATTCTACATGCGTCCTCGTATTTCGTTCCCTTAATATCCGACGGAACGTCACGTTCATAAGCCGACATATTCGTTCTTTGTGGAACGGGGTCTGCTTGCGGAACTGCTTTCAGTTCGTCAAGTTCCTTTTTCAAAGCCTCGTTTTCAGCTTTCAGGGTCTCGATTTCAGCCAAAGCCGATGCAAGCTGTTTGGCTGTGTCGTCGCCTTCTCCTTTCGGTTCCTGTACAGGTTCCGTTTCTGCCTTCACTTCTGCCTTACCATCCACCTTCGATTCTTTGTCGATAATCTCAGAAACAAGACCGTCGATAACTTTAATCTTTACGCCCTGAATAGTATATTCGCCATCGGAAATGGGCACAATGTCGCCCTTTTCGTCATACGTTGAAATGGCCAATCCTTCACGGATAACGTCCCCATCGAAAACGTACTCCTTTCCGTCCTCCTCAGTTACTGAAAAGTTGGCGATAAATTTTCCAATCTGCTTTTTAATTTCGATTAACCGATTATTCATGCTTTTTTTAATTAAGGTATTGTTAACGTGCCGTTTGCGTGAAAATACTTGAAAATCACCATGCCCAAGTATTCCCGTTCACGTGTACCCTTATTTTGCAGCCGATAGAATAATCTCCGATTTTATAGACTTCCAAATTATCAATAGAAAAGATTTCCAAGTTTTCCGCCTTGTTAACACGTTCATTCATAGTTATTTCAAGTCTATAATAAACATTTGTAACGGTCGGGAGCGTGCTTTCTTTCGGTTTCAGGTCAAGACAGGGCGACAAAATGATATATTCATTCTCCAATGTTCCACCGTCTAAAGTCGTTGCAGCCTGAACAGAACAGGGAACTTCATTCAGCAGAATTTCTTCTTTCACCTCGTCGCCTCCCCATGTACTATCGTCTATATAGGTGGCTACATAGTAAAACTTCATTGAGTAGGGGAACATCTTTTTTATAACGTCGCCCCTTATTGCTTTACACATTGCTTTCATAGTCAGTAAATGTTTATAGCGTTAGTTTCGACGACATTCTCAGTCATACCATGTTTGCGATAAATCCTGTTTGCCTCGTTACGCATTGATACCCTATCGGCCAACGGGATAATTTCACCACTTAACATCATGGAGAAATCGGAACTGCCCGTCTTATTAGTCCATCCCATCGAAGCACGGGACATCATTACAAGCATTTCGGCCAAAACAAGCTCTCTTTTAGATTCCTCTATACTGCCGAAAGGTTCCTGAGTATCGACTCCCCAAATGATACAGGCTGCATCTATCAGACCGTCGTCAATCGGCATATTAAAGCAGCCCTGAAAAAATTCTTTAATTGTCATATTTTCAAATCTTTAAATCGTTATAAAATTCTATTGCCTCGGATAAATCCAATCTGTTGTAACTGAATATCCCCGAAATTGAAATTCCGAAAAGTTGTAAGGGGGTAGGTTGCCGTTTGAACAACGAAAACACCATGTTTGGAACATAAAAAAGGCACGCCCACGACCCGTCAGGAAGCCCAAAATAACGGTTGTATGTTTTGCCTGACTGATAGTCTATTTGAAAACTTTCAATCAAATACACGCCATCTAAAACACGTCCTGAGTGGTTATAATCAAACGATATATGACGGATATTAGCGTCGGCCATCATATCACGGATAACGTCAGGTAGAAACATGACATAATGTTCACCGTAAGCCTCGTTTTTCCGATATATTGGCGTATTGGCAGGGATAATCGGTGCAAACATGATGCAGCCGTCGTCGCCCTGATTGATAATCTTTGCACGCATACCCGATGCAGGCTTTTCAACAAGCGACAAGGAAAGCATTCTATCTCCCTGCCCGATGTCAGCTATATATAAAGGCAATTTTCGCATTTTCTTTTTTTATGAAGGTATGCGTCGGACAGGTTTTGCGTGAAAATACGTGCTTTGTGTTCAAATAAAGTCGGTATTCATTTAAATCTTACTGCCTATAAAAAGAACACTGAAAATATACGTGTTTTCGTATTCATTTTATTCTTTGTTTTATTTGGATATTACAATACTATTCACTACCTTTGTTGCAGATAAAATTCCAAATTTATAGAGTATGAAAACAGCAGTTATTTACGCACGTGTTTCGTCAGTTGGTGACAGACAGAACACAGACAGACAGGTTATAGACCTGACAAAGTATTCAAAAGAAAATGGCTATTCAGTCGTTAAGACATTCACAGAACACATTTCAGGCGCAAAGAAGAACGAGGAAAGGAAAGTCCTTTGTGACTGCATGGCATATTGCCTCACTAATAGTGTGGACGTCCTTTTGGTGTCTGAATTAAGCCGTTTGGGTCGTGACCCATACGAAGTCATGGACACAATTAAAATATGTGTGCAAAGAAAGTTGAATGTGTTCTTTCTCAACGATGGAATATCCGTATTTCTCCCCGATGGGTCGGAAAATCCAATTATCCCCATTTATGCGGCCTGTGTCGCTTGGGTCGGAAAGATGGAAAGACAGGCTATTCAATACCGTTTAGAAAGTGGTCGTTCGGCCTACATTGAGAAAGGTGGCAAATTGGGTCGTAAAGAAGGTTACAGAAAGCCTAAAGACGACAAGCAAAAGGAATATAAATCAGTTATCGACCTGCTGACGGCTGCAAAGCAGTTGAGGGATGCAGGACAAAAAGTTCCCGACACCTTACAAATTAGAGAGATAGCAAAAACATGCTCAGTCGGAGTTTCGACCGTTCAAAGATTGAAAAAAGAGTTTAACTTATAATTTAGGGAGGATTTATTTATGCTATTCGCTATCTTATGTTTTATCGGCCTGTCGGCTTCTGTACTTAAACAAATGACGAGATAATTCCACGATTTACATATTCTTTTATCAGGGTATAGGATTTTGTCCTATGCCCTTTATTTTTGCTTTAAACGGTTTACGTTTTTGGGCATTTTTTGTAAATATTCTTTATTTTGGTAAAAAGTTTTGACGTCAACTTCGATTTAACTAAAACATTGATATTCAACATTTTAACATCGAAAATGTAAACTGTTTTAAACCAAACCTATATCTAAATATATATAGGGGGGACATATCGCTTTTTTGAGAAATTAAGCGAATTTCCGACTTTTCGCTGATTTTCAATAACTTACAAACATTTATTAGAAATATTCAGTTTAATAAGTCAGCCCTCAAGAAAGGAGAAGTTTCGTGTTGTTGTGCGGTTATGCAGTTCAGGTCGCCATCGGTTGCCTACACCCTTATTCTTTCTTAGGGGCAGACTTTTATAACGACACAACGAAGGAAATATTTCCTGTGTTCCATATTTGGATAACAGCACAACGATAAAAACAGACTGAATAAAATTTTATCCTGTTAAAGCACAAAAACATGTTATTATAAAAACACGGATTTTCGGCCCATTTAAAATGTAGGTGAAAAATATATATTTAGTGTAGTCTTTAATACGTCAAATTTGCTTTTATATAAGCCCAAATTTCAACGTTTTGTTATCAGGATATATAAAACTACATTTGAGATAAAAAAGTCGTTTATAAACAAAAAAACGATGCCTGATAAGACACCGTTTCAATGTTTGAGTATATGTTTATTTACTTGTTGCGTGCTTGTTCTTTCTGTCCTTTGACAAGAAATAAAAGCCTCCGACGTTGGCGATAATAATCACCAGTGCAAACATGATTAAAGCTCCCATATTATTCTCCTTTCTTTGTTTCGTTGTTATCTTTGACAAGGTATAGACCCCATCCCAAAGTAAAGCCGACAGCGAGAACGCCACCTGCATAGATTATCCACTTCTGTTGCACGTCTCCAAAGATGGACGTCAGGATAACAGCCGTCGTTATATACTTGGCAATATCCATCAACCATTTGCCGAACTCCTTTTTCATTTATCAGTCGTTTTTGCAAAGATAATCATTTTCCTATTTGCCACCACTTTTTTTTCGGTTTCAGTTCCTCGATGGCCTTCTGTGTTTCTGATTGGTTGTGCTCAATCAGTTGGATGGTGGTTTCCTGCTGTTCCTTTAGTTGTGCGTTTATGCTTTGTTGTTGCTGTTGGATAAGTTGGGCGACGCCTGTTAATGCAGTGGTGCCGATGGCAGTCTGTACGTTGTCCATTTTCTTACTCAGGTGCTCGATTTCTTGGGCATAGGCTTCTTTCATTGATTGAATTTCCGCTTTCAAGTCGAGGACGTCGTTACTTCTGATATTGACCTTTGTTCGGTCGAAATAGTCAAGGGCGAGGACGATAAAATCCTTCTTCGTGATATTGTTTTCGTCACAGAATTTTTTAAGTCTGCCTGACGTTTGGGCGTCTATTGCAATACTTGTATTTTTGTTTTTATCGTCTTGGGTCGTTGTTTTTGCTGCCATATTATTTTCTACATTATAAATGTCTGATTTACAAATGTAGTGCAAAAAAATAATATAGCGGTCTATATGGAGAAAAAAGGTCGGTTTTTTTTTGTTCCGACCCACTATGATACGCAATATTGGCCGACACGGGAACAGCATTTGCACGCATAGCAAGCATAAGCAAATGAACAGACCAAATCGTCATGGATGCTGTCTCTCAGGTTCCCATAAGTGATAAGACCTGTTTTAGTTCGTTTCTGCACAAAGTTAGCAAACTGCATCCTTGTTTGTGGCGTGTCTAATATGGCACCTTTGCCCTGTTCAAAGTTTCTAATTACATGCTCTATGATGGCACGTTTCGTTTCATTCGTGGCCGTGATGGGCGTTATCCGCTTGAATTTAGACTTTAATATCTCGATTGATAACTGCCCCATGCTGTTGGCTTCTGCATAGCACATTGTTACGTTATAGAGATTGAGAAGTTCCGCTATCTCGTTGAGTGTTTTTGTGTCTCCGTGTTTGAACATGTGCAGACCGACGGTTTCCATCTTATCATTAACCACCGTTAAGACCGTGCTATCCTCACCCGACGAGGCACCCGAAAAGTCTATTCCTGCATATAGTTTGGCCGTTCTTTGTGCAGGTTCCTTTATAAGTCGTTTCTCAAACCCTTCAAATGCACTGACGCCGCTTGCAAGGAAAGATGCGCAATACTCTTGTTGCCATACATTTTTCGTGCAGCCGTCCTTTATATCCTGAATAGTTTGTTTGTCGTACAGGCCACTTTCTTCCAACGTCGTGGCGAAAGACTTGTATCTCTTATCCCCTGATTTCCCCTTATTGAAATAGTCGTAGAAGACGCCTGAGCAACCGTTTGGACTGCTGCAAAATAATACCTTCGGAGCTTCCAAAACCATTGCAAGGAACACCGATTTAAAAGTCTCGTCGTCGAGATATCCGCACTCGTCGAATACCATACCACCGTCGAAATTTCCTGCACCACGGGCGAACGATTCAGCGGAAAGAAAGGATATTGTCGAGCCGTTGGCAAATAGGATGAACATATCGACCGTGTTACTGCTAATGATGCAACCGCTTCCCCTTAAAAGGTCGCAAATCTTTCTTATCAGGCGACGGCAAAGGGAGCTTGTAGGACACACATAACCGACGCTGCATCGCTTATTTAATGCCTGAGAAATACTCCAGCAGCAACTGAGCAGGGTCTTGCCTATTCGACGGCTTGCGCACCATGTCACAAATTTAGTTTTATCGTCGTTTAATGCTTTCAGGATTTCGGCCTGATAGTACAAAGGGCGTGGAAGTATTATCCTGCGCCCTTTATTTTGTGTTTGTGTTTGTTTAGCCATTATTATTCTCCCTCGTTTGGCATGGGGAGAACTTCTTTAGCTTCGATTATTTTTCCGTTGACATCGGTCGGCAGTATATCTTTAAAGCTGTCCCCATGCGGCTTGTTTTTATTGTTATTTTCCCTTATACGACGTTTTTTTCTTTCGGTCGGGCTTTCCCATTCCTTGTTGTGTTCGTCGTCGTATATGGCAGAAATACGGACTACCATCCATCTTTTGCCTGTAATATCACGAACACATAAGAAGTCCCCTGTCGGCTGCATATTCTTGACGAGTATTTGATAGACCGTCGCCCGATGGATGCCTGTTGCTTTACTGAAATCGTCTGCACCGTTGAAAACGACCGCCTTTCCTTCTTCGTTTATGCCGATAACCTTGTTAATCAATGACGAGGATATTCTTTCGTTTCTCGTTCCTGCGTTTAGATTCTCTTTTCGAGTGACCCACATTAAATTTGTTTTGGCATTATTCCATTTATCTTCGTCGATATGGTGACACTCTAATTTGTCAGGGTCGCCCTTATCTGTCGGTTTCGGTACAAAAGCCTCGATAACAAGTCGATGCACAAGTCGGAACTTCCTTTTACCGTCTATCTTTAACATAACGGTCAGATAGCCATTTCGCTTCCTGTTCGGATTCTGTGCGAGAATAGTCTCTTTCCCATTAAAAATACTCTTAACTTGTCCTGCATCCGACACCCAATATCTGCCGTCGGTGCCCTCGATTTCTTTCCATTCTTCCATCATTTCCATATAGCCACATAATCTGCGTTAATATTCATTTCGTTATTGATACCCTGTACACGAACAAGGCTGTCGAGGATATTTCGGGCTTCTTTAATATTCCCCATCCTCAAAGCACGTCGAAGTAAATCCTTATAAATGGTTATTGCTTCGGCTTTTGCGGTTTCCTGTTCTTGTACGTTTTCCGATAAGAGTTCCTGAGCACGTCCCCATGCTGCTTCCCACTTCTTCGATTTAAGGTGGCTATACATTGCACGTATTTCGGTTTTTGTGTAGCCTCTTTTTACGAAATTGTAAATCTCGATTGATACATCAGGACATGCCTTTACAGGCATACTTTCAATGTCCTGCACTTCGATTTCTTCATTAACCGTTAACGGTTGTTTTTCTTTTACTTCTTCGTTCATTTCCATCTTTTACCTTATTTAATTGTTTATTAATTTCATAACTAATTTTAATCATACAGGCATTGCAAGAAGGATTAACCTGTTCACCTGTCATTTTCTTGTATATTTCGGCCATTTCCTGCCGTTCATTCCACGTTATCCTCGATATAGTTTGCTGTCGTGTTGCTTCGTTTATTATCTCCCTTAATCGTTCATCTGTCATATTGAAGTATATATTTAAATCACTTATTTAAAATATCTGAAAATCTTTTTATTATATTCCTTTCAATGTCTGAAAATATAGTGGCTAATAGACTGCATAAACACGCCATCCCGACGCTATATAGAAAATCTATATTCGACCATATTAAACTATAAAACAAGACCGACCAAAAGACTAAACATTTAGAACAGCCCAATAAAGGCACAAACCACCCGTTATAAGCTATATTTTTGCCATATAGTTTCCTATATATATACATGTTTACTTTCTGCATAAATCCCGAAATATCAACTATATAACAAAGTGATAATGATAATATAAAACACTCTATAACATACATATAGGATTCATTTTAGTTTGAAATAGCCTGTCGATGCCGTTTTTTGTCGCATCGAAAGCGAAATATCTCTTATTTATCGGTCTCCCTTTGACAATACTATTCCGTACCGTTGAGGAAGTATAATCTAAAAACTTTGCAGCTTCGTACACGTCACGAAACAGATAAGAACGTCCGTCCACTGCATCCCAAATGTAAACCTCGTAAAATCTTTTTTCCATCGTTTTTCCCCTTATTTGTTTAGTTGTTTATAAATTGCTTTAATGTTGTTGCGCATCATCCTGACACCCATTGTCGCCTTATATTCTGTTATGTTCAGGAACTTTGCCACCTTTCGGACGCTGCCACACTCTGCAAATACATACCACATCATCCGTGAAAAGTCGTCTAAATGTGGAAGTAATTGGGATACCTGTACGTCTGCATCCGTCGCATAGTAGTTTGCCGCATAGTCCGACCACTTGTTTTCAAGTTCAGTTAATTTTTCCGTCCTCTCAATCTCAAAAGGTTTCGGAGATAAGTCTATCGTTTTTCTTTTCATTGCGTTTGTATTGTCTATAAAATTTGCTCGTTTTACTATCATATTGATATTTAGCCACTTTGTAAATATAGCCTAATATCTTTCCCTCGTTGTATAGCCGTTCGATAAGTTTAGACGGCTTTTCCATCATAGCCATAACTACCTCTTGCGTCAGGTCGTCGATAAGGTCTGCCCTTTTGCATATCTTTTGGCATTCATCACGAATGCACCCCTTTTGATATAAAATTTTTAATATACTTTTCATTTTTACACTTCATTTGTTACAAATATATAAATAAATATAACTAATATCAAGAAAAATGCGTTAAACTTACTTAAAATGTTTGCTGATAAAGAAAAATGATTGATAATTCTTTTGGATATTAAAATATTTATTGTATATTTGGCGACGTAAACCGATAACTACCTTTTTTAACGAAAATTTAATCCATGTTAAATGGGTTCGCTTAAATATTTTGGTGTATGTTGGTTTACAGTTTTAATTTCCAAATTTATAGATATATGATTGATATTGAACAAATTAAAAACATTTCCATCGTCGATTATTTGGCGCAAAATGGAATTAAGCCGACAAAGGTTATCGCTGGTCGGTATTGGTACAGGTCGCCCTTTAGGGAGGAGAAAGACCCGTCTTTCTGTGTGAATAATAACAATATGTGGGCAGATTTCTCGGAGCCTAAGAAACAAACAAGTCGTGGCGGTACGCATTGGCATGACATTATCGACCTTATAATGTTCATGTATAGTGTTGACTTTATGGGTGCCGTCGATACACTTTGCAGTCTTTCTAATATCCCAAAGTTTACACCATCTGAAAACGTTGTATCTGAAAATAGGATAGAAGTTATCGACGAAAAAACTATCACTTATAAAAAGCTAACAGACTATTTAAAAGGTAGGCGCATAACATTGTCTGTCGCTAACAAGTATTGCAAACAGATTTTCTATAAGATAAAAGGAAAAGACAGGGTTCTTTTCGCCATCGGTTTTCGGGCTGATAATGGGAAATGGGTTCTCAGAAATCAGGGGTTTAAGGGCTGCACAGGTCAGGATATAACGACTATTAGGGTTGCTGGTTCTTCTTCTTATGCGGTCTTTGAGGGATTCTTTGATTTTCTTTCCTTCGTTGAGGAATGCGGAAAGCCGAAAGTTAACTGCATTATTCTAAATTCGGTCACTAATATAGGACGTGCATACGACGCATTTTCGGCCGCTACACGTGTTTATGTTATGTTGGATAACGACAATAAAGGGCGTGAAGTCACAAGCGATTTACAGGCAAAATTCGGGGCTAAAATCGTGGATAAAAGCGGGCATTATAGCCAATATAAAGACTATAACGAGTATTGGGTAGAGAAAGGGGGTCGCCATGATTGAAAGAGCACAAATAATAGATGGCGTTATACGCATACCTCAATCTGTTATAGACGAAAAAGCGGCAAAAGACGAAATGATATATCTTTCCGACTTCATGGACAAATTGCCGTCAAATTGTATATTCTTGAAGGGGGCGACGGGTGTCGGTGGAACTTCTTTAGCTTTGGCCGACGATAGTAACTGCATTATTGCAATGCCAACACGAAACACGGTCGAAAGTAAACGGGTTATTCGTGACGAACATCATAACAAAATTGGATATGATACGTCAAGACTATGCGTTTTAGGTGGGTACAACGATAATATTACAGCCATCGAGGCGTATATGAACGAAAGACGGTCAAAGGATGAGCCTTTTAAATTCGTTTGTACATACGACATCATGGGGAAACTTATCTCTATACTTACAGAAGGTCTTTCGTATTCTATCGAGGATTGGCGTTTATACATTGACGAATATCACGAACTTATAGAATGTTATAAATCACCGTCTCGACGTGAGCGAATAAAGGCTTTACTTGCTGCCGTTCCTCAATTTAACGACGTTACGTGTATAACAGCGACCCCACTGGAGGAAAAATATCTATTTGACCAACTACGCCATTTGCAGGTTATCAGGGTCGCTTATCCACAACGAAAGAAAAAGATAAATATTATCGAGACAAAGCAAATCGAGGCAGATACGGCACGAATAGCCCTTGAACATTTAAAAGGGTTAAGGTTTGGTAATGCGTATTTCTTCGTTAATTCAGTTAAGATAATATCGAGCGTCATTAAAAAAATAGGTGCCGACAAATATATCGACCAAATAAGGGTTATTTGTGGAGATACAGAAACGAATAAAAAATGTATATTGGATGCCGTAAAAGGGGCTTACGATGGATATATAGGCAGAACGGAAAAGGAGATACAAGAAATAGACGATAGAATTTTA
>OOCI01002001.1_pt1 | contig 13593 bp, 11 predicted proteins | sample 1671761 | NCBI WGS metagenome assembly OOCI01 (sample SAMN06348190, study PRJEB24527) | human gut metagenome | biome: human gut; feature: ankylosing spondylitis patient; material: feces | host: Homo sapiens | place: China | collected 2015-10
GGAAAAGGCCGGGGTCCCCGTGGCCGGGAAGCGGGCCCTGGTGCTGGGCGCCGGCGGAGCCGGCGGCACCGCATGCGCCGTTCTGCGGCAGATGGGCGCCGCCGTCACCGTGCTATCCCGCACGGAAAAGCCCGATGATTTTTATGGAAAAAACAATGGGATACTGTATAGCACATACCGCCATATATCCCAGTATAAGGACGCACAAATCATAGTAAATGCCACCCCGGTGGGCATGTATCCCCACAACGGAGAGGCCGCTGTGGATTTGGAAATATTTCCCAATCTATGTCTTGTGGCTGACCTCATCTATAACCCCGCCCGGACAGCCCTGCTGCTCCAGGCAGAAGATCTGGGCATCCCCTGCTCCGGGGGGCTGAGTATGCTGGCGGCACAGGCCGCCGCCTCTGCCGCTCTGTTTTTAGGTGAGGCCATGGATATTTCCAAGATTTCCCAGGTGGAAGGCGTCCTGCGGCGGCAAACGGAGAATCTGATTCTCATCGGCATGCCCGGCAGCGGAAAGACTACCCTGGCCCGGCTGCTGGGGGCGGCCACAGGCCGACCGGTTTGGGACAGTGACGAGGAGATCGTCCGGCGGACAGGACTGTCCATCCAGGATGTTTTTGACCGCTGGGGCGAAAAAAAATTCCGAGCCCTGGAGACGGAGGTCCTGGCGGACCTGGGCAGGCACTGGGGCGGCATCCTGGCCACCGGCGGCGGCTGTGTAACCCGGCCGGAGAACCGGCGCCTGCTGCGGCAGAACGGAAAAGTCATTTGGCTGCAGCGGGACATCTGCAGGCTGGAGGCTCCCGGCAGGCCCTTGCTGCGCGAGAGCGACCTTTCGGAGCTATACCGGCAGAGATGCGCCCTGTATGAGCACTTCAGCGATGAGGCTATTTTGAATAACGGCGCCCCGGAGGATGCTCTCCGGCGGCTAAAGGAGTGCATGGTATGAAAATTCTGGTGTTGAACGGCCCGAATATGAACCTGCTGGGTTTGCGGGAGCCGGAAATTTACGGCCGGGAGACCTACGAGGATCTGGTATCCCTGGCGGAGCAGACCTGCCGGGAGGCAGGGCTGGAATGCATCTGCGTACAATCCAACCACGAGGGCGTGCTCATCGACGAAATTCAAAAGGCCCGGGACGGCTGCGGCGGCATCGTCATCAATCCCGCCGGATACTCCCACACCAGCATCGCCATAGCCGATGCCCTGCGGGCGGTGGATCTCCCTGCCGTGGAGGTGCATATCTCCGACGTGTCCAAGCGGGAGGAGTTCCGGCAGGTGTCCTACGCCCGTCTGGCCTGCATCAAGACCTATATGGGCCTGGGGCTGGAGGGGTATCGGCAGGCCATCCTGTATTTGAAAGACTATCTGACAAAATAACAACGCGCATGCCCAACCAAGTCCAAACGAAAAGCGTTCCTTCCAGGTCGGAGGGAACGCTTTTTTTGCCCCCGGAAAAAAAGAGGGCGGGTGACAAGGAAAACTACTTGACAGACGCGGCGATTTATGGTAAAAATAGAACATACGTTCGATATGAACGCAAAAAAACAAAGAACGGTAAAAACCGTTCTTTGCGTTGGTGGAGGAGGATGGATTCGAACCATCGAAGTCGAAGACAACAGATTTACAGTCTGCCCCCTTTGGCCACTCGGGAACTCCTCCGTATTTACTTGGAGCTGGTGGACGGACTCGAACCCCCGACCTGCTGATTACAAATCAGCTGCTCTACCAACTGAGCTATACCAGCATTTCAGCAACAGAATGGATTCTAGCAGATGCCGCGCCGTTTGTCAAGCCTAAATTTTTCATTTTTCGGGAGGAAGGGCTTTTGCACTTTAAAATCTGTTCGCCTGCGGAAAAACGCAGGCCCTACGGCCGTCCCTGCGGCCGATGCTCGCTGTGTGGGTGCGAGCTGCTGCGCGGGGAGCACGGCTGGTATCTCAACGGGCAGAGCGTCTGCGCGGATTGCTTTCCGGCCTTCGCTCGCGCGGAGCTTGCGCCCTGTGAGACCGTGTTCGGAATGGAGGGGGAAGCGTGACACTATATCAGATATCCTTTACATACCGCGCGGACGCGGCGGTGCTGCGCACGCGCATTTCGGAGCTGCGCGCCGCGGCCCGGGCCGCGCAGGACCGCGAGGAGGCCGAGCGGCTCAAGCGGCGCATTGCCGAGCTTCAGGTGCTGCGCCGTCAGTCGAGCGAGCTGGCCGAGCTGACGAAACGCTATTACGAAAGGAACTATCACCGCGATGAAAGGTACACCCTATAGCATCCGCAACAACGAGTTTTACGGCGACATGGCGGCGTGGCTGCGCGCCAACGCGCAGGACAACGACGGTGAGCTGCTTCGGCTCAAGCGCAACCTGCGCCTGGCGCGGCAGGAGGCGCTGACCGCGCGGCAGCGGCAGCTGCTCCGGATGAATTTTGAGCAGAATAAGACCGTGACCGAGATCGCGCAGGAGCTGGGCGTCAACAAGTCCACGGTGTCCCGCACGCTGCTGCGCGCCAAGCGGCGGCTCTATCAATGCCTGCGCTACGCGCTGTAGTCCGCGCTTGACTTCGGCACGCGGTGCGCATACAATAAAAAGCACAGGGAAAACAGGAGCGGAGGGAATGTCTATGCTGCACAAAGCGATACAGAACCGGTGGTGCCGTCTGGCTCTGGCCGTGGCCGCGACGCTGCTCTACGCCATCGGCGTGAACTGGTTCATTGTCCCGATGGGACTTTACACCGGCGGCCTGTTGGGCTTCTGCCAGGTCGCCCGCACACTGATCGTGGAGGCGCTGGGGCTGTCGCCGAACGTAGACTTTTCGGGCATCCTGTATCTGGCGGCGAACGTGCCCATCCTGCTGCTGGCGTGGCAGGCGCTGGGAAGGGGTTTCCTTGTGCGCACCGCGGTGTGTACCGTCACCTCGTCGCTGTTTCTGAGCCTTGTGCCGCCGCCGGCGGCGCCGCTGGTGGAGGAGATGCTGACGAACTGCGTGCTCGGCGGCATCCTCGTCGGCTTCTCGCTCGGCATCGTGCTCACCTGCGGCTGCTCGACCGGCGGGCTGGACATCCTCGGACTGTGGCTCGCCAAGAAGGGCAAGGGCTTCAGCGTGGGGCGCTTCAGCCTGAGCTTCAACGCGCTGCTCTACACGCTCTGCGCGGTCCTCTTCGGTCTGCGCGCGGCGATCTATTCCATCATTTATACGGTGTTCTGCGCGCTCTTCATCGACCGCGGGCACCAGCAGAACATCACCGAGCAGGTGCTCATCTTCACCAAGGACGAGGACCCCGAGCTGCCGAGGAACATCATGGCACGGCTCGGGCGCGGCGTGACCTACTGGGAGGGCAAGGGCGCCTACACCGGCGAGGACCTGCGCGTGCTGTGCGTGTGCGTCTCCAAATTTGAGGAGGCCGACCTCTACGGCGTGGTCCACGAGCTGGACCCGAACGCCTTTTTCATCACGCAGGAGGGCGTGACCATCCACGGAAACTTCATCCGCAAGCTGTCCTGAAGCAAGGGAGATGCCGCACGGCATCTCCCTTTTGCATGATTTCCTGCAAAAAGTCGGAAAAACGACGGAATTTGTGCATATCAGATAATTTGATGGAGTGATTCGGAATAATTTTATTGCATTTTTGGGAAAAGTGTGATAATGTACGACCTAATCTTTTATTTTTGAAGGAGGCGGCTTGCTGCATGTATACCGACAACTATTTCAACCGATTTGAGCTTGCGCCCGAGGTGGCGGAGGCACTGAAGAAGTGCAAGTGCATCGCCTACGCCGAGACGAAGGAGGAGCTGCAGGAAATGGCCTACGGCCCCACGCACACCTCCCGCTACGACGTGGTGTATCCCATCGAAGGGCTCGGCACGGTCAAGGAGGCCGAGGTGGTGCGCTGCAAGAACGGCTGCGTGGTCAACTTCATGGAGGACTATATGCGCCGCCGCGATCCGAACAGCATGGCCATCGGCGACGAGCTGCCGACCGACAAGCCCCGCTTCAAGGACCGCTTTGGCTATGAGTTCTCCAAGCTCCGGCAGGAGACGCTCGACTGGCTGAGCAATCAGCAGATCGTGATGCTGCCGTTCTACGCCGGCCCCAACGGCCACGGCTACCCGAGCCTGATGATCTGCCCGATGAACGCGGCGTTCTTCGCGCTCTCGCTCGCCAATATGCAGGGCTTCGTGAGCATCGCGGACGTGCCCGAGCACTATAAGCCGCGCGCCATCATCTATGTCGCGCCCCCGTTCCGCCATACGCACTTCGACGGCAAGCAGGTCGTCGTCCACAACCGCAGCGCGGAGCTGCACGAGGTCTGGGCCTACAACCTCTATCCGGGCCCGAGCGCCAAGAAGGGCGTGTTTTCGCTGCTGCTCGACATCGGCGAGCACGAGGGCTGGGTCTGCTGCCACACGAGCGCCGCGATGGTCGAGACGCCGTATGAAAACGAGATCGTGTTCATGCACGAGGGCGCGTCCGGCGGCGGCAAGAGCGAAATGCTCGAGGACTTCCACCGCGAGGACGACGACCGTCTGCTCATCGGCACGCATACGGTCACGGGCGAAAAATATTATATGACGCTCGGCGAGAGCTGCAAGATCCATCCCATCGCCGACGATATGGCCTGCGCGCTCAAGTCCATTCAGGACCCCACGAGCGGCAAGCTGCGCATCCTCGACGCCGAGAACGGCTGGTTTTTGCGCATGGACGGCATGAACGCCTACGGCAACAACCCGCTCTACGAGCGCATCTGCATCCATCCGAGCGAGCCGCTGGTGTTCTTCAACATGGACGGCATCCCCGGCTCGACCTGCCTGATCTGGGAGCACGTCATCGAGTCGAACGGCAAGCCCTGCTCGAACCCGCGCGTCATCCTGCCGCGCAAGATGCTCGACAACATCGTGCCCGACACCGAGCCGGTGGAGGTCGATGTGCGCAGCTTCGGCGTGCGGATGCCGCCGAGCACCGCGAAGAACCCGAACTACGGCGTGATGGGTATGCTGCAGGTCGTGCCGCAGAGCATTGCGTGGCTGTGGCGTCTGGTCTCGCCGCGCGGCTTCAAGAACCCGTCCATCGCGGACACGAACGCCGGCAGCGGTCTGAAGGCCGAGGGCGTTGGCTCCTACTGGCCGTTTGCCACGGGGCTCAAGGTCACGCAGGCGAATCTGCTGCTCGAGCAGATCATGAATAGCCCCAACACCACGAACGTGCTCATCCCGAACCAGCACATCGGCGCTTACCACGTCGGCTTCATGGGCGAATGGCTCAGCCGTGAGTACCTTGCCCGCCACCTTGGCACGGTGCGCGCGAAGCATCTGGTGCCCGCGCGCTGCGCGCTGTTCGGCTACGCGCTCGACGAGATGAAGCTCGACGGCCAGTTCGTCCGTCAGACCTTCCTGCGCCCCGAGACGCAGTCCAAGCTCGGCACCGAGGGCTACGACGCCGGCGCGAAGATCCTCGCCGATTTCATCAAGGAGCAGGTCGCGCAGTTCGTCTGCGACGATCTCGACCCGCTGGGGAAGGAGATCATCGACTGCTGCCTGCACGACGGCACGCTGGACGATTACCTCGCCCTCACCCCGATGAAGCTGAAATAAAATTGCAAAAGGTCGCTGCGGCTGTTACAATAGCCGCAGCGAGCCTTTTTATTTCACCGCGCCCATGGGCGCGGTCACCGACGAGGTAGGTCCTATGGAGCAGCACAGCATCAAGGTCATCGCGCGCATCCGCAGCGATTTCAAAACGAAGTTCGGCGTGCCGCGCCAGAGCGGGCTGGTGGAGGCCCTGCGTGCGCGCATCGTGTTTGAGCCGGAATACCGCAATGCCGACGCTCTGCGCGGCATCGAGGGCTTTTCCCATCTGTGGCTCATCTGGCAGTTCTCCGAGGCCGTGCGCGAGGACTGGTCGCCCACCGTGCGTCCGCCCCGGCTCGGCGGCAACGAGCGCATGGGCGTGTTCGCTACGCGCTCGCCGTTCCGCCCGAACGCCATCGGCCTTTCCTGCGTGCGGCTCGATGGCGTGGAGCAGACGGCGGAGGGGAGCGTGCTGCTCGTCTCCGGCGCGGACCTGATGGACGGCACGCCCATCTATGACATCAAGCCGTACCTCCCCTACGCCGACTGCAAGCCGGAGGCGAGCGGCGGCTTTGCGCCGCAGCGCGGCAAGACGCTGGCGGTGGACTTCCCGGCGGAGCTTCTATCGCGCGTGCCGGAGGACAAGCGCGATGCCCTCACAGGCGTTCTCGCGCAGGACCCGCGGCCGCACTACCAGAGCGATCCGCAGCGCGTTTACGGCATGGCGTTTGCCGGGCTTGAGGTGCGCTTCCGCGTCGCGGACGGCGCTGTGTATGTGGTGGAGGTGACAGAGGAACGGGACGGTTAACCGCGCGTTAAGAGAAAAGTTTATAGCGTAAAGGCGGCGTGAAGAGAGCGGCAAAGCCCTTGTGCAGGAAAACCTGCAACCGTATAATGGGGACACCAAGAGAAAAGAGGAGCGTGTTTCCCAATGAATGAAGTTTCCAATCTGTTTGTGTGTCTGATGGGTATGGGCACCACCTTCGTGGGCCTCATCTGCATCATCTTCCTGACCATGCTGATGGGCAAGGTCATGCAGAAGCTCGAAAAGCCCGAGCCGCCCAAGGCGGCGCCGGCCCCCGCCGCGCCCGCTGTTCCTGCGGACGGCCTGACCGCCGAGGTCAGGATCGCCATTCTCGCGGCGCTGCAGCAGGAGCCCGGCTTCGATCTGGCCCGCGTGAACTCGATCGACATCCGCAGGATCTGAGCGGAAGGACACACCCTTACATAACTCCGACATAGATTCTCACTTCTCCCTTTAAGCATCAGGGGCGGCGCAGCGCGCCGCCCCTGATGCTTTTCCATTCGCCGGTGCGGCAAAAACGGACGGGAATTGAACAGAAATGGCTTGCAAAAACGGAAAGCTTAGCAGATAATTAGCAAGAGATATGATACAATGGTCATCATAGAGGGTGACCGGAGGGGAGCTTGCTATGAAGGACCTGCTGAGCCGGATCGGACAATGGACCGAAAAAATGTGGAGAAGCATACCGATCCACCTGCGTGACGCGATATTCACCGCGCTGCTGCTCGGTATCGCCGCGGCGATCTGCTTTGTGCTGCGCAGTATCGACGAGAACGGCAGCTTCACGCTGCTGATCTTCGTGCTGGCGGTGGTGATCATCTCCCGCTTTACGGAGGGCTATTTCTGGGGCGTTTTCAGCTCGCTTTTCGGCGTGATCTGCGTGAACTTCGTGTTCACCTATCCATTCTGGGCGTTCAACTTCAGGCTCACCGGCTATCCGCTGACCTTTCTGACGATGCTGGCGGTGTCGCTCATCATCAGCGCGATGAACACCAAGATCAAAAAGCAGGAGCGGCTGCGCACGGAGGCCGAGCGCGAGACGATGCGCGCGAATCTGCTGCGCGCGATGTCGCACGATATCCGCACGCCGCTCACGAGCATCGTGGGCAACACTTCCGCCATTTTGGAAAACGGAGACACGCTCTCGACCGAGCAGCAAAGAGAGCTGCTGCGCGACGTCAACGAGGACGCCCAGTGGCTCATCCGCATGGTGGAGAATCTGCTCTCCATTACCCGCATCTCGGGCGAGCAGACGGCCATCAGCAAGGAATATGAGGCGGCGGAGGAGATCCTCGCGGCCTCGGTCCACAAATTCGAAAAGCGCTTCAAAAGCAACATCCGCATCGCGGTCGAGGTGCCGCGGGAGGTCGTGCTCGTCCCGATGGACGCGACGCTCATCCAGCAGGTGCTGCTCAACCTGATGGAAAATGCAGTGCTGCACGGCGAGAGCACGACGGAGCTGCGGCTGAGCGTGGAGCACATCGGCGACGAGGCCTGCTTCACGGTCAGCGACAACGGGCTCGGCATTCCGCGCGAAAGACTTGCTACGCTCTTCGACGGCTCGCTTTCCGGCGAGAAGAGCGGCGGCTTTGATATGAAGAAAAACATGGGCATCGGTCTTTCCGTCTGCCAGACGATCGTCAAGGCGCACGGCGGCAGGATCACCGCAGAAAACAGGCCGGAGGGCGGCGCACAGTTCCGCTTCTACCTGCCGCTCAAGGAGGAAAAAGAGGATGAAGATCAGGGATAAGGTATTGATCGTCGAGGACGAGCAGAACATCAAGAATTTCATGTCCACCATTCTGGCCGCCAACGGCTTCGACACGCTTATGGCGGGCGGCGCGAAGGAGGCACTGTCGATGATCTCGTCGCATTGTCCAGACCTGATCATCCTTGACCTCGGCCTTCCCGACATGGACGGCATGGAGGTGCTCAAGCAGGTGCGGGCCTGGTCGAGCGTGCCGGTCATCGTGGTCTCCGCGCGTACGCACGAGGGCGACAAGGTCGCGGCGCTCGATCTCGGCGCGGACGATTACATCGAAAAGCCCTTCGGGACGAGTGAGCTGCTCGCCCGCATCCGCACGGCCATCCGCCATACGCGCACGGGTCTTGACAACGACTCCATCGCGCAGTCCGGCAAGTATACGGTCCGCGACCTGACCATCGACTACGACAAGCACCATGTTCTCATGCGCGGGGAGGACGTTCACCTCACGCTCAACGAGTTCAAGATCGTGGCGCTGCTGGGCAAATACGCCGGTAAGGTGCTGACCTACGATTTCCTCATCCGCGAGATCTGGGGCCCCAAGGCCAAGGCGGACAATCAGATCCTGCGCGTGAACATGGCGAACATCCGCCGCAAGATCGAGAAGAATCCCGCCGCGCCCGAGTACATATTCACCGAGATCGGCGTGGGCTACCGGATGCTCGAGAATGAGTAAGAAACGATAAAAACCGCCCGAAGGCGGTTTCTATACCAGGGGACGAGAGTCCCTCCACACAATCACGCAGACAGCTCTTGCCGAAGGCTCGGCAAGAGCTGCTTGCGTTTTTTACGTCATGCTGAACAGCGTTGCGGCGACCTGCGCTCGGGTGATGGGCTCGGTGGGGTGGATACCGCCGTCGGCGTAGCCGGAGAGCGCGCCGATCGCGCAGAGCGTATTGATGTGCCCGCGCGCCCAGTCCGCAATGGCGTCGCTGTCGGTGAAGCCCCACTCCGGCGCGGCGTAGCCCAGCTCAAGGAGGCGGCCGAGCATCGTCAGCGCCTCCTGACGGCTGATGGTCGCGGTGGGGAGGAAGCAGAGCCGGCCGTAGCCGTCGTAGCTGCCCTTCGTTACGCCGAGGGCATACATGGTGCGCACGCCGTCCTTCGCCCAGTCGGCGATGCTGCCGTTGTCGGCGAAGGGCAGCTCAACGGAGGAGGCGTCCTGCGCGGGCGCGAGCCAGCGGCAGAGCAGCACGGCAAATTCCTGACGGGTGATGGGGCTGTCGGGATTGAAGTTCCCAAAATCGTCGCCGGTGGTGACGCCGCTCGCCTTCAGGAAGCTCACGGCGGCGTTGGCCCAGTGACCGTCCGTATCGGGGAAGGCGGCGGACAGCTCCGACGGGGTGATGCTTAGGCCGGTGCGGGCGAGGCTGCCGCTCGCGTCGCCGGCGATGACGGCGATGCGGTGCGCCTTGCCGTCCGCGGCGGGCAGCGCGGCGTGGAGCGCGCCGGTCTGGTGGTCGTAGGTGAAGCTGAGCGCTTTGCCGTCGAGCGTTACGCGCAGCGTGGCGAGCGAGCCGCCGTCCACGGCGTCAAAGACCTTGCCGGTCAGGGCCGTGCCGTCCTCGGAGAGGGAGACGGAGATCTCCGGCGCAGCGGTATCGCTCATGCCCTCGCGGGCCGCGACGAGCTGATCGAGGTACAGCGTGCCGCTCAGAGCCGACGGCAGGCGCAGGGCGAAGCCGGTGATGCTCGCGGCTTTGTCGGGGAGGGTAAAGGTGAGCTGCTGCCAGCCGGTGAAGTCGATCACGGCAGCGTTCGTTTCGCCCGCATCGGTCGTGAGGGCGAGCGTCTCGCGCTGTCCATCGCCGTAGACCCAGAGCGTTACACGGTCATAGCCGGAGGGGACGGCGTAGGTTCGCTCCACGCTCAGAAGGAGCTCCTCCGCGTTCTCGGGGACGTTCTCGGCGCGATAGTCCCAGCGTGCGGAGGCGGAGCCGAAGCGGACGAAGCCCTTGTCGGTATTTTGGGTAAGGACGGTCTGCTCGCCCTCGAAGCCGTCGAGTAGGACCAGAGGATCGGAGGTGACGTAAACGGGGATGGTGCGCGTGGTCTCGCCCGCGCGGACGGTCAGGCTGCCATAGGCGGCATGGCCGGCGGCGGTAAAGACGCCGTTTTCATCAACCGTGCCGACGCCGCCCTCGGTGGTCCAGGTGAAGCAGGAGTTCTGCGCGAGCAGGGAGAGGTGGTTTTGATAAGCCTGTGCGGTCAGCTCGACGCTCGCGCCGGGGGAGACGCGCAGCTCGGTGAGCGTGCCGCTCTTGCCGAGACGGATCTCGTCCGGCGTCTCGATCACGCGGAGCTCGGCGGTGGTGTACTTGCCGCCGGCCTTTGCGCCGACGGCCACGGTGCCGGCGGTTTTCGGCGCGGTCAGGACCGTATTGCCCAGCTCGTCGGTCCGCACGCTGCCGCGGTCGCTTGCGATGGAGACCTCCTTATCCATGGGAAGGTAATTCGTATCGATGGCGGCGGCGCGGAGCAGGACCTGCGCGCCCGCGAGCACGCGGTCGCTTTCCGTGCGCAGCGCGATGTGGTCGAGCGTGCCGCTCGGCTCATTCGACGCAACGAGGAAGATGTGGTTCGTCACGGCGCGCAGGCTGCCCTCGGAGGGGGTGTTGTAGACGCCGGCATTGCCGTCCTCCGGCAGCGTGACGCACAGAGTCGTCGAGCCGCCGCCGTCCAGACTCAGCGCGGTCACGCAGCCGAGCTCGATCATGCGCTGCGCGACCTGCGTCAGGCTCGCGCCGATGGAGTAGCCCTTCCGGCGGCCGTCAATGGTGTAGAGCACAAGGCTGCCGTCGGCCTTTTGACCGATGGCGGTGCGCGGCGCGGCGCCGGCCGCAAGCCCCTTGCAGACCTCGCCGTTCTCCACGAGCTGATAGAGCGCGCCGATCATGTAATCCACATCGTTCCAGCCCCCGTCCGCCGCGCGGACGGTGACGGTCAGCGTGTCGCCGACCGCAAGCGCGCGCAGCAGAGCGAGGTTCTCCTCGCCGGAGAGGAGGTTCGCCGTCAGGACGTATTTGCCCTCGGGCACGGCGGTGTCGGTGGCCTCGGGCAGGATCTCGTCCACGGTGAGCGTCAGCGTTTCGCCGATGCTCAGGCGGCCGTCGACCGCCGAGCAGACCACGTCATAGCCCGCGGCGTTGGTGCCGGTGGAGCGGCGGGCGTTGAAATCGTAGGTGTAGAGGTAGATGCCGCCGTAGGAGTAGCGCACCTGATTGACGGCGGCAATGGAAAAGGACGTGTTGGCGCTCTCGACCTGCATTGCCAGCGCCGGAGCGCCGAGGATGGCTGTGCCGTCCGCGCGGAAGCCGACGGCATAGTTGCTCGCGGAGGCGACGCGCAGCACGCCATCGGTCATCACCGTGCCGAGCGGCGCGCCGTTGAGCGTATCGTAGTAGTCGCCGTTGATGCCCGCGACCACACGCAGGCCCTGCTCCTCCAGCCGCTTGGCGGCGGCGGAGACGGTGCTCGTCGCGGTGGTGTAATCGCCGTAGGTGACGATGGGCGTCACGCTCGTGTTCGGCGTGTAGACGACGTAGTTTTCCTGCCGCAGGTCGGAGAAGGTGTTGCTCCAGAACGTGCCCTCGCCGAGCTCGGCGCCGCGGTTGAGCGTTGTCGAGCGCAGGTCAAGGTCGTCGCCCAGCGCCTCGGAGGCGAGCGCCGTCGGCGCGAGTGTCAGCAGCAGGGTGAGGGATAAGAGAAAGGCGGTGCATTTGCGGGACAGTGCTTTCATAATGATCTCCTTTTGAAATACGGCACATACCTGTTTTTGCTATGCTTTTGCACAGCGAAAGTTGACATAACGTTACTATACCATGACGGCCCTTAAAAGTAAAGACGAAGAAAGACGGAAAAAAGTTCCGTCAAAGCTCCATTGTTTCCAAAAGATCGACAAGGATGGCGTTGGAGACCAGAAAGCCGCGGGGCGTGAGGGCATAAAAGCCGCCGGAAAGATGGGCGAGGCCGTGGGCTTCACAATTCCGGAGAATGCGCCGCGCGGCTTCCGGCAGCGTATCCGCGGCGACGCCGCGGGTCGTGCGGAGCGCGAGCATGACGCGCTCGGTCTCCCGCTCACGCGCCGAGGGCGCGGAGCGCTCGGAATAGACGGTGTGTCCCGCAAGGTAGGCGTCGAGATCGCGCGCGAGCGCAAAGCGCTCACCGCCGAAGTCACTGTGCGCGCCGGGGCCGAAGCCGAGGTATTCCGCGAGCGTCCAGTAGCGGCTGTTGTGGCGGGACGCCCGTCCCGGGCGGCAGAAGTTGGAGATCTCATATTGCTCATAGCCCTGCCGCGCGAGAAGCCCGACTGCGGAGAGGTACATATCCGCCTGTGCGTCGTCATCCGGCAGCGTGAAGCGCTCGCGCCGTGCGGAGAGCGGCGTGCCCTCCTCGACCTTCAGCCCGTAGCAGGAAAGATGCTCGGGCGCGAGCGCGAGCGCGGCGTCAAGGTTTGCCTGCCAGCGCGTCATCGTCTGCCCGGGCAGACCGTAGATGAGGTCGAGGCTCAAATTGTCAAAGCCTGCGGCGCGGGCGTTCTCCACCGCGCGGACGGTCTGCGCGTGCGTGTGGACGCGCCCGATGCGCCGCAGCTCCGCGTCGTCCGCGGACTGCATCCCGAGCGAGAGGCGATCGAAGCCTGCATCGTGCAGCTGCCGCAGGGCGGAAATATCCTGCGCGCTGTCGGGGTTGGCCTCGAGCGTGATCTCCGCGCCGGGGGCGGCGCGGTAGCTTTGAAAAACCGTGTCCAGAAGGCGGCACAGGCGGTTGGGGCCGAGATAGCTCGGTGTGCCGCCGCCGAAGTAAACGGTGTCTACGGTGCAGTCCGCCGTGCGCTCCCGCCACGCGGCGAGCTGCGCGGTCAGCGCGGAGACGTAAGCGTCCATCTGGCCCTCGGCGCGCGGCAGGGAGTAGAAGTCGCAGTAAATGCACTTCGCCTTGCAGAACGGAATGTGGATGTAAAGCCCAAGTGAGCGCATGGTATCACCTCGCGTCCATTGTAGCCGATTTTGCGGGGAAAGGCAACGATGGATAAAAATACTCCCGCTGGAAATGCTATGCCAAAAGGAGTGATCTTATGGATATGTCACCGCAGGAATATCAGGCGTATATCAAGCAGAAGTCGCCGAAGTCGCCCATCTGGAAGGATACGGCGCTCGCCTTTCTGATCGGCGGCGCGATCTGCGTGCTCGGTCAGCTCATTCTGGACGGCTACAGGTCCCTCGGGCTCGACAAGACCGACGCGGGCACCGCGACCTCCGTCACGCTCATCTTTTTAGCGGCGCTGACCACGGGGCTGAACCTGTATAATTCCCTTGCCCGCTTCGCGGGGGCGGGCACGCTCGTGCCGATCACGGGCTTTGCCAATTCCGTCGTCTCGCCCGCCATCGACTTCAAGGCCGAGGGCATCATCACCGGCATGGCGGCAAAGATGTTCGTCATCGCGGGGCCGGT
>OOCI01002015.1_pt1 | contig 13497 bp, 9 predicted proteins | sample 1671761 | NCBI WGS metagenome assembly OOCI01 (sample SAMN06348190, study PRJEB24527) | human gut metagenome | biome: human gut; feature: ankylosing spondylitis patient; material: feces | host: Homo sapiens | place: China | collected 2015-10
GAAAAAGGGACTATACTCCTATACCGGAAAGAAAATCATTCCCTGCGAATTTGACAAAATCAAGAATTTTCATGGGGAATATCTGGTGGAAAAAGACGGAAAACAGGGGTTATACAACAAAAGCGGAAAGAAGATCATTGCCTGTGAATATGATGACATCAAGTTTCAGAACGGAGACTTTCTGATTATCAAGGATCATAAAAAAGGAATCTGCAAGAAGAACGGCAAAAAGGTCATTGCCTGCGAAAACGACAACATCACTCTTTACTATGATGACTATCTGCTGGAAAACGAAGGGAAAAAAGGTATCTACACCCGCAACGGAAAGACCATCATCCCCTGCGAGTTTGACCGGATACAACCGTTCTACGGCAAATTTATGCTGACCAAGAAAAACAAGAAAGGCATCTATACGCGCAACGGAAAGAAGGTGCTTCCCTGTGTCTACGACGACATCACCTTTCAGAACAATTATTTCTTTCTGGTGCAGAACAACAAACGGGGCGTGTACGACCAGAACGGCAAGAAAATCATTCCCTGCGAATACGACCGGATACAGTTTTTCTATGGAGAGTTTATCCTGACCCAAAAGAACAAGAAAGGACTCTCTGACCGGAACGGAAAGAAAATCATCCCCTGTGAGTATGACGAAATCAAAGTACTCAACAATAACTGGATTGCCACGCACAACGGGGAAATGATTCTGTATAAACGCTGAAAGACTGCCCTTCTGATAACCGGGGCGGCACAAGCGTTCAAAATCATCTCAATGATTTAAAAAAATGTTCCCAATGATTTTCGAAAATCATTGGGAACATTTTTTTATCGGCTCCCGGCGCTCCATGATGCCGCGCGAAAGCACAAAAAAAGCCAACCTCAATAAGGTTGGCTCCAGAGCGGAAAACGGGGCTCAAACCCGCGACCCCCAGCTTGGAAGGCTAGTGCTCTATCAACTGAGCTATTTCCGCATGTCTTTTTTCTTTTGCGTTGCAAAGGTAGTGATTTTACGGTTGCAAACCAAATTTTTCCGTATATTTTTTTACTTCTCCCCTGCTTTTGCATAAAAAATCCGGAAAGAGAAGCGCCTTCTCTTTCCGGATCTGTGTTTTTGAGGACCCTCCTGCCGAAATACGGAGGCGGCGTCCTTTAGTCTTGAATCTTCACCTGGTCTACCTTTTCCAGGAAGAAACGCTGCTTGTTCCAGTGGAAAGGCTTGTAATCGTTGTTCTGGATAATCTTGTTGTTCTGAAATACCAGTCCTTGAATAGACTTGGCATAGAGCACAGGAGCATCGAACATGTGGAACTCATTGTTCTCAATCAGCACGGAACCTTTATGGAAGTACTTCACCTGGTTCTTCAGATCGGGAATTTCCGGATAGATGGAAATCACCGCGTTGGTAAACTGATACATGCTGGTGAGGGCATTGACAAACTTGTTGTTGCGAATCGTCACATCCTTGCACATACCGGTTTCATACCAGCCGTTGCAGTCGCCACACAACAGGATGGCCGAACCGGAGGTGTTGAGGAACTGGTTGTTCTCCACCAGAGTCTTTTTCGGAGTGCTGAACAGAGAACCACGGGCACGGTTGTTCTGAATGGTGTTTCCAGCAAAGTAAACCTCCGGAGTCCAGGTCAGATTCTCAATGCCGAAGGAAGTCTTGCCGTCTACCTCTGCCGGAACAGGCTGCTCGAAGCGGATCTTGAACTCGCGCATGCCGATGCCGTTCTTGCCGTCGAGCGGAGTAATCTCGGCAATACGGTTCACGCCGTCCAGATACTCCATGGTCTGCGTGCGGATAAAGGTCACGGTGTCGCCGGCATAACCCCAGTCGAATCCCCAGGCCTGGTCGTGCATGTAACGGGCACGGAGGGTATGGTCGTCCAGACGCTCCATGATTTTCAGATAAATGCCATGCACATTGATGGCGTCGTCCATCATACCTTCATAAAGGCCGTTCACCGAGGTGATCTTGCCCTTGCACTGTGAGAAGTGAGTGGCATCCGCCTGAGTCGTGAAATAACGGTTGGAGTTCTTGTCCAGACACACATTGAAACCATCCATGTGAATGTTGTCACACAACTGGGCAATCAGTCCCATGCCCTGCGCATAGTGCACGCTGACTTTCTTCAGAGTGGTATTGGTGTTGTGCGACAAGAATACGCCCGGTGTAGGACGGTTCCACGCACGCATGGCCACGATTGTTCCTTCTTTCAGGCGGGCATCGTTCCACAGAGGGGCATGCAACAGGCGGTCGCCCACTTCACGCACTCCCTTGGTGCTGTAGAACAGGTCGCCGGTGTTGTAAAGAATATGTTTGGTGTCTTTCTCAAAGGCAATGCCCGAAGACGGCACCAGATCCCAGTCGGAACCATAGGCATGGAACACCGTATCCTTCGAAATCTTATACTGCACCCAGGGAGCCACCCGGAAGGTCATGCCGCCCTTGCCCTCGTTCTTCACAATCTCGATCTGAGTGATGTGAGGATTGTCAAAGTCGATGGAGAAATTCTCCAGCGTGCAATTGGTGGAATTGACCAGAGCCAGAGGCACCATGGTACCGTGGAATATGAATTGTGCGCCGCCTCCGTCGAGTGTCATGTTGGAAAGATCCTCCAGAGCGATACCGATGCTCTTCGGATTGGGCTGGTCGTGATTGGACACATAATAGGTTTTCTTGACGGCATTCTCCGGATAGAAGTTATAACGGCCACTCTTGAAACGAAGGATGTATTCTTCGCCGGGCTTCACTTCCTTACGGATTTTGTCGATAGCCTTCTGCAATTTGACCGACATGTCCTTTTTCTTATCGGGCACCAGTCCGTAGCGTTCCATTTCAAATACCTTCTGGGCATACAGTGCCATACTCAGGGGCGTAAGGCAAGCCACACAAAACAGTTTTAAATTCATGGTTTGGGTTACTTTAAGATAAAAATTATTTGTATCGTTCTTCAGCCACCGAACTAACCGGGATAAACCACATCGGGCAGAATACCGTTCAGTTCGGCAATGGCTATTCCGTAATTGGTGATGGGCACACCCTGCGCCCGTGCTGCCGCAATACGCGCCAGAACATGACGGCGCGTGAACATGCAGGCCCCGCAATGAATAATCAGATCATAGGGGCGCAAATCATCGGGGAAATCGTTCCCGGCCACAATATCTATCTGCAATTCATTACCTTTCTTGGCGCGCAGCAAACGGGGCAACTTGACTCGGCCGATATCTTCGTTCTTTGGAGTATGCGAACAGGACTCGGCGATCAGGATGCGCGCACCGGGGCGCAAACCGCGCAATACGGCCGCTCCCTGCAGGAAGGTTGGAATATCTCCCTTGTAACGGGCAAAGAGTACAGAAAACGAGGTCAGCCTGCTTTCGGGCGGGCACAAGGCACGCACTTGAGGAAAGACCTGCGAATCGGTAATAATCAGACCGGGCGGCGCGGACAGCAGTTTCAGGGTTTCGGCCATGCGGTCGTGTGTGCAGCACATCACGGAGCATTGCTTGTCGAGCAGGTTGCGCAGGGTCTGCACCTGCGGCAGAATCAGGCGTCCTTTCGGAGCCTGAATGTCCTGTGGCATGACCAGCAGCACCGAATCGCCGGGCTGCGCCAGATTACCGGTGAGGTCTTCAATCTCGTCTTTCTGCTTCAAGGCTTCGGTGATGCGGGCGAGCAACGTATCAATGCCCTCGTGCTGATGAGCCGACACCGGCAGACAAGCCATCTGAAGCGCATCGGCCCACAGTGCCGCCTGTCCGGTCGCATCGGCAAACAGATCGGCCTTGTTCAGCACATAGATTTGGGGGATGCCGGCCCGCTCAAAGTGGCGTTTCCACTCCTGAACATCGGCAAGTGTCTGAGAGTCATAAGCACCGAGTACCAGAATGGCCAGATCCACCCGGGCGACTTCCTTGCGGGTTTTGTCCACACGGCGCAGTCCCAGCTCGCTCTGATCGTCATATCCTGCCGTATCGAGCAGCACACACGGTCCCACACCACTGATCTCCATATTCTTTTTCACCACATCGGTGGTGGTTCCGGCCATGTCGGACACAATGGCCTCATCCTGCCCCACCAGTGCGTTCAGCAGGGAGGATTTTCCAGCATTGCAGGGACCGAAGAAACCGATGTGAAAACGATTGGAACGTGCAACTTCCATATTGATCTTCTATTCTTCTGATGTTGGTTTATAAAATAAGGTATAAGGCCGTGGAATCAGAAACGGAAGTCGCGTGCTCCCTGCTCGATTTCCTGAAGGAAACGCTCGGCACGCTCACGGATAACCGGGTTAGGCACCTTGGCGATTTCCTGGCGAATCATTTCCACGCCCTTGGCCTTGGTAGGCTCCGAGGCATAGTCCTGCAAGTATTCTTTCAGGGTGATCAGCGCATTCGGGGCGCAGCAGTTCACAATCTGTCCGCGCTTGGCCAGCGACATAAAGCGGTCGCCGGTGCGTCCTTCACGATAGCAGGCCGTACAGAAGCTGGGCACATAACCCAAATCAAGCAGCCAGCCCACAATCTCGTCCAGCGTACGGCGGTCGCTCACATCAAACTGTGAGGAATTCTCTTCGGCGCTCTCCTCGTGCACATAACCGCCCACACTGGTGCGCGATCCGCCACTGATCTGGGAAACTCCGAGTTCGAGCGCCTTCTCCCGGCTGGCCTTGCTCTCACGGGTTGAGATGATCATGCCGGTATAAGGCACGGCGATACGGATGGCGGCCACAATCTTATGGAAAATGGAATCGGGCAGACAGTTCTCAAAATCCTTGGTATCAATATCGTCGGCCGGACAGAGACGAGGCACACTGATGGTATGCGGTCCCACGCCATAGGTCTGATCCAGATGCTCGGCGTGCATCAACAGGCCCACCAAATCGTAGGCATAGTTGTTCAGACCGAAGAGAACACCCAGTCCCACATCGTCAATACCGCCCTGCATGGCGCGGTCCATAGCCTCGGTGTGGTAGGCATAATCCTTCTTGGGCCCTGTTGGATGCAGACGTTCGTAGTTCTCCTTATGATAGGTTTCCTGGAACAGGATATAAGTACCGATGCCGGCATCGTGCAGACGACGGTAGTTCTCTACAGTGGTAGCGGCAATGTTTACATTCACGCGTCGGATGGCACCGTTCTTGTGCTTGATACCGTAGATGGTCTTGATGCTCTCCAACACATATTCTATCGGGTTGTTCTTAGGGTCTTCGCCTGTTTCCAGAGCCAGACGCTTGTGACCCATGTCCTGCAAGGCAATCACTTCCTGACGGATTTCCTCCTGTGAAAGTTTCTTGCGGCGAATGGTCTTGTTCTTGGCATGATAAGGGCAGTAGACACAGCCATTGATACAATAGTTGGACAAGTACAACGGAGCAAACATCACGATGCGGTTGCCATAGATGTGCTCCTTGATGCGGCGTGCCAGATGAAACATGCGCTCGGTCAGTTCCAGGTCTTCCACCGTAACCAGCACGGCGGCCTCACGATGGGTGATGCCCTGCATCTGTTCGCCTTTCTCCAGGATGGAGAGAATCAGTTCGCGGTCGTTCTTATGCTCCCGCGCATATTCCAGAGTAGCCAGAATCTCTTCGTGACTGATAAATTCTTCTGCTCGTAATGATTTCGGATTATATATCATGTTATTATGTGTTATGGTTTAAAATCTCCTCTCTCGTAACTTATATGAAAACCGATCTTTTTCAGTTTCTCGTCCAGACGCCCGATCTGCTCGGCCGCCTCGTTGCCCAGATACTTCTTGTCGGCATAAAGCGCATACTTGCGGCGCACCGTCAGGGGCGACAGATTGGGCATAATCACATTGGCTCCGGCCAACAGTCCTTTCTCCTGTCCCTGCGGGTCGAGGGTCGACAAGGCCGTCGTGGCGGGCAGCAGGACGCGTGGAAAGCGCAGACGGAGCACCGAAAGCAGCAACAGGGTGAGCGGCACACTGCCGGCCGGCTCCTTGGCAAACGGAGTGTGCGGCGCGGGGATGAAAGGCCCCATGCCGATCATCTGCGGCTGTAAAGCCTCCAGAAACAGCAAATCATCCACCAGACATTCCAGGGTCTGTCCCGGCGAACCGACCATCATGCCGGCACCGGTCTGGAAGCCCAGGGCCTTGAGGGTGCGCAGACAGAGCATCCGGTTTTCAAAGGACATGCTCTCCGGGTGCAACATGGAATAGTGCACCGCATTGGCCGTTTCGTGACGCAACAGATAGCGGTCGGCCCCGGCCCGACGAAAACGTTCGTAAGCCTGCTCGCTGCGCTCACCGACAGACAGTGTCAGGGCACAGTCGGAATACTCCTCCTTAATGCGAGCGATGACCTCGCACAGCCAGTCGTCATCCTGAAACGGGTCTTCTCCCCCCTGAAGCACAAAGGTACGGAAGCCCAGTTCATATCCCTGACGGCAACAGGCCATGATTTCCTCGGACGAAAGACGATAGCGCTCCACACAGGCATTGGCATTACGGATGCCGCAATAATAGCAGCCGTTCTTGCAGTGGTTGGATATCTCGATCAGTCCGCGGATGTAGACACCACGGCCAAACTCACGGTCGGCCACAGCACGTGCCTGTCCCATCAGCCAGGCAAGCTGGTCGTGATCGGACAGCGAAAGCAGGCGCAGATAGTCTTCACGCCCCAGACTCTCTCCGCGGCTGAGCGTACCCACCCAGGCCTCAAGCGTGGAGTCATTTATCGAATCATACATAAAGTCTATAATTAAAATGATTACAAAGTTATCAAATCTTATATAGAACACGCGCAAGAATCATTAAAAAATAGTAGGCCGGATTCGCTTTTTTTATAAAAACACACAAAGCAGTAATCAAAAACAGGGAGAAGCGGGAAATAAAAGTGGCTGCATCTTTTAAAAAATACTTTTTTTCATTATTTTTGTGCACCAATTGTATACTCAAACCCAATTACTGTTATTCATTATGGCATACACAAATAATATTATGTACATTCGATACCAGTTGCTGGCTAAACTGGTAAAAATGTGGAAAAATGACGAGTTGCTGGAAAAAATCGACGGTCTCCCCATCGAGTTGCATCCGCGCAAACAAAAGCCAAAGGGACGTTGCTGCGTTTACAAGGAACGCGCCGTAACCAAGTATAAAACCATGGCCATGATGGGCTTCGACATGGAGGATGAGAAGGACGAAAACGAACCGCTCTCCAGCTATGCCCAGAAGATGCTCGACCGCAACGGCCTGCGCCCGAACAAGAGCATCCTGAGCGTGATGGACGAGGCCTGCTCTTCTTGCGTGAAGATCAACTACGAGGTTAGCAACCTGTGCCGCGGTTGTGCAGCCCAGTCTTGCTACAACAACTGTCCGAAGAATGCCATTTCTTACGACCACGACGGAAAGGCAGTGATTGACCACGATACTTGTATCAGCTGTGGCAAATGTCATCAGGTATGTCCGTACCACGCTATCGTCTATATCCCTGTGCCTTGTGAAGAGGCGTGCCCGGTAAAGGCCATCTCAAAGGACGAGTACGGAGTGGAACATATCGATCCGGAGAAGTGTATCTACTGCGGTAAGTGTATGAACGCTTGTCCGTTTGGTGCCATCTTCGACGCATGCTGCGTATTCGATGTGCTGAAGGAAATCAAGAAGAAGGAAAAGAAAGTGGTTGCCATGGTGGCTCCTTCTATCCTGGCTCAGTTCAAACAGCCTATCGAAAAGGTATTGGGTGCTTTCAAGGCCATCGGTTTCGACGATGTTCTTGAGGTGGCTTACGGTGCCGAAGAGACCATCCGCAACGAGGCTGCCGAGTTCAAGGAGAGAATGGAAGAAGGTGCTCCGTTTATGACCACCAGCTGCTGCTCGGCTTATGTAGAGCTGGTCAACAAGCATATTCCGGACATGAAACCTTATGTTTCTACCACCGGTTCTCCAATGTATTACATCGCTGAGTATGCACGCAAGAAATATCCGGACGGAATCAATGTGTTCATCGCCCCTTGTGCTTCCAAGCGTGCCGAAGGAAACAAGAATCCGAATGTGGATTTCGTATGGACTTTCCGCGAGGTAGAGGCTGTATTGGAAGGCTTGGACATCAAGATTGAAGATTGCGAAGACTTCCTGCCGGAAGAGCATGCCGGACACGACGCACACGGTTTTGCAAAGACCGGTGGTGTGTTCACAGCCGTGAAGAATATGGTAGGCGACCAGACCATGCAGGGAACCATCGTAGCCAACCTGGACAAGAAGTCTATCGGTCAGCTGCGCGCTTATGCCAAGACCGGCAAGTGCCCGACAAAGATGATCGAGGTAATGGCTTGCCCGGGCGGCTGTATCAGCGGTCCTTGCGCCTGCAACGAGGGTATGCAGGCCATCCGTCAGTTCGATGCCGAGCTGAAAAAGAAAGAAGGTCAGTAATCCGTAAACGTCAGACACGGGAAACTTATTCCTGAGACCAGACTTTTACAGACTGAAAATATAAATCTCCGGTTCTCTACACATCCTGGTGGGAACCGGAGTTTTTTGTTCTGTATCCGGTGTTCAGGAAAACAGTTTTTCCGCAGAAAACCTTTCACCGGTCTGTTTTTTTTCGTATGTTTGTATTAATCTCTAAAACAACTACCATTATGAATTATACGAATAGTTTTATATTCAGAGCACTCTGCTCCATTCTTATCGGTCTGCTTCTGGTGCTGAATCCGGAACGCATGACGGTGGCGCTGGTCATGATTATCGGCATCCTGTTTGGAATCTCCGGATGTTACTCGCTCATCAATTATCTGATTGCCACCAAAAGCAAGGAGGTATATTACAAACCGGTATTCCCGATTGTGGGACTGGGCAGTTTTCTTTTCGGTATTTTCATGGCCGTATTTCCGGAACTGTTCATCGCCTATCTGATGTTTGTGCTGGGAATCATCATCATGCTGGCGGGTGCCAACCAGATTTTCACGTTCATCAAATTCCGGAAAATCATCCGGATTGCGTGGTACATGTACCTGTTCTCACTGGCCGTACTGGGTATGGGACTGCTCATCCTGCTCAAACCGATGGAAACCGCTTCCCTGCCTTTCCTGATTCTGGGTTATACCTCCATCTTCTACGGAATAGCCGAACTGATCAATGGAGTGCGCATCAAGAAGGCACAGAAGGAATTCAATAAATTGCAGAAACAGCAGTAAGCAACAAGATACAATCGTGCTGCGATTCCCGGATAAAGAAGGAATTGCATGTAAGATGAACCGCTCAGCTGAAGAATACAGAATAGAAAAAGGAGTTGCCTCACGCATGGTGAAGCAACTCCTTTTTTCCTTCTTCTCCAAAGAAACTTTCTTAAAGAACAACAGCATCTGAAGAACCTGAAAAATGATGCTGATGATTTTACAATATGATCTCAATCATTTTTTCATTTCATCAGGACCATTTGAAAAATGGCTCCACCGTTATTTTTTCCGCAACCTGCGAAACTTCCACAAACGAACGCCCGACCCGGAAAGATAAGCGCCGGACAAGGCCCAAAGAAAAGTGAGACATTGCGAAAACAGTCCCATCCAAAGCCCTTCGTGCACCAGCACGATTCCGGAACGGACATTGCGTGCCCGTTCCGCCTCACGAGGAAAAGAATTCAGCCCTCCGGAAGCCGACGACAACAGATAGCGGTCTGTTACGGTAATCCCGGGAAAAGGACGCAAGGAGGTAACCTCTACCACCGTTTCTTCAAATTGCACTTTCTTCAAAGACGGATGTGCCTGACGGATCAAAGGCCATGCCTGATCCCATAAATACCGGCAGTCTGTCGTGTCCGCCTCAGCAGACTTTATCTTGCGCTGACTGTAATCGGCTCCCCATAAGGCAAAGAAACCGTCACGATACGCCGGAAAAGACCAGGTCAGTCCGGTAAGTGCCAGAGCAATGATCGGGACACCGCACCAGACTCCTATCAGAGTGTGGCGCTGATACTCGGGTGCATATCCCGACGCACTCCATCCGGGCCAACGGAAACGCAGAGCCCAAGACTTGCGGCTTCGGGGAAACCACAGATAGAATCCGGAAAGAATCACCAGAATGCTCCAGGCCGTAAACACACCGACGACAATCCGACCGACACACGGCGCATCGCTCTCCCGATTGAGCGTATCGCCCAACCAGCGGTGCAACTTCCGCAACTGATAGAAGCCTCCCTGATCGTGGTCAATCATTCCCAGAACCTTTCCGGATGAAGGGTCGACAAACAGCTCGGCTTTGCGCAGGCTGCTGATTTCATAAATCCAGGCTTCATCAGGCCGACCGATCTGTAAGGCGCCTAAAGTCATCCCGTCGGGCAACTGCCGCTCTACCTTTTCGGAAACGGAGCGGATGGAAACTTCGCCCGCTGCATAAGGCCGGGGAAGCTCATAAAGTTCCGAATGCATCAGCCGAAGGAACTGGGGTTCAAAAGCCAGACAGGCCCCCGTAATGCTGATCACAACAAAAGGAATCGCAACCAGCAAACCCGACCATCGGTGAAACTGACGTATCGCATACCGAAAACGTTTCATAAAATCAGACGGTTTTAAAAATGAAAAGTTTTCCTGTCTTCCCCGGAAACAGGGAAGCACAGGAAAACTTTTACAGGTCATTTTTTATTTCTTCTCACTGCGGATAATGATTTCCGCTTTCTTCAATCCCTTGGAAGAAGCTTCCAGACGGATGGTTCCGGCCTTTTCTTCGGACTGGACAATGGCGGTCATCATTCCGGAGAACACCTTCATCTGAGGCTTCTGGAAGGACTCCAGACTGGTCGGGTCACCGTTGGCTCCCGCACGATAAGTACCGGCTCCCTTCACCTTAAAGGAAATCTGATTGTCGGCATTCGGACAGAGATTGCCATCCTTATCTACCACACTTACCGTAACAAAAGAAAGATCCTTGCCATCGGCAGTGATCGTATCGCGGTCGGCGCTCAGCACAATGCGGTATGGCTCGCCGGCTGTGTGGATTTCCTTCTCGGCCACAGCCTTGCCCTGCTCGTCATAAGCCACCACCTTCAGCGTTCCGGGCTCGTATTTGGTGTCCATCCACATCAGGCGGTAACGGCTCTGGCGCTTGAACTCTTTCTGCGACTTCTCGTCCTTGCTGCCGTCGATGGTCACGCTGGTATCCTTGGTGCGCTTGCCCTGGCTCTTGCCATTGATGAAGAGCTCGGCAGACGGATAGTTGGTATAGACAAATACCGGAGTCACCTCGCCCTCGCGACCGGTCCAGGTCCAGTGCGGCAACACATGCAGGGTTTCTTTCTCCTTGTTCCAATGACTGCGGTACAGGTAGTAACGGTCTTTCGGAATACCGGCCAGATCGACAATACCAAACAGAGAAGAATGGCTTGGCCAATCAGAGTAATAAGGTGTAGGCTCGCCCAGATAATCGAATCCGGTCCATACGAACTCTCCGATGCAGTATGGATTGTCTTCGTGCTGCATGAAATCGTCCTCCGGAAGGTTTGACCAAGAGCAGTGCTCCACATCGTAAGAAGAAGCCTGGTGGTCATCGTACTTCATCATCGAACGACGCTCAACCGGGAACTTGTATACTCCACGTGAACTCAACGTAGACGCCGTTTCGCTACCCAAAATGATCTGCTGCGGCAACTTGGCATAATTCTCCTGGAACTTGTGCGGACGGTAATTGAAGCCCGGCACATCCAATACGGCTGCCATATTATTGTTGACCACCGCATCGGGAGCATCCATTCCCAATGTCACCGGACGGGTAGGATCTTCGCGATGGCAGATGTCCTGCAACTTGCGGGTCAGCTTGGCACCTACATGTCCGTTCCACTGATCGGGCACCTCGTTTCCGATGCACCACATCACCACACTCGGATTGTTGCGGAAATGATGCACCAGATTCACCAGATCCTTTTCCACCCAATCCTTGAAATACTTATGGTATCCGTTCTGCACCTTGGCTGTCTGCCACTCATCGAAAGATTCCAGCATCAGCATCATACCCATCTCGTCGCAGATACGCACCAGTTCGGTAGAAGGCATGTTGTGCGAAGTTCTGATGGCATTACAGCCCATATCCTTCATGATTCGGATCTGACGGCGAAGTGCCGCTTCGTTTGTAGCCGTTCCCAAAGGTCCGAGATCATGATGGTTGCAGACTCCCTTAAACTTCAACGGTTTGCCATTCAGGAAAAATCCCTTGTCCGGTATAATCTCCAACGTACGGATTCCGAACGGAGTCTCATACTCGTCCTTCAGTTCACTGCCTTCGTAGATTTTAGACACAGCCGTATAGAGCACCGGAGTTTCGGGCGACCACAACTGAGGATCGGCTACAACCAGTTCCTGCTCAAAGGTGTTGGCACCGGCAAATACACCATCGGCACCTCCTTCACGCTCGTTGGTAGCAACCACCTTACCTGCTGCATCCTTAATTTCGGTAACAATTCTATAATCGTTTAACTTCTTGTCCTTGGGGAATTCCAGCTTGGTTTTCAAGAGAATCTTGGCATGATCTTCCTGCACAACCGGAGTGGTCAACTGCGTACCCCAAACCGGAACATGCACATCGTCAGTAACAATCAGACGGACATTCCGATAAAGTCCGGCACCGGGATACCAGCGGGAAGACTCGTTCTCATTCTCCAGACGTACGGCCAGCACATTGGTTTCTCCCTGTTTCAGGTAATCCGTGGCATCTACCATAAAGGCATTGTATCCGTTAGGCCAATATGCGGCTTCCTTTCCGTTGATGAACACACGGGCATGGCTCATGGCTCCGTCGAACAACAGCACACACTTCTTTCCTGCGGTATATTCAGGAACCTTCAGATCCAGACGATACCAGCCGGTGCCCACAAAAGGCAAACCTCCGGTTCTTCCGGCATGCTCCATAGCCTCTTTCTGTCCATCCTGCTGAATGGCAGTATTCTGCTTGTCATTATCAATACTAAAAGGACCGTAAATAGCCCAATCGTGTGGGATTGTTACTTTCTGCCATCCTTTGTCATTAAAATCTACTGCCGAATAAACGGTACTGTCTCCTTTGGTAAAAGTCCAACCCTTTTCGAGTAAACGCTCCGTACGTGTCTGGGCATTCAGGCTCATGGCCCATGCCAACGAAAAGAGCATCACACCTCTCATTTTGTTTCCAATCATTGTTTTAGATTATCTGTTTTCGTTTTAAGTAAGGAACCCGGTAACGGTTCTATGTTTATAGAATATTAGTTTTCTCCCAAATGTAAAACAAAGAAAGTAAAAAAAATCAAATATTCACTCAGGATAAAATCAAAAACATTTTTTTTCTTATCCTTTAACAATTTTGTATCTTATCAGGCGGGATTCTGAAGTAGCATTGTTTATAATCCGATAAAACAAGAAACAAAGAATATCTCCTTGAGTGAACCAAAAAAGAAGAGAACTTAACCTGAAGATGATCACTCCGAAAAGTGATAAGTTTAAATACTGGATAGTCAAAGCATCCTGTCAAAATCCTTATCAAGCCATAGCATCAGCCTTTCTTTTGCTTTG